>Ga0209226_10000080_pt1 | contig 65856 bp, 54 predicted proteins | sample BarGraNGADG00212_2_FD_184497 | JGI IMG/M metagenome (GOLD analysis project Ga0209226, IMG submission 184497) | Arctic peat soil microbial communities from Barrow, Alaska, USA - Barrow Graham LP Ref core NGADG0011-212 (SPAdes) (version 2) | ecosystem: Environmental > Terrestrial > Soil >...
ATGAGTGGTCAGAATTTATTAATGAGAAACAATTTTTAAAACTCTTCCCTGAGAAGTCTGCTATCCTGAAGGAGCACATCAAATCTGACAAGGTTAAATTTGACAAACCTGAAAGCCTTGTGAAACTCATAGAATATCTTAACTCCTTATAAAAGCCGGGAAAGGGTAAGCGAATTGTTTTTTGTTAATCTTTTTTTTCGGTGCTTTCTCGTTTTTCCACGTCAATAGTATAATCCATTGCCAGGGCTGCCAGGGTTCCCACGGCAGCATAAATTGGTATGAGAAGGACTCCTATGGCACCTATTGTAAGGGGAAATTCCATAATTGTTTCTTCCTTATCATTTTTAATGATGATCCGTCTGGCGTTACCTTCTTTTATTATCTCTTTTATCTTGGCTACAATTTCGTCGCCCGAAACTTTGAACGTTTCATGATAAGATTGCTTTTTGTCTGTCATGTGAGGTTATATAAAGCTTTTTCCGGTTTATATTGCCGGTGGTAAAATTAACCAATATTTATAGTGTAAACAAGAAAATCTTCAGAACAAGGATATGCCTGAACCTGATGAACAAAAAGTATGCGCTCCACATGCAATATCCTATCTATTTTATGTATTTTTGTATTTATTTTATTTTTAAAGAAAACACAGACAAACGCTCCTTCCGATCTAAATGAATTATTATGAAAGCCTCCAGAACTCTTGTTTGTTTATTGATTTTCTCATCACTCCTTATAAACTGTAATAAAAACTCTTCTATAGATGAACAACGTCCTGTAATACAATCGATAAACTTTAATTTGTCCCAGGTAACTCCTGGTACAAAGATTTCTGTTTCCAGTATAGTTACCGACCCTCAGGGGGATCAGCTTACATATAACTGGACATCGGATGATGGGACAATTGCAGATCCAAATAATGCTTCTACTGAATGGGTGATCTCACCGAACTGCCAGTCAAATAGTAATGCTAAAATCTCATTGACAGTTTCTGATGGGAAGGAAACATCTTTTCTGGATAAAGAGATTTCGGTAATTATAGGAATAACTGTATCCGGGAAAGTGATTTATGCGGGTACTTCAATTCCACTTTCGGGTGTTAATATTAAACTGGGACCATTTTCATCGTTGACTGCAACTGATGGAACTTTTGTTTTATTTCACATAGCACCTGGGTATAATACTATCGAAGCTAGTAAAGCCGGATTTGACACTTATACAGAAACTGAAGATATTTCAAGCAATAAGGCTTATATTGTTTCAATGACCAGTGGAATTGAAACTAAGAAAGTATATGGCAGCGTAAAGACAATTGACAGTATTCCGCTTAATGGTATCAGAGTTATTATGTTAAATGAAGACAAGACTGAATCAAGTTTGACCGGGATAACAGATAACAATGGCGACTATCAGATAAGCTCTGTACCTAAAGGAGCCAGGTATTTTAAGTTTTTAAATGAATCCAATTCAAATAATTGTCAGGCAATAACGAGCGAGACTGATGTTGCTGGTATTGATAAAAAGCTTGATGTCAGGATGAAGATCGAAAGGCAAATTGATATATTGCAAAATGGCTGGGAATTTATGACATCGGATTTGTCGGCACCATTTAACGGGACGGCATATGTGCTCACAACTGATGGTACAAATGCCGCAAAACCGAATAAACTTTTTCGCCCGGTCTATTGCTGTCCTATCCCTATTGACGCAGATAATCCGCGGATAATTATGACTCATAAGTTAACCGGATCTTTAAAGACACCTGGTCAGCTGTATTACAAGTCCCCGGCAAGTACTCAATTCTTTATGAGTTCTGATTGCACAGCCTGGGCTGACTATTCAACCTCAATTTATACTTATTGGAGCAGTCCTATTAGTTCTTTTCTCCCGGATTATCTTACAATCAACAATACTTTTAAAGGGGGATCACTTAAACTCACATTTGGTTTATTCCGATGGTCAGGAACAATGCCTCTTTGGGAAATAAAATCTGTAATAGTATCGTTTTATTATTAGTAAAATTAATATGTCCCTGAAATAGTACTTCGGGGCTTTTGATTTCCAATTTTCGGGGTGATCTCCTGGTACCCGTCTTTTATTATCAATCATTTGGTTAATTCTTTCTTATGTCTTAAATTTGAATATCGTGGCTATTACTTAATTAAAACTCAATGAAAAAGCTAATTTCAGTTAGTGTCTTATTATTCTGCTTTGTTTTGATATCTGGCCAGAGTAAAGAACAAGTTAAGAAACCAGTAACCCAACAAAAGAAAGGTCAGGTTAAAAAACCAGTAACCCAACAAAATAAGGGTCAGGTTAAAAAACCAGTGACCCCGCAAAGTAAAGTTCAAGTTAAAAAACCAGTGGTCCCATGTGAATGGCAGAAAAATGAAGTTGATCCTTTTACCGGTGTAACGGCTAAGACAACAAACTGGGAAGTAGTGGGCTATAATACAAGTATGGATGCTACTATAAATAATGGGGTTAAAGGCGACTATAAATTTTCTATATCTGAGAATATCCAAAAGAAAGATACTTCTTATATGCTATGGATAAAAACCTCCACTTCACAGAGCCTGTGTTTTAATAAAGACAGTAAAATCCTGATAAAATCCGGTGAAACAATTCTGACAATTGATCTTCTTGGCGGAGTACTTTGTGGCAGAAACATTACTTCGAATGGTATTCTTGATACAAAAACAAGAAAGTTCCTGATAAAGCATTCTATAGACTTAATCAGAATACAATTTTATAGCGATGGCAATACTTTAATTAATGTTGATCTTAAAGACGCCGATAAGTATGTCAAATTAGAGTCTGATTATTTTATCAGGACATTCAGGTGTTTTGAATAATTGCTGAATAATGATGCAATACACCATGCAGACCCTCTGCACAGGTGTGGCAATGCAGACCCCCGGAAATAAACCTATTCCAACACTTAATTAGCATTAATGACCTTTGAATTCAGTTTACCTGATAATAATTTTCCTGGTTACCACACTGCCATCTTTCATAATCATCCTCAGTAAAAGCAATCCTGTTGAGGGATGAGGAATTTCAATCATGATCCCCGAACTTTGCATTTTAACCTGATAGCCGGATACTTCTCTTCCATCCAAAGTGAATAGTGAGATGTGTTCAACCTTAATAATACCTTTAAATTCAACATAAATGACCTCTTCAGCAGGATTGGGATACATACGTTCTATCAGGTAATTATCACTAATTCCGCTAGATGTGGCCCACTGGTTCTTTAGCTGTTCAACCTGGGTAACAGAAATCTCCTTATTCCACAACTTTACTTCATCCACGCTTCCGCGAAGTGCATATTGGGTTTCCACATTGTCCATCCTTCCGATGGTAAAGGGTTTAGTTGAGGGTTGAATGGCTCCTGAAAAGGCTTTAAATGTATCAAGAACTCCATCCACATAAAGTTCCATTGAATAACCGGTATAGAGTGCAGAAACATGGTAATAACGGTTAAGCTCAATTGGTGTTGAACCGTCAAGGTCTGCAACGCCTAAGTTTGTTTTTATAGTCCACCGTAGCAGTCCTTCAGGAGTAATAGATAGCTTATATCGCTGTTGCCACGAACCGTGAGAAATGATAAACCTTTCTGAACCTAGTTGTTCGCATTTGACCCAGCAGCTCAGACTTACTGCGTCACTGAAATTAAGATCATCCTGATTATCGGTATAGATTATGTTTTGCCCTGTGGTAAATCTGTAAGCCCTCGATGGTATACCCCTGGCATCTTCTGTTTTAGTTACACCGGAGGCAGTTGCATGGAAGCGATCTGCAGCAGCGTTACGATTGTCTGAATCAAAGGGATACCATATCAGCGGCGTTTGAAGGGCGAGGCTTGTATCTTTTACCAGTGCTCCGGTGGATACCGTAGTGGAAAGCATATCCTGATTAGTAACCTGTACCGTGATGGTGCTTACAACCGGCGTTGCCGGCGCCTGCCAGGTAATGGAACTCCCTCCAGTCTGGTATAAAACGCCTGTCGAAGCGCTCCACGTATATTCAAGGATATCTCCAGGTACAGGTTCAACAAGAGCTGTAAAAGTATTAGTTTCACCTATAACCGTGTATTTTGAACCGGTATGTATTCCATTAACCACAGGTGGCACGGGAATATGTTCAACTATCTGAAGGTGCAGTGTATCTTCAGCTGTCTGACTATTGGCGCTTATCCTGCATTTGAGCACAGGCTGTGATTGGATACCTGGTGCAGTAAGCTGCACCTGCGACTGGATCTGGCCTTCAATCAGTATATCATCCAAAAACCATTCAAACGCCACCTGATCGCCCGGGTTGATATTTCCAGGTTCGCAATATGCTGTGAACACTGAATTTGTAATAACCTTGTTATGATCAGTTGAAAGAGCTTTTATACGGAGGTTTTTAGAATAAGTGTATTGATAATGATAGTCGAGTATATCATCGCCGACATAAAGTCTGTCATCACGGGCTTCAGGTATGAGTCCATCTGAATAAAGCCTGATCAACCTGACTTCACCAGCCGGTATTGTTAACTGAATGGAACCTGAAACCCCTGAAAACAGGTTGGTTTCAGTAATAGCATCATATACACCGAATGTACCTGACGGAAGATTAACGTCAACTTGTTTGATGACTTGTGTCGGATTAAAATACAGGTAAGAAACCAGGGAATTATCTCCGTAAAAATCAGTTTTGTTGAGGTCTATCTGAAGTATTTCAGGAACATTGGTTGTTTGTGTCAGTGCGGCAAGATATCCAACGCTTGAACCGCTGTATAGAGATAGATTTGTGGTCGCCCAGCCGCCACCGATGGCATCGCCGGTGGCAAAAGGGGTTTTCCCCTGCCACACTTGTTTCATTGATTCATGAGGGATACATGCTGTTGGGTCGTTTACTGAAGCCCATGAATAGGAATCCTGGTTCGTTTGTGGAAGTGCATTCCAATAAAAAAGCCGGCTGGCATTGGTAATATTCAGTACCCATTTGGCAATAGCACGGGCATAGCGCTTGTCGTATTTGGGTAGTGGAGCCAGAGCAGCTGCTTGCTGAAAGCCATTCATCACAAAAGCATAATCGTCGCCGGCATCGTTGGCTTCGCCAATCAGGCCCGATACATCATAACCACCCCAGGTTCCCACTATAGATCCCCATTCTCTAAGAGTGCCGCGGTCGAAGCACCAGTCGAGCAGTTTCTGCAAAGGGTAATTCGTGCCTTCAACAGCATTCATTCGGGCTGCAACAAGTGTTCCATAAGGTAGCTGGAGTTCGTAAGCTGGGTTTGATTCAAAACCGGCCAGAAAATCCATGGCAAGCTGGGTGCCTTCGAAATATTTTCTGTTCCTGGTTTCGTGGTAAGCGTTATAGAGCAGCCAGGCGATACTTCCTGCTGATTCCGGCTCAGGGACGCCAGTGGTATTTGGCAAGCCTGTTGAAAGGTTAAAAGACCGATAATTCATGTTAGGCAATGACCAGGGGGTAGTGCTTCCGCCCAACTGATTTACACAATACAACCAGCGGTTGGCGACAGCAGTAAACTGAGGATTGAATTCCGGGGTGGCATCGGGATATAATGACCTCAACTGAAAAAAGTAAACATTGGGCATTACATCATACCACCAGTCATCGCCTGATGTTGTTGAATAATTATTTAAGTAAACATTCTGCCCGTTTTTCAGGTTAAAAAAATCTTTGACCTTAGCCACCCAGTTAATCCCGTTCTGGTTGCTTTTATCTATGCCGGTAAGCGAGGCTCCGACAATGGCCGGCATGATGTTAATAGCTTCTGCCTGATTGAGATGACCATCAACACCTACATAAGAATCGAGAAATAAAGGCGTGTTATCAGTATAATTAAATTGTCCCTGTGTGCCCAGCCGTGACAAAGGCAAATATTGTCCTGTTTTATTTAAGTTGAAGACATAGCTGTCGTAATCGTGAGCCACAGTATTCCAATCCCTGATTTGGAGCGGCACTGGTAAATCGGGCATCTGATCAATCCGTGAAATACTTAATTGTCCCTGTTGAGGGAATAACTGCAGAGTGAAAGCTGATAGTAGCAGTACAAGTAGAAATCGGATCATTTAAGTATGTATATAAGATGCAAAGAGAATGAAGTTGTTAAAAGCAACAAGCTAAAATAATTAAATAGTATAATACAAAAAGGGGAGGCTCAATTCCCTGCTAACCACTATGCAGGAACTATTGAGCCTTACCCTTTAATACAATTTATTAATTAGACCAAAACCAATCAATTACGGCTTTTCGTCATTGTAAAGTTTCGATACCTGACCATCAGTCAATGCGATGTTATAGATTTTCAGCTCATCAATGGCGCCTTTAAAATAGCCAAGAGAAGTTGGAGTCTCTGTCCATGTCCAGGTTGCAAGCTCAGTGTCTGTTGCCACACAACCAATAATAAACGGCTGGGGAGCGGGAGCTGTAAGGGTTTGTATGAGCGGTCCAATGCCTTTATTAGCCTCTGTCCATGTTTTTGTGAGTGTACCATTAACGTAGAATTTCAGTTCCTTGGTTGTTCCGTTAAGCGAAATCACAACTTGTTTCCACACTCCGGCCGTAATAGAGTTATCCGTTTCATTATCGGCATCGATAATCCCGCCATCTACCTTTTTGTAAGTAAAGAATGGTTTTCCTCCGCCCTGGGTTTGAAGTTTATATCCGTTCCAGTAGTTTTGTGAAACGATATAGTTGTTCTCGTATAGCTCAAGAGGCTTAATCCAGACTGAGATGGTTAAATTAACAGGAAGGAATGCTGTCGTATAAGGAACTTCAAGGTGAGCTCCTTTATCCAGATAAACAGCGTGTCCGCCTTTAACGCCTGCAACCCAGGTGGGCGACAATGCAGTAGCGCCGAAAACACCTGCATTTCCTTGTTTAAAGGTTGCTACATGATGGACAGTTGAGTAGGCTGTAGCGGTGGTACCGGTTCCTTCGTCAAAGTGCCAGCCGGCATTCAGATATAGGGCTTCGTCAATGAACCCATAAGCCTGCGTGTCTAAAGTGTTCATGGCTTCTGTTAACTGTGTAACCAGGTTATCGATTTGTACCTGGGTAAGTGGAGTAGCAGCCGCAGTTTTCACAGTTGCTAATTTAGCTTTGTAGCTGTCGATGGCTGTCTGAGGGTAATTGGTAGCGGTTGCGGCGGTTGCAAGTGCATCAGCCTCTGTAATTAACGCAGTGAGAGCGGTTTTGTCTCCCTCGACGATTTTGTCTTCTTTTTTGCACGATACGAGGATCATTGCTGAACTTACGATCAGCATAAGCAGCAAAATGTGCAGTTTCATAAAATTTTTCATTTTCATAATGTTTTGATTTTAATGGTGATTAATTTTGGTGAATTGATTTAGTTTTCTTAAGGATTAATAGCCTGATTGGCATCTGTCTCTGCCTGAGGTATTGGAAAATACCGTTTGGTTTCGTAGTTAAAATCATGTCCCAGCGCAGTTTCCGCAATAGTTTTTCCCCAGCGCATCAGGTCGAAATAGCGGTGAAACTCCTGGGCCAGTTCAACTCTTCGCTCTTTTTGAATGGCAGTCCTGAGCATGTTCTGATCTGATGTAGTGATATCTGCAAGCAGGTCGACGGGAGGAGTTCCGTTAAAACTTGCCCGGGCACGCCGTCTCACTTTATTGAGGTTTGCTTTTGCCGAATCGGCATTGTTTGTTTCATTAAACGCTTCTGCTTTCATCAGTAAAAGATCTGCGTAACGCAGGTATATATAGTTGAGTCCTCCATCGCCTTTAAGTGATGAAGAAACTTCAGAAAGCGGTTGCTGGTGTTTTTTAGTGAGGTATCCGGTTGGTGACCATGTGGCACTGAAAATCTCCCCGTTCAGCCAGGGCTGACCATCACGGCCAACAGAAGCATCAAGGCGCGGATCCACTTCGCCGGTAACGCTTATTTCAAAAGCATCAACCAGGCTTTGCGTGGGGGCATCGAAATAATATCCGCCTTCCGAAGCAGGAGCAAACCATTGATTCAAGCCACTTCCAGTGAAAGGATTCTGACCCGTCAGGTGTTGAATCTCGAAAATGGATTCGCTGCTGTTTTCATGTGCCAGCTTGAAGTTATCGGCATAGGCAGGCAACAGACGGTAAATCCCGAGGGCTTCAGCCTGCTGTAAGTATCCAATTGCAGCTGCCCATTTTTGCTGATATAAATTGACCTTACCAAGCATAGCCAAAGCCGCACCACGGGTAACACGTCCCTGGTCCGTTATACTGTAAGAAACAGGCAGAACATCGGCAGCGTCCGACAGATCTTTATTAATCTGAAGATAGATGTCAGATACTTCGCTTAACGGCACATGGATTGTTTCCTGTGTAAGCTGGGGAAGCAGTTTAAGAGGAACTTTTCCAAAAATATTCACCAGGTTGAAGTAGCTGTATGCACGAATAAATTTAGCTTCTCCGATGATCTGGTTCTTCACTGTCTCATCCATCGATACTGCAGGAACATTTGCTATTACATTGTTGGCCCGGGCAATGGCTTCATAAGAATGACTCCAATAATTGCTGATAATCCCATTGTTGGCATCGGTATTGAATTCATCAATATACGTAATTTCTGACTGGTCGCCGGGGTTCCCGCCTTTTACAGCATCGTCGGAAGCGATATCTCCAAACACCCACACTGCATTGCTAAATCCGCTGAAACTTATGGCATTATACACCCCGTTCAGCGCCTGAATGGCCTGTTTATCATTCTGGTAAAAAGTTTCTGACGAAAATTCCCCTTTAAGATCTTCAGTTAAGAATTTTTTGCAGGCGTTGAGGATTGTCATGGAACAAATCATCAACACGATAGCCGAATGTAGTATCAGGCTTTTGTTTCCGATTACCTTTACATTCATTAGATTATGACTGTAAGTGTCTGATATGTTTTTAAAGTTCCTTTTCATTACCTTATCTGATTAAAATGTGATGTCGATTCCAAACATTAAGGTCATCGCCGAGGGATAGGTTCCCCAATCGATACCGGCGGAGCGGTCGCCTTCGTTTTTTGAATTGTCGCTTACGGTCATTTCCGGATCAAGACCTGTATATCCGGTCAATGTATACAGGTTGGTACCCGACACATAAACTCTTGCCTTGGATAAGCCTGTAATCTTGAGTATTTTTTCAGGAATGGTATAGCCAAACTGAAGGTTTTTAAGCCTGATGTATGAGCCATCCTCAAGAAAACGCGACGAAGGTCTGGCGTTGTTTGATTTGGAAGTCCACGATGGCCTGGGCTGCGTGTTGGATGTACCTTCACCGGTCCATCGTTCATCAAAATAACGCTGTGTAACAGTAAAGCCGCGGTAAAATCCTTCAATATCCTGGTTTATTTGCAGATAGATCTTGTTGCCATAAGTACCCTGAAAGAACATGCTCAAGTCGAAGTTTTTATAATTGGCCGCCAGGTTAACTCCTGCGATCAGTTTAGGGATGGCACTACCCAGATATACCCTGTCGTTGTTATCGATATGCCCGTCGTTATTCTGATCTTTGAATTTAACATCGCCGGGTTTAATGTTGTTTCCCTGGAAGGCTGAAAGCAAAACATCGGTCTCATTCTGGAATATGCCATCCATTTCGAGCAGGTAAAATGATCCGATGGGATGCCCTACTTCAGTTCTGGTGGCATAAATCCCTGTCTCAACCAATCCACCAAACATCGGGGCGTCCAATTTAAGTACTTCGTTGTGCATGTAGGTAAGGTTACCACCGATAGAGTAGCCCCATTTGAGTTTCGTTTTACGGTAAGTGGCTTCAAGTTCAAGTCCTGAATTTAAAACCGACCCGCTGTTGATCCAGGGTGCTTCGGCATATCCGACCGATGGAGGATTGGGGGCTTTTACCAGCATATTCCCCGTAACTTTATAAAAGTAGTCAAGTGAAAATGAAAATGCACCTTTCCAAAGCTCAGCATCCACGCCTGCATTATACTGATAACTGGTTTCCCACTTCAGGTCATTATTCCCGAGAGCAGTTTGTGCATAACCACCATTGGATACACCTCCGAAAGGATAGTTGAAATAGGGAGATATCCTGTCTCTGTTGGCATATAGGCTTATCTCCTGGTTTCCGACGGCGCCGTAACCTACACGAAGTTTGAGATTTTCGAGCCAGGAAACATCCTTAAGGAAGCTTTCCTGTTTCAACGCCCAACCGGCTGAAAGAGAATAGAAAGTTCCCCATTTATTTTTACCGATAAACCTCGAAGAACCATCGCGGCGTAGGGTGGCTGACAGGTAGTATTTCCCTTTAAAATCATAATTAACCCTGCCGAAAAACGATGCCAGTGTTGAAGCATACTCACCCTGACTGGCGATCTTAATACCGAGTCCGTTACCTATATAGATAAGCTCTTGCTGCTGAACAGGGAAATCCATATCGCTGGCGTACATGGTTTTTCCGCTATTCTTAATAGCCTCAAATCCCAGCATTGCCGAAAGAGTATGCGATTCCCCGAACTTGGTTTCATAATTCAGCACGTTATTCATGGTCCAATTAACAATACGTTCGTTGCCTATACTCAGACTGTTCACTGCATCAATGCGGTTCAGGGTACCCCAGGTCGGGTTGAAACGGCGGCTGAAGGAATTGCGATAATCCATACCGAAGTTGGTCGTAAATTTTAGTTTTTTGGTCAGTTCTGCAGTGAAATAGACTTTGCCAAGATAACTGTCGTCTTTACGGTTATTGTCGTTATAATCACACATGCCGATTGGATTATATCCATCTCCAAGGAATGAATCAAAAACCTGGCGTCCGAAGTATTCGGCAGGGCGGTCAACGTATGTCCCATTAGGAAATCGTATCGGAATGGCCGGATTACGGAAGAAAGCATATCTTATCACGCTTCCGCCGTTACCACCGTAGCCGTCTCCTGAACTTCCTATGATATCATTACTCGAAATCCCCGCCAGCATACTCAGCCCGACAGTAAGCCATTTATTCGCGGTCGTATTCACATCAAGCCTGGCAGTTCCGCGGGTGTAGCCGGAGCCCTTTATAATACCTTTCTGGTCGAAAAACGATGTGGAGATCATATAGTTGGTCGATTCGTCCCCTCCAGAAAAGGAAAGTTCGTGGGAATTTATCGGTGCAGTTATGAGCAGTTCTTTTACATAGTTCACATTAGCGAATCCTGTGGCATCTTCGGAGGTGATAAGGCTACGGCGCAGACCTTCAGGGAGGAAAGCATTGTCGTTAGTAGCTGCCTCGTTATAGATGGTGATATAGTCGCTTGTATTTACCATTTTAGTGAGCCTGGTAGCTTTCTGAAAACCTGTCTGTCCGCGATAAGTGACCTTGGTTTTACCTTTAGTGCCTTTTTTGGTGGTAATAAGCACAACCCCGTTATTGGCGCGGGAACCATATATAGCTGCTGCCGAAGCATCTTTAAGTACTGTGATGTTTTCAATATCCCCTGGCGAAAGAATTTTAAGTGCATCGGCTGTAGGCATGCCGTCGACGATATAGAGCGGGTCATTGCTCGAATTGATGGAACCGGCGCCACGGATGCGAACCGAAACCCCTTCGCCGGGAGCGCCAGTGTTTTGAGTCACCTGAACCCCGGCAGCCCGTCCCTGCAAAGCCTGTTCAACACCAGACACCGGCAACCTGGTAAGCTCTTCATTATTTACCCTGGTAACTGCACCTAATACATTGCGTTTCTTGGCAGTTCCATATCCAATCACCACAATTTCATCAAGTGCATACTGATCGGTATTAAGCTTAACATCAATCACTGTGCGGCTGCCCGGGATTTGCTCCACTGTTATATATCCGATATATGAGTATACAATTACAGATGAAGCAGTTAATTGAACTGATACAAGGCTGTACCTGCCATTGATGTCTGTTGTTACACCCGTTGTGGTTCCTTTGATTTGAATCGTAACGCCAATAAGCTTTTCACCGGTTTTGGCATCTGTTACAGTTCCTTCAACTGTACGTTGTGCAAACAGCGACCCTGCCACCGATAGCATCAACGCAAGAAATAACAGTTTTTTCATTTTATCCTTATTAAAAGATTTTACGATTCTGAGTCAAATTTAGGGTTTATTTGTAAGCTATTACCGTATTACCGGCTTTAATTTCTGATCCCTCGGCCTTCAGACGTGTTCCGGCCGGAAGTACAATGACCAGCGCGGCTTCGCCTGCCGGCAACTTGATGCTAACATTACCGCGTTTTCTTTTTGCCATGTATCTTTTTGAGACTATATCAAACAAGTCAATGCTATTATCCGACGAATAGGTTACAGTCCTGGCCTCTTCATAGGGATTATAGTAAAGATAAACCGGGTATTTGTTTTCGGCATAGAAGTCGGTAGCATTGCAATTCAGGGCCAGAATTCCTTCAATCCCTGTTTTATTGACAATTGCCCCGAATACACCGGCAATAGATGTACTGTAGAGGCTGAACATGGATTCCGGAGGCTGACCGGCAACCCATTTTGGCCCATCGCCGATGGCAACCGGAGAGATGCCTTTCAGCGCGGGATTATTCATATCATCGGCTTTTCGCAGGCCTTCATAACCAATAATACCGTTGGTCAAATCTTTAAGCTGCGGCAGCCACTGATACTTCTCTTCAATCTGATCGGGGTAGAACAGGCGTGATGCATTTACCACATTCAACATATATTTTCCAATAGCCCTGGTATATTGTGGTTCATATTTTACCATTGGGACCAATGGCCATGACATTGCAACAGAATTCATGAAGAACGCATAACCTCCACCATCGGTAATACTTCCCTGCAAACCATACACATCGTAACCGCCCCATTTTTCGGCAATTATTCCCCACCCATAACGGCCTTCTTTCGACTGGCAGCCATCGAAGATATAATTGAGTAACCGGGTTACATCGTAATTGGTTCCATGTTCTGCATTAAGGCGTGCGGCTGTATAAGCTCCAAATGGCAGTAAAATTTCATAAAAGCGGCTTTCTTTCTGGTTAACCAACGCCTGTATTGCACTTTTTGCCCCTTGCAGGTAACGCTCGTCTCCGAATTTCCGGTAAGCAGAGTACAATACCCAGGCATGTCCACCGGCTGCATCCTGTTGCCAGGGAATGTGATTACGCATACCTTTCATTTGTGCATAATCAAAATATGAATAGTCATAGTTCCCGTTCAGCACCGAGTCAGCTTTGTAAAATTGTTCAGCGACAGTGTGCTGGATAAATTTTGTGTTCTCAACATTTGGGAAAAGCGCTGCAACTCCGTAATACAGAACATTGGGATAAACATCATACCACCAATCGCGGCCATAGCCACCTCCAAGCATGGACACTGCAGGATTTGTATTGTTCATTACAATATTCCATTTATTGTCGCTGTTAAAATAGTTCTGCGCCATCTTCGCATAGTTAAACCCGTGCTGGTTGGTTTTATCTATTCCAATCAATCCTGCACTTACCAGTGAATTCAGCGAGGTGAGAGCCTCATGAAACTCACCGTCGTTTTTCCCTGGTCCCTGACGTACATCGCCAATCACAGTATAAAGTCCGAATGTAACCTGATCAATGTTCCGTCTCGAGCTATCGAGCCAGATAAGAGAGCCATAGGAAGCCTGATTATTGAAATTGAAGACAAGGCTGTCGAACTGAATTGCTTTCTTCTTCCAGTCGATGATTTTAAGCGGTTGAGGTAAATCAGGCATCTGATCGATGCGTGGCAAAGAGGTTTGAACAACAGGTTGTCCTATTTGCTGACTATAGGAGTTTAATACTGCGAGCAGTGCCAGACCTATAATTATAAAGCTTCCCCTTTTCATTTATCTTCAGAATAAGATTGTTTCATAATGTTTTTTGCCAGCAGAATCGATAACATCTGTACCAATGCGACAATAATAAGGGAGTAGCGGAGTGCAAAAGTTTCCGAAACATTTAATGCGAGGAAGATAAATAAGCCTAATCCAACAACCCTGCCGGCATAAAGGCCAAACTCATGATTGAGGATATAAGCGTATTTATTCCGGTTTTCACGTTTCGAAACTACATCAATCACTTTCATCATAATTGGATAATAGGCCAGATCGTGCATGGGTTGGAAAAAAACCTTGCATAAAACAAATACCATTACCCCGATCATGGACAGTTCAATACCGTTTATGATAGTTCCTATGAGAAAAATTGTAATACCCGCGCCAAAAATAAATATGCGGTGTTTTGGCTTAGCAAAGCGACCCAACAGGTAAATAAGAATGGCTGTCAATCCGCCGCTTATTCCCTGAATCAGTCCCAGTGAACCCTCTTTTCCTACATATTTCATAATGAGCATAGCCGGAGCTGTAACCAGGAACCCTTGTACAAGGCCCTTAAGGGCTGCCAGTAAAATCTGTTTATTCCAGAGCCTGTCGAAGCGGAAATACAAAAAATCTTTCTGCTCCGGGTTTTTGAATTTACCACGAGCCAGCGAAAAACAGGCCAGAATGGTAATCGCAAACACAATGAGTGTTACAATGCGATAGCCCTTGTAAATATCAAAAGTGATACCGAAAAACTGCTTTCCGTCAATCGAGGCCAGCAAAGCACCTATGGCTAGCGGAACGACAATATTTGAAATGGTAAAAAAGAAAGATTCCAGCCCGAAAAAGTAATTACGGTTTTCATCCGAGGTAGTGTTTAGCGCCATCAGGTAGCGGTTAGTCCAGAAAAATCCGGATGATGCGCCAATCAGTGTGCCAGAGATAATCAGCCCAACCAGCGAAATATCTTTCACAAACATCATCCCTACCATTGACAAACCGCTCAGCAGAATACCAAAACTGTAAAGGTTGGCAACCTTAAAACTTTTCAGCAGAAATCCGTTGGCCAATGAGGTAATAATGATTCCGCTGTACATAGCCACCTGAAAAATTGCCACATAGCTGGTATCGGCAAAATAGCGCATAATGTAAGCAGCCATGAAGATCTCCACCACAGGCAGTACCAGGGCATATAGCATATTGGTAATAAGCAGCACCCGCATATTGTACGGCATTGAGAGGAAAAAGCGGTACTCGGTAGTTAGTTTGGTTATCATATCCGTATAAGTCTGTTAAATCAGTGTTGAAAGAATTTCTGAGATCGAGAGTCTGGCACCGCAGATCACTTCATCGCTTGCTCCGTAATACATAAAGATGTCATCACCTTTCACATAATGGCCGTTAGTAAATATCACATTCCCGAAAAATCCGGTTTGTTCATAAGATTGTAAAGGTTCCATAACCGGTTCAGTGCTACGTGCAAGAACTTTTGAAGGATCATTAATATCGAGTAGCAGGGCGCCCAGGCAATAGCGATGGTCGCTGTTAGCACCATGATAGATTTCAAGCCAGCCTTTTTCAGTCCTGAGAGGTGCTGCGCCAGCACCGACACGTACTGAATCCCACATGCCGGATCGCGAGGTGGCAATACACTTATGCCTGCCCCAGTGGATCAGGTCGGGTGACTCGGCCACCCAAATATAGTTTCCGCCCAGTTCAGGGCTACTGGGTCGATGCAGGGCATAATATTTCCCGTTTATCTTTTCTTCGAAGATGGCGCAGTCCTTATTATGAGGCGGAAAAATCATTCCTTCGCGCCTGAAGTTCTTCCAATCTTTGGTCATGATAAGCCCTACGCCAACCCCGGATTCCGATACTTCGGTAAACGAAAGGATAAAGCCATCGGCCATGGTTGCTACCCGGCAGTCTTCAATACCAAAAGTTTCAAGTTCCCCTTTGCCAAAAATGGGAGGGTATCCATCCGGTTCATAAAAATGAACACCGTCATCGCTGCAAACGAGTCGTAGGTAGGAGAGTGTAGTAAGGTAATCTTTATTCTTGTAGTTGATTACCCGTGGATCAGAAGCATCCAGATTGGGATCATTTTTGTCGAAGTTCAGAATTTCAATTTCACCTTTGTAATTATATACCGGAAAGCTGATTTTGCCTTCAATCTGTTTGGGTCTTTCAGCAACACGAATCAGCAACCATATTTTTCCGTCAAATTGAAAAACACCTGGGTTGAGCAGGCAAACTATTTCCATTCCTTCAATGCCGGGTTTCAGATCGGTTGGACGAAGGAGCGGGTTTTGCGTGAATCGTTTTGAAATATTTTTCATAAAAAATAAAGTTTTAAACTAATAAAAAAAAACCTGTATTAAAATATACCTGTCCATTGCCTCAATAGTAGACCCGGCACCCGAGTTTTTATTTATATTATTGTCTGTATTTATAGTATTTCAGCTATTTGTCTTTTTTATAATCAGGATCCATATCTGGGGTTCTCAATCCTGCCACTTCATCTGCCATAAGTATAAAAACATTCCAGCACAATCCTTTGGTAGATGGCCACCAGCTATCTGTTGTGGTCCATTTCGTAGGCGTAAATTCTTTACTGAATGGCCATTGGGGATTGAGGTAAATCTCTGCCCACACCCTGTTTTCCATCAACATGGATGCTTTCTTCCATCCGTGTTTTAATCCTACCACATAAGCGCAATACTCAACCCTGAACCAACTTCCGCCATTGTAATAAAACCCATCACTTTCCCCGTTACTATAATTTTCTTCACCAAATTTTTCAAAAGGCTGATAATCTCCACTGAGATAGGCAAATCCCTTTGCATCCTTTGTTAACCTTATGCAGATGGGTGCGGTAGTACCATATTCCGGGTGAGGTGAGTTGGGTACTTTATTTAGAATGGGTATTTGGTCCAAATGATTTTTTACCATTTCATCCGTTAGCATTGGCCTGTTGAATAACCATAAGGAAAAGAATTCCGGTTCCAGGTCAGTAAGGGAAATGATGTCGGGAAAATTCCGGTCGAACAGTAAATGTTTTCTTTTTGTATCATAAAAATTTCGATATTCTTTTTCAGCCTTTTGAATATACGTTTCGGAAATATCAAAACCCAATTCCTTTATTGTTTTTAATGCGATGGCCAGCATGCCCTGGTTAACACCCAGCCGGTCTGTTTTAGGATTAAAATCAACAATATCCACCTGGCTCAAAGAAAAATGTGCTTTGCATTTTCCATCTCTGTCGGCATCAAATTCGTTCAATACAAAATCAACTGCTTTTTTAATTTTTTCCTGTGGAAGTGTTACGCCGAAACGACGTTTGTTCATCATTGCCCAAATTAGCCATTCGATGGTGGCTTCGTTGTCTTTTACCTCTACCGACCCCATAAGCGGCGTGATAATAGTGCCAATACCGCCTTCGGGTGTTTGTGTTTTGCCCCATTTTTCCCAGATGGCAAGGTTCAACTCTTTATTGTAAGATGCTACAGTAGAAAAAAAAGAATCCCTGTTGTACATATCCGGTGCATAATTCATATTGGGCACATTAAACGGCGTAAAATCCTTTACATCTGTGATCCAGGTAAGCATATTGAAGTTGGCATACAACATTTTTTCTATCAGCGATCCTTTAAAGCCTTTCGCTTCGGCTAACCGTGACTGTGAAGAGATCATAAATTGTTGATGCGATTTCCATGGTTCAACAAAAACGTAGGTAGTTTTCTCCACTTTTTCGCCAAGCGGAAGTATGTTGTAAGGCTCGTGTTGTGGTTGGTGTTCTACAAATTGCAGATCTTTTATCTGTAGCTTACATTCTTTTCCTGATTGAGTGCCAATAAACATGGATACACTATCATTTTCAATATAAGGCACTAATATACTTCCTTTAAAAAGCGTCCATTCATTTTCGACCGAAGGAAAGTTATCAATGTACTTTACCCCATCTTCCAGTTCAATGGTTTTTTGCCCGTTCTTAACTCTAAATAGTTTTAATGCCAGGGGTGTATTCCCTTTACACAAAAATGAAATGGTGTATATGCTCTGATCTTTAAATGGTGCAATAAATTCTATCCCGGCCCTGCCTCCCGGATGGCCGGTTATTGAAATAAGCCCTTTCTCTTTCTCCACTTCCGCATTGCCTTGTTTTTGATATGCAGTAGCTGTTTTTAATACGATTTCTGCACCGGCATCAAGGTTGTACATTTCACCAAATGTTTGTTTAATGTAATGATTATTTTGTGCTCTGTCTGATAAACTGGCAACAAAAAATAAATTAGGATCAGGCAATTTGCGCATGCCTACAAACCCACCTCCACGTCCGGTAAACCGGCGACGCGTATTTCTTGTATATTGATTTTTATAACCTGCGTCTGTTAAAAAACCAACTACATTATTGTCTTGGGTAATAAAGCCTGCTGAAGGAAACATTTCATGTACAAAGCCACCGGGAAAATTATCGTATTCAAATGTTACATATCGCTGTGGTTTTTCAGCAGGCCTGGCTGTTTGTTGCAATATATAATACATGCCTGGCATGGATGGCTGAAACAACTCAACCGTCTTTTTTATAATATTAGAATTAACCACCTGGTAGGTTACAGTAACAAATAGATTGGCATCTAACTCTTCTATGTAAGAATCTCTTTTTAAGGTGATGCTCTTTTCATTACCTGCCCATTCCTGGCCTGTCCATTGCTGCATGTTTACTACAGTACTCAAATCAAGATTAAACATTTGCAGGGAGAATTCTTCCGTATTGGTAACCACCAATTGATTGCCATTGTATATATCAACATGAAAACCTGCCTGATCATCGCCAGCAACTTTAAGTGAAAGTTGCTGACTGATGGCGAATGAATAGTTTAATAAAGTAAAAAGGCAAAGAAAAAAAACTGGTAACTTGTTTTTACGATGTAACATATGCAGCAATTGAAATTTTACTAGAAGATGATTACCCGAGGATCAGAAGCATCCAGATTGGGATCATTTTTGTCGAAGTTCAAAATTCCAATTTCACCTTTATTTTTATATTGTAAATTCCGGTGATATTGAGCACTCTTGTCCGATTTAAGTGAGCAGTGTTTTTTTCATCAAGAACAAAGAGTGTTATAAAGCTATTCTATTTAATTCAAATTTAAATATTTTTTTTAATTTATGAAATACTTGAATAAGAACCCATAGTGGAGAAACCAGTGACCTTGACCATAGTTTGCCGGAATAAATTGACCACCCAAAGCCTGAGTTAATTTGCTGTTTATTAGAAAAATATGTTAGATATTATCAGCCCGGCCAAAAGTGGTCAATATGACCGGCTTTTGCAGTTAAAGACAGTTATTAATTATGAAAATAATCTTTTTTTGGAAACCCTTAATAATCTCGAGCTTGCAAAAATAAAGTTCTCAACTGGTAAATTAATACCTACTTTATCACTAATGAATGCTTTTTTGCAGAATCGGAAATGTTGACTATTTTTGCGCAGGATTATTTCGGGGTGTGGCGCAGTTGGCTAGCGCACTTGCATGGGGTGCAAGGGGTCGTCCGTTCAAGTCGGATCACCCCGACTTAAGTAGGACGCAATCGTCATATATATAGATGATTGCGTCTTTATTTTTTAAATAGTATTTCCTCTGCCAAACGTCCCTCATCAGGAAAAGCAATATAATCCATGGATAATCTATTTACCCTGTAATTTTAGTCATGGATTTTTATAATTTTACCTGGAATTAAAACTGAAAACAAAAATGGAATTGTTTAAGCCATTGGATGTCAATTCGCAACCTGCAAAAGCTGAAGAAGGACATGTAGAGAAGGTAAAGTGTCTTATAATCGGCTCAGGACCTGCAGGATACACTGCAGCAATCTATGCTTCAAGGGCAAATCTCAAACCAGTACTCTATACCGGTATTCAGATGGGAGGACAGCTTACCCTTACTACCGAAGTTGATAATTTCCCTGGTTACCCTGAAGGCATTAAAGGCCCCGAAATGATGGAAGATCTGAAAAAGCAGGCTGAAAGATTTGGCGCTGATATCCGTTTTGGGATTGCAACTGATGCCGATTTCTCTGGCCGGACACATAAAGTTGTGATCGACGAAAATAAAGTTGTTGAAGCCGACGCTGTCATTATTGCAACCGGGGCAACTGCAAAATACCTTGGTCTTGATGCTGAAAAGAAATATGCAGGACAGGGAGTCTCAGCCTGTGCTACATGCGATGGCTTCTTTTACAGGAAGAAAGACGTGGCAGTTGTAGGAGGCGGAGATACGGCTGCGGAAGAAGCAACATATCTGGCAGGATTATGCAAAAAGGTTTATCTTATCGTTAGGAGAAATGTCCTGAGAGCTTCCAAAACAATGCAGGACAAAGTAATGAGAACCTCAAACATAGAAATCCTCTGGGAACATCAGCCAGTTGACCTCTTTGGTGAGAATGGCGTTGAGGGTGCCTTGCTGGTTAAGAAAAAAGGAACTCCGCAGGAAGAAACGGTTAAAATTAAAATTGACGGATTCTTCCTGGCTATAGGGCATACCCCAAATTCTGATGTCTTCAAAAAGTTTATTGAAACGGATGCAACCGGCTATATTAAAACAGTTCCCGGGACAACCAAAACCAATGTTCCAGGTGTATTTGCTGCGGGAGATGTTCAGGACCCTTATTACAGGCAGGCAGTAACGGCAGCGGGATCAGGCTGTATGGCAGCGATCGATGCTGAGAGGTATTTGTCAGATTTATAGAGATATCACCCAAGGCGTTTGGGATAAATTGAATCAGGCATATTTCAACAAATTACATGAGACCGAAGTATGAAGATTTTTAAGAAGACCTTTAAAATTAATGCTGAACCATCTGATGTATATTCAGCGATTACAAATCCTTATACAATTGAGCTCTGGTCAGGATATCCGGCAATTATGCCGGAAAAGCCCGGATCAGATTTTTCATTGTGGGAAGGTGACATTACCGGAAAAAACCTGGAGTTTGTGCAGGACAGGAAGATAGTCCAGGAGTGGTACTTTGGCCCCCGTGAGGAGAAATCAATTGTCACGATAACAATTGTTCCTGACCATGAAGATTCTGTTGTTACAGTTGAGCAGACAAATATCCCGGATGATGATTTCTCTGATATCGCGGAGGGATGGAGAGAATATTATATGGGAGCAATAATAAATTTTTTCAATCCTAATTTTTAGGAAGCACTTTATAAAGAAAAGTTATACGCCTCTTTGCCGGGTGAGAGGAGCAGTCAATTATTTCAACGGGTTACACCGGTAGAAAATAGCCCATAAAGATCCTCTGTACATGCGTAAATGAGAGTGCATATGCCTTTATAGCTTTGGGTGTGGGCATGTTCCTGTACAGCCTCATCCCAGGATGGAATCCAGGGAAGAATATAGTTGCCGATAAACCGGCAAATCTCTTTTTTCATCTCGCAGCAGCAGGGTTCATCATCGAGCAATAGGTATTTTTCGATAAGTATCATAAGAAAAAGAAGCTCAATGCCAAGATGATCGGAAGGTTTTCCTGGTTTTATTGGCTGCCAGCCGTATGAATTATAAAACTCAGATATCTCCCTCTCAACGGCTACTCCCTTATTTTTGTCAGCAAGATAAACTGAGGCGCGGGCAGGTGCAAGGGGCAATCCGTTTTCAGCAAAAAGGGTGAAATAGTCTTCGGAAAGCATTTGCCTGCATATCTCCTTATCTGCACATGTGTCCCTGAGAATAGATGCGGCCTTCAGAAACCTTGGATTTGAACTTAACACCGGAAGTCTTCTAAGCGTTCCGCTGGTCCAGAAATCAATTACACATTCATCGGTGGGTTCACTCATTATCATACTTCCTGCAAAATAGAGCAGCATATTATATCCCTTCAGGAGATTTTTCCGGTCATGTTCCATAAAAAGTTTACGAGGCTATGATAAAAATAATCAGGTTTTTATGTTAGTTTTAATAGATGTATAACGAACAACAGAAGAATTTGTTCGAAATAAAAAGGGCTCTCATGCTGAGAGCCCTGTAATCCTGATTATTCAGGAGTTATTTTGTAAAATCCGCCATCTCATGCGGGTATTCATCATTGTCGACCTTCCTCTTTATCTCCCTGAAGGCTTTTACTGTATAATCCACATCTTCAAGTGAATGTGCTGCAGTCGGGATGAGGCGAAGCATTACAACATCCTTCGGCACGACAGGGTAAATCACAACAGAACAGAAAACATTAAAGTGTTCCCTGAGATCATAGATCAGCTGGGTTGACTGAGTGACTCCGCCTTTCATGAACACAGGCGTAACGGGTGATTCGGTATTGCCAAGGTTAAGACCGGCATCCTTCAGGCCTTTCTGCAGGGCTCTGACATTGGTCCATAGTTTTTCACGGTATTCCGGATGAGCCTGGATAATTTCAAGGCGTTTTATCGCACCAAGTGTCATTGCCATAGGCAGAGATTTTGCGTAAATCTGTGAACGGAGATTATACCTGAGATAATCAATTACTCCCTTTGTACTGGCAACAAAGCCTCCGATGCCTGCCATTGATTTGGCGAATGTGGCAAAGTAAATGTCAATCTCGTCCATCACGCCAAAATGTTCACTGGTTCCGCGGCCGGTTGCGCCCATAGTTCCAAAGCCATGTGCATCGTCAACAAGGAAACGGAAATTGTATTTCTTTTTAAGAGCAGCGATCTTGTCGAGTTTGCCAAGGTCGCCTGCCATTCCGAAGACGCCTTCAGTGATTACCAGTATACCTCCTCCGGACACTTCTGTGAGTTTTGTTGCGCGCTGAAGCTGTTTTTCAAAATTTTCAATATCATTATGATGAAAAGCGAATCTTTTTCCGATATGAAGCCTGAGCCCGTCCATTATACAGGCATGTGATTCAGAATCATAAACTATAACATCATGCCTGTTAACCAGGGCGTCGATTATCGATACCATTCCCTGGTACCCAAAGTTCAAAAGGTATGCATCCTCCTTATGTTCGAAATCAGCAGCCATCCTTTCAAATCTTTCATGGTTAGTGCTTTGGCCCGACATCATTCTGGCACCCATCGGGTAAGCAAGACCGTATTTTTCAGTGTATTCAGCATCGGCTTTCCTTACTTCAGGATTATTAGCCAGTCCCAAATAATTATTTAAGCTCCAGGTGAGAACTTCCTTTCCCCTGAACTTCATCCTGGGACCTATTTCACCCTCAAGCTTCGGGAAGGCGAAATACCCATGTGCCATATCAGAATATTGCCCCAGATCGCCTTTATTTGCTTTAATCTTTTCGAAAATATCCATATCTGATTATATAAAAATTTCCACAAAAGTATATAATAGGAGCTTCCATGTTATACCTATTTATACCTAATTTGGATTTCTGTCTCTGATATATGTTACCCCCTTTCATTTTCCCCCGTGAGGGAAAGCCTGCCCCGCATCGGCGGGGGCTGGAAAGAGGGTTTTTTATGTCCCGGCAGCCTGTAAAAGAATAAATGGATATTATTTACGTTTATCTGTCAGATATGAAATATTTATTGTAATTTTGCGCAACATTTTTTATGAGGTCAAGGACATATATATTATTGCTGGCATTAATGCTGGTAACTTCATGCGGAGAGTATCAGAAGATCCTGAAGAGTACGGATTATGATCTGAAAAAAACCAGAGCCAAAGAGTACTTTGATGCTGGTAAATATGTCAAATCAACAGAGCTCCTTGAACAGATCATTCCCCGCTACAGGGCAACTGAAGAGGCTGAGGATCTTATCTGGATGGATGCTCAGGGCTATTATGGCATGAAACAATATGATATGGCAGGTTCGGTATTCAAATCCTACATGGAACAATATGGTTACGGAAAATATATCGAAGAGGCCTATTACATGTCGGCAATGTGCGATTATAATATTTCACCGCGGGCAGAACTTGACCAGGATAATACGAAAACAGCAATAGAAGGATTTACTATTTTTATTTCAAGGTATCCTAACAGTTCAAGGGTTGAGGAGTGCAAGAAACTTATTAATGATCTTCATGAAAGGCTGGTTGAGAAATCGTATATCAGTGCAAAGCTTTATTATGATATGAATCAGTACAAGGCAGCAGTAGTTGCCCTGTCAAATTCTCTTAAAGAGTATTCGGAAACGAAATACCGTGAGGAAATGATGTTTTTAAAGCTTAACTCCCTTTACTATTATGCTGTTAAAAGTCTGGCTGTGAAACAGAAAGAAAGGTATCAGGCTACTCTGGATGAATATTACTCCTTCATGGAAGAATTCCCGAAGAGCAAATATGCAAAAGATGTTAAGAAAATATACCAGGAGACTGCCAGAGTACTTAAAATTCAGGCTCCCGGAGATGTGGCTAATATTCAATAAATAATTATGGATTACAGAAAATCAGCAGCACCCGTAACAACAGTTACCCGCAACCTTGAAATGATGACCAAGGAAACGGGAAATATTTATGAAACAGTAATAATTGTTTCAAGAAGATCCAACCAGATCTCTGTTGAAATGAAGCAGGAACTTAACAAGAAACTTGAAGAGTTCGCTTCATACAGTGACAACCTGGAAGAGGTTTTTGAAAACCGCGAGCAGATAGAGATATCTAAATTCTATGAGAGACTTCCAAAGCCGACCCTTATTGCATTACAGGAGTGGGAGGAAGCTAAGATTTTTTACAGGAATCCTGAATTACAGAACAGGCAGAAATAATAAACCGCCTGAATATGCTGAAAGGCAAAAACATACTTGTGGGAATAACCGGGGGTATTGCAGCCTATAAAACTGCAACTATCATCCGGTTGCTTGTTAAAGATGGAGCAGAGGTGAAAGTCGTGATGAGTGCCCATGCCAAAGAATTTATTACACCTCTGACCCTTTCAACTTTATCAAAAAACCCTGTACTTACAGAGTTTTATAATCCGGATAACGGCGACTGGAACAGTCATGTCGATCTCGGATTATGGGCCGACCTTTTTCTGATTGCACCGGCAACTGCAAATTCCATTGCGAAAATGGCCGGAGGCATAGCCGACAACCTCCTTTTAACAGCTTATCTTTCAGCAAAATGTCCGATAATGGTCGCTCCGTCAATGGATGCCGATATGTTGAACCATCCCGCTACCAGAATCAACATTGAAACGATAAAAGCATTTGGAAACATAATAATGGAGCCTGCCAGCGGCGAACTTGCCAGCGGATTGACTGGAAAAGGCAGAATGGCTGAGCCAGAAGTTATCGTAAAGGAAATTGTAAAGCTCCTCTCAAAAAAAAAAATCAATAAGCCATTGATGGGGAAAAGGCTCCTGATAAATGCAGGACCTACCCGCGAACCACTCGACCCTGTTCGTTTTATAAGTAACTATTCCTCAGGAAGAATGGGCATTGCACTTGCCGATGCGGCTGCCGCTTACGGCGCAGATGTCGAACTGATCATGGGTCCGGTAAGCATTGTCCCGGAAAACAGCTCTGTAAGGGTTACCAGGGTAACTACAGCAGAATCAATGGCATCAGAATGCATAGCTAGGTTTCCTAAATGCGATATTGCCATCTTGTCGGCTGCTGTAGCCGACTATACAGCCGTAAAGGTTGAAAAAGAAAAGATGAAAAAGGGCGCTGATTCAATTACTCTCACGCTTAAGCCTACGGTCGATATTGCAGCATCTCTCGGAAAAATAAAAAAGGCATCACAACTGCTCGCCGGCTTTGCCCTTGAGACGAATAATGAAATAAAAAACGCTACGGCAAAGCTGAAGAGGAAAAACCTGGATCTTATAGTACTGAATTCATTGAAGGAGCCTGGCGCAGGTTTTGAGCATTCTACAAACAGGATAACCATAATTGACAAGTACAATAATATTGATAAATTTGAGTTGAAATCAAAAGAAGAAGCTGCCAGGGATATTCTCGACAAAATTGTTTCAATGATCAAATAATTTATACGGATGGTAAAAATCCGCCTTCTTAAAGATATAGTGCTGTCAATCCTTTTTATGATCCCGGGCATTGCCTTTTCCCAGGAACTCAACTGCAATGTCCAGATTTCAGCCCAGAAGATCCAGGGTTCAAACCGGGAAGTCTTTGAAAATATGCAGCGCGACATTTATGAGTTCATGAATAATACGGTCTGGACCAACCATGTATTCACTTATTCTGAAAGGATAGAATGCTCCATTCTTATCAACCTGACTGACCAGTTATCAGCAGATGAATTCACGGGGACCATTCAGGTTCAGCTGAAGCGACCTGTTTTTAACACCACCTATAATTCCACGGTATTGAATTTTATTGATAACAGCTTCAGATTCAGGTATGTTGAATTTCAGCCGCTTGAATTTGATCCTACTACATACCGATCGAGCCTCGTATCCGTTCTTGCCTATTATACTTACATGATTCTTGGTTTTGATGCCGATACATTTTCCCCGGAGGGAGGTACAGAGTACTTTCAGATGGCAGAGAAGATCGTCAATAATGCGCAGAATGCTCCTGAAGCCGGATGGAAGCCTTACGACGGATCCAGGAACAGGAACAGGTACTGGCTGGTCAAAAACACGCTCGATAAGGAATATGAAGGAGTCAGACAGTTTCTTTATGAATACTATATTAACGGGCTCGATAAAATGGAATCAAAAATATCTGAAGCCAGGAACAGCATCGTGGAAAGCCTGAGGCTTGTACAGGACGTCTACAGAAGAAAACCTGATCCATTCATGTATATTGTCCAGATTTTAATGGACGCCAAAAACGATGAGCTTGTCAATATTTTCACAGAATCATTTCCTGAAGAAAAAAGCAGGGTTATACAGATACTTACCGAAATAGATCCTTCTAACAAGACAAAATATGAGAAGATCAGTTCGGCAAATTGAAAATAATTTCAGTGTATGCTGGTAAAACTTTACGTTCAAAATTATGCGCTTATTAAGGATCTGGACGTTGAACTTGAAGACGGACTGACAATTATTACCGGCGAGACAGGTGCGGGCAAGTCTATCCTTCTTGGAGCCCTCTCTCTGATACTCGGAACCAGGGCCGATTCATCAGTATTGCTCAAAAAGAACGAAAAATGCGTGGTTGAGGGTACTTTCAGGATCGAGAATTATGACCTGTCTGAATTCTTCGCATCTAATGAACTGGATTATGAGCCTGTCACAATTTTAAGAAGAGAGATTAACCCAGCCGGAAAATCAAGGGCATTTATAAATGACACCCCGGTTACCATTAACCTGTTGAAAGAGCTGGGAGACCGTCTTATTGATATCCATTCCCAGCACCAGACCCTTATGCTTCATGATAATTCTTTCCAGCTGAGCGTGATCGATTCTTTCGCCGGAACATCAAAGCTGAAAGATGAGTACAAGCTTGTTTACAAAAATTACCGCATGCTGTCGAGGGAGTTTGATGAGTTAGCGGAAAAGGCTGACCGGAACAAAGCAGACCTCGAATATTTACAGTTCCAGCTTAACCAGCTCGAGGAGGCGAAGCTCCGGGAAGGAGAGCAGGAAGAACTTGAAAAGGAACAGGAACTGCTGAGCCATGCCGAAGAGATTAAACTCGGACTAAGCAATGCTTCGAACCTTTTCTCATCTGATACTTCCTCGGTCCTGATGTTATTGAGGGAAGCAAAAGCAGCTCTTTCAAAAATAGCAGAATTCCTTCCGAATGGTGAAGATATTCTCAGAAGGAGTGAATCTTCGTTTATTGAGCTGAATGACCTTGCCGGTGAGATTGAAAAGCTTGCGGCAACAATTGATGCTGATCCGCATCGTCTCGCCCAGATTAATGACAGGCTCGACACTTTATACTCATTGAACCAGAAGCATCGCGTGACCGGACTTAATGAGCTTATTGCAAAAAGGGAAGATATCAGGAAACAGCTAAAATCAATTGTGACCAGTGATGAGCGGATGTCTCAGGTTGAGGCCGCCCTGAAGAAAGAGACTGCTGTTTTGAAAAGCCTTTCTGAAGGTATTTCTGTTAAGAGGAAAAATATTGTGGCTGATGTCGAAAAGAAAATTATCGATTTGCTGAAGCAGCTCGGAATGCCCAATGCAAAGTTCCGGGTTTCATTGACAAAGCTCCAGGATTTTACTTCTTCAGGCACAGACCATGCTGACTTTCTCTTTTCTGCAAACAAGCAGGTTGAGCCTGAAAACCTTGCTAAGATTGCTTCCGGCGGTGAATTGTCACGGGTGATGCTCAGCCTGAAGTCGCTTCTTACAAAAAACAATAACCTTCCCACAATTATTTTTGATGAGATCGATGCAGGTGTCTCTGGGGAAGTGGCTGATAAGGTTGGACAGATACTTGCAGGAATGGGAAAATACATGCAGGTAGTGAATATTACCCACCTGCCTCAGGTGGCCTCACGGGGAACGAAACACTACCATGTTTATAAAGATGATTCAGGCGATTCAACAATTACCCGTATTAAATTGTTAACAAAGAGTGAACGGGTTATTGAGGTTGCAAGGCTGCTGAGCGGAAGTGAGGTTACTGAGACAGCTGTTAAGAATGCGAAGGAATTACTGAAATCTGCTGGAAAATAAACTACCCCCTTTCTTTTTCCCCCAGGGGGGAAATGATAAAGTAATTTTTACTCCTTCCCCCCTGGGGGAAGGTTGGGTTAGGGGTAAATTTTGGGATAAGAATTTCTGATTATAAATTTTATTTATCAAGATGGAAGGAACACTTTTAAAAGGTAAGAAAGGAATAATTTTCGGCGCGCTGAATGAAAAGTCCATTGCCTGGCAGGTAGCTTTGAAATCGTGGCAGCACGGAGCGCAGCTTGTTCTTACGAATTCACCGGTTGCGGTAAGGATGGGTTCTATAAATGAGCTTGCGGAGATTACAGGGAGTAAGATCATTACTGCCGACGCAACAAAGATGGAAGATATTGATGCTCTGCTTACAGAAAGCATGAAGATATTCGGTGGGCAGTTTGATTTTATTCTTCATTCAATTGGCATGTCTCCGAACGTGAGAAAAGATATCCCGTACGAGCAGACAAGCTATGATAACATGCTGAAGACATTCGATATCTCCGCGCTTAGTTTTCACAGGATTCTGCAGACTGCTTACAAGTTTGATGCAATAAGGGAATGGGGTTCAGTCGTGGCCCTGTCATACGTGGCAGCTCAGAGAACTCTTTCCGGTTATAATGATATGGGTGATGCAAAAGCGCTCCTCGAATCTATTGCACGCAGCTTCGGATATATTTACGGACGCGACAGGAGAGTCCGCATCAATACTATTTCGCAATCGCCAACTTCAACGACCGCCGGAAGCGGCATTCATGGTTTTGATTCACTTATCGACTTTTCTGAAAGAATGTCGCCCCTCGGCAATGCAACGGCAGAAGAGTGTGCCGATTATTGTGTTGCACTCTTTTCTGACCTTACAAGAAAAGTAACCATGCAGAACCTTTTTCACGATGGTGGATTTTCAAGCATGGGTATGAGCCTGAAAGCTATTGAACAGTATAAAAAAAGCTTTGAGGATTGTCCATGATAAGTAAAATTACTTACTGTCTTTAGTATAAATACCTCTTTTTAAGTCACCCTGCTGACCGTGCAGGGTGATTTGTTTATTTTTGATTGCACCAAAACTTACAGCAATGCTGAATCTGATCATTCTCATTATGTTGTACATCACCTTACCGGTGATTTTGATCTGGCTGACAACAAAGTTTGCCTTCTGTAAAAAACTTGGAGCGGTAGTTCTCGCATATGCTCTGGGTATCATTATTGCAAACATTGGCATTCTACCAAAAGCAAGCGAAGCATTCCTTAAAGAAACGGTAGCAAAGGAGAGACCATATATACCCAAGACAGAGGCTGCTGAAATGCTTGCTGCCGGTACACTGACGGAAAAGGATCTTAGGGCAAACAATGTAGCTACTATTCAGGATAGTGTTCAGTCTGCGTTAATCCCGCTTGCTTTACCATTAATTCTTTTCTCCCTTAGTGTCAGAAGATGGCTTAAGTTTTCGGGCAAAGGATTTCTTTCAATGATCCTTGCACTGATATCTGTCAGTGTTATTGTGGCTACCGGTTACCTGATATTCGGGGATAAAATCCCCGAGGGAAATAAGGTAGCGGGGATGCTGATAGGATGCTATACCGGAGGATCTATAAATATGGCAGCGTTAGCTGTAGCTCTTAAAGTTCAGCCATATACTTTTATAATGACAAATACCTATGACATGATCATAGGCGGGCTGACAATACTATTCTTTATCACGGTGGGACCGGCTGTCTTCAGGTTTTTTCTTCCGCCTTTTAAAAGCCATACGGTACAAAACAATGAGAATATCGATTTTAACAGTATGGAGAAAGAGATGGCTGAGGAGTTTGATGACTATTCAGGAATATTTAGAAAGGATACAATATGGCCACTTATTGGAGCCCTCGGACTTGCAGTACTCATTTTTGCAGCAGGGTTTGGCGTTAGTATGCTCCTGCCAAAAGTTCCCCTGCTTATCTCAGTTATACTGACTATTACTACTCTTGGCGTAGCCGCATCATTTATCCCGAAGGTGAGGAAGATCAAAAAGACTTTCCAGCTTGGAATGTACTTTATTACTGCTTTTTCATTTGTAATTGCTTCAAGGTGTGATCTAAGCGTGTTCTTTCAGGTTAAATACATTAACATTCTTCTTTTCGTTACCTATGCATATTTCGGATCACTTATCCTGCATCTCATACTTTCATGGATATTCAGGGTTGATGCTGATGATTTCCTCATAACCACCACAGGGTTTGTCTATTCTCCCCCGTTTGTGCCTATGGTAGCAGCAGCCCTTAAGAATAAGGACGTCATTCTTACAGGCCTGGCAACCGGTATTATCGGCTGGATTATTGGCAACTATATTGGTGTAGCCTTTAGTATGTGGCTGGGCAAGATCTAGAACAGATAATTCAGTCCTATTGAGAACCCGATATTGCCATCCTGTGCATTTAAAGCTTTTCCAATGTCAACGGCAATTACGAAGTTCTGGTTCATGACAGGCAAGATGCTTATGCCGACATCCTGGTGAAGCTTATCCTTTCCACCATGGAAGTAATCAGAATACTGATCTGTGGGAGCAATTACGGCGAGGCCGGCAGTAAGATTTGATTGGGAAGGGAGTTCAATATCCTTAGTCACTATGCCGAAATCATAAAAGGCATTAAGTCCGAGATAGCAATCCTGCTTCAGGAATTTAAAATAAATCGGCTTCCAGCGAAGTTCCACGTTTCCCATAAAGAACCCGTCGCCAATAACCCTGTTTCTGAGAACACCCCTGAGCGTGCTTGATCCTCCAAGCCCCTCACTGGTCGCACCCGTAAGCATGGAAGTGATGAACTGAGACTGGTAAAAGAATGGAACTTTTCCGGAAATAGTGGTTTGATAACCCAGCCTGTAAACCAGTGCAAGATTTTTTTCGACAAGGGTAAAGTACTGACGGTGGGTTATGTAGAACCGAGTGAAACCCCAGTCATTTCCGATGAACTTTGGAGCAATCTCCACGCCCATTTCCGTCCATATACCCTTCATGGGGTTAGGTCTGTTATCGCGGCTATCCCATGTGATACCTACCTTTATTGTGTTTACCCAACCGCCATCGGCCTCATTAGGGGAGATCAGTCCAAGTGTCTGGTACATCTTATATAATCCCGGCATTACAGTATTGTATGGGAGCTTATCTTTCCTGCCTTTGTTTAGTTTTGGAATATTGACCGTATCGATCAGAAAATCCTGGATTGCGAACCCGGCGCTCCATTTAATATGTTCTCCGGACAATCTTCCCTGGAAATCATTTTTAAACCTGAACTCGTTTCTCTTAAAACGGTAAAAATCAGCGCTCCTGTATGGATCGACTGGCCCTGTCGCCTTGTCATATTTCATCCAGTTGGAATTATAAACAGATTCATATCCATTGAAACCATAAAAATCAGTAGCCGCATCAGGAAGGTAACTCAAGTCGCTTGTCATATGCACGCCAGGGATAAGGTGATTTGACTCATACATCATTCTGTATATCCCGCTTCCTTTCGTGAAATGAGAAACTTCAGTGTAAGTATGATCAAAAAAATCGGGATAAGTGCTGCCGTCACCATAATTGTAAAATTCCACCAGGGCTCCATACTGAAAACCAAGGTTGGAATCGTAAGTAGTTGCAGGAAGGGCTCCACCGAATTTCCATCCGGTCTTCACCTTCTTCTCCTGTCCCGATACTGAAAGTGCCACTAAAGCCATAAGAATAACTGGAAAAATCTTTTTCATAAGTATAGTTTTGGTTGACAATGTTAAAGATAAAGAAAAATGGAATTGAACACCACTTTTTTTAATAATTGCTACCTTAGGCAATAATTTTTACGACTTAATACTTATATGGGCCTGCTTATAAAGAATATTAAAGAGCTGATCCAGGTTGAAGATGATCCAAAGCTGAAAGTATGCGGAAAGGAGATGTCATTAATTGGCACTATTTCAGATGCTTATCTTTATCTTGAAGGAGGCCTTATTACTGATTTCGGCCCAATGAGTTTACTGATCGGTAATCAGCGATTATCTGATCCCTCAGAAAACACAATAATTGATGCATCCGGCAAATTTGTTTTTCCCTCATTCTGCGATTCTCATACACATCTTGTTTATGCTGGAAGCCGTGAGGGTGAATTTACTGATAAGATCAGGGGGCTGACTTATGAAGAGATAGCGCTAAGGGGTGGCGGGATACTGAATTCTGCATTAAAATTGAAGGAAACATCTGAGGATGAATTATTCAGGCAATCGATGGTTCGTATCGATGAAATAATAAGCAAGGGAACAGGAGCTGTTGAGATAAAAAGCGGATATGGGCTCTCTCTTGAAGCAGAGCTTAAAATGCTTAGAGTAATCCGGAAAATAAAGGAGAGATCCCCTCTGGAAGTTAAGGCTACTTTCCTTGGCGCGCATGCTGTACCTCTTGAATATATGGGCAGAAGGGCGGATTATGTCGATCTTGTTATTAATGAAATGATACCCGTTGTTGCATCTGAGCAGCTTGCAGATTACATCGATGTTTTCTGCGATGAAGGCTTTTTTACGACAGTAGATACTGAAAGGATACTTATGGCAGGCCTTAAGTACGGTCTTACGGGAAAGATACATGCAAATGAGCTTGCTTTTTCAGGTGGTGTGCAGGTTGCGGTAAAATACAATGCCCTTTCGGCTGACCATCTCGAGCGATCTGGAGATGATGAGATTGAAGCACTTAAAGGATCGGGAACCATGCCTACGCTGCTCCCTGGCTCAGCTTTCTTTCTGGGTTTGCCTGATGCTCCGGCAAGAAAAATGATCGATGCCGACCTGCCGCTTGCTCTGGCATCGGACTATAACCCCGGGTCATCGCCTTCAGGCAACATGAACCTCGTGATGTCAATGGGCTGCATCAAGCTGAAGATGCTGCCAGAGGAGGTGATAAATGCAGTTACGATAAATTCGGCTTATGCAATGGGATTATCGGAGACGCACGGATCAATTGCGAGAGGCAAAGTTGCTAATGTGTTTATAACAAAGGAGATACCATCATATGAGTTCCTGCCTTATGCTTTTGGCAGTAGCCTGATTGAAACTGTAATCCTTAGAGGGAAACTTATAAAAAGCCCCCCAACGGGGCTGTCTAAAAAGCTTTGTTTTGCCCCCTTGCCCCCTAAAGGGGGATTGTTAATGTGTTGATTATCATAATTTATCCTTCAGGGGATTGAGTGGCAGTACATAAAAAAGGGGCTTTTTAGACAGTCCCCTAAAATGGATAACTGAATCAACCCCCCTTTAGGGGGCCAGGGGGGCGAGTCTAAGGAGAAACAAATTAATTATGGATAAGAAGAGAATAATAGAATGCGTTCCGAATTTCAGTGAGGGAAGGGATATGTCTGTAATTAAGCAGATTACAGATGTAATTGAGTCAGTGGATGGAGTTAAGCTGCTTGATGTGGATCCCGGGAAAGATACAAACCGGACGGTAGTTACATTTGTCGGTAATCCTGAGGCTGTATCCGAGGCAGCTTTCAGAGCAGTTAAAAAAGCATCAGAGATAATTGACATGTCAAAGCATCATGGAGCTCACCCTCGCATGGGTGCTACCGATGTGTGCCCGTTTATACCGGTATCAGGGATTACAATGGAGGAGACTGCAAAGTATGCCAGGATAGTGGCTGAAAGGATTGGCAATGAACTAAAGATACCGGTGTATTGCTATGAAAATGCAGCCATTGAAGATAAGAGAAGAAACCTTGCAAGCTGCAGGGCAGGGGAGTATGAAGGACTAAAAAAGAAACTTGATGATCCGGCATGGAAGCCCGATTTTGGTCCCGCTGTTTTCAATAAATTTTCAGGTGCTACAGCAGTAGGAGCGAGGGACTTTCTGGTTGCATTCAATGTAAATCTGAATACTACATCAACCCGCCGGGCAAACGCAATTGCATTTGACGTCAGGGAAAAGGGCAGAAAGGTTAAAAATGAAAAAGGCAAAGAAATAAGTGTACCCGGTACACTTAAAAGTGTCAAGGCAATCGGCTGGTATATTGAAGAATATGGAATTGCGCAGATATCAATGAACCTCACAAACATTTCCATAACTCCGGTTCATATAGCTTTTGACGAGGTATGCCGCAAAGCAGATGCACGCGGTGTAAGAGTTACAGGCGCAGAGCTGGTGGGCCTTATCCCTCTTAAAGCTATTCTTGATGCTGGAATATTCTTCCTTGAAAAACAGCAGAGATCGGCTGGAGTATCAGATTCCGAACTTATTAAAATTGCAGTTAAATCGATGGGATTGAATGATATCCATCCTTTCATTCCCGAAGAAAAAATAATTGAATATGTCATGGCTGAAAAAGGGAAAAGAAAACTGGTTGATATGAGTCTTAGATCCTTCGTGGATGAGACTGCATCCGAATCACCTGCACCCGGAGGCGGATCAATCTCGGCTTATCTTGGAGCGCTAGGAGTTGCCCTGGGCACTATGGTCGCTAATTTATCGTCTCATAAAAAAGGGTGGGACGAAAGGTGGAAGGAGTTCTCCGTCTGGGCTGTCAGAGGCAAGGAGATCCAGAACAGGCTTCTTGAACTTGTGGATGAAGATACTGAAGCCTTTAACAGGATCATGGATGCATTCGGACTTCCAAAAAAGACTGAGGAAGAGAAGCAACTGAGAAAGAAAGCAGTCCAGGAAGCCACCAAGGATGCAATAATGATTCCGCTGAAAGTAATGGAAACGGCATCTTCGGGATTTCCACTTATAAGAGAGATGGTGGAAAAAGGAAACCCAAACTCAGTTACAGATGCCGGGGTAGGAGCACTTGCCATCCGGTCGTGCATCAGGGGAGCCTTCCTGAACGTGAAAATAAATGCAGCAAGTCTTGATGACAGGAAGTTTACTGAGGATATAATAAATAAGGGTTCCGTTATTGAAGAAACGGCAATCCTTGAAGAAACGGCAATCCTTATAATAGTTGAAGCTGAAATAGCCAGGCAATCACGGAATTAGACGTTTTATCATCCTGAGATGATGACTATATTTGCCTGATTCCTGCCGGTATATTCCCTGATGGTCGATGGAATCGATCCTGACCCTTCCAGATGCATGAATTACAAGGCCCCGCGACACTATCATTCCTACATGAGATATCCTCCCGCGATCATCATCAAAGAAAACAAGGTCGCCGGGCATCGTCTCATCTATAAAACTGATCTCTGTTCCTGATTCTGCCTGCTGCCAGCTGTTTCGCCTGATTTTGATTCCATGGATCTTGCACACAAGCTGAGTAAGTCCTGAACAATCAATGCCTGAAGGAATACGGCCTCCCCATATGTAAGGGCTGTTGATGAATTTCATTGCGGTGTCAGGAAGCGAATCGCTGGTGGTAATAAAGCTATTTTTGAATTCCTTGCCCGCTGTAAAAATATTATTTCCGGCAAAAAATGTCTTCTCCTCAAAATCAGGAGAATATATTTCGCATCCCGGTTCAAGAACAAGTTTTGTCTTGTCGCTTTTGTAACAGAGCAGGTTTTTATTCAGGACATAACCAGAACTATCGTCCTGTACAACTGAATTCTGAATATGATCTATGTCAATCCACCCCTGGTAATTATCGAAATCAGTCTCGACTTTTATCCAGTGACCGACCTGGTCAATTATCAAATATTTTTCACCGAAAAGCACCTCACTAAGCATTTCCGACCTATGCGACGGACCTGATCTTAAAGGAACGAACACGTTTTCACAAATATATTTTTCCATCTCGCTTGATTGTTGCACCTCAAAATTAATCAAAAGTTTTAAACTGTTCCAGAATGGACAAGCCTCTCTTTCAGAAAATTCCTCTATTTTTGATCCAGCATTCATATTTCAGCAATGTCAGAGATTATCCCGCAAATGAAAAAAATGTCTTTCACAAAAAAGGGAATAATAAACCTGGTTCTTTTCTGTGCCAGCATTACCGGTGTTACTGCCATTATATTGCATAATGCAAAGGTGACAATGCTCGAAACTACAGGTACACTGATAGTTGTTGCATTCTGTTACCTGATTTTATTTCTGTTTCTTCTTCAGTTCCGCCGCGAAATACTCAATGTATCAAGGAAAATACTGTTCATACTGCTGATCATTTTTGTATTTGTTCTCCTTACAAAATTTGTAACAGGCAAATTTGGGAATGACTTGATTTTTATTGTTCCGTTTGCCATTATTCCGGTTATTATCAGGACATTTTATGATTCTCGCCTGGCCCTTTTCATTCTGCTCATCACAGTTATGCTCTCAGGTCTGGTGGTTGTTCAAGCTTTTGAATTCATTCTCATGAGCTTTATCTCAGGCATGGTTGCGATTTTTACATTGACAAATATTTACAAGCGTACAAGACTGTTTTTTACTTCAGCTTCTGTAATAATCAGCTTATCAGGACTATATCTTGGGATCTGCCTTATGCACAATGGTGATCTTCATAAGTTTCTGTTATCAGATCTGATCATGTTTTGCGGAAACGGAGTACTGGTTCTGCTGAGTTATCCACTAATAATTCTTTTTGAGCAGAGGTTTCTCCTGATTTCCGAAACTACATTGCTGGAATTGTCAGATACAAATCAGCCGCTCCTGAGAAAATTAGCCGAGGAGGCTCCCGGATCATTCCAGCATTCGCTCCAGGTGGCAAACCTGGCGGAAGAGGCTGCAAGGGCCATTGGTGCCCATCTTCTGCTGGTAAGAGCAGGAGCGCTTTATCATGATATCGGCAAAATTGCAAATCCCTTTTACTATATTGAAAACCTGGCAGACGGGGTTAGCCCTCATGAAGGACTAAGCCCCAAGGAGAGTGCAAAAGTGATTATCAACCATGTGACAAATGGTGTGATTCTTGCAAAGAATTATAAGTTGCCGGTCCAGATAATTGACTTTATCCGAACTCATCACGGGACAACTATTGCATATTATTTCTACAAGAAATTTCTCGATGAAAATCCCGGGAAAACGGAAATGGAGAAGGATTTTGAATATCCCGGGCCAAAGCCGTTTTCGAAAGAGACTGCCGTGGTAATGATGGCTGATGCAGTGGAAGCTTCATCAAGAAGCCTTGGAAAGTATACCGAAGAGGGTATCAGTGAGATTGTTGAACGGATTTTGTATATACAGGAGCAGGATGGACAGTTCTCGGATGTACCGCTTACATTTAAAGATATTTCGGATATAAAGGCTGTCTTTAAAAAGAGGTTGTCAAATATATACCATGCAAGGATCGCTTATCCTGAGAGGGTCTAGCGCATGTCGACAATATCAGCATCCTTGTATTTTCCCTGCGGGAAAGTGAATATTCCCTGATCAGGCACCTCTTTTAAATTATAATCATTTACCAGGAGGGTAATAATAATTCCGTCCCTTTTCTTGTATTCAAAGCTCTTCAGCACCAGTGATGGCTTTTCAAGAAGAAGTCTTACCCTGATTATATCATTCTTAATATCAACCGGGTAAAGATCAATCATGTATGAATCCTGTTTTTCTTCAATCAGCCTTGTTTTATATCCTTTTTTGTACATCGAGAATATAAGTGAAGGCTGACTCTGGAATGAATTATCCTTCTTGCTGGGTTTTGTGATGGTAACCTCCTGCTCAGCCGGCAGATAACTCCAGGAGGTCTCCCCGTTGAACCACAAAATGTTATCGGGAAGATCAAGCTTATAGCTGTCTTTACAGAGAATAACCGAGCCGGCAAGCGTGTCCTTCGTTTTTTCAATCAGGTCGACAGTAATCAGCAGGAATTTCATCGATACTGAAGGAGCAGATGAAGCGACCGAGGAGAACTTGTCAAGGACGGTGATTGCTTTAGGGTCGTTTTGGCCCAATGCGTTAATTGTCAGAAGGATAGAAATAAAACCAAAAAGTATAAGCTTTTTCATCTCACTTGTTTTATTCAAGGCTCTTCAAAATCTGTTCCAAAGCTATCATATCGGAGCAAAGAACGTCTCTGGCTTTACTCCCTTCAAACGGGCCAACGATTCCTGCAGCCTCAAGCTGATCAATAATCCTTCCTGCCCTGTTATATCCGATAGAGAGTTTTCTCTGGATCAATGATGTTGATCCCTGCTGATGCTGAATAACAAGTCTTGCAGCATCATCAAACATCGGGTCACGCTTCTTAAGATCCACATCCAGCACACCGCTCTCACTGTCGTCAATAAACTCCGGCAGATGCATTGCATCGGGATAACCCTGCTGCGATCCTATGAATTCAGTCAGTTCCTCAATTTCAGGAGTATCAATAAAGGCGCACTGAACCCTAACCGGTTCATTACCTGATGAAACAAGCATATCACCTCGCCCGACCAGCCTGTCAGCGCCGGTGGCATCAAGGATTGTACGCGAGTCGATCGAAGAGAAGACACGGAATGCGATCCTTGTAGGGAAATTGGCTTTAATGAACCCCGTGATAATATTTGTTGATGGCCGCTGCGTTGAAATGATGAGATGAATGCCAATTGCCCTTGCCAGCTGTGCAAGCCTTCCGATAGGGCCTTCAATCTCACGTCCTGCAGTCATGATGAGGTCTGCAAATTCATCAATAATCAGTACAATGTACGGGAGATACTTATGACCTTTTTCCGGATTAAGTTTCCTGGATATGAATTTTTCATTATACTCTTTAATATTCCTTGACTGGGCTCCCTTCAGAAGTTCCAGCCTGTTGTCCATCTCGATGCACAGGGAATTCAGAGTATTGATAACCTTTTGGGTATCAGTGATTATTGCATCTTCCTCACCCGGTAGTTTCGCAAGGAAATGACGTTCAATTTTTGCATAGAGCGGCAGTTCAACTCTTTTGGGGTCAATAAGCACAAATTTGATCTCGGACGGATGCTTCTTATAGAGTATTGAGGTAATAATGGCATTTATACCGACTGATTTGCCCTGACCTGTAGCTCCGGCAACCAGGAGATGTGGCATCTTGGTAAGGTCAACAATAAATGGATCATTTGTTATAGTGCGCCCGAGGGCAAGCGGAATATCGAATTTTGTCTCCTGGAAGGCCTTTGAGGTGATAAGTGACCGCATTGAAACAATTTCTGGTTTCTTGTTAGGCACCTCGATACCTACTGTTCCTCTTCCTGGAATAGGGGCAATGATCCTGATACCCAGAGCAGACAGGCTCAGGGCAATATCATCTTCAAGCGATTTTATCCGAGCAAGTCTTACACCCCTTTCCGGAACTATCTCATAAAGTGTGACTGTGGGCCCCACTGTGGCGGAAATCTGCCTGATGCTTACCTTATATTCGCTAAGGGTCTTTATAATATTTTCCTTATTCTCAAAAACTTCGTTATTGTCAAATGAACTTTCCGACTTATGTTCCTTAAGTATTGAAACTGGGGGGAATTTGTACCTGGAAAGATCAAGGCGCGGATCATAATTTTCCATCAGATGGTTTACCTCCTCATCACTCAGGATATCCTTCGCTTCAGGCTTTGTCACATCCATTTCGACTTTATCCTTTGCAGGTTCAGGAATAATCTTGCTGTCATTATCGAGGTCACGGATCAGTGATCCGGTGGTAGCAGCAGCTGCAGTTTCAAGAGCTGCACCATGATCAGCATCAACGTTCTCAATCAGATGATCTGTTGTCTGAGGCCTGTTTTTGATCAGGAACTCTATATCGCCGGCACTGCTTTCGTCATCACCTTCAATTTTCCCATCATGAAGGACGGTAGTTACAATATCCTCTCCGGCAGGCACATCCGTCGCTTCTGCTTCTTTTTTGCGTTTGAATAACCCGGGAGGTACCTTAATGTTGAATTTTGAAGGGTGAAATTTTAATGCAAAGATGAGATATGAAATGGTTATAAATAACAGCAGAATTCCTGTTCCTGGTTTTCCCATAAAGGCGTTCAGCCAGCGTGTTATAGTGTAACCCTGTGCTCCGCCCGGACCGCTCATCAGGTAACCTCCTCCTTCACCGAAAACAAAACCCAGAATAAGTGACAAAATGATTGCGGCAAAGGTGAATTTTGCAACCAGGCTCCATGGCCTGATTTTAGGAAAGTTCAGAAGGTAAAGGCCAATGGCGCCAAAGATCATTGGAATGAAGAAAGCGCCGAAGCCAAATCCATAACCAATAATCATTTTTGCAAGGAAGTGACCGCCCTTTCCACCCCAGTTCTTTACCTGGACATCAGGACCAGATACAATATCTGAGTTGGGAAGGCTCTGATCCGTTTTCCACCAGAATAGGTAAGCTACGCATGCAAGAAGGAGGTATACTGCAAATCCTGTTATAAGAATGCCAAAAATAAATTTTATCCTTTCATCCGTAAAGAAGGGTTTTGATTTAGCAGGCGCCTTGATATTTTTAAGGGTTTTCTTAGGACTCTCTTCCTTTTCCTTATTCATGACAAGCTTAAAAAAATGCAACGCAAAGGTAATAATTCTGAAGATGGCACAATTGGTAGATTTTAGTTTTTATGAACAGAAGGAGTAAAAAACGAACACATCTCCGGCTGCCGGCAACCGGTAACCGGTAACCGGTTTTACAGGCTGATCATTTTGTTCATAAACTTATCGATCTCATCCCTTGAGATCCTCATGTATTTCTCCCTTCTTTCGAATACCCTGTCAGGGATCTCTTTTTTATAGACAGTTTCGGCTGTGAAATGCATTTCCGCTATTCCTATCTGGAAGAAGAAATCCATAAGGACACCATCTATTTCACGGTATGGATTAGCGGCATTGGGATTCTTGATGTTTATCTCATTGGTATACCATATCTGGTGGACTCTGTCTTTATTCCCGGCAAGGATAACTTCAGCGTTTTTGCAATTGAACCCACAGATCACAGAGGTTTTTGAGGTCTTTCTGACTACCATGTTTTTCATTGCGTCAAATCCGGGTGGCGGTTCTCCCGGGTTGGCAGAATAGAAATATCTCCAGGTCAGAAGACTGATATACGTATCAAATATTCCTTTCTCAGGGTTGGCAAGGTTCATTATTCCTGAATTTCCAAATGGAGCTGATATATCAAAAAGAATATTGTTATTTTTAAATGAAACAATAAGATTCCTGGGCATTACCTCCCTAGGCATTATGCCAACATTGCCCAGATATTCAATCGAATAATGGATTTCACCCTGATTAATGTTTTTATCAACCTTATCCCTGCAGGAATACCCTGAAAAAGTAACGATGCAGGCAATAATCAATCCGGATCTGAATCTCACTGATCTTTTTTTTTGAAAATCAAATGTAGCGTTTTTTTTTAATTTCAGTTCTGAAGGCAGATAATTATACAGTTGGACCGGACTTAACATGTCGTTTCTTTCTTTGTTATTATTCTTTGGATTAACTGATTTTCGGCAGATCAGTGGATTTTAATAGCTTTGTGTTTCTGTGTTCGTTTACTATTGTTTAATTAAAGAAAAGTTTCATAATGATGGAGAAGAAACTGGCAGTTGTGGCACTTGGAGGAAATGCCTTGTTAAGGGGTGATCAGGCTGGTACAATAGATGAACAGGAGAAGAACACCACTGAAACGCTGGAGAACCTTGTTTTCCTGGTCAGGGAAGGTTATGACCTGGTAGTTACCCATGGCAACGGGCCACAGGTGGGTAATATCCTGATGCGCAATGATGCAGGCGAGCAGATTTACAACATAGCCCAGATGCCCGTTGATATTTGTGTTGCAGATTCGCAGGGCGGCATCGGATATATGATTGAAAGGATGTTCAGGAATGTGCTTAATAAACATGGTATTGATAAAAATGTCGTTTGCGTTGTAACCTCTGTTGTTACTGATATTAATGATCCTGCCTTCAGCGATCCTCAGAAAAGGATTGGCAAGATTTATACAAAAGAACAGGCTGATGAGCTTGCTTCAAAAAAAGGATGGATTTTCAGGGAGGAGATTAAAAATGCAGGCGGCTTCAGGCGTGTGGTCCCTTCTCCTGTTCCTAAAGACGTAATGAATCAGTCAATCATCCGAGAACTTGCCAGACAGGGCAATATAGTTATTGCTGCCGGCGGCGGAGGGGTTCCGGTTTATCTTGATGAAAAGAATGATGTGAGGCCGGCCGAAGCGGTAATTGACAAAGATCTTGCATCTTCCCTTCTGGCTTCCCTGATCGGGGCAGATGAATTTTACATTCTGACAGATGTCCCTTATATCTATATTAACTATAAGAAACCTGATCAGCAGATAAAGGAATTCCTGAATTATGCCGATGCTCTTAAATACCTGAATGATGGTCAGTTTACCAAAGGAAGCATGGCTCCGAAAATCCAGGCTTGCCTTAACTTTATCCGCCAGGGAGGTAAAAAAAGCGTCATCACTGAGGCATTCAAGCTGGCCGACACCAAATATGGTTCAAAGATTACAATGGAATATGAAGACGACCGGCGATGACTAAAAGGTGCTCAGAAGAAAAAAGGAGGGTGAGAGAGCGAGATGGGGCAAGGGGGAGATGAAACAGTGCAACTCGGTGAAAACTTCGTGTAACTCCGTGGTTAAATAACCTAATGCAGAGTAATTATATTTATTATTTTTGCAGCTTGTGTTATATATAAAATAAGAAATGAAAATAGATCTCCACAACAGACACTTCCTCAAATTGTTAGACTTCACCCCGGAAGAAATCAACTACTTTCTGGAACTTGCAGCTGAACTTAAAAAAGCGAAAAAGGCTGGAAAGGAGAAACAGCTTCTCAAGGGTAAGAATATTGCCCTGATATTTGAAAAATCGTCTACAAGGACAAGGTGTGCGTTTGAAGTTGCAGCATACGACCAGGGAGCTCGTGTCACTTACCTCGGGCCCAGCGGTTCACAGATCGGCCAGAAGGAATCTATGCGAGACACTGCAAGAGTACTGGGAAGAATGTATGATGGCATCGAATACAGGGGGTTCGGACAGAATATAGTTGAAGAGCTTGCTGAAAATGCAGGTGTGCCGGTATGGAATGGACTTACAAATGAATTTCATCCTACCCAGATACTGGCCGATTTTCTTACAATGTTGGAGCATTCAGATAAGCCGCTTAACAGGATGGTATTCTGTTACCTCGGGGATGCAAGGTTTAATATGGGCAATTCTCTTATGGTGGGTTCAGCAAAAATGGGCATTGATTTCAGGATTGCTGCTCCGGCTGCATGTCAGCCTGCACAGGAACTTGTCGCAAAATGCCGCGAAATTGCAAAGGAGACAGGTGCTAAAATAACAATTACTGAGAATGTAGATGAAGCCGTCAGGGATGCAGACTTTCTTTATACTGACGTCTGGGTATCAATGGGCGAACCTGAATCGGTCTGGGAAGAAAGAATCAGGCTTCTTAAGCCATACCAGGTTAATATGTCGGTAATTCAGAAAACCGGAAACCCCGGTGTAAAATTCCTGCATTGCCTTCCGGCATTTCATAACCGTGGGACAAAAATGGGAGAGGATATCTACAAAAAGTTTGGTCTTGACGGGCTGGAAGTCACTGAAGATGTATTCGAATCGCAACATTCAATTGTTTTTGATGAGGCCGAGAACAGGCTTCATACAATAAAGGCGGTGATGGTTGCAACTTTGGTAAGTTAGAATCCGGAGTCAGAGTTTGGGGATTGGTGACCGGTTATCGGTTACCGAGAAAATTATGCTATCCACTCCTTTACAAAGAAGTATGTCATTACAAATGAGGCAGCAAGCTTCAGCCCTATACCGGTCATAAATCCAAGCAGGCTTCCGAAGCCTGCCTTAAAGGCATACTTCATATCATCCTTGAATAACAACTCTCCGACAACAGCCCCCACAAAGGGACCGATAATGATACCTGCGGGGCCAAGAAATATTCCAATGATCAGGCCGACGGTAGCGCCGCGTGTCCCGTATTTTGAACCTCCGAAACGCTTTGTCCCCCATATCGGAACAATATAGTCGAGTATTGAAACAACGATGGTAATAGCTGCGAAAACTATAAGGGCACCACGGGTAAACTCACCGAAACGGGAGAAATGAAGCAGGATTATTCCAAGAAAACTGAGCGGTGGTCCTGGCAGCACCGGAACCAGGCATCCTATTATACCAATCAGCATTAAAATAATGCCCAATATCAGGAGTATATAATCAGACATTATTACTTTTTCCCGAGATCATCAAACTCAATGTTGGTAAACTCTTCTGTATTAATGGGCTCCTTATCCTTTATTGCGCTCTTTTCAATAAATGGGGTGGCGATGTGTGGGCCGCCATTTTCATTATTTATATAAGTAACAGCATCTTTCAACCCTTCTGAAAATTTCTCGAAGTCTTCCTTGTAAAGGAAGATTTTATGTTTTTCATAAAATACTTTTCCCTCTTTTCCCATACGTTTTTTGCTTTCAGTAATTGTAAGATAGTAATCATCTTTCCTGGTGGCTTTTACATCGAAAAAATAGGTTCTTTTCCCGGCACGCACAACTTTAGTGAAAATCTCCTCTTTCTGGTTTTTTTCTTCACTCCCGTTTGGAACATCAGTAATTCCGGTTTCTTCTTCCATTGCTAATCAGGTTAATGTTAGGGTTTTGATTAATAATGTCAAATGTAACAATAATTTTGTCAAATCAAAATCGGTGCAATTAAATGTCCCTAAATTTTGAAAGGTTGTTTTGAGGGTAACAGAAAAAGAGTATTTTTGCAGCGTTAAAATTTGAGGTTCTTTACAGATGATTAGCAGAAGATTATTACGTATTAAAGCCCTGACGGTACTTTACGCTTTTAACCGGAGGGAGGATGATGATCTCCCCAGGGCTGAGAAGGAGTTGATGTTCAGTATTGGAAAGACTTATGACCTTTACCATTATCTTTTGCTTCTGCTCATCGATATAGCTGATATTGCTTCTGAGAAGATAGATCAGGCTTTGATGAAGAAGATCCCGACTCCGGAGGATCTAAACCCCAACAGGCGTTTCATTGATAATTTATTAATCTCGCAGTTAAGAAACAACACGGCATTCAAAAAGCATATTTTCTCCAGTAAACTTTCATGGGTGAATTATTCCCATATCCCCAGGCTCCTTTACAATAAGATGATTGGTTGGGAAGTCTATGAGGAGTATATGAAATCAGGCACCGGGAACTATCAGATCGATAAGAAATTCATAACCAGGCTTTTTACCGAGTTTTTATCCGTTTCCGAAGACCTTCTTGCATGTCTTGAGGAGCAGAGCATCTACTGGAATGACGACATGGAGTTCGTTATAGTAATGATCGAAAAAACGATCAAGAAGATGAAAGCTGATTCCGGTGAGGATACACCCATTATGCCCCTGTTCAAGAATGAAGAGGATAAGGAGTTTGTAAAAATCCTGTTCAGAAAAACGATTATGAATTCTAAGAAAACCTCTGAACTGATAAATAGCAATACTACAAACTGGGAAGTGGAGCGTATTGCTCTTATGGATATCCTTGTCATGCAACTCGCTATAAACGAAGTAATTGAATTCCCGGAGATTCCGGTCAAAGTGACTCTTAATGAGTACATCGAAATGGCTAAATACTATTGTACTTCAAAAAGCAGTACATTTGTCAATGGAATTCTTGATAATATTATCAAGGAGACCCGTGAGAAGGGGCTTATCAATAAATCCGGAAGAGGATTGCTGGGTGAGAGCCTGAAAAAAACAGACTAAACTTATATGAGATATTGATGAAAAGAAATTTTGCTTACAGCCTTATCATATTTCTAATATTAGTTGCCGGATGCGGCACCGGAACCCATAAGGGCAATGGTAACCAGCTATCCGTGAGTGTTACAGGAAAGGCTGTTATAGATTTCACAGAATACGAGCATAATTTTGGCAAGGTTAAGGAGGGTGGAAAAGTAGCATGCATATTTACCTTCAGTAACACCGGAACTGCCGACCTGGTTGTAAATTCAGCAGTTGCCAGTTGCGGATGCACTGTGCCAAAGTATTCAGGTAAACCAGTGTCCCCCGGTAAAACAGGCAACATTGAGGTATTATTTGATACAGAGGGACGCAGCGGTATTCAGACTAAAACCATTACAGTCAGGTCAAATGCAACAACACCAGTAGTGATTCTTAAAATAACAACAGAAGTAATAAACACTAATAATAATTAATAATTTTTACGATGACCAATTTTGCTTTTTTATCTTTATCAGTTCTGGCTGCAGGTACAGCACCTGGCCAGGGTAATGCACTTGTGACTTTGCTTCCTCTGGTCCTTGTCTTTGTTGTTTTTTATTTTTTCATGATTAGACCGCAGATGAAGAAACAGAAAGAGATGACCAATTATAGAAGTTCTCTCAAGAGAGGTGATAAAGTGATCACAACCGGCGGAATATACGGAAGGATAAATGAAGTTAAGGATAACTACGTTATGATCGACGCAGGCGGGGATGTTAAGCTCAAGGTTGACAAGAACGCTGTAATAAAGGATCCGTCGACTGAGGAGCAAAGCTAATATCCTTTTAATTTTACATCCGTTGGATACGAAGGATGGAAAAGAACCGGAAACCCTGATAAAAAAGGGAGTCAGCTCAATCAATAAGAATATTATTGTTTTTGCTTTCTTCCTTTTTTTCTCATTCATCTTCTGGTATCTTAATTCCCTTGGAAAAGAAATTAAAGCTGATATCAGATACCCGGTAAAATACATCAATATCCCGTCAAAGAAGAGTCTGACACCAGAAATGCCTTCACGATTGAATATTCTCATGAAGGGGCCAGGCTATTCAATACTTAAGCTTAAGATTTCAGGGAACTCTTCGCCATTGGCAATTGACTTTTCAAAGGTCAGCTACAGGCATGCGCAAAGCAATAAATCAGCTGATTATTATATTCTGACTTCTGCCCTACTTCAAAATTTTAATTCACAGCTGAAAAGCGCCTGCACGATAACTTCGGTAAAACCCGATACCCTCTTTTTCTCATTCAGGCCAGCTGCCAAATAATAAATTATCTTTGCATATTTGAAAATATGCATAGGTTTGAATATGCGTTGTCATTTCAGTTTTTTAGGGTAGTATCAGGGAAAGATGAAGCAGGAGACAAAAAAAATCATGAAGCTTGGTGTTACCGGTGGTATTGGCAGCGGGAAGACATCAGTGTGCAAGGTATTCAGCGTGCTTGGTATCCCTGTATTCTATGCTGATCCTGAAGCAAACCTGGTGATGAACAGCGATGAGAATATAATCGGGGAGATTAATAAGATTGCTGGTGATGATCTTTATACGGAGGGAACGCTGGACAGGCGGAAACTAGCATCCCTGATTTTTAATGATCAGGATCTTCTTAAAAAAGTCAATTCCCTGGTGCATCCGGTCGTCTTTGAAAATTTTAAACGCTGGACGGCGCTTCAGAACACTCGATATGTGATCATGGAGGCTGCTATACTTTTCGAGAGCGGCGCATCAGAACTGGTCGACAGGATTGCAACTGTAATTGCTCCTGTTGAGGAGAGAATTTCGCGGGTAACTCAGAGGAACACTCTTTCGAGGGAACAGGTAATAGGGAGAATTAATAACCAGATCAGTGATTCAGAAAGAATTAAAAGGTCGGATTATGTTATCAATAATTCCGAAAATGAAATGATTATACCAGCAATTCTTAAGATTCACGAAGATATTTTAGAACATTTATATTCCTGATCGATGGGAAAGTTTGGAAAATGGCTCGGAGGAGGCCTCGGATTCGTGATGGGAGGGCCTATTGGCGGACTTCTGGGGTTCCTGGTTGGTTCGATGGTTGATAGCACCACAGTTCAAACATCATCATATTCACCCGGACAGGTCAGGACAACGCAGGGCGACTTTGGCGTGAGCCTTCTGGTGCTCATAGCTGCAGTCATGAAGGCTGATGGTAAAGTTGTGAAATCGGAGCTTGATTATGTAAAGCAATTCTTTATTAGGCAATTCGACCCCGAATCTGCTGCTGAGGCTTCAATAACGCTGCGCGACCTTCTTAAAAAGGATATTCCGCTGATGGATGTATGCCAGCAGATTGGAAGGAATATGGATTATTCATCACGGCTTCAGCTGCTCCACCTGCTATTCAACATATCACTTGCAGACGGAAGCATTCAACCTTCCGAACAGAATATTATTGAAAGAATTTCTGGTTACCTGGGGATATCCGATACTGATTTTACCTCGATTAAGAATATGTTTGTTCCCGAGACTGATTCAGCATTTAAAATTCTCGAAATTGAGCGGTCTGCTTCTGATGAAAAAGTAAAGAAAGCCTTCAGGAAAATGGCCATGAAATATCATCCTGATAAGGTCAGCAACCTTGGTGAAGATTATAGAAAAACAGCTGAGGAGAAGTTCAAAAAAGTCAATGAGGCATATGAAAAGATCAAAAAAGAGAGAAATATGCCCTGATACCTTATAAATTTTGCATTATTGAATCTGACATTTGAATTCAAGAGTTAAATTTGCAACAAAATAAATACTATGATTTTAAAGGACATACTTTCGATATCGGGTGAACCGGGGCTTTTCAAATTTATCGCCCAGGGCAAAAATGCAATGATTGTAGAACATCTTGAAACGAAAAGACGAAGCAGCGCATTTGGTTCAGCCAAGGTAAGCTCCCTTGAGGAGATTACGGTATATACTGAAAAGGAAGATATACCTCTGGGAAAAATATTCAACCTTATTTCCGAGAAGAATAACGGCGGTCCCGCCATTGATTATAAATCAGATCCCGGAAAGCTAAAAGAATGGTTCACTGAAGTCCTTCCGGAATACGACAAGGATAAGGTATATACAAGCGACATAAAGAAAATTGCGCACTGGTACAATATTCTGCATGAGCTGAATCTTCTGGTGAAGGATGAACCTGAAAAAGAAGCTGCACCTGTATCTGAGAAAAAGCAAGAGAAAAAGCCAAAGAAGGAACCATCTGCTTTAAAAGATGGGCAGGCAGCCCCCAGGAAGCCTTCTAAACCTAAGACCAAATAAACCAGCACTATCTGAAATGAATTTCGGAGGCGCTGAAGTAGTTTATGATTATGCCGGATCCGGCATTATCATTGTTCCCGTGCCCTATGATGCGACCAGTACCTGGATGAAAGGTTCCGATAAGGGGCCTGATGCAATCATGGATGCATCGGTAAACCTTGAATTCTATGATGTTGAAACAGGCACCGAAGCTCACAAGAAGGGCATCCATACCATTGATCCAATAATTGAGAATCGCTCCCCTGAAGAACTTGTAAAAGCAGTATATGAAAAAGCACTTCATCTCCTGTCTGACAAAAAATTCCCGGTGATAGTAGGAGGGAACCATTCTGTAAGCATTGGATCGATAAAAGCCTTTTCTGAAAAATTTGAGAATCTTACAATCCTTCAGCTTGATGCTCATTCCGACCTCAGGCAGGAATATGAAGGATCAAGGTTCAATCATGCCTGCGCCATGGCCCGTGCAAGAGAATATGCACCTCTGGTCCAGGTTGGCATTCGAAGCATGTCGGCAGAGGAACTGGAATTTGCTGATAATGAGCGAATATTTTACTCACATGATCTCTATTATAACAAGCAATTGTACAGGAGCGCCATCGACAAGCTTTCGGAAAATGTCTATATAACTATCGACCTGGATGTTTTTGATCCCTCATTAATGCCATCGACAGGGACACCAGAACCGGGTGGTCCGGATTATTTTGAAATTATGCATTTCCTAAGGGATGTTGCAAAGGAGAGAAATGTTCTTGGTTTCGATGTTGTTGAGCTTTGCCCTTCACCTGCCAATAAATTCCCCGATTTTGTTGCAGCCAAAGTGATTTATCAATTGCTTAGCTACGTATTTAATGAACGCCCCCCAATCCCCCTGAAGGGGGGCTAATACTTTGCAATAAAAATCTCCCCTTTAGGGGAGATGCTCCGCTTGCGGAGCAGAGGGGTCTTCTCTCTTCGCCTCTTCCCAGATCACATTCATCTCATCGAGACTCATATCATGAAGTGATTTGCCTTTCCTCATCGTCTGATTCTCGAGGTAGTTGAAACGCCTGATGAATTTCCTGTTGGTTTTCTCAAGCGCGGCTTCGGGATCGATGCCATAAAGCCTGCAGGCGTTTATTATAGAAAAGAAGACATCACCAAACTCTGATTCAATATTCTCCTGGTTGCTGTTCTCTACCTCATTTTTAAGTTCACCCATCTCCTCGGCAACTTTATCCCAGATTTGTTCCCGTTTTTCCCAATCAAATCCCACACCCCTGACTTTCTCCTGTATCCTGTTGGCTTTAATGGTTGCAGGCAGCGATGATGGCACGCCTGAAAGCACAGGCTTATATCCGTTGTTTTCCTTTATTTTCAGATGTTCCCAGTTCTTTTCGACTTCTGAAGCACCCGAAACAATGACATCACCAAATACATGAGGATGCCTGTAAACGAGCTTCTCATTTATTCCTTTCAGGACATCTGTCATTGTGAATTTACCCTTCTCCGATCCAATTTTTGCATAAAATACGATGTGAAGCATCAGATCGCCAAGCTCATTTCTTATCCCGTCATCATCCTTTGAGAAAATTGCTTCAGCAAGTTCGTATGTCTCCTCTATAGTCAGTTTACGCAGACTATCGTTGGTCTGCTTCATATCCCAGGGGCAGGTTGTACGTAGTTTATCAATAATATTAAGGAGTTTTTCGAACTCCTCCTTGCTTCTTTCTTTATCGTTCATAAGTAAATAGGTTTAGAACAAGTGGTTGGGCGCAACAGGCTTGGAAGACAGGTCAATACGAACCACAGATCCAATCGACAGGCTTAGCAGTTCGGAGACATTGGCGCCGTTAATGGCAATTTCAAGAAGATCGAGGGAATTGAATCTTGCAAGCATTTCACCTACCGCGACGTCGCTGTATTTTTCCAGAATATTGTCAGTATAATTCTTATTGCTTTGTATGAGAATCCGGTATTCCCTTCCTTCAAAGACCCTGTAAAACACCTCCCTGGTAATATTTGAAATGGCGTTTCCATAAGAATCGATGAAAATAATGCTCCCGATTATAACATCCTTGTCGATAGTTGCCCTGAGAGGAATTCTCTCACTTATGTTACTGAAAGGAGTGCCAATCTCTGCAGGTTTTTTCCCGGAGATAAGGTCCGAAGCAGCTTTTGCAAATATTTCAAGCTCATCGGTGCCTGTACCATGTTTGATTTTAACGACTTCATCCGGATCGGCATTTAGAATAAGATTAAAGATGCCGTTATCAGTTCCAATGAAGTAGTGATCTTTTGCCCTGACTATGAGATAATCCTGCCCTTTTACCGCCTCAGAATGGACGCAGATTATATGAATCGTTCCTGCGGGGTAATTGCTGTAGGTATTCCTGATTACAAATGAAGCATGCGATATATTAAAAGCCGGAATATTATACGCATTGTCAATTATTGTGACGCCAGGGCAAAGCCTGCAGAGCTTGCCTTTTATGATCCCGTGGTAAATGTCATCGGGCTTCCATTCAGTAGTCAGAGTAATAACCGGCATTTGGAAAAAACTTAAGACAAAGATAATCTTCTAAAGAAAAATAAGCTTACTTTGTACAAATCCCTGAGTCATTTTTTTAAACTTTTATTTTTTAAAGGTCGATAATGAAGGGAACTTACCGCGTCAGAAAGGTTAATGATTAATGACAGAGATAGTTATTTTTCTTGAGGATGTTGACCCTGTCGTATTCTTCGGCACAAACAATTTATTGCTTGATAAAATCCGCAGCTTTTTCCCGAAAATAAAGATTCATTCCCGCGGCAATGAAATAAAATGCAAGGGAGAGGAAGCTGAGATAACTGCGTTTGCCGAGAAATTCAACGGACTTCTTGAATATTACCAGAAATATCACCGGCTTGATGAACAGGACATCGAGAAATATTTTTTTGATGACGACCACATGAAATCCGCATCAAACGGTGAGTTTGAACAGGTTCTGGTATTCGGCACAAGCGGGAAACCTGTCAGGGCAAGAACAGTGAATCAGCTTTTACTTGTAAATGATTATAAGATCAATGATCTGATTATTGCCGAAGGACCAGCCGGCACCGGCAAGACATATACATCAATAGCCCTGGCAGTAAGGGCACTGAAGGAAAGGGAAATGAAAAAGATAATCCTCACAAGGCCTGCGGTTGAAGCAGGAGAAAGGCTTGGCTTTCTTCCGGGCGATATGAAGGACAAACTTGATCCTTATCTTCAGCCTCTCTATGACGCGCTGCATGATATGCTGCCATTCAAGAAACTGGAGACATGGCTTGAGGACGGGACCATTCAGATTGCACCGCTTGCCTTTATGCGTGGCAGGACACTTGAAAATGCATTCGTAATCCTCGATGAAGCGCAGAACGCGACTGTCGGCCAGATAAAAATGTTCCTTACAAGAATGGGTGTCTCCTCCAAATTCATAATGACAGGCGATTCAACACAGATAGATCTGCCAAAAAAGAACGATTCAGGGCTTCTCCAGGCTATGCGAATACTTGCTGGTATAGAAGGAGTCTCAATTATAAGATTCGATGAACGCGATATCGTAAGGCATAAGCTTGTGAAGAGAATCGTAAGGGCTTATGAGAATGAAGAAAACGGAACTGAGAAATAATTTTAATGACTAACTCTGTGGCTCTCTGTGAAAGCTCTGTGTTTCTCTGTGTAACAAAAAGAACTTACACAGAGTTCCACTGAGAAGGCACAGAGTTACACAGAGAAAAAATAAAAAATATTATTATGGACAAGACAATTTTAAGATCAGATTTTAAGTTTCCTGGACAAAAGAGTATCTATAAGGGAAAGGTCCGCGATGTATATAACATTAACGACAAGTACCTGCTGATGATTGTCTCCGACAGGATATCGGCGTTTGATGTAGTCCTCCCCAAAGGAATTCCTTATAAAGGTCAGGTGCTAAATCAGATAGCTGCAAAATTTCTTGATGCAACCAGCGATATAGTTCCAAACTGGAAAATAGCTACTCCGGACCCTACAGTGACAATAGGTCATATTTGCAAACCCTACCCGGTCGAGATGATTGTAAGAGCTTATCTGACAGGCAGTTCCTGGCGGACATATAAATCGGGTACAAGAGAAATATGCGGGATCCGCCTGCCTGACGGGATGAAGGAACACCAGCGGTTTGAAAAGCCCATAATAACTCCTACTACAAAAGCCGAACATGGAAAACATGATGAAGATATTTCACGTGAAGAGATAATCAGCCGGGGCCTGATCCCTGAACATGAGTACGATCTGATCGAAAAATACACGATGGGGGTCTTCATGAGAGGTTCTGAAATTGCTGCCGAACATGACCTGATTCTTGTTGATACAAAATATGAATTTGGCAACAGGGATGGGAAGGTGTACCTTATAGATGAGATCAATACGCCTGATTCTTCGCGCTATTTTTACGCTGACGGATACCAGGAGAGATTCGATAAAGATCTTCCTCAGAAACAGTTGTCAAAAGAGTTCGTGAGGGAGTGGCTGATGGCGAATGGCTTCCAGGGACAGACCGGACAAAAGATTCCGGAGATGACTGATAAGTTTGTAAATGAGATATCGGAACGGTATATCGAACTTTATGAAAACATTACAGGCGAAAAATTCATTAAAGCTGATATATCAGATGTGGACGAAAGAATAGAGAAAAATTGCAAGACTTTCCTTGCTACGTTGTAAACAAGTTTGTGATGAACATAAACAGATCATGTAAGGCTTGTCTGCAGGTAATTATAATGCTGTCCATTCTCTGTCCTCTAAACGCACAGGTTGCAGTTGAGAGGTCAAAGGATAAGGTAATTATTTCAGGCACGCCATATTACATTCACCAGGTTAAGAAAGGAGAGACAGTTTATTCAATATCAAAAGCTTACGGAGTTATGGTTGAAGAGCTGACAAAAGAGAATCCCCCGGCAGTATATGGCATAAATGAAGGACAGGCATTAAGGATCCCTGTCAGAGAGGTCACTGACAAGGCTCCGGAGGTGACAGAACAGCCTAAGCTAAAACATGATGAGGCAAAATTCATTTATCATAAGCTTCAGCCAGGAGAAACAATTTACTCCCTTTCCAAAGCATACGGCGTTTCGGATAATGAAATTATTTCAAGTAATCCCGGTATTGAAATCTCAAGGCTTCCGGTAGGCTCCGAGATTGCTGTCCCTAGAAAGGATTTTATGACTGAAAGGCAGGAATTTGCGACGCAGGAACCAAATTACCTTTTCCATAAGGTTGAAAAAGGAGAATCGCTTTCTTCCATTGCCAGCCAGTACGGCCTTACAGTCAGGGAGCTAAGAAAAGAGAACAGGAATATACGATTCCCACAGGTCGGAGATTACATTAGAGTTCCGGTTACAAAAGTTGCGGAAGCGAACCCGGTTTCAGCAGTAACAGAGAAGGATAGTGTGAAAGTCGTTATCGAACAACCAGTAATTGAAGTTGCCAGGCCGGTCGGATATACTCCTGTCAGGAACCTGAAAGGCTCATATGATATAGCAGTTCTGCTTCCATTCTATTTAAGGGAGAACGCTGTGAGAAAAGATTTTGATTCTACGATGGTTAAAGGCAGGAAGATATTCAAAGTCATAAATAGATCGGATGAATGGATATACCCAAGAAGCCTTGGATTTGTGGAGATGTACGAGGGGATTCTCATGGCCTGCGACACGCTGCGTTCTTTAGGTCTTGATATTACTATTCATGCATTTGATATAAAGAGTGATACGATAGAACTGACCAGACTTATCAGGAATGGTCTTCTTGATGGCATGGATCTGATAATCGGTCCGGTTAATTCTTCTAACCTGGCGAAGCTGGCTTCATATGCAGGTAAACTGGGAATTCCAGTTGTATCGCCTGTCTCTCTCTTTAATAATTCGGTGCTTACAAATAACCCGAATCTGTTTATGGCTAATGCCTCGCTCGAAGTTGCACAAAATACTATTACAAAGAAAGTAAGCGAATACTACGACAAGAATTTTGTTTTTATTCATACTGATACTGCAGGCGTTGACCCTGATGTTAAAAATTTCAAGGAAAAAATAGTACAGGAATTAAGCAACCGTCTCCCTTATGAGGAGATAAAATTCAAGGAATTCATTTTTTATAGCAGATCGGCATTTAATAATGATTCAATTAACAGGCTGGGACATGCGCTTTCAAATATAACTGATAATGTTGTGATCATTGCTTCTGATGAAGCTCCCGTGATAAGTGAAACGCTCCAGGATCTCCAGGGTCTTTCGAAGAAATATGTTTTGAAAGTATTTGGTTATCCTGGCATGAGAGGAATAGATAATCTTGATCCCCGTTACTTTTTTGATCTCGATATCCTGATGTATTCTCCCTTCTGGATTGATTACAATGCGAGGGATGTGAAGCAGTTCAATGCGGATTTCAGGAATAAATTCCTTATTGAACCAAATGAGATGAGTTATGCCTGGCTCGGATATGACATCACATATTATTTTCTGAGCGGGCTGGCAATACATGGAAACGACTTTATTGCTCATCCTGAAATGCACAACCCAAAACTGCTTCAGACTGAATTTGATTTCAGAAGGGACAGTCTTAATGACGGGTTTGAAAATCAAAAATTGTACCCCATGAGGTATACTAAAGAATATGAAGTAAAGCTTTCTTTAGAAGATTTGCCGGGCAAGTAAATAACGTCTGAAATATTGTAACGGAGCTCACCGGATAATTTGTGTTAATAAAAATTAACAATCAGGGAATATTTGGATTATTGTTGTTGTCTATTAATTGAATAATGAAGGAATCGTACAGGCAGACTGACGAAAATGAACTTATCACAGCTTCAATCAACGGAGACAAGCTCGCATTCAGCGAAATTATGGATCGTTACCGGAAGCTGGTGGCAAGGACAGTCAAAGGGATGCTTGGAGATTCGGTTTTTGCAGAGGATATAGGGCAGGAGGTTTTTATAAAGCTTTATCATTCACTGCCGGAATTCAGGGGAGAGGCAAAATTATCTACATATATTCAGAAGATATCCATAAACCTTACCCTGAACGAGATTAAAAGAAGAAAGAGGTTCTTTTCCATGTTTTCACAAAAGGGTAACAATGAAATGTATGAATTTGAAGTTGCTGATGTTGATAACCAGGAGAAGAGGGAAGCAACAGAAATTGTAAACAGAGCCCTGATGAGCCTGGAACCGAAGTTCAGGATAATAGTCTCGATGAGGATGCTTCAGGGCTACTCTACAAAAGAGACAGCTGAAATACTGAATCTACCGCTCGGAACCGTACTTTCAAGGTTATCCAGAGCACAGGAACAACTAAAGGAAGTTATTGGAAAATTATAAAAGAATATGAAAACAGAAGAGGTAAAGAATTTAATCATGAAGTCGCTTGACGCCGACTCATCTCCTCAGGAGATGGCAGGTAAGCTCGAAAATGCCGGAGTATCATATGATTTCAGCAGGGGATTTGGCGACAAGGTGATAGAGAAAATATTTTTCGCATCGCTCTCGGTGAACCGCGAGGTGGAATTCGTAAGTAGCATGAGCTATGTTTTCAACCGGATCGCCCTTACCGGGATCGCAGCCATAGTAATCCTGATGATATCTATTTTCTTAATGGAAGGATCGTTCTCGCTGAATTCAATTTTAGGTCTGGGAAACAGCTATGATGAAAGCATTATATGCATGCTAACCGGTAAATAATAATCAGACAAATGAAAGCAAAACCTGTATTACTCGTAATAATAACCCTCGTTATAGGATTCTTTTTGGGGATGCTTACCTCAGCCCAGGTGAGGTTTCACAAACTAAAGCCGGTACGCATGTACTTCTCCGAGGAGAGGTTCAGGGAGGGTTTTTTTGATGCTATTCAACCTGATGAAAAACAGAAAGCCGAGATCGTGGAGATTCTCGATAAATATGCAAAACTAAACAGCAACCTGCAGACAGATGTGCGCAGAGAGCTCGATTCAAATATCAGGGAAATGCGTAAGGAGCTAGACTCAAAGCTTACAAAAGATCAGCTCCTAAGGCTTAAGGAGATGGACGAACGTCGTCAGGAAATGATCAGGCAAAACAGGAGAAACCGTAACGATTCAGTTAATCAGCACAACAGACCTGATGGACCACAAGACCACCGCTTCCAGGATAGAGGTCCGATGCCGCCCCCTGACAGGCCCCCGTTTCCACCCAGCGATACCTTAAAGGTTAACCGGTAATAAAAAGCAGGTAGTCGAGCAGGATCGGCAAATCATCATTATTTACTCCTAATGAGAGCAGAAGATTACGGTCTCCGGCGAATATCGCCATGAACTTATCACACGTAATTTCGCCTGTCATTATGCTCTGCCTGTAATAACCGATCGCCTCTTTCTTCCTTCCGCGGCATAGCGCCAGGTGACCCATATTGATCAGGTCGTGAGCATTAAGTTTGCCTGCCGACAACCGTTCATAATATTTTTCCGATTCATCAAACCGGCCAAGAGCAAAATAGCAATAGGCAATCGGTCTCAATATCTTAAGATTGCCCGGATCATTATATTCTATCCTGAAGTAGTGCTTGAGAGCAAGCTCGTACTCTTTTAGATCAAGATAACAGTGCCCTGTGATTATTGCCGTATGCATGTTGTCGGGTTCAATGTTCCCGGCTTGCAGGTAATACTCAAGGGCCTCATCATTCCTTCCAAGCCGGCGGAGACAAAAGCCTATTTTTTTTATTGTCCATAACTTCCTGTCTATCAGTTCAGCAAGCTTGTAATATTTAAGCGCCTCTTCGAAATCGGAATTCTGCTGGAGGCAGTAACCTATTTTTTCATATAGCTGGGCATCATCGGTTTTTTCCTTCAGTTGCTTCATAAAAAGATCAAGAGCATCATCATAAAAGTCCTTGCTGAAGAAGTAGTCAGCAAGCCCAGCCTCCGCTTCAGCGGCATTGCAGGTGAGCCTGAAAAATTCTGAATTATATATGTCAAGTTTGCCAAGGAAAATATCCTCGAACTCTTTTCTATATGGCGAAAGTTTGAAAAATCTGTATATATCCTGGAGATACTGGGTTACATTGGTCCTGAATTTTTTATTGGGATCGGTAACCAGATCGTCTTCCTCAAGTTGCTGCAAACCCTCAAGCTCCATACGGAATACTTTAAGCATCATGGTTTTTTGAGCTGAAGGAAGATATTTCAAGTTCAGGATAAGAGAGTATTTATCCGAATTGCAGATAAATGGTGTCTTGTACATGGCTTCCGCCATCTCATTAGTTCCCGGACCAAGGATCTCATCCCTGAATATCTCGTCAACAGCTTCATGGTCGGGATAAAATGGAACAAACCAGTTCTGAAAATCTTTGAAAAAATCAAAATGCTTCAGGTTAGCGAAGGCTGACATGTAAACATCAGCTCCTTCCATCTGGAGCCTGGTAAGCTCTTCCATTGTCTTGAAGATCTCTTCGGAGTCGCTGAACATTTCGGACCAGTCAGGATTCTTTTCTTCATTTATATCCTTTGGAAGGATATTATCGAGGTCGAGCTTCTCCTCAATCCTGGGCTGAAGTTTTGCCACCTGCGGAAGAATCTCATCATGCATCTTCCTGCCAAGTTTTTCAGTTTCTCTCGACCTGATTGTCTGCAATACAATTATCCTGCAATGCTCTTTAAAAGCTGGTCTTTTTGATAGCTTGCTTATCCTTGAACTTATATCAGGATAAAGCATAACCCTGCCGTTATAGTAATGAAGATTAAGTATTAGACCTGACAAGGCTCTTTCCATTACTTGTTCCTCTCCCGATTCATAAATTCTGATGAGATGTAGCAGTTTTTCTGGTTGCCATACTCGAAATGAGCTCAGCGTTATTGCAGTTACAAATATGCTTGACTCATACCACCTGAACTTGCCGGAATGCAGAATGATTTCAATCAGGCTATCTTCGGCTTCTCCATAATAATCTGTCAGCCAGAGATGATTGAAAATATTTCTGATAAGCTGTTTATGTTTCTTTGCGATCTCTGATTCGGGATCGTTATTAATCTCACTGCTATGGTTCAGTAATTCATCCAGTTCAGATTTGAAAATAAGATCATCAACTGTCTCGACCAGTGTCTTTCCTGTAAGTTTTTGTTCCTTTTCAGCCTGCTGTTTAACCCAGTAGGTATTCCAGCCTGAATAATGTGACAATATGTCCTGTCTTACCTTATCGGAGAGTTCCAGCATTGACTGGATCAGTTTAATGTAAACCTTGCTTCTTTCAGGATCAATGATGCCATCAATAGTATAGGTGAGCATATTTCTGTAGGTCATAACCAGGTTGTTGTACTCATCATGAAAGTCGCCTGCCGTAACGTTTTTTATCATATCAGACAGAATGTCAAGACTTTGCTTGATTTTCTTCTCAGAAACCAGATTGCAAAGCTGTTTATGCTGCTGTATGGTTTTATTAATATCTGTCATTTGGTATATCCAAAAAAAATAAGTGGTAAAAATTAGTTAAAAAATAGTACCACTCTTATATCTGCAACAATCAGGCCGTGAGAATCAGTATGACAAATTTGTATTCATGATTTCATGTAAATATGCCTCCCGGGAATCACTCCGGATTGATTATTCAGAACTGAAATCCAACGCTGATGTAACCCTTGATCTTGCTGAAGTACTTTTCATGCCTGTAGAATCCATGCATTATTCCGGCTCTTACAGGTCCGATAATTGACATATAACCAAGCCCGGCTCCATATCCGGCAAGCAGAGAATATCCTCCGGCCCTGTCTGCTTCCTTTGCTTCAAAGATATTCCCCCCAAGATTCAGATGAAGGTCCTTCAATAATCTCCAATCGAACTCGATTCCAAGACCGGCCAGCTGTTTAACAGGGATTTCATTCGGATGAAACCCGTACATTGCTATCGATCTGTCATTTACGGAAGTAATTCCTCCCAGCATCAGAAAATTGTTCTGAGAGGTTATCGAGTCGCAATGGTTAATATAGAGAACATCTGCACTCAAACATATTGTCAACCGTTTGCCTGAGGGAAAATATTGTTTCCAGTCTCCTTTTAAAGTATAAAAACTCCCAATCTTAAACTCTCCAGGTTCATCATTATCCATTTCTTTCCTGACCGCTCCGATTTTAATGCTTCCGGAGTAAAGATCCGATATACCTGCAGAAAGATCCAGCAATGTTCCTTTTTCAGGAAAGTGCCTATTATCGAGCGTATTAACCTGGTAATCTAAAATTGAAGTCAGGTAATTATATGATAAATGTTTAATATCGATAGCAGATACATAACGGGGCATCATGTAACGATTTTCAAAATTGAAGGAAAGACTCAGCTTATGATTAAGACCGAATACTCGATCAATGCTAAGCCCTGAGGATAAATTCAGGTTTTCCCAGTCGCCTGTTTCGCCTTTCAAAGTTAAAATAGGGATGAGTGTGTTATCGGCAGAAAAGTCAGCAGATAAGCCAAAATTCTGATTCCTGCCAAGCAATTGATAAAATGAAGACCTGACCCTGTAATACTGTCCGAGAAATGAATCCATACTAAATTCTGACCCTTTTGTCAGGAGGTTCTTAACCGAGACAGCTAACAGTATCCCTGACTCCAGGGCATTATCATAATGGACCGATCCGTAGAACAAAGTTTTTGGTTTTTCGGCACAGTCAATAACCAGGATAAGTGAATCACCCCGCGGTTCAATTCGGTACTTGACTTTTTCGAAGCTGTTCATGCCATACAATAATTCTATTTTATTATATAGCTTGTATTTATCGACTTTTTCGCCAGCAGAGATATCAAGTACTCCAAGTATTTGCCAGTCAGGAATTATCTTGTTGCCGTGTATTTCAATCCTGTCGAAGGCATAATCCTTCTTATCAAGAATAAATGGCAATGGTTCCTGTTTTCCATATCTGTTAAGGGAATCGGCCAGCTTTTTAAAACACTCCTTGAAGGGAAGTGCCGCTTTGTATCCTATCTCAACAATAGAGTCCACGGGACTAAAATCCAAAACTGAGATGTTTTTGATAACAGGTAAAATCATAATATTGACCAGTTTCTTTTGATTTCCATAGTCCTCAAAGCTCCTCGAGAAACCTATCTGCTTAATTATGCCAGTGAGATTCTGAAGCTCATTTTCATCGAATTGATGAAATCCGACAAACGATCCGATAATAAAATCGGCACCCATTTCCTTTGCTTCGACGGCAGGAAAATTGCTGATCAGGCCTCCATCAGTCAGTAATGCGGTATCAATTTTAATTGGTGCGAATACAGTCGGAATGGCTGAACTGGCACGCATGGCATCAGCAAGGTAACCAGTTTTCAGGTCTACCTTTCTGACAGTAATCAGATCAGCACCGACACACATAAAGGGGATAGGCAACTTTGAAAACTCTTTAATATCAGCAGCAGGCCATGCGTAAAAACTTAGCGAATTCTCTATAAGCTGCCCTGAAATTAACCCCGATGGAAGCCTGACCTTCCTGGATGAGACGGGCAGCGACATAATACTATTATCAAAATACCTCTTTTCAGAAAACTTTATTATGTTCTGCGGAATCTTGTTTGAAAGCAGAATATTCCAATCCATTGTTTTTAATATCTTTATGAGAGAGTCAGCACTATACCCCAGTGCATAGTACCCTCCGATTATGCTGCCCATACTTGTTCCGGTAATGAAATCTGGTCTTAAGCCAGCTTCCTCCATAACTTTCAGGACTCCAATATGAGCAATCCCGTGAGACCCGCCGCCGCTAAGGACAAGACCTACCTTTGGTCTGTTCTGAGAAACCTGGGCCACTGCACCTGATAAAGGAAGCAACAAACAAAATCCTGTAACGAAGGATTTCAATAACAGACTGATGAAAAAGTCTGAAATATTTAAAGCCGGTGTGCCTCTGTTAACCATAATGATAATTGAGACGAAACAGCAAGATAGTAATTTTCAGTATTTTTATAAAATGAAAACGGAATCAGAAATCAGGAAAGGGTTTCTTCCAGCTTCAAAAAAAGAGGTGGAAGATCTGGAGTGGGATCAGCCTGATGTAATAATTTTCAGCGGTGACGCGTATGTTGACCATCCTTCATTCGGACCGGCAGTAATAGGAAGGGTAATTGAGAATGAAGGTTTCAGGGTTGCAATCGTGCCGCAGCCAAACTGGAAGGACGATCTGAGAGATTTTAAGAAGCTCGGCAAGCCAAAATATTTCTTTGGCGTCACAGCAGGCAACATGGATTCGATGGTGAATCATTACACAGCTGCCAGGCGTCTTCGTTCCGATGATGCATATACCCCGGGAGGCGTGGCCGGGTTTCGTCCCGATTACCCTTCGATTGTTTATACAAAAACGCTCAAGCAGTTGTTCCCGGATGTCCCGGTCGTTTTAGGCGGCATTGAGGCGTCCATGCGCCGGCTTACTCATTACGATTACTGGAAAGATGCCCTGGAGCCATCAATCCTTATCAGCAGCGGTGCCGATATGTTGATTTACGGCATGGGTGAGCAGCCGATACGGGAAATTATGCGTCTTCTGGCTAAAGGAGTTCCGTTTTCCTCTCTGAAAACTGTTCCCCAGACGGCTATAGCCATAAGAACGGAAGATCATTTACCTCTTCAGAAATCGTGGAAGGACGAGATTCTTAATTCCTACGAAAAGTGCCTGGGCGACAAGAAACTCTTTACTGCAAATTTTGTGATTTTTGAGAAGGAATCAAACAAGACAGAGGCAGCAAGACTTATCGAAACCTCAGGTGACTTCAGGGTGATCATTAACCCGCCATTTCCACCAATGGATGAGAAGGATGCTGACAGATCCTATGACCTTCCATATATGTACATGCCTCACCCGAGGTATAATAAAAAAGGAGCCATTCCTGCTTATGAAATGATAAAATTCTCTGTGAACATCCACAGGGGTTGTTTTGGTGGATGCAGTTTCTGCGCTATTGCAGCGCACCAGGGGAAACAGATTGTAAGCCGTTCTGAAAATTCCATTCTGAATGAAATAGAAAAGATTACTCAACTGCCAGGTTTTAAAGGCTACCTTTCCGACCTGGGAGGCCCATCGGCAAATATGTTCAGGATGAAGGGGAAGAATATAGAGATGTGCCATAAATGTTCAAGACCATCCTGCATCTGGCCTAGAGTATGCCCGAACCTCAATACCAGTCACCGCGAACTGACTGAGCTATATAAAAAGGTTAACGCGATGAATGGCATTAAAAAAGCCTTTATCGGCAGCGGCATCAGGTACGACCTGCTGTTTCCGGAATGGAACAAAAAAGCTGGCAAAGCTGAAAGCGATTACCTGGATGAACTTATTAAAAATCATGTTTCGGGCAGGCTTAAGGTTGCGCCTGAGCATACTAATCATTTTGTACTGCACCTGATGAGGAAAGCACCTTTTGAGTTTTTCAGGAAGCTTAAATCCAGGTTCGACATAATCACAAAGCGCGAAGGATTGAATTATGAGATTATTCCATATTTCATTTCATCCCATCCGGGATGCACTGACAAGGATATGCAGGAGCTTGCAGACGAGGTGAGAAGTTTGGGAATAAAGCCTGAACAGGTACAGGATTTTACGCCTACACCAATGACTTTATCGACACTGATATATTACACAGGCTTTGATCCCTACACGGGAAAGAAGGTATACGTAGCACGAAATATTGAAGAGAAGAGGCGGCAGAAAGATTATTTCTTCTGGTATGAGACCGGTCACCGGTCACCGGTTGCCGGTCACCGGAAGCAAGAAGCAAAACACTCAGGAAAAAAGAAAACCGGAGTTAATAAACCCCGGCTTCCATATAAACCTAAAAACCAGTTTTAAGAAAAACTCTATTCGTATTCCTTTAAAATATTTCTGACATCATCAGGTGCAACGCGCCCGTATGTCTTGTCGCCTACCAGTACCACAGGGGCAAGTCCGCAGGCTCCGACACACCTCAGGCTCGATAATGAGAACTTATTGTCTTTTGTAACCTGACCAACATTCAATCCAAGCTCTTTTTTGAATTCATCAAGAACTTTCTCAGCACCACGTACATAGCAGGCTGTTCCCAGGCAGATGCTGATCGGATGCTTTCCCTTTGGAGTCATTGTAAAGAAAGAATAAAACGTTACAATTCCATAAACTTTTGCCACAGGAACTCCCAAATCAGCAGATATAACCTCCTGTACTTCTGCAGGAAGATAACCAAAGTGTTCCTGGCAACTATGTAACACATTAATCAGTTCCTGGGGATCATTTTTAAACGATGTGCAAATCTCTTTAATCTTTGCGACATCTTCGTTTCTCAATTCTATTTTAATAGTTGACATAGCCTTGAATTTTATTTTTGACCAACCGGTACATTATTATTGCTTTACTATTATTTTTTTCTTTTTATCAAAATATTTAGTGTGAAGAAGATGATGAGCTTTTTCACTGTTGGGTTTACCGAGAAACTCCTTATAAAGCTTTATTATAAAAGGATTTTCATGCGACTTTCTGATCGGCTTGCTCCTGTCTTCTGCATAAATTGCTGCTGCTCTTGCCTTTATTATTTCGGAGTTTCCATGGTGCAGCGGCTGTCCGCCACCACCGATACAACCGCCCGGGCAAGCCATAACTTCGATAGCGTGGAACTGCGACTTTCCTGATCTTACATCATCAAGCAGTATTCTTGCATTTCCAAGTCCATGAGCAATACCTATATTTATTGGAAGTCCGTTGAAATCAATTGTTGCTGAGCGGACACCCTCAAATCCTCTTAGTTCAGTAAAATCAAGCCTCTCCAGTTTCTTGCCAGTCTGGAGTTCATAAGCTGTTCGAACAGCTGCTTCGATTACTCCGCCGGTTGTACCAAAGATCACACCTGCGCCGGTTGATTCTCCAAGAGGAGCATCAAACTCTCCTTCTTCAAGATTATTCAGGTCGATATTTGCCTGCTTGATGAATTCACCAAGTTCCCTGGTAGAAATCGAGAAGTCAACATCCCTGTTCCCGTCTGTCGAAAACTCTTCCCGCTGGCACTCATATTTCTTGGCAAGACATGGCATGATAGAAACAACGACCAGGTCTTTTCTGTCTACTTTTATCTTGTCGGCAAAATATGTTTTTGCAATTGCTCCGAACATCTGCTGAGGAGACTTGGCAGTTGAAGGAACTTCTTTAAGATCCGGAAAATACTCTTCAAAGAAGTTTACCCAGCCGGGGCAGCACGAGGTAAGAATAGGCATTCTTGCTGTTTTATCTCCCTTAAGATGCCTGTTAAGACGATCGAGCAGTTCTGTGCCTTCTTCCATAATTGTAAGGTCGGCAGCAAAGTCGGTATCAAAAATATAATCAAATCCGAGTGACCTGAGAGCGGTTACCATTTTCCCTGTTACGAGGGTTCCGGGTTTCATGCCAAACATTTCACCGAGCGCTGCACGAACGGCAGGAGCAGTTTGCACTATAACAGTCTTTGTCGGGTCAGCAAGCGCCCTCAGCACATTTGGAACATGATTTACTTCTGTAAGAGCCCCTGTCGGACAGACAGCTACGCACTGACCGCAATAGGTGCATGTTGAAAATTCGAGATTCTGTTCAAATGCAGGAGCCACAGCAGCCATGAACCCGCGGTTGACAGCAGATAATGCACCAACAGTCTGGA
>Ga0209226_10000081_pt1 | contig 65534 bp, 64 predicted proteins | sample BarGraNGADG00212_2_FD_184497 | JGI IMG/M metagenome (GOLD analysis project Ga0209226, IMG submission 184497) | Arctic peat soil microbial communities from Barrow, Alaska, USA - Barrow Graham LP Ref core NGADG0011-212 (SPAdes) (version 2) | ecosystem: Environmental > Terrestrial > Soil >...
AATTCTGCTTCGATTCCCATTCCAGTTGGTATTTGAGGTCAGACCGTGAAATCTTTCTGCTTTGATATATACGGGATCACTGCACGATTCAATGATAAATGTGCTGCCAACATAGCCCTGTGTATTACTACCTCCCCAAGAGCCTGCTGACTAATTGACATCGTTACATTGATTGATGTCCTGTTATTAACTGATATCTCCTGGGCAGCGTAACCTACATATGAGAAAAGAAGCGTGGAAGCAGGAGAAGCTGTCAGGCTGAAATTGCCGTTTACATCTGTTACCGACCCGTTAGTGGTTCCCTTTTCCTGGATTGTGACACCAATTAAAGGAGATCCATCTGATGCGTCAGTTACTTTACCTGAAATCTTGATCGCCTGAGCTTGTATTGCTCCGGAAAGAAAGATCCCAAGAAAAAGCAAATAGAGCGTCGTTAAAATTTGTTTTTTCATAGATCGTAATGTTTAAATATTAGGATAGTTTACTGTAAAGAATTTATTAGAAGATCCGTTATAAGTTTTGTATCGTACAAATATATTAAAGAAAAATCATCTCCAACTAATCGAAAGCATTAATTTTCAATTGGTTAACATTAAGTTCCGCAAACGATTGAAATGATTGTTTCGTGTACTTTTTATAAGATCTTTTTTCATAATTGTTCTGCTTTTTCAATTTTTTGAAATAAAATTAGTTCTGAAAAAGGTCAATTTATTTTTTTGCGAACAAGAGAAATAGAAAACAATATCTTATTGCTTATAATACTACGAGACAATAACAATATACTGAAAAATATGTTCAAAAAATTTTATCATTAAAAACAATTCATCGCGCAGGCATTATAATTTTTAATAAAATATTGTCTCTATTCCTTTACGCAAAATGATAGTTATCGCGATCTGTTCTTCATTGGTTTTGCGAAAGCCAGAATATATAGCTATATTTCGGAAAGAGAGATTATTTCAGGATAGTTGAAAATGTTCAAAGGTCAGGTTACCATAAAAGATATAGCAAAAGAATTGGGGATATCTCCATCCACAGTATCTAAAGCGTTAAAAGATCATCCTGACATCAGCCCGGCGACTAAACGGTCAGTTCGCGAGCTTGTCGAAAAATGGAACTATAAACCCGATCCTATTGCATTAAGCCTTAAAAGCGGACAAACCAAGATAATTGGAGTAATTGTTCCTGAAATTGTCCATTATTTTTTTTCTACGGTAATAAGTGGTATAGAAGATCTGGCATATGATTCAGGATATCATGTAATGTTCTGCCAATCAAATGAATCTTATGAGAGGGAAGTCAAAGCTGTTCAAACCTTGCTTTCAAGCAGGGTAGATGGAATACTTGTATCTGTTACAAAAGAAACGGACGATTTTAAACACTTCAGAAAGATTCAGGAAAATGGGATCCCATTGGTTTTCTTTGACAGGATATGCAACGAGCTCGATACAGACAGGGTTGTGGTAGATGATGAAGTGGGAGCATTTGATGCAGTAAAACATTTAATTACCACTGGTTGTAAAAATATTGTACACCTGTCGGGGCCACAGAACCTTCAGATCGGGAAAAGCAGAAAAGAAGGATATGTCAGAGCTTTGAAATACTATAACCAACCAATAGAAGATGGTAACATAATCAGATGTGATACAATGGAAGAAGCCAGGTTAGTAGTTCCGGAGTTAATGAAACGGGTAAAAAGGCCGGATGGGATTTTTGCCGTAAATGACCTTACTGCAGTTGAAGCAATGAGGATGATTCAAGAGTGTGGTTTCAAAGTACCTGACGATGTTTCAGTAGTCGGTTTCACGAGCGGGATGATCTCTGATATAACATGTCCGACTTTGTCGTCAGTTGAACAACATGGTTATATTATAGGCAGGGAAGCAGTAAAACTACTTATTGATCGTCTGGAGAAAAAAAATGACCTTCCATTCCAAACAATAGTTATTAAGACAGAGATGGTAATCAAGGGTTCTTCAAGGAGTATTTAACCTCCTCAGGTTTTGAAATTATAACATATTCAAAAAAAGGAATTAATCACCCTTTTTAAGTAAAAAAATCTTTATTTTTGGCTGAATCGACTGAAAGCAGAAATTAAATCAAATATTATCTAAAACCATCTCAGATATGAATATTCCTTTAAATTTATTTTACACTAAAGACCATGAGTGGCTCCGGGTAGAAGAAAACATTGGTTATGTTGGAGTAACTGATTTTGCTCAGGGTGAATTAGGTGATATCGTTTTCATCGAGATCGAAACTGTGGGTGAAACTCTTAAAAAGGAAGAGGTGTTTGGTACTATCGAAGCTGTAAAAACAGTTTCAGACATGTTTATGCCTGTAAGCGGAGAGATCCTCGAAGTGAATCCTGCGCTTGAAGAATCACCTGATGTTGTTAACAAAGATCCTTATGGAAAAGGATGGATGGTAAAAATCAAGTTCACCAATCCCACTGAAATTAAAGAACTGTTGTCTCCCGATGCATATACCAGGCTCGCAGGAGTATGACCAGTGCACAGGATAATTCCAATGCAGTGTAAATATTTTGAAAATGCTTTCAGGGCATAAGTTATCGCGGATTACGATTGCAGCTTTTTTATGCCTATATCTTTTTTGCACTTCTCGCATCGTTCAATTACGCAAAATTTATAACAAGCCGAAATAACAGGTTTGCCGTTTATGCGGGTCTTTGTGCTGCACTCTCCCTGCTTTTTCATCAGACGTATATCTTCTGGTGGATTGGCCTTCTGACAGGCTTTTTAATTGAAAAAAGAAAAAAGCCTGCTCTGCTATATATTCTGGTTTCATTGATTGCTCCAATTGTTTATCTTATTGTTATTCTGACTTATAAAGGAGGATTAAGTTGGAGTACCATTTTAAGTTTTATTCTGGGAGATTTTAATGGAAATGCCATGCTGGGATTATCATGGAAGGGAATTTGCCTTTCTATAATAAATCTGATAAGAAGCTTTATTCAGGTTCATGGATATATCTACAATCTTATAAGAGGCAACCTGCTTTTGGCAATACCCGGCATCGTGTCTATATCTTTAATACTTCTGGCTTTTCTTAAGCCACCGGAAAGTAATAAAACTAATATTTCGCAACGATTCAGTAAGGTACATATTTTTCTAATTGTACTTCAATTCATTTTTGCGATATTCTCATTTGGAAATGCAGAGTTCATGGTAATGATACCGGCTTTGATATTTATGCTGATTCCTTTTTTTGCTTTTAATTATGAGAGGTTTATCTTGCTGATTATGATTGCTATGGCAGTCTGGAATATTTCATATGGTCTTATCCCGCTTCATTACAAAAGTCAGGCACAGGAACAGTTTCTTTGTGATGCTGCATTGTCAGAGAAGAATATCATTATTATTGCATCAGATGATCAACTAATAAAGAATATGCTCTATTATAAAACTGGGAACAATACTATAAAAAGTGTTTTTAAATCTCCGGCTTCCATGAAGATAAAAGGATCAGATCCGGAAATACTTGAAGGGGTTATCGATAGTGCACTAAGAAGTGGTATAGAAATATTTACAAATTGTTTAGATAAGCAAGCCATTTCAAGACAGTCAATTATAGAGGGAGATCAGAACAGAGATTTTTTCCGTAAATATGAGACCATCCTGGCAAAATCGTGGAAGCTGAGTACTGGAACGAAATCGATATACAAAATTGAAAGAAAATTTTAAAACCAAGATTTAGAGTGTCTTTTTAACCTCGAATTCCTGGTACCCTTCAACTATATCACCTACTTTTATATCATTGAAATTATGGATGTTAAGTCCACATTCATATCCGCCAACCACTTCTTTAACATCATCTTTGAACCGTTTGAGTGATCCCAGTTCACCTGTATAAATTACAATACCATCGCGAATTATCCTCACCCTGGTATTCCTCGTTATTTTACCTTCTTTAACATAGCAACCTGCAACAGTTCCAACCTTCGTGACCTTAAATATCTCACGTATTTCAAGAGTTGCTACGATCTCTTCTCTGACTTCAGGCATTAACATACCTTCCATGGCAGATCTTATTTCTTCAATTGCATTGTAAATGATTGAATATAAACGAACATCAATCTCCTCTTTTTCAGCGAGTTTTCTGGCACTTAAAGATGGTCTTACCTGGAATCCGACTATAATCGCGTTCGAGGCTGCTGCAAGAAGAATATCTGATTCCGAAATCTGTCCAACCGCCTTATGAATAATGTTAAGCTGGATCTCAGGGGTGGAAAGTTTTATGAGAGAATCACTCAGGGCTTCCACAGAACCGTCGACGTCGCCTTTTACTATTATGTTGAGTTCCTGGAAATTGCCGATTGCGATTCTCCTGCCTATTTCATCAAGTGTTATATGTTTCTGTGTGCGCAGGCCTTGTTCCCTCTGGAGTTGTGCTCTCTTGGTTGCAATATCTTTTGCCTCGCGATCGCTCTCCATCACATTAAATTTGTCACCTGCCTGGGGTGCACCATTCAATCCTAGAAGAAGAGTAGGAGTGGCCGGACCTACTTCTTCAACTTTGTACCCTCGTTCGTTGTACATAGCCTTGATATGACCAAAACAACTGCCTGCAAGCATGATATCACCGATTCGAAGCGTTCCGGCTTTAACCAGAACAGTTGCCGTAAATCCTTTGCCTTTGTCGAGAGATGATTCAATAACTGTTCCAAGAGCCGGTTTGTCAGGATTGGCTTTTAACTCAAGCATTTCTGCCTCAAGCAGGATTTTATCGAGAAGAATATCAATATTGAGTCCGGTTTTTGCTGAAATCTCCTGTGATTGATACTTGCCTCCCCAATCTTCTACGAGGTAATTCATACTTGCCAGAGCTTCTTTGATTTTATCAGGATTCGAGGTTGGTTTATCGATCTTGTTTATTGCAAATATTATTGGTACTCCTGCGGCTGAAGCATGATTAATGGCTTCTTTGGTTTGGGGCATAACTCCATCGTCGGCTGCAACAACAATAATCGCAATATCGGTGATTTGTGCACCTCGCGCACGCATGGCAGTAAATGCCTCATGACCAGGAGTATCGAGGAATGTTATCTGCCGTCCGTCTTCGAGGATGACACCGTAAGCACCGATATGTTGAGTAATACCTCCGGCTTCACCTGCAATCACATTGGTGTTACGGATATAATCGAGCAGCTTCGTTTTACCATGATCAACATGACCCATTACAGTAACAATCGGTGGCCGTGGTTTGAGTTCTTCCTCCTCATCCTCCTCCTCACGTACTGCTTCCTGTAATTCTGCACTTACAAATTCAACTTTGAATCCAAACTCATCTGCAAGAAGTGCCATTGTTTCAGCATCGAGACGCTGGTTGATTGAAACAAAAAGTCCGAGATTCATACAAGTTGAAATAATATCGGTAACGGGAATACTCATCATTGATGCAAGCTCATTAACCGATACGAACTCAGTAACTTTCAGAATATTCTTATCGAGTTCCTGCTGATCAACAACCTCCTGATGTTTTTGACTTATAGCCTCCCTTTTCTCCCTCCGGTATCTTGAACCTTTTGATTTCCCTTTAGTTGTCAGCCGTGCCAGAGTCTCTTTTATCTGTTTCTGTACCTCTTCTTCATTCACTTCGGCTCTGATAGGTCTTTTCTTCACAACCTTTTTGGTACCCGGTTTTTCTCTTTTATCTGTTGCAATAGGTTTAACAACGGGGGTTCCCTCTTTTTCTTTAAGTATTCTCTTTCTTCTTTTCTTTCTCCTGAATTCCGATTCGCCACCGATCCTGACAGGTTGAAATGGTGTGGCTTTCTTTTTCTCCTCAACTGGCAGATCTATCCTGCCGACTACCCTTGGGCCAACCAGTTTTTTAAAATCAGTTTTGTACAACGCAACAATATCCTCTTCAGGTTCAGTAATTATTGCATCGTCAATTATATCTTCAATAGCTAGTTCTTCAATAACCGGTTCAGGGATTTGCTCTTCAATAATTTCAGGTTCTTTCTCAGCAGCAGCTTTCGTTGCAGCCTTTTTGGAGACATCTTTCGCTTTGTTTTTCTCTTTAGAAGTTACTTTTGGCTTCTCTTTATGTTCCTCTTCTTTTACCGGTTTAGTCTCTTTGGAAATCGTTCCGAGATCAATTTTCCCTACAATGTGAAGATCAATATTTGATTTGGATTTTTCTTCTTCATCCGGGGTTGCTTTAACAGGGGTCTCCTTTGCCGAATCCGGTTTTTTCTTTTCACTCTTTTCAGTTTCAACCGGTGACGGAGCAGGTTTTTTAATAGGTTCCTCTTTTACCGGAACAACTTTTTCAACTTTTGGCTTTAATGTCTTATCAAGATCAATTTTTCCAACAAGTTTTATATCAGGTTTTTTGATTTCAGTCTTTATATCAACAGTTGACTTAACTCCTGAAGAATCTTTTACAAGAACATTATCATCCTTTTCAAAATCTTCTGTTTCAATCTTCTCTGAAAAATCACCAATAGAAACAGATTCCTTCTTCCTGTGGAGATCTTTAAGAATGAGTTTTTCAGACTCCTTTTTTACGCTGATATCTGTACTGTATTCTTTTACAAGCAATATATAAGCTTCATGCGGAAGTTTAGTATTTGGGTTGGGATCAAGATCAAACCCTTTCTTGTGAAGGAATTCCACGATTGTGGATATTCCCACATTAAATTCGCGGGCTGCTTTGCTTAATCTTGTAACCTTAATATCCTCTGTCATAAATATGTCTTGCCTTTTATTAAATCTTTAAAAACCCTGATAGTAAAAAGTTTATATTTAAATTTTATTCAAATTCGGCTCTGAGAATGTTAACAACCTCTTTAACAGTTTCTTCTTCAAGATCAGTTCTTTTTACAAGATCGCTGATGGAAAGGTTAAGAACACTTCTTGCAGTATCACAACCTATAGCTTTCAATTCTTCGATGATCCAGTCTTCAATTTCATCTTCAAATTCCTCAAGATTAACGTCTTCCTCATCTTCTCCGCCTGGTTCCCTGTAAACATCAATCTCATAACCGGTAAGCTGGCTTGCAAGTTTAATATTCAGACCACCTTTACCAATCGCAAGAGATACTTCATTAGGTTTCAGATATATTTCGGCCCTCTTTGTTTCTTCAACGAGTTTGATAGAGGTAATCTTTGCCGGACTGAGTGCTCTCTGTATAAATAGTTGATTGTTAGAAGTATAGTTTATAACATCTATATTTTCATTTCGCAGCTCCCTTACTATTCCATGTATTCTTGAACCCTTCATTCCAACACATGCGCCAACCGGATCAATTCTTTCGTCATACGACTCAACGGCAACTTTGGCTCGTTCCCCCGGCACTCTTACTATGTTTTTAATAGTAATCAGGCCATCAAATATTTCAGGAACTTCAAGTTCAAATAATCTTTCAAGAAAAACAGGTGATGTCCGGCTGAGAATAATAAAAGGGGTATTGTTTCTCATTTCCACCTTTATAACGACAGCTCTTATAGAATCTCCTTTACGGAAATGATCTGAAGGGATCTGTTCGCTTTTAGGTAAAATAAGTTCATTGCCATCATCATCAAGAACAAGTATTTCTCTCTTCCATACCTGGTAAACTTCGCCGGTTACTATTTCACCAATTCTGTCTTTGTATTTGATATAGATATTATTTTTCTCAAGATCAAGAATTCTTGCAGTAAGGTTTTGCCTTAATGATAAAATAGCTCTTCTTCCAAAGTCAAGGAATTTGACTTCATCAGATACCTCTTCGCCGACTTCGTAATCTTCATCAATCTCTTTGGCCTTTGAAAGCGGTATCTGAATTACAGGATCGGTCAACTCCTTATCATCTACAACAACCCTGTTTCTCCATATTTCAAAGTCACCTTTATCGATATTGACAATAATGTCGAAATTATCAGCTGAACCATATTTCTTTGCGAGCATACTTCTGAATACATCTTCTAGAACGCTCATCATTGTAGGCCTGTCAATATTTTTCAGCTCCTTAAATTCCGAAAAAGTGTCGATTAAATTAACATTTTCCATCTGGTGTAAACCTATTATTATTTAATTGTCAAAATAACTCTTACAGATTTTATTTGTTCTAAATTGAAAGAAATATCTATCAATTCTTTTGTTTTTCCTTTAACTTTTATTTCAGTCTCAATTTCGAATCCTCCGTTTGTAACATTCTTAAGCTTCCCCATGTACTTTGATCCTTCATTGTCTACAATTTCGACTTTTTTGCCCTCATTTTTGAAGTACTGCTCAATAACTCCAAAAGGCATGTCCAGACCAGGCGAGGATACCTGCAATTCAAAATCCTCTTTGTTGCGGTCGAGTCCATTTTCAATATACCTGTGAATTGCCGCGCATTCATCAATTGTTATCCCTTCATTCTTGTCGGCCAGCACAGTAATCCTGTTGGCATTGCTTACTTTAGCAGAAACGAGAAATAGTCCGGTTCCCTTTATGTACTCCTCAACCAATCCCTGTATTTTCTGTTTTTCTATCATTTTACAAAAACCGATAACAAAATAGGGGACTCTGGTCCCCTAGAAATACCCCTCAATTCGTGGACAAAGGTACATATTTATATTAATTCACCAAAAAAAACAGCATTAATATTGAAGTATTATACTTGTGATTCAAAGACGTAGCATGAATATCAACAAACATTTCGATCTTTGCAAATGACTTAAAACTAACATGGAGCAGTTTAATTATTCTGTGTGAACAGGTGATACAGGCAGATATATATTGCAGAAATGACAGATCGGTTCTTGAGAATTGTACTTTATGTCCGAGGGAGTGCCGGGTAAACAGATTTGAGGGAGGAACGGGATATTGCGGGACGGATGCCGGATTAAATATTGCAACGATCTGTGTACACAAAGGTGAAGAACCTGTTATAAATGGAACATATGGCATTTGTAATGTCTTTTTTGCAGGTTGTAATCTTCATTGCCTTTTTTGTCAGAATCATGAAATCAGCAGGGGAGGATCAGTAATCAGGAATAACGTTACACAACTGGAAGAAGTTCTTGATAAAATAGAGCAGATTCTGTCAAAAGGTATACAGGCTGTCGGGTTTGTGTCTCCCTCTCACGTGGTGCCACAGGTGAAAGCAATAATAGAAGGTCTGAATTTGCGAGGTCATAATCCTATAACTGTGTATAATACAAATAGCTATGATAAACTCGAAACAATCCGAAGTCTTTCCGGATTAATTGATGTGTATTTGCCTGATTATAAATATGTAAATACTGAAATTGCATCAGAGTATTCAGATGCTGCAGATTACCCGGTAATAGCGCTGAAAGCAATTAAGGAGATGTATTATCAGAAGGGATCAACCCTTGCTATTGATGATAGTGGCAGCATAGAAAATGGATTGCTGATCAGACATCTTGTGTTGCCCGGGCATGTCGCTGAGAGTAAAAGTGTTCTTATGTCGATAGCTGAAGAGTTATCCCCGGGAGTTCATCTTTCGCTAATGTCACAATACCATCCTATAGCGCAGGTTCAAAATCATCCTGTACTTAACCGTTCGGTTTATAAAGCAGAATATGAGTCGGTTGTTGAAGCGATGGAAGATCTTGGGTTCAGAAATGGATGGGTTCAGGATAAGGATAGCAGTCTGAATTGCAGACCAGACTTTAGTAAGGAGCAACCGTTTGAATGACCGGCCTTCCCCTTATACTCTCCCGTTAGGAGGCAAATTAAAACTTTGCGACCTTTGCATAAAATCTTTGCGACCTTTGCGGTTAAATGTGGTTAATTCCTATTTTTGTAGAAAAAAATTCCCAGGTGGTTTATCTGACTAATAAGCGAAAAATAATTAATGACCCTGTTTATGGTTTTATAAGTATTCCGGGAGATTTTGTTTTTGACCTCATCGAGCATCCCTGGTTTCAGAGATTACGAAATATAAAGCAGCTGGGATTGACAAGCTTCGTATATCCGGGTGCAAATCACAGCAGGTTTCAGCATGGACTTGGAGCTTTACATCTGATGAATATGGCTATTGCCACTCTCAGGAGCAAGGAAGTCATAATATCTCCTGTTGAGGAAGAAGCCACTCTTATAGCGATATTACTTCATGATGCCGGGCATGGTCCATTTTCGCATGCACTGGAAAATTCAATAATCGGTGGCATTACACATGAAGATATGTCACTTCTGCTTATGAGAAAGCTGAATGAAAGATACAGCGGCAGACTGGATCTGGCAATTGAAATCTTTACAGGTACATACCGCAGGAAATTTTTGCATGAGCTGATTTCGGGACAGATAGATATGGACAGGCTTGATTATCTGCGAAGGGATAGTTTCTTCACGGGTGTTATTGAAGGATCGGTAGGATCGGACAGGATAATAAGGATGCTTAATGTTGTCGACGATTGTCTGGTTGTAGAAGAAAAAGGGATCTATTCGCTCGAAAAATTTCTTATCGCCCGTCGCCTGATGTACTGGCAGGTTTACATGCATAAGACCGTCATTTCTTCAGAAAGCCTGCTGGTAAAAACACTTAAACGGGCAAAAGAACTTGCCGATCAGGGATATGATTTATATACTACTCCGGCACTCAGATTCTTTCTTTACAATAATCTCGGTCAGTCCGATCTCACAGATAACGGAAAATTTACTCCCGGACTGATTGCTTCAAATTTTACAAGACTTGATGATGCGGATATACTTGTTTCTGCAAAATACTGGGCCGACGCTTCAGATAAGGTTCTTTCAGATTTGTCGGGCAGGCTACTAAGAAGGGATCTTTTTGCCATTGAGCTGCAAAATGAACCATTCCCTGTAAAAAGGGTCAAGGAACTTAGTAATTCAGCAGGAAGACTGATGAATGTACAGCCAGAGTTGGAAGACTATTATGTTTTTACTAATAGTATTTCTAATCTGGCATACACACCCGATACTCCAGAAGTTAAAATACTGCTAAAAAATGGGAAAACTGCTGAAATTTCAACTGTTTCGGATATGTTTGACCACAGATTTCTTTCAGAGAGAATAACAAAATACTTCCTTTGCTATCCAAAAGAATGTCGATAATTAAAATTTGAATATTATGGAATTTACTGCAGCAACAATTGCCGGATTTTTAACTGGTGAAATAGAAGGAAACCCCGATGTTAAGGTAAATACTATAGCTAAAATAGAAGAGGGGCAGAATGGTGCTTTGTCATTCCTTGCCAATCCGAAATATGAACATTATATATACGAAACAAAGTCTTCTATAGTGCTTGTTAATAAAAGTTTTGTACCATCCGCTAAAGTTCATGCCACTCTTATCAAAGTAGAAAACTCATACGAGGCATTTGCCTCTCTTCTTCGACTTGTTGATCACGCAAGGCCTAGAAAAAAAGGAATCCATTCCACTGCTATTATTGAGACCACTGCTAAAATCGGTTCTGATGTATTCATCGGACCATATACATATATTGGTGAGAATTGTGTAATAGGTGATGGATGCTCTGTTTATCCGCACGTTTACATCGGAGATAACACGACACTGGGAAATAATTGTACAATTAATCCAGGAGTAAAAGTTTATCATGATTGTATTATTGGTGAAGGTTGCATCGTTCATGCCGGAAGTGTGATCGGGAGTGATGGTTTCGGATTTGCTCCACAGTCTGACAATGAATATATGAAGATCCCCCAGATCGGAAATGTGGTACTTGAAGATCATGTTGAGATCGGAGCAAATGTTACAATTGACCGCGCTACAATGGGTTCAACTATTATAAGAAAAGGTGTTAAGCTTGATAATCTCATTATGATAGGACATAATGTTGAGGTGGGAGAAAACACTGTAATGGCAGCCCAGACAGGAATTTCCGGATCAACAAAAGTCGGAAAGAATTGTATGTTTGGCGGACAGGTGGGACTCGCAGGACATCTTAAAATTGCGAATGGGACAAAAATAGGAGCACAGGGCGGAATTCTCGGAGATGTTAAAGAAGAAAACACAGTTATTCTTGGTTCGCCGGCTATCGAGCTAAGACAATATCTCAAATCTTCAGTTGTTTTTAAAAAACTTCCTGAATTGAAGTTAAAAATTGATTTACTTGAAAAGGAGATAGAGTCTCTGAAAAAGAAGTAGTTATGTTTTAGTCCCTGTTGAAATAGCTGGTAATACATTCAGTTAAAGTACAAATTTATGGATTGTTCGGATTTTTTTTATTTTTTTTGTACCCGTAATTTAATAATTAACACTGATGAGTGAAAAACAAAGGACGCTGGCAAAAGAGATTAGCCTTACCGGAAAGGGGTTGCATTCAGGAAATAGTGTAACAATTACATTTAAACCGGCTCCTGTAAATCACGGCTATAAATTTTGCAGGGTAGACCTTCCGGGTAAACCTGTAATTGATGCTCTTGCTGAACATGTTACAGATACTTCGAGAGGTACAACACTCGTACAAAACAATGCTTCCGTAACAACTATTGAACATGTTATGGCCGCTTTTCATGGCTTGCGTGTTGATAATGCAATGATAGAGTTAAATGGCCCAGAGACCCCTATAATGGGAGGTTCTGCATGGAAATTTGTTGAAGCTATTAAGGAAGCGGGTATTGTTGATCAGAAAGAAGACAGGAATTATTTCATTGTCAAACAAAAGATTACCTTCTCTGATGAAGAACATGGTGTAGATCTTATAGTATATCCCGATGATCATTTCAGCGTCAATGTTCTTATCGATTATAATTCAAAGATTCTGGGGAACCAGTACTCGATACTTGATTCAATTGACGACTTCGAAGAAAAGATATGCAAAAGCCGCACGTTTGTGTTTTTTCATGAATTGGAGCCACTTTTTAATAAGGGACTTATCCGGGGTGGCGATCTCGATAATGCAATTGTCATTCTCGAAAAAGAGGTTGAACAGGCTGAAATAGATCGGATTGCCAAACTCTTTAACAGGCCTGGAATAAGCACTCATACTGCGGGAATACTTAATAATACCGAATTACGTTACCCCAACGAGCCGGCACGGCATAAGCTCCTCGACATTATGGGTGACATTGCCCTTGTCGGTCACCCTATAAAAGGTAAAATAGTCGCAACACGTCCTGGCCATTATGCCAATACACGGTTGGCAAGGATCATCAGGCAGGAGATGAAAAAAGCACTTTCAAAACATAATATTCCTGTATATGATGCTTCACTACCTCCGGTTTTTACTGTTGAAGAGATTAAGAAAAGGCTACCTCACAGGTTCCCTTTCTTAATGGTTGATAAAATAATAGCACTCGATGAATCGTCAATAGTTGGAATCAAGAATGTTACATTTAATGAATCTTTCTTTCAGGGTCATTTTCCTGATGAACCTATTATGCCGGGAGTCCTGTTGGTTGAAGCTCTGGCACAGACAGGTGGATTACTTATTCTGAATAATGTTGAAGAACCAGAAAAGTATTCAACCTATTTTCTTAAAATCGACAAGCTTAAGTTTAAACATAAAGTAGTTCCGGGAGATACAGTGATACTTAAAATGGAATTGGCTGATGTTATGCGAAGAGGAATAGCTACAATGTTTGGTCAGGCATTTGTTGGGAACAAACTGGTTTTAGAAGGAGAAATGACTGCTCAAGTTGTAAAAAACAAATAATTGCTCAATGATCTCAAAATTAGCTTTTATCCATCCTGATGCAAAGTTAGGTAAAAATGTTACAGTTGATCCCTTTGCATATATCGCAGGTAATGTAACTATAGGTGAAGGAACATGGGTCGGCCCCAACTCAACTGTCATGGATGGAGCCAGAATCGGAAAGAAATGCAGAATATTCCCCTCGGCAGTTGTTTCAGGAATACCACAGGATCTTAAGTTCAGAGGGGAGGAGTCAACTACTGAAATTGGTGACAACACAACTATAAGAGAGTGCGCTACAATAAACAGGGGTACTGCTGCAGTCGGAAAGACAATTATTGGAAACGATTGTCTTTTAATGGCTTATTCTCATGTTGGTCACGACTGTTCGATCGGAAACAACTCTATAATCGGGAATTCCTCAAGTCTGGCTGGAGAGGTGACTGTTGGTGACTGGGCTATATTAAGCGGAGGTACTCTGGTTCATCAATTTACTCATATAGGAGCTCATGTAATAATAGGAGGCGGCTCAAAAGTTCGAATTGATGTCCCTCCATTCGTTAAGGCTGACCGCGATCCATTGTCATTTCTGGGACTGAATTCCGTAGGATTGACCAGGCGAGGGTTTGAGAAGGAGCGGATTGACGAAATTCATGAAATATACAGAGCTATTTATCAGAAAGGGATGAATTTTTCACAAGCCTTAGACTACGTGGAAAAAGAATTCAAATCTTCGCCTGACCGGGATTATATCCTGGAATTTATAAGAAAATCTGAAAGAGGAATTATAAGGGCCAGATGAGGCTCTTTTTTATTCTATCCAGCCCTGAGCTGAGATCTCGACTTCGGAACCATCATCACCGATTATATAGTTTCCGGAACCGGAAGCAGTCATATAACCAATTACTTTAACAGATTTGATCATTTTGATTTTCCCGGTATGTTCCAGCGGAATGGTGAAAAGCATTTCGTAATCCTCACCTCCGTTAAGAGCCGGAGTCATTGGATCAACATTGAATTCTTCTGCCAGTCTTGATGTTTCGTAATCAATCGGTACCTTACTATAGAAGATCCTGCAACCTGTACCTGACAACTTGCAGATATGCAGGAGATCGGAAGCTAATCCGTCAGTAACATCAATCATCGAAGTGGGTATGATTTCTTCTTTTTTAAGTTCAGTTAAAGTTGAAACCGGAATTTCCGGTTTAAGCTGTCTCCCAATAACATATTCAAAGCCTGTAAGATCGGGTTGAGTTACTTTTTCTTTAGTAAAAAGATTTCTTTCCCTTTCCAGTAGCTGAAGACCCATAAATGAAGCACCAAAATCACCGGTTACACAGATAAGATCATTGGCCCTCGCACCATCCCTTTTAACCAGATTATTTTTTTCGACAGTACCCACAGCGGTAACCCCGATTGTCAATCCTGTCATCGAACTGGTTGTATCTCCGCCAACAAGGTCCACCTCGTATTTTGCACATGCAAGCGAAATTCCTTCATAGATAGCCTCTACCTGTTCAACATTGAATTTTGTACTCAGACCGAGAGCAATCATTACCTGTCCGGGAGTTCCATTCATGGCGTATATGTCAGAAATAGCCCTGATAACGGCCTTATATCCCAGATGTTTCAGTGGAGTGTAAATCAAGTTGAAGTGGATCCCTTCCAGAAGAAGATCGGTCGATACGAGTGTAAGATTTTTTCCTGAATCAATAACTGCGGAATCATCTCCGATACCGGTTATTGTTCCAGCATTTTCAGCTCTCACATTCTTCGTAAGATGATTTATAAGACCAAATTTCCCAAATTCGTTGATTGATTTCTTGTTCTCAGATTTGATCATTTCTTCTTGTTTTCCCTTTGAGTTACTTAGTTTTACCTTTGTGATCCTTTGTGGTTGAATGGATTTTATTTTTTACCATAAAGGTACACAAAGGTATGCACTAAGGTTCACTAAGGAGTCTCGATACAATCCGTATCATTTAATGACAATGTCTCTTCCAAAAGGTGATAAAGCAATTGCAGTAAGCTTAAAATGCTGTAAACCAAAGGGGATACCTATAATTGTTATACAGAGAAGCACTCCGAATATGGCATGAGTGGCAGCAATCCATAAACCACCGGTAAGCAACCATATTATGTTCATAAGAATGTAAAGACAACCTGAAGCTCTTGAATGAACAATGGTATCACGTCCAAAGGGCCATAACGAAAGCGAAGCCATTTTTAATGTCTGAATACCGAACGGAATTCCAACGATGGTTATCATAAGTATAATACTTCCAATGAAGTACTCGACTGCTATGATCAGACCACCAAATATTAGCCAGATTAGATTTCCAAAAAAATTCATAGACAGATAATTATATGTTTATTCCAGAACAACAGTTTTATCTTTCGGATATCTGACAGAATATGTAAGAACTACCTGTTTGGTTTCCTGAGGTTTTATTTCAAGATCCCACTTTATTTCACCAGTCTGTCCATCGAGTCTGCCACCTGATAAATCGATAGGGTCAACGGTAATACTACTGTTTGATGAAACCGGGATCTGATCATGCAGGGTGATTTTGACCGGATTCGATTTATTATTCCTTAATGTAATCAGGTACGAATAAGTATAGGTCCTGTTAGCTCCAATTACCTTCTGGCTGGTGAAATCTTTGCGTTTCTCCCTTTTTACAAGTATACTGTTATCTGTTCCCAGTGAAATAGTCAGGGTATCTTTTAACTGGTCAACATTAAGGATCGATTTTCCAACGAATGAATTTTCGAAATAAAGTGTCGCCTCACCTGTTTGAAGGCTTAATTTTGCCCAGTCGGTAATATTTGCAGTCAGGTAAGCCAGTTGTGATAACTTAGGCATGGTAACGTATTTGTAATCAGCAGGTGTTGTAACCCTCTGAATTTCTACAGTCTGCACTTTCCCATCCGACTGAATTGTGTATGGTACGGCAACATCAAATGTTACAGTTGTCTCCCCGACCTGTTTTTGAACTGAAACGGGAGCTGCTTCCGAAGCCTGTTCTTTCATTTTATCTTCGGAAACAACTACTACCTCACTCAGAGCTGCCGGCTCGTTCCTCATCATCTTTACACCTGCGGCTCTGCCTTGCAGCGCCCTGGCTACGGGATAATAAAAATCTATGAACCATGGATAGAGAACCGGTACATTTCCTGCCACCCATGGTGTTGCATTTGAGAAACTCAGTTTAACATCTTTCCAGTCAACACCAGAGTTCTGAAAAACATTTGCTTTATAAAAGATTGAAACAGGGTTTTTTATATCATCAACCCGTATATCGTATGAAGGATACCAGCCAGCATTTGAAACAACATAGCTGATAGTCATTTTTCCTGATACCTGTTTATCAGATGTTACAAAAACCAGAATCTCCCCGGAGGGAAGCTTCTCTCCTCCAAGTTTATCGGCTAGCTGCTGTTGAAGTAAGATAATCTGCTTGTTATAATCTTTAATAAGTCTTTGTTTTTTTAGTGTTGTAGTGGTGATCTGCTCCATATTGCTTGTATACAGATCAATGACATTTTTTACCTGCTCCACAGTAAATGTTGCTTCCTTTATGAGGAGAGCCCTGTTTGCAACAAGGAAAGCCTCTTTCTCTTTGAGGGTACTGATAGCTGCGTTCTCATCTTCAACTTTAGTCTGAAGAGCCTCAATCTGACTCCTTATACTTTTTGCTTCAGGAGAGTCTTCAAGATTCTGAAGATAGTTATTCTGTTGATTCACTGAAAGAATTGTAAAATCGCCGTAACCTTTAACCTGGATACTCTGTACATCAATATAAGGAGAAAGCCCTGAAAGTTTAAGAATGTTTTTCCCGGGCTGAAGTGTAACTGTTGTCTCATGATCAATCTGTGCCCTGTCAGGGAACACTGTGACATGCTTTATTTCTGCTTTTATCTCCTTCTCAGTTTGGGCTTTAAGACTGAAAATCGCCAGCATAAAAGTTATTGAAAGAATTATTGATCTTTTCATATTTCAACTTTAAAATTATCCGTATAAAGTTAAGTTTTTTTGAAATATGAAAGTTGTTTCCCGCAGATTACGCTGATGAACGCAGATCAGATTGAAGTTTTCTGCGAAAACCTGCCTGCCGGCAGGCAGGTCTGCGCGATCAGCAGAAAATTGGAACATTTCAAAACGGTTTGTGCATAGCCTGCATCAAAGCCTTATATATAGTGCCTTTCCGCTCCTTGGTTGTTTCGACCGAATTCTTTAAATTATGTTAAATATCTATTTTTCTGTTGGAGATCGGTTAATTGGTCTACCTTAGCAAAATATTTTAAAAACTCATAATGAAGCAATTAAGAATTGGGAATCTTTCAATAGCAGTACCAATTATACAGGGAGGAATGGGAGTGGGGATTTCTCTTTCAGGACTGGCTTCCGCAGTTGCAAATGAAGGTGGTGTTGGTGTTATCTCAAGCGCCGGACTCGGACTTTTATATAAAGAATTTTCTTCTGATTTTCTGGAAGCAAGTATATACGGGCTTAAAGAAGAGATACGAAAAGCTCGTGAAAAAACATTGGGTATTATAGGAGTCAATGTTATGGTTGCGATGACCAATTTTGCCGATATGATTAAAACAGCCATTTCTGAAAAGGTTGATTTAATTACAGCCGGAGCAGGTCTTCCGCTTGACCTGCCATCATTTCTGAAAAAGGACAGTACCACAAAGCTTATACCGATTGTTTCATCTGCAAGGGCAACGAAAATAATTTGTGAAAAGTGGAAAACCAACTATGATTATCTGCCTGATGCAATTATTGTGGAAGGACCCAAGGCCGGAGGACATCTGGGCTTTAAAGAGGAGCAGATATTCGATAATGATTATTCTCTTGAAAAACTTGTTCCGGAAATCGTAAGTGAATTGAAAATATTTGAGGAAAAATATGATAAAAAAATTCCTCTTATAGCTGCAGGTGGTATTTATACGGGAGATGATATTCATAAAATATTAAGTCTCGGAGCCTCGGGAGTTCAGATGGGCACACGTTTTGTTACAACTGACGAATGCGATGCCTCACCAGCTTTCAAACAGGCTTACATAGATGCTGAGAGTTCCGATATTGAAATTATCAAAAGTCCTGTTGGTATGCCTGGCCGGGCAATCCTTAGCAATTTTATTACCAAGGTAAGAGAAGGTAAAAAGCAGCCGAAACAATGTCCTTTCAAATGTATCAAGACGTGTGATATTTCCAAAAGTCCCTACTGCATAATTATTGCCCTTATAAATGCTCTTAAAGGTAACTTCGAAAGTGGGTATGCATTTGCCGGTTCAAATGCTTTCAGAGCAACAAAAATATCATCGGTAAAAGAAATCTTTCAATCCTTACTAAAGGAATACAGGGAGAGCAAATAGTCTCTTAATCTCTGAGTATCATAAAGACGCACGACACAGGACGCACGGCTTAGCGGTAAAGTTGCCCTGGTCCATAGTCCCTTTGTCTTTCAATTTCTTCGTTCCTTAGTTCATTTTATTAAGAATTTAACAGTGATTACTTCATCTAATCCTATTTTTATATATTTTTGTATGTTTATTTAGATTAAATACAATTAACAGCATAACTATAGTAATTTTAAATTGTTTGTCTATTGAAAAGGTTCAAGGCTGTTGATAACAAATGAAATGGAAAAAGATCAGGATAAAATAATTAGTGACGTAACCACGGGCGAATACAAATATGGATTCTATTCTGATATTGAAATGGACCGGATCCCCAAAGGATTGAGTGAGGATGTAGTCAGGATTATTTCAGCGAAAAAGAAAGAACCTGACTGGTTACTGGAATTCCGTCTGAAATCATATCGTCATTGGTTAACCATGAAAATGCCAACATGGCCAAATCTTAAAATTCCACCAATTAATTATCAGGAAATTATTTTTTATGCTGCACCAAAAGAGAGAAAGAATCTTAATAGTGTCGATGATATCGATCCGGAACTGAAGAAAACATTCGACAAGCTTGGGATACCGCTCCAGGAGCAAAAGCACCTTGCAGGGGTAGCTGTTGATGCTGTAATTGACAGTGTTTCAATTAAAACGACTTTTAAGGAAACACTGGCCGAAATGGGAATAATCTTCTGTTCTTTCAGCGATGCAGTGAAAGAGTATCCCGACCTGGTAAAAAGATATATGGGTTCAGTAGTCCCTTATACCGATAATTTTTTTGCAACCCTGAATTCAGCTGTCTTCAGCGATGGTTCATTCTGCTATATCCCAAAAGGTGTAAGGTGCCCGATGGAGCTCTCAACTTATTTCAGGATAAACTCAGCCAGTACAGGTCAGTTTGAGCGGACTCTTCTGATAGCAGATGAAGAAAGCTATGTCAGCTATCTTGAAGGATGTACTGCCCCTTCCAGAGACGAAAATCAGCTTCATGCAGCAATTGTCGAAATAGTGGCTGAAAAAAATGCAGAAGTGAAATATTCCACTGTTCAGAATTGGTATCCCGGCGATAAAGAAGGAAAAGGGGGCGTTTTCAATTTCGTAACAAAAAGAGGAATGTGTAAAGGAGAAAACTCAAAGATATCCTGGACCCAGATTGAAACCGGATCTGCAATAACATGGAAATATCCTTCGTGTATACTACGCGGTGATAATTCCACCGGGGAGTTCTATTCAGTTGCTGTTACGAACAATTACCAGCAGGCTGACACCGGAACTAAAATGACGCATATAGGTAAAAACACAAAGAGCACAATAGTTTCAAAAGGAATTTCTGCCGGTCATGGACAGAACAGTTACAGAGGTCTTGTTAAGGTTTTGAAAAATGCTTCAAATGCAAGGAATTATTCCCAGTGTGATTCCTTATTGCTGGGTGATAAATGCGGAGCTCATACCTTCCCTTACCTCGAAGTTGATAATTCGACCGCAATTGTTGAACACGAAGCAACAACCTCCAAAATCGGGGAAGATCAGATTTTTTATTGCAATCAGAGGGGCATTTCAACTGAAGATGCAATAGGCCTGATCGTTAACGGATATGCCCGTGAAGTAATTAATAAACTGCCTATGGAATTTGCTGTTGAGGCGCAAAAGCTTCTTCAGATAAGCCTTGAAGGTAGTGTGGGATAGAATAATAGTTGTTACAATTATATATTATCATGCTGATTATTAAGAATTTAAAAGCCTCAATTGAAGGTAAAAGTATTTTAAAAGGAATAAGCCTTGAAGTTAAACCAGGAGAGATCCATGCGATAATGGGTCCAAACGGATCAGGGAAAAGCACTCTTGCAGCAGTTCTTGCCGGACGGGAATTTGTTGAGGTAACTGAGGGAACCATTACATATTCAGGAAAGAACCTCCTCGAAATGGCAGCTGAAGACAGGGCAAAAGAGGGAATATTCCTGGGATTTCAGTATCCTATTGAGATTCCCGGGGTGAGTATGGTAAATTTCATGAAAACGGCTGTTAATGAACATCGGAAACATAAAGGTCTGGAACCGCTGTCAGCATCAGATTTTCTTAAGATGATGCGCGATAAGAAAGAACTTGTTGAGATTGATTCAAAACTTGCTAACAGATCTGTAAATGAGGGTTTCTCAGGTGGAGAAAAGAAGAAGAATGAGATTTTCCAGATGGCAATGCTTGAACCAAAGCTCGCTATTCTTGATGAAACCGATTCAGGTCTGGATATCGATGCCTTGCGTATTGTAGCCAATGGAGTAAATAAGCTTAAACGTCCCGATAATTCATTTATCATAATAACCCATTACCAGAGATTACTCGATTATATTGTACCGGATGTGGTTCATGTTCTTTACGATGGAAGGATTGTAAAAACTGCCGGGAAAGAACTCGCCCTTGAACTTGAAGAAAAAGGATACGACTGGATTAAAAAAGAGGTCGAAAATAATGTTATAGCATGAACGGAATATCTGAAATAACAGAAAAATATCTGGGACTTTACAAGGATAATATTAGTAAGATATCCGGTGTTTCGTCTCCCTTTATTAATTCTTTCAGGGCTCCTGCGGTTGAGAAATTCAGAGAACTGGGAATCCCGACAAAGAAAAATGAAGCCTATAAGTATACCAATCTCAGTGTCTTCTTTGATCACGATTACGAGAGTTATTATATGCCGCTTCCGGCGGATTTTGTCAAAGCAGAGGAGTTTCGTTGTGATGTAACTGATCTTGATGCCCATGGGATTGTTTTACTGAATGGATTTTATCCTACATTAAATGAGAAACTCCGTCAGCTTCCGAGTGGTATATGGATAGGCAGTCTGAATGAGGCTGCATTGCGTTTCCCGGATAAATTTGAAATGCATTTTGGCAAATATGCAAAGAGTGAAACAGACGGGCTGATACATCTTAACACTGCAATGGCATCTGACGGTGTATTTGTATATATCCCTGACGGTGTTACTCTCACCAAACCTGTCCAGGTTGTAAATCTTGTTCAGTCAGAGAATGATATGTTCAATCAGCACAGGAACCTTATAATTGCGGAAAAAAATTCAGTATTTTCCATAATAATCTGCGACCACACACTTTCACCTCAGAAATTTCTGACAAATGCTGTTACTGAAGTATTTGTAGGTGAAAATGCTCATTTCGATATTATAAGAGTACAGAATGAGCATAATAATGCGTGCAAAATAACCAATACGTTCATTCATCAGGAGAAAAACAGTGTCACCTCCTCAAACAATATTACTCTTCATGGCGGTCTTATACGAAACAGTACTTATCATTACCTCGGGGGTGAAGGAGCTGAAAGTTATTCATATGGTTTATACCTTGCTGATAAATGGCAGCATATAGATAATTTCGTAAATGTTGATCATGCTTTTCCTCACTGCACAAGCAATCAGTTGTTTAAAGGAGTTCTTGATGATATGTCGACAGGAGCTTTTAATGGTCGCATCCTTGTACGTCCTGATGCTCAGGGCACCCTGGCGTACCAGAAAAATAATAGCATCCTGCTTACCGACGATGCAAAGATGGATACCAAACCGCAACTCGAAATATTTGCAGATGATGTAAAATGCAGTCATGGAGCAACAGTAGGCCAGCTAGACGAAGAGGCATTGTTTTATATACAGTCACGTGGAATAAGCAAGAATGAAGCCAGACTAATGCTTATGTTTGGGTTTGCTCATGAAGTAATCCAGAATATTAAGATTGAAGCTCTTCGAGAAAGAATGGACAACCTTGTTATGCAAAGGTTGAAAGGAGAGCTTTCCAGATGTGCAAGTTGTTTGGTTAAGTGCGGATAATCTGAAAATACTGTGAGAGATATAGCTGAAATCAGGGCCGATTTTCCAATTCTTAGCAGGAAAGTTTATGACAAACCACTCGTTTATTTCGATAACGGAGCAACTACTCAAAAACCCCAGTGTGTTCTGGATGCAGTAGATGAAGTATATAAATTGTACAACGGCAATATTCACAGAGGAGTGCATTTTTTAAGCGAAATGTCATCTGAAGCCTATGAGAAAGCGAGGGAAAAAGTAAAGGCATTCATAAATGCAGATAAAAGAGAAGAAATAGTCTTTACTTCGGGTACGACGGGTTCAATCAATGGAATTGCATTCTCCTTCGGTGAACGATATATAAAGCCGGGTGATGAGATAATTCTTAGCTGGCTCGAACATCATGCCAATATTGTTCCGTGGCAGATGATGTGCGAAAGAAAAGGAGCTATTTTGCGTATAATACCTATTAATGATAATGGTGAAATTATCCTTGAGGAATATTATAAATTGCTCTCATCAAAAACCAGGCTGGTATCTGTAACACAGGCATCTAATGCGCTGGGAACGGTTCTTCCAATAAAAGAGATAATTGATGCAGCGCATGCTGTCAATGTACCTGTTCTTATTGATGGAGCCCAGGGAATTCAGCACGGCATTGTAGAAATGAAAACACTGGACTGTGATTTTTATGTTTTCTCAGGCCACAAAATTTACGGACCTGCAGGAATAGGTGTATTATATGGTAAGGAGAAATGGCTTTCCGAACTTGCTCCTTTTCAGGGTGGTGGCGATATGGTAGATAAAGTTACTTTTGAAAAAACCACATACAATGAGCTTCCTTTCAAGTTTGAGGCGGGAACAATGAACTACCCGGCTGCAATTGGTCTGGCAAATGCGCTCGATTATGTGTTAAGTATCGGAAGGGAAAACATTGCATTGCTTGAACAGGAACTGCTTTCTTATGCCACTGAAAGATTATCAGGAATAAAAGGAGTGAAAATCTATGGCAGATCAGACAACAAGATTTCGACAATATCATTTCTTATCAAGGGTATTCACCAATATGATACCGGTATGATTCTTGACAAGATGGGGATTGCCGTCAGAACAGGCACTCATTGTGCTCAACCTGTAATGGACCGATATGATATTGACGGCACAGTAAGAGCATCTATGTGTTTTTATAATACCCGGCAGGAGATTGACACTCTCGCTGCAGGAATAGAAAAAGTTATCACTATGTTTGCCTAAACAGATTTTATGACAATTAACGAAGTACAGGATAATATTATTGAAGAGTTTTCTTTGTTCGGGGACTGGATGGATAAGTATAATCTGCTTATTGATCTGGGGAAGGAATTGTCAACCATTGATCCAAAGTACAAAGTAAAAGATTTTCTTATTGAAGGATGCCAGTCAAAGGTGTGGCTGCATCCTGATTTTGATGGTAAACTTATAACATTCACAGCAGACAGCGATGCTATAATAACAAGAGGAATTGTGGCTCTGCTGATAAAAGTATTATCAAACCGGACTCCGGAAGAAATTTTAAATTCAGATCTTTATTTTATTGATAAAATTGGATTGAGGCAGAATCTCTCTCCGACCCGTTCCAACGGATTACTTTCAATGGTACGCCAGATGAAACTTTATGCAATGGCATGGGATGCAATAAAAAAATAAAACTACTATGGACCCGACAGAACAGCTGGAAATCGAAACCGGAATTGGCGAAGTACTAAAGACCATTTTTGATCCTGAAATCCCTGTAAATATTTATGATCTTGGATTAATATATGAAATCAATGTTGATGATGAGCATGTTGCTCATATCACTATGACACTTACAGCTCCTAATTGTCCTATGGCAGAGGAACTTCTTGAAGAGGTGAAATATAAGGTGTCCGGTACAAAAGGGGTAAAAGATTGTGACCTTAAGCTTACTTTTAATCCGCCCTGGGATAAAAATATGCTAAGCGATGAAGCTAAACTTGAACTGGGATTTCTCTAAACTCTACTGATATGACTAACTCAGATGATAATACCTCTTCTATTCTTATAAAAGAATATGCCAAAGAAGTTGGATTTGATCTCTGTGGAATTGCCCGGGCAAGATCGCTTGATGAGCACAAACCGATTTTAGCAAAATGGGTTAATAGTGGTATGAATGGAGATATGTCATACCTGGGACAGAATATTGGAAAAAGAATCGATCCCCGGAATCTTGTTCCCGAAGCAAAATCAATTATTGTCACAGGATTAAATTATTATACCGGGAAAAAACAGGGAGGTAATGGTATCCCGGTAATATCCAGATATGCATATGGGGTTAATTATCACGATGTTATAAGAGGAAAGCTTAATAAGATCCGTGACTTTATCAAAAGCATCCATCCTGAAGCAACAGGAAGATCATTTGTTGATTCTGCGCCACTCCTCGAGAAAGCCTGGGGCAGGGAGGCAGGTTTGGGATGGCCCGGAAAGCATTCTGTATTGATAAACAGGAAAATCGGATCATTTTTCTTTCTGGGAGTCATTATTACTAATATTGAACTTGAGTATGATCAACCTTCAGAAATGGATAATTGTGGTACATGTTCCCGATGTATTGAATCATGTCCCAGCGGAGCCATTAACGCTGACAGAACTATTGATACCCGAAGGTGTTTGGCTTACCTTACTCTCGAATCCAGAGATCCCATTCCGGATGATCTCATTATAAAACTTGAAGGAAGAGCCTTTGGATGTGACAGATGTCAGGAGGTATGTCCATGGAACAACAATTCAAAATCCCATAAAACTCCTGAATTTGAACTTCCGGCAGAGGTCGGCCTTATGACAGCCGAGGAATGGAAAAACCTTTCAAGGAAAGATTATAAAAGACTTTTTGAGAGATCAGCGATCGGAAGAAGAACCTATTGCAGATTCATGGATAACCTTGAGGCTGCCTTCTCTTCAGTTAGCTAAAACGTGATTACCCGGCTTCAACGATTGTAACAACTATCTCTCTCTTTTCACGGGGTCCGTCGAATTCACAAAAGAATATGTTTTGCCAGGTAGATAATCCAGGGCTGTAATCTGTTATAGGAATCGTTTCGGAAGGACCAACTAGTCCTGCTTTTAAATGGGCATCGCCGTTATTATCCTGATGATCATGTTCCCATATTCCTGATGGAATCATCTTTTTGAGCAGAGAAATGACATCATTCTGAACAGACTGATCCCAGTTTTCCTGTATCATTATCGCAGCTGTGGAGCCCCTGGCATAAACAGAAGCTATCCCTGTCTTGACCTTGCTTAGTTTGATTATCGAAACAACCTCGGAAGTGATGTCATACAAACCATTCTGACGGTCGGTGCTGAGTGTGATTATCTTTTGCATAACTATAGATTTGATATTCTATCAGAATAAACATTCTTAATCGTGTATCCCTTTGTGTTACTTTGAGTTTTCCTTCGTGCACCTTTGTGGTTAATTGAATTATTTTTTACCACAAAGGAGCACAAAGGTTATCATAAAGGTTCACGAAGGACTTTTAAAACACTTTTACTGTAAAATTACCACATGTTTTTTACCTTGCGGTTAAATTGACGTCTTAATATTACAATTCAAAAAAGTATTTTGATAGATATAAAGCTCATAGAAGAGTGCAGGGATGGGAATTTTAACAATTTCAGAAAGCTTGTTGAATTGACCTCTCCCTTTGCTTATTCAGTTTCTTTCAGGATGCTTGGTGACGAAGATCAGGCAAAAGATATTGTGCAGGAAACCATGGTTACAATATGGCAAAAACTTGGAAAGATCAAATCAGCTGAAGTTTACATGACATGGATCTACAGAATTGTTGTTAACAAATGTTATGACCAGATGAGAAAAAGGAAGAGAAACCCGGAATTTGTGGCAGATGAACAGACATGGGCGCTTATATCGAACCGGATTTCAGAAGTACCATCTGCCGCTCTTGAAAATGAAGAAACTTCAAAGATTATAGCTCTGCTCACTGAAAGTCTGAGTCCGAAACAAAAAGCAGTTTTTATTTTATCCAGTCTTGAAGAAATGTCAAATGATGAAATATCCGAGATTACAGGTATCAGTAAATCAGGTGTTAAAGCTAACCTTCATTATGCAAGAAAAAATATTTCCGAAAAGGTTGAAAAATATTTATAGCGATGAAAACGGAAAGTGAAAAGTATAATAAAGTTTTGAAAATCCTCAGAAATTCCAGGCCTCAGCTGGATTCAACCGGGGATATTGAAAGAGAGGTAATTAACAAGATAGCAAGGGCTCATCAAAACAGATTAAATCTTTCAGAAATAATTGATTTTCTTTTCGGATGGGTATATATCGGATGGGTCAGGAGAAGTCTTATTACTGCGTCTGTAATTTTAGTACTTGTTTTTGTATATCAGCAGGGCGTCATTCTGAAACGGATTGATCTTATTAGCAGGCAGACGGTTGTTACTAATAAGGAAATTGTGTCAACACCCACCGATGAAATAGAAAAACTGCTATTGGTTTATAAGAATTCGGGCAGAAGATTTCCTTCAAAAACAATCACTATCTCTGAAAAGGAGATGAAGGATCTTCTTGAGTCCGTTAAGGAGTTACAGATAAAATATAAGGATCTTGAAAACCTGATTGAAGGAGATCCAGAACTGAAAAAGTTGATTGAAAAGAAGTTGGTCGAAAATAATCGCGTTAAAACTAATCTATGAAGCCATGAAAAGGAATAAAATAAAACTGATTATTTCAATAGTTCTTATGATTGTGGTCTCATGTGATGAACCGGAGACTGTTGTGACAAATTATGTTCATCCCGACGGATCAATTACAAGGAAGATTGAGATGCGGAACAATGAGAATAGTTTCAAAAAATCAGGGTTACAGGTGCCGTTTGATGAGACCTGGAATGTAAGAGATTCGATTGAAATAAATAAAAAAGGTGACACAACCTGGGTAAAACGTGGTGCGAAAGAATTTAAAAATATCGAAGAGTTAAACCTTGCTTATAAAGCTGATTCGGGTGCTAACAAAAAGATTTTGAGAAAAGCCGGATTCAGGAAAAGCTTCAAATGGTTCAATACAGAATATCGGTTCTCTGAAAACATTGATAAGAAGTTGTCCTTTGGATATCCGGTAACAGATTACCTTAACAGTGAGGAATTACTCTTCTTCTACTCTCCGGAAAGGGTGAAACAAGCCAAAGAAAGTGGTCCTGACAGCCTTAAGTTCAAGGCACTCAGTGATTCCGTCAAACATAAGACAGACACCTGGAATACAAAAAACATTGTTTCAGAATGGATTGGTGAGTTCTCCAAGCTTACTGCAGGTAAGGCAGGCGATGACCTGACATATGGATCACTAAAGGCCCGGCAAGACGAATTTATTAAAATTGTTGAGTTAAATGATGAAAAATTTGACAGTTTATGGAAAAAAGGCATTATTCTTAAAAAGCTCATTGGAGAGGGAAATGCAATGAAATACAAAACAGAAGCTGATTCTGCTCTAAGTTTAGTTACTGAAAGTTATTTTGTGAATTTCAAAGAATATTCTGTCAGGATTGTTATGCCAGGAAAACTAATCGGAACAAACGGTTTTATTGACACCTGCAAGGTATTACTCTGGCCTGTCAAATCCGACTTTTTTCTGACAGAACCTTATGAAATGTGGGCTGAATCGAAAATACCAAACATGTGGGCATGGTTTGTTTCCGGTTTATTCCTGATATTTGTGCTGACAGGGGTTATTATGCGGGTAATAAAAAGAGGCTGATATTTCAGCCTCTTCTTAACCTTAACCTTAACCTAAACCTAAACCTAACCTAAACCTAACTATTTAACTAACTTTTGAATGTTCAAAACTATCTGACATAATCTTTTAACATCAGCATTAATTTCTGGCGCGTGAAGAAAATTCTGCTTTTCACAGTTCCAATTTTTAATCCGAGCTCATCAGCAATCTCTTTATATTTATAACCTTCTATGTGCATCCTGAATGGAACCCTGAACTCATCACTTAACGAATCTATAGCCTTTTCAATTTCACCTTCAGCATAATTCGATTCGGGTGAAATAAAACCTTTGTCGTGTGGCTGATTAATGTAATAGAGATCCTGCGTCCCATCAATAATTGTATTCTCTTTTACATTTCGTCTGTAATTATTAATGAAGGTATTCTTCATTATTGTAAATACCCATGCTTTAAGATTGGTATAATCGACGAACTTATCTTTATATTTAATGGCTTTAAGGTAAGTATCCTGTACAAGATCCAGAGCGCTGTCACGATCAGAGGTGAGACTCAGTGCAAATCTTTGAAGATTGGTCTTCATTTCAATCAGGCTGGTATTAAATTCATATTGTGTCATGGCTCGTAGTTTTTATTGTTGAAACAAATTTATACAAATATATTAAGATAAACAAACCTTAATATCTTAATATCATATTATTCTGTAAGGTTTATAAATAACATTATTTCTTATAATCATGGTATTCAGTGAAATATAGTTGGAATAATCATTAAATTCTAAATGTTGTATAAATTGAAATCCTGAATTATTCATCTTTGCTGAGTGTATTTGTTTGTTATGGAATTATAGTTATTATAGTTTCAAATCAGATCTGATACAAAGCTACAGCATGTTGATATGGGCGGGGTTAATATTTGGTTAAGGTTAGATTAAGGATAAATTAAAATTCGATCTGATCCAATTATCGATTATTTACCCAACTTTCGTAATTTTAGAGAAAAATGATTATGGATTTCAATATTAAACTAAGCAACGGACAGCTCTTAAGAGGAATGATTGAGAGTCCCGGAGAAAACACCAAAGCAGTTATTATTCTTGTTCATGGACTGGGAGAACACATTCAACGATATGTTTACTGGGCAGATTTATTCAAGAAAGAGGGTATCGCTTTTCTTGGTGTTGATCTTCCTGGTCATGGTCGTTCAGAAGGACGAAGAGGAAACATAAGAAGTTATAGAAGGCTTGAGGAGATGATAGATATTCTGATCAAAAGCTGCAGCCAGACTTTCCCGGGATGCCCGGTTTATATTTATGGACACAGTTTGGGAGGTGGAATTGTTCTTAATTATCTCCTGAGGAGAGATCCTAAAGTAAAAGGTGCGATAGTTACTTCTCCGTTCCTTCGTCTTGCATTCGAACCACCAAAGATCAAACTTTTTATAGCTTCTGTAATGAAAAATCTGCTTCCCGGCCTCATCCAGCCTTCCGGGCTTAATACAAGTCACCTCTCTCATGATATTGAGGTTGTTGAAAAGTATAAAAACGATCCTCTCGTTCACGGGAAAATTTCGGTCAGCCTCTTCGCTGAGTCGGTGGTCGCCGCAAAATATTCACTTAAACATGCTTCAGAACTAAAAGTCCCTACACTTATTCTCCACGGAAGTGATGATATGATACTTTCTCCCGAAGGAAGCAGGGAATTTGCAGCAAAAACAAGTATGGCAGAATTGAAAATATGGGAAGGCGGTTATCATGAATTGCATAATGAACCGTTCAAAGACGAGGTATTTAAATATATTATGGACTGGATTAATAAATAATCCCCAATCGCATTATGGAACTCAGGACCACATTTTCTGTTGAACCGTCTCAGGATAAAATATCCTACAATGATCGGGTGATGTTCATTGGTTCATGTTTCGCCTCCGCAATAGGATCACAATTGGAGAGGGGGCATATACCGGTGATGATAAATCCGGCAGGAACCGTATATAATCCCGTATCGGTCTGCAATACTCTGGAAACGATTACGAATAAGAAAGAATTTGATTTGGATGATCTTCATTTTCACGATGGCTCATGGCTTAGTTTTTATCATTACACTGATTTTTCATCAGACAACCCGGCCACTTTACTTGAAAAGATCAACAGAAGATCAAAAGAAGGGTTTGACTTTTTAAAAAGTACCCGTTTTTTGTTTGTGACTTTAGGTACTGCAAGGGTTTTCAAGTGGAAGAAAACAGGTCTGGTTGTATCAAATTGCCATAAAATACCATCCGTTCAATTTGATCCTAAACTGCTTACAGTAGATGAAATTGTGACTTTGTGGATAGAACAACTCGACAAACTGCAGTTACTCTTTCCTCAATTGCATGTTGTTTTTACAATAAGTCCGGTCAGACACTGGAAGGACGGGGCTCATTGTAATCAGGTGAGTAAATCTATTCTGTTTCTGGCAGTTGAAGAATTGCTTAAGCACAAAATTGCTCCACAATATTTCCCTGCTTATGAATTAGTTATGGACGATTTACGCGATTACAGGTTCTATGCCGACGATATGTTGCATACTTCAGATTCAGCAATCAATTATATATGGAAAGTATTTGCCGGATGTTATCTTACCAGTAATACAATAAATACCTGGAACGAGGTTGTCAAGATAACCAAAGCATATCATCATCGTTTTAATACTGATTCAGATCTGAAAATAAAAGATTTTGCAGGGAGGATCCTTAAAAAGATTTCTAAGATTGAAGTAAAAGTTCCAACAATTGACCTTTCCCGGGAAAAGAAATATTTTCTCAAAATGAGAAAAGGCTAATGGCTTAATTATGAGGTTATTGATGTGTCATTATTTGATTTTTTCCAGAAATGGATAAACTAGAGAGACTCGATTACCTTAATAAAAGCAGCAGGATCTCGTGTAATTATCAGTTTATCGTAAGTTTTACGTGTTACAAACTCTTCCGGAGAATCCGTGAGAATTATCTTTTTGATCACAAGCGATTTCCCGATAGAACTGAAATACCCTATTTTCTTTTCAGCAAAATCAAATGCACTTGAGTTAACTACAAGATATTCAAAAGGTTTTATTTTATGAATCTCAATTACTTCAGATGCTGGCAGGATTCCTCCGGGAAAGATTACATCAAATCCCCTTTTCTTCAGGCAATACTTATAAAAAAGAAAATTGTTATCGGTAAGATTATCTGAAGTATTAATCATTGCAACAGAATGTCTTGATTTTCTGGTGACAGGTTTAAGAAGGTTATCTTCAATTATAATGATCTGTTTGATAGTATTTCTGACGAACTGTTCCTGGGCTCTTGAAAGACTTCCGGTTTGCCAAAGGATTCTCGCTTTTTCAAGAAGAGGATAAAGATACTTAGAATATGCGTTTTCTATACCCTGACGTTTGATGAAGGGAGAAAGAGCCTCTTTAAATAATGTTTCATTGAATCTTATGGCTGACATAAGAATTTTACCTGGTTGAAAATTCTGATCCAGATCATCATGCCTGCTGCTGACTGTCATTACCTGTTGAGTAAGTTCATCTTCGTCAAGCCTTGCAATTTTGGATATTTTCAGTCCATTCCTGTTCAGGTATGCAACATTAAGGATTTTTTTAAGTTCTGTTTCACTGTAAGTTCTTATATTTGACTCGGTTCTGTCTGGCTCAAGTATTTTATACCTCTTCTCCCATATCCTTATAGTATGCGCTTTTATACCCGAAAAGTTCTCGAGATCTTTTATTGAAAACACATTTACTCCGTCTTCCATAGATATGTATAATAATATTTAAGACTATTGATCATTACTATAATAAATACTAAACAATTATTGAAGAGGATTGTTTATTGAACTTTAAATAAAACAGCTTGAGTATTTTCTTAATCAGCCGGTAATTTCTCCAGGTATTACCTGCAAAAACGGAAATAGTGAATTGGCTTTTATTCAGACTCTTCCACCATTATTTTTTTTACAACTCTGGTTCCGTCGCTGAAAATAATAGTTACCAGGTACATACCTCTTATGGGATTATCGAGAATAATCTTTATCAATTGCTGAGGGTCATTATATTTCAATCTGAATATATCCTGACCGATAATATTTGTAATCTTTACGAAAGAGATACCCCTGTCGGTTTTAATGGTAAAACTATTATGCCTGATTGGTACCGGATAGATACTTACATTAAAACTATCAGGATCTCTTGAAATATCTTGTTGGGCAAGGGCACCAATAACATTAATTGAGTCCTTCTGACCATGAAGGGTTAAAGTGAAAATTAAAAAGAAGATAAAGGGTAAACTTTTCCTCATAAGCGTTATTTGGATAATCAACCGCAAATATCATGCTAAAAGCAGTAATATTTTAAATAAAGTGTTTTAAAAGTATTTTAGTTTTCTCAAGATCGTCCGGGGTATCAATGCTTATACTTTCCCATAATGTCACCGCTGTTCTGATCCGGTAGCCATTTTCTAACCACCTGTTTTGTTCAAGCGATTCGGAAATTTCAAGGGAACTGCGGGGTAATAATGTAATCTTTTTCAATGTTTCAGTTCTGTATGCATAGAGCCCGATATGTTTATAGAAATCGTGTTTCCCCGACCATTCATTTTTCTCAGCATCTATTACAAAAGGAATTGCAGCCCGGCTGAAATATATCGCATCTCCTTTTAAGTTTAAAACTACTTTTGGCTGGTTCGGATTGAAGATATCCTCCCCCTGTTCCACCTTTCTTATAAGAGTTGCGATCTCTGTTGTTTCGTCAGAGAAACATTTCATCAGGAGGTCAATCTGTTCAGATTTAATGAATGGTTCATCGCCCTGAATATTAATAACGACATCTGTTTTCGTGCCGGTTTCAAGGTAAATTTTTGAAACAGCTTCCGCACATCTGTCAGTTCCGCTAAAATGATCAGGGGAGGTCATTATTGCCTTCCCGCCGAAGTTTATAACCGCGTCAAAAATCCTTTTATCATCCGTGGCAACATATACCGCTTCAAGGGTTTTCCGGGTCACTTCATATACTCTTTGTATCATTGGTTTGTTTCCAATCATAACCAGCGGTTTCCCCGGGAACCGTGAAGAAGCATAACGGGCAGGTATAATTCCGGTAAATTGTTGAAGCGGATCTTTTTTCATTCTGCGAATTTACGAAAAATGCATTTCCCAATGTTTTAAAAAAACCTTAAATTCGCAGCATTGTTAAACATGAAATGAAAGATCTCCAAAATATTAAACAAAGATTTGGAATAATTGGCAATTATGAAGGTCTAAACAGAGCTATTGACATTGCCGTACAGGTTGCGCCTACCGATCTTTCCGTACTCATAACAGGTGAGAGCGGAACCGGTAAGGAGATTTTTCCACAGGTTATCCATAGTTATAGCGCCAGGAAGCATGGTCAGTATATTGCAGTAAACTGTGGAGCAATACCAGAAGGCACCATTGATTCTGAACTCTTCGGACATGAAAAGGGCTCTTTTACAGGGGCATCTGATAGCAGGAAAGGTTATTTTGAAGTTGCTGACGGTGGAACAATATTTCTCGATGAAGTAGCTGAGTTGCCATTATCTACCCAGGTCCGCCTTCTCAGAGTACTTGAAGCTGGTGAATTTATTCGAGTTGGTTCCTCAAAGGTTCAGAAAACAAATGTGAGGGTTATTGCTGCAAGCAATGTCGAAGTGCCCAGGGCAATTGATACCGGCAAATTCCGGGAAGATCTTTTTTACAGACTAAATACTGTGCCAATAAAAGTCCCTGCCCTGCGGGACCGTGGTGAAGATATTTTTCTTCTTTTCAGAAAGTTCGCGGTTGATTTTGCAGAAAAATACAGGATGCCGGCTATAAGACTGGATTCCGAAGCTAAAAATGTTCTCCTTAATTATTACTGGCCCGGGAATGTCAGGCAACTTAAGAATATTACTGAGCAGATATCCATCATTGAAAACGAAAGAGAAATTGTTGCTCTCAATCTTCGCAATTATCTTCCCGATTATGGCGGGATTAAGCTTCCGGCTATTATTAAAAAAGATGAAGACAAGTCATTCTCTTCCGAAAGGGAGATTTTGTACAAGATTCTTTTTGACATGAAAAGTGACATGAACGATCTTAAAAAACTTGTTTTTGATCTTATCAGACACGGAGAAACAGATGTCACTTTTCAGGAATCCAATTCGAGAGTTATCAAGAATCTTTTCAGCGAAGCTAAGGAAGATAACAGTGGCCGCAATGAAACTGAAACACCATCAGTTGATTTCTCGGCACATCAGTCAATGAATAATATTCAGGATACTGAAGAAATAATCGAAGAATCCCTTTCCCTGGCTGACAAAGAGGTCGAAATGATAAAAAAAGCTCTTGAAAAGTATAACGGTAAAAGAAAAATGGCTGCTGCCGACCTTGGGATATCAGAACGGACCCTTTACAGAAAGATTAAAGAATATGGAATTGAATCGTAAATATATTTTCAGATTTACTGCTGGTAGAATTTTGTTTTTTATAATTATTGCATCTGTTTTGATTTTTTATGGTTGCAGCGTAACATATTCATTTTCCGGAGCCACTACTGTAGGATTAAAAACAGTAAGTGTACAATATTTTCAGAACAGAGCTCCTGTTGTCCAACCCGGGCTCAGCCAATATATAACTGATGCTATTATCAATAAATGCAAAGCTCAAACAAATCTGAAATACACAACCTCGACAGGTGATGCAAATTTCGAAGGAGAAATAAGTGATTACAATACCCGACCTTTGACAGTGGCAGCGGATGCACAGGCTGCCTCTAACCGGTTTACAATTTCTGTAAGAGTTAAATACACAAATTCTTTTGATCCTGAGCTCAGTTTCGATCAGACATTTTCGAGGTATGAGGATTACAGTAGTAGTCTCGATCTGAGTGCCGTTGAAAAGGATCTCTCGGATAAGATTGTGGAAATGATTGTTGAAGATATTTTCAATCAGGCTTTTGTTAACTGGAAGTAGGAATGAACAGAAATGATTTCTTAAATATGATTGAGGATAACATTCCGGTTAACCGACAGATGATTGGAGAGGTTTATGAGTTAATTGATATTTTTCCATATTTCCAGAGTGCACATCTGCTTCTGCTAAAGGGTTTGCATAACAATGCGGATGTAAAATTCGAAAAACAGCTCAGAAATTCTGCTATTCATATTGCTGACCGGGAATTGCTATATTATCTCCTCAGAACCAAAACATCTCCGGATTCTGAAAAAAGAGATAACAAACCGGATATTGATTCAAAAGCAGAAATTGTCTCCGATACTCAGCAGACTGTTATTGAATCGGCAAAGAACAGTGATTATATGATCAGCGATATTGAAAAAAACTCAGACGAAGCCAACCTCAAAGATAATAAGGATCCTTCCGGTCCGGCTCCGGGCCATTCTATAATGATTGCAACTGAACCGGATATTATAGAATCAGCGGCGGTGATGTTTCTCATGGAGGAAGAAACTTTTCCTCCTGAAGAAAAAGTATTCTTTATGGATCCCGGATTTTCATTTCCTGAACGTTCTGATCTTCTTGAACTGGATCTTGATGAACAAGAGACAAATATATTCTCTGATGAAGAGATCATTCATGAACAACTCGATCCGGTCCAAAAAAACAGTGAAAAGCAAATACAGTCGGAGCTAATTGATAAATTCATTATTGCCAATCCGCGGATCGAGACACCTAAGGAAAAATCAAATGTTCCTGCAGATGATATTTCAAAACCTTTTGTTGAGGAATCAGATAGTTTGGTAACTGAAACGCTTGCAAGAATTTATGTCAATCAGGGGTATTACTCAAGGGCAATAGATATTTATGAAAAATTAAGTTTGAAATTTCCGGAAAAAAGCAGTTACTTTGCGTCTCAAATTGAAATGGTTAAAGAACATATAAAAAAGTGAACTGATGGGTATCTATATTTTTGTTTCGATATTAGTAATTATTGCATGCATTCTTCAGGTACTGATTGTACTTGTTCAGAATCAAAAGGGAGGGGGACTGGCTGCTAATTTCACTTCTGCAGGTCAATCAATGGGAATCCGAAAAACTGCGGATTTTCTTGAGAAGTCAACCTGGACACTTGCAGCTTCAATTCTAATCCTCTGTGTTGTTGCAACAGCTTCAATACCACGCGGTTCAACCTCGGGACGTTCAAGAATTGAAGAGCAGATAAAAAATACTGTTGATCCGAATGCAATTCCAACTCTTCCGACAGCTGTACCTTCGACATCAACTAATTCAACTCCGGCACCAGCTACTACTCCACAGAGTGGTCAGAAAAAACCGGTGAAATAGTTTGTCTGAACAAAACACTTTACAAAAAGTGTCAGTTTGTCACATACTGACACTTTTTTTTTGTGAGTAAACACAAAATGACATTTTTTTCAATTTGGCATGGTATATGCACAAATAGGAAGTCGGAAAATGATGTTTAACTTTAAAACTAGATAAAATGGCACAATTAAAAGGAAAGATTTTAGCAGGTAAGGTTCTTGTGAAACCTAATGAAGCTGAAGAAAAAACTGCAAGTGGAATAATTATCCCTGATTCCGCAAAGGAAAAACCTCGCCAGGGTAAGGTAATTCTTGTCGGTTCAGCCAAGAAAGATGAAGAGATGGAAGTAAAGAAAGGTGATGTTGTTCTTTACGGTAAATATGCAGGACAGGAACTGACTATTGATGGAGAAGATTATCTCCTTGTTTCACAGACAGATATCCTTTTTATAGCTTAATTTTAACAAACTTTTAAAAATCATAATGATATGGCAAAAGAGATTAAATTCAATATTGATGCACGTGCTCTTCTTAAAGAAGGCGTTGATCAGCTCGCTGATGCAGTTAAAGTAACACTAGGACCAAAAGGTCGTCATGTGGTTCTTGAGAAAAAGTACGGAGCTCCTCAGATCACAAAGGATGGAGTAACCGTAGCGAAAGATATCGAACTAGCCGACCCTTATAGAAACATGGGCGCTCAGATGGTTAAAGAGGTAGCATCAAAAACAGGCGATATCGCCGGTGACGGTACTACTACTGCCACAGTTCTTGCACAGTCAATTATAAATGTCGGCCTTAAGAATATCACTGCCGGTGCAAACCCGATGGATATTAAAAGAGGTATTGACAAAGCCGTTGAAAAAGTAGTTGCACATCTTAAATCACAAGCTAAAGTTATTGGTGACGACCTGAAAAAAATTGAACAGGTAGCAAGAATTGCAGCCAATGATGATGAGGAAATAGGAAGACTCATTGCTGAAGCAATGGGTAAGGTTCATAAAGAAGGCGTTATTACAGTTGAAGAATCAAAAGGAACTACAACTTCAGTTGAAGTTGTTGAAGGTATGCAGTTCGATCGCGGATATATCTCTGCATATTTTGTAACAAATGCTGAAAAGATGGAAGCCGACCTTGAAAATCCTTATATACTTATCTACGACAAGAAAGTATCTACTATGAAGGATATGCTTCCTGTTCTTGAGGCAACAGCTCAGACCGGACGTCCTTTGTTAATTATATCTGAAGATGTGGAAGGTGAAGCTCTTGCAACTCTTGTTGTAAACCGTTTACGCGGTTCTCTCAAGGTTTGTGCAGTCAAAGCTCCCGGATTTGGTGACAGAAGGAAAGAGATGCTTGAAGATATTGCCATACTGACAGGTGGTACGGTTATTTCAGAAGAGAAAGGTCTGAAACTTGAAAATACAACTCTCGACATGCTTGGAACAGCAGAAAAAGTTACAATTAATAAAGAAAATACAACAATTGTAAACGGCGCAGGCGACAAAGTGATGATCAAAGCACGTGTAGCCCAGATCAGACAACAGATGACAACTACAACTTCTGATTATGATAAGGAAAAACTACAGGAGCGCCTTGCTAAACTCGCAGGTGGGGTTGCAGTTCTTTATATAGGAGCTTCATCTGAAGTTGAGATGAAAGAGAAGAAAGACCGCGTTGATGATTCACTTCATGCAACACGTGCTGCAATTGAAGAAGGTATTGTTCCCGGAGGTGGTGTAGCATACATTCGTGCAATAAGTGTCCTGGAAGGGTTTAAAGGTGATAATGAAGATCAGACAACAGGTATTGAAATTGTCAAACGTGCAATTGAAGAACCATTACGTCAGATTGCTATCAATTCAGGCAAAGAGGGTGCAGTCGTTGCCCAGAATGTAAAAGCAGGGAAAACAGATTATGGATACAACGCACAAACGGATAATTATGAAAAGCTTTATGGATCAGGCGTTATAGATCCTGTTAAAGTTGTCCGCGTTGCACTTGAAAATGCTGCTTCAGTTGCCGGCATGTTCCTTACTACCGAAGCTGTAGTTGTAGAGGTTAAAGAAGATTCTCCTTCAGGTCCTCCTCAGGGAATGGGTGGCGGGATGCCAGGTATGATGTAAAAATAATTTTTAGATTCACCTGTAGGGACATGCCATGGCATGTCCCTGCTTATTTTATATATTTGCACCTGATTAAAAGAAACCTTACCCGATGAACAATATCCGGAATTTCTGTATAATAGCTCATATTGATCATGGTAAGAGTACTCTTGCTGACAGGTTGCTGGAGAAAACAAATACAATAACAGAACGGGAATATCAGGCACAGGTGCTAGACGATATGGATCTTGAAAGAGAGAGAGGTATCACAATCAAGAGCCATGCAATTCAGATGGAATATTTCCATGATGGTCAAAAATATATCCTTAATCTGATCGATACTCCGGGGCATGTTGATTTTTCTTATGAAGTTTCACGTTCAATTGCAGCCTGCGAAGGCGCTTTGCTTGTTATCGATGCTACCCAGGGTATCCAGGCCCAGACTATTTCGAACCTCTATATGGCTATTGATCATAACCTTGAGATTATTCCCGTACTCAACAAAATGGATATGGCAAGTGCAATGCCGGAAGAGGTTAAGGATCAAATTGTTGATCTGGTTGGCTGCAGGCGGGAGGATATAATTGAAGCAAGTGCTAAGACCGGAATGGGTGTGGAAAAAATTCTGCGTGAGATTGTTACAAAAATTCCATCTCCTGTCGGTGACGCTGATGGTCCTTTGCAGGCCCTTATATTTGATTCTATCTTTAACTCATTCAGAGGTATTATAGCTTATATAAAGATTGTGAACGGAACAATCCGAAAGGGTGATAAGGTCAAATTTATAAATACCGACCACGAATATAATGCTGAAGAGATAGGTGTTCTGAAGCTTAAGCAAGATCCCCGCGATATAATGGGTGTAGGAGATGTAGGTTATATAATCACGGGAGTAAAAATTTCATCTGAAGTTAAAGTCGGGGATACTATTACCCATGTCAAAAATCCCTGTGATAAAGCAATATCCGGATTTGAGGATGTCAAGCCTATGGTGTTTGCAGGAATTTACCCGGTGGACGCAGATGACTATGAGGATCTTAGAGTCTCTATAGAGAAATTGCAGTTAAATGATGCCTCGCTATCATTTATCCCGGAATCGTCGGCTGCCCTTGGATTTGGTTTCAGGTGCGGATTCCTTGGATTGCTTCATATGGAAATTATTCAGGAACGTCTCGACAGAGAGTTTGATATGGACGTAATTACAACCGTGCCCAACGTCTCTTTTAAGGCTTATACAACAAAGGGAGAAGAAATTGATGTTCATAACCCATCAGGATTACCTCCGGTAAATCACCTGGAACGTATTGAGGAACCGTATATTATTGCACAGGTAATCACTCTATCTGAATATGTTGGGTCCATAATGAATCTTTGCATCGATAAAAGAGGAGTTATTAAGAACCAGGTGTACTTGTCACGCGACAGGGTTGAATTAACTTTTGAAATGCCTCTTGCAGAAATTGTTTTTGATTTCTATGATAAACTAAAGAGTATATCAAAAGGGTATGCCTCTTTCGATTATTATTATACAAACTATCAAAAAGCTGATCTTGTCAGGCTTGATATCCTTTTAAACGGTGAAATGGTGGATGCACTTTCCACACTTATCTACCGGGGACATGCATACGAATTTGGCCGGAAGATGTGTGTCAAACTAAAAGAATTAATTCCCCGTCAGCAGTTTGACATTGCAATACAGGCAGCTATCGGAGCCAAAATAATTTCAAGGGAAACCGTAAAAGCAGTCAGAAAAGATGTTACTGCCAAATGCTATGGCGGTGATATTACAAGGAAAAGGAAACTCCTTGAGAAACAGAAAAAAGGGAAAAAGCGAATGAGACAGGTAGGGAATGTTGAGGTTCCGCAACAGGCGTTCCTGGCTGTGCTGAAACTGGATTAAACATTTATTTTGTATACTTAATCAACCACCCCGTCCTTCAAAAGGAGGGGAGAACTCATGTTATGTATTGTAATTCTCTCCTCCTCGTGGCGGAGAGCCTGCCCCGCCTTAGCGGGGAGTACCCCGAAGGGCATAGCCGTCAAGCTAACTTTTTTAACTCTCTGATATTCAACAGGGCAGACTATTTTTAATCCCATTCCTTTTGAGAACAGGTTTGTTTTGTGTAAATTTGCTCATATCAAAGAACTTTTTAAAGTTTATAAATAGCGAGATTTTGCTTTCAGGGCGCGTCTCGCTGTTTTTTTTATTAAATATAGTCATATTTATTTGATTATAAAATCGTTAAGCATAATATTTCTTCAAATCCAAGTTTATTTTTCTTCTTTTCCAACCAGTGATTTGACTCAAATATAATTACTACCCATTTTAACCATTGTTTTATCCCTTTACCACCGTTTGTCAGTATATGTCTTAGTTGGGTACTATTGTCTTTCAGAGTATTAAAGCATTTGATACTGCTCAATAGTTTCCCTGTTTTTTTAAACAAGAGCCCCCTTTGGATCATGAATGTTTCCCAGTTTATTAGAACAAGCAACAACCGGGCATTTAGGGTACACATTAAGCGTTCGTATTTCATTGGGGTAATGTTATCTAACCCGAATATTGATTTCCAAATCTTAAAAACTAAATCTATTTGCCAGCGAATTTTATATATTTTAGCTATGGCTTCGCCATCGATCGTTTCAAGTGGGATATTGCTTATAAACAGGTTGAATCTGGCTCTGTTACTATAATCCTTGCTCGTTTGGTGTCCCTTCTTTTTATTGTTTTTGTTTACCTTCTGCATTCGTGTGTTAAAAACTTCATCGGGCATTAATTCAATGACCAGCCGCACTGATAACTTATCTTCCTTGCCAATATAAACATCTTTATCAAGCCTATCAATATGATTTTTCTTCATCATTTGATAGAGTTGTCCAAAATTAAGTTCTTCAAACTCATTTCCTTTCATCACGTAAACAATAATTTTTGCATTGAGCCTGGATAGAAAGAAAGCTCCTGCTTTCTTTGCAGCTGTAAAGTATTTTAGAGCAAAGTATCCTAAGTCGCGTATTGTCAGATCTCCTTTCATAACGGATCCCATGGTTTCTAAAGCATCTTTTGAGTCTGGGCGGTTTGCAGGAGTGATTGTCAAATCATTTATCTGGCCTGTTTTTAATTCAAATTCATATTGAATGCATGCTCCTGCCTCGGAAGCACTTCCTCCAAAACCCGGCAGCATGTCTTTTAGTCTCGATGGCAGATCAAACTTACTGGAATCCTTGATATTTACCCGGTTAAAAAGGTTAAGCCATCCTATATCAATGAACTGAGATACCTGTGTGGTAAGCACTTTACTCATCAGCGATTGAATATACTTCAACGCTGATTCATTAAAGCGTTGGTCAATGCCTTGTTTGGAGATATCTACCCTATGTACTGATTTGGTTTCAATAGCCATTTGGTTGTAACTCTTAGTGGTCACTGATGTTGCGTCGTATAGCAAACTGTCAAAGAACATGAGTGGGGAAAATTTGGATCCCCTTTTACAAAAGCCGCTTTCAAAAGCCTGTATTCGAAGTTGTCGTTCTGAAAAAACAGTTTTAAACTTCTTTATTAATCTTATTAAAATAGGTTCAGATACCCCCCTATATTACATACAAATTACTAATTTTACGATCTATCTTATAATTAACCCATTAACCCCTCTTAGCTTGACGGCCATGCCCCGAAGGGGGGAGGTGGTGTGGTTCTAATATTTTAAATCTAGCTAATTAGTTTATACCCTCTCCCATGAACATTGAGTATTTTTACGGAAGGATCCTCCCAGAGATATTTTCTTAAACGGGTGATATACACATCCATGCTCCTGGCATTAAAATAGTTATCATCGATCCAGATTGTTTTCAATGCATAGTTCCTCTCCAGTATTTCATTTCCGTGCTGGCACAATAACTCAAGAAGTTCAGATTCCTTTGTAGTAAGCTTTATTGACTGATCCTTAAGGACAAGCATTTGTTTCAGAGGATCAAAGGTATAAACTCCGATAATGTAAGACTCAGCTTTTTTATTTATGACTGGATTATTTGTTCTTCTCAGTATTGCTTCTATACGGTAGAGAAGCTCCTCCATCGAGAATGGTTTTGTGATATAATCGTCAGCTCCTGATTTGAATCCTTCAATTATATCCTCTTTCTGGTTTTTTGCTGTCAGAAAAATAATAGGTATGTCAGGATTTGTCAGACGGATCTCTCTTGCAAGGGAAAGTCCATCCATTTCAGGCATCATAATATCAAGTATGCACAAACCGAAAGATCCGGTCGAGAAAGCCTCAAGAGCCTTACTACCGTTAATAAACAGGGAAGTGTTATAGCTTTTGGCAGCAAGATAATTCCTTAATAAAATGCCCAGATTGCTGTCATCTTCTGCAAGAAGGATTTTGATATTGTTCATAGATATTAACTTTTATTATAATGTACTAACACCTGATTTATGCCTCAGACGGGAAATTCTCAGATTCATCTTAATCGGTTTAGTGGAAGAAAAATAGTAAACCTTGTTCCCTTATTAATCTGGCTGTCAACCTTAATTGATCCATTATGTTCTTCAATAATTTTCTTAACATAGCTTAATCCAAGACCAAATCCTTTAACATTATGAACATTTCCGGACGGGACACGGAAAAACCTGTCAAAAATTCTTTTCAGGTTTTCTTTACTGATCCCGATTCCTCTGTCTTCGATAGTTATCAGAATACCTTTCTTATTATTCCGGGTAGAGATTGTTATATCGGGCTTATCTTTTGAGTATTTGATTGCATTATCAAAAAGATTTGAAACTGAGTTCAGAAAATGAATTTCATCAATCATTACAAGAGATCTTGTTGCCTGCAGGTCAGTTTTTATATGACCATCACGGTTACCGATCTGAAGTGCAAAATTTTCTATGACCTTTTCAAGTATACCATGAACATCCATTTCAACCAGATTGAGCTTCATTTTCACCTTTTCAAATATCGCCATCTGAAGAACTTTTTCAACCTGAAACTTGAGCCTCATGCTTTCATCGGAAATAACTTTCGCCAAGCTGTCAATATTTTTGTCCTTTTCGGGAATAGATTTATCGGCCATCATCTGAGAGGCAAGGGAAATAGTTGATATAGGCGTCTTTAGCTCATGAGTCATGTTATTGATGAAATCGCTTCGTATTTCCGAAATCTTTTTTTGCCTGAAGATGACGATAAAAGTTCCAGTAGAAAGGATCAATAACAAAAGGGTAAAAAGCAAGGACAAGAATCCCAGATTCCCGATTTTCTCAAACTTATATTGTTGTTCCTGAAGACAATATAACACCAGCTGATTCTGACTTGGAACCGGATCGTTTTGGAAAAGCTGAATTATAAATTTATTTGTCCCGGGTTTGTCTGTGAACCCTGGCGTCTTCCATATACTTCCATATCGTCCTGACCGGATTGAAAACTCAAAATCGAGATATATTCCTACATTATTAAGGGCTGTGCGGAGTTCCTGTTTAAGCTTTTCAGGATTGATTCTTTCCCTGATATCGGGTGTATTACGAAGTATTTTTTCCATTATTTTCTCAAGGAAAACGATTTTATTACTTACTCTTCCGGTTATTTCCGAGTTTGAGATTTGTGGAGAAGGTTCCGTAGCTTCATCGGAAGAGAAAGGAGAGGCATTCTCAGATGAAATGAATATTTTATGCCCCGAACTGGTTATTGCAATCGGTTTATTTGGATTATTAAGCCCGTACATTTCAAGAAGGGCAGAGTTGGGCTGATATCCCTGCAGTTTTTTGGCAAGGGGAGAATTCGCCGGAACAATAGCAGTGACAGAATCTGTTGATGCGGGATCAATATCTTCAACTATGTTTTTGATTAATTCCTTCTCTTCAAGATCCAAAACAACTGATTCCAGAGCTTTGTTTGCGAGATAACGGAATTGCTGATCAGTAATGGCAATTGCGTTCCGGATCCAGTATAATTGTATAAGAATCAGACCCGATATCGCCAGAAAAAAGAAGATGGCCAGTAATATAATGGTTATCCGCTTCATAGAAATGTAAAAGTACTTGTATATATTTTATATTGTCACACTCTAACTTTCTTTAACAGTGAGAAGTATTAAGTGCCTAGAGTGCCTAAAGTGCCTAAAGTTGTAAAAAGATAGGTGTGAGCTGACTTGGCGTTTTGTTTGCAAAGAGTTTAAAGTAACTAAAGTTTTAAGAATAGCTTATTTTACAGAATTGATCCAACTCAAGGCTCTCTAGGCACTTTAGGCATTTTAGGCACTTTTTTTACTTTAACATATCATTAAATTATTGTTAATTTTCAGCTATTTAGATAAAATCATTTTTTTATCCCGGGAACTAGTTTTATATTTGTACAGGATTTGGCACGATATTTGTCAAACTAGATATAGAGGTTTTTTTCATAGGTTAGGTTAGTTTTAGGGTTATCAAAACTGTGGGCCGCGTTCTGCGGCCCACTTCTTTTTATATAAAGCAAGTAACAACCTTAATTGTTCCAGTAAGTTATGCGGATGAAATGTAAGGCCTGAAATCAGTTCTTTTTTGACAGGGTAACAACCTTTGTGACGTTCAGGTCTCTTTCCCTGGCAGAATGGAAAATATTCCTTCTAATCTGGCTCGATTTTTTCTTTTGTATCCAGGTAAGATCGATAACAAATGATGAGCCATCTTTAAAAACCAGCTTGATTTTTTTCTGCCGGTGAGGCATAACAAGCTCTTTAATATCAAGCCATTTGAAGGAGTGTGTCGCAGGTTTGATTATTCCAAACTTGTACTCTATTTTTTCGTTATCAACTGAAAAAAACAGATCTGTCCCTTTAAAAGTAGCAAAACCGGCAATTATGGAAACTACCAGGCTGATCCCAAAGGGAGCTACTGACAGGACCGGAGGAATACTTTTTTGTCCAAAAATGAGACTTACAACCAATATATATACTCCGGCAAGAAAAAATAATGCAGCAAAACTCCATAAAAGAATTTTTTTTTCTTTTGAAAACTCTTCTTCTGACAGATTTAAGTACAATTTTTCCATACTCTATTGGGTTAGGTATTGTAAATTCTTATCCTTAATAGAATTAAGATCGATATTAAAAACTGCAGTAACCGTGTCAATTTCCCTCAGATTTGAAGTTAAGTCGTTCAGGTTGACTTCATTATCCTGATCCTGTATCTGAAAGAGATAATCAATGTTTTTAAGCTTATTGAGAAGATAATTTTTACCGGAACGGTTTGATATGAGGCAAAACATGAGATCATCCGGCTTATCATTATTTGAAAACCTGCTGAATGTCAGCTCAGATTTGTTCTCTGCAATAACTCTGATGGGAGATATGTTTTTCAGGGAAATCCTGAACTTTTTGTTTAATGACAGAGAAAGTTTGTAATCAGCTTCTGCTGAAACGATACCCAGCAGGATGTAGTCATTATTCTGATCAATATTAAGTTTTACCCGAGTGACTTTTTGAGTACTCTTCATCTCTTTTTACTGAAACTGATAAAGTTAGAAAAAAAAAGATATATAAATTCTTAACTGCTGTAATTATATTTAAGTCTTTTCCATGCCTGACTGGCAGCTTCCTGTTCCGCTTCCTTTTTCGATGAACCATGACCTTCCCCATATTCTTGCTTATCTATTATAAGAGTTGTGGAGAAAACAGACTTTTTCAGATTAAAATCATATTCCTCATTATATGTGAAGATCAGTTTCGATTTATGCTTCTGTACCCATTCAAAAACAAGACTTTTATAATCTGAATCCGTTTTAACAATCAGATTTAGGTCAAGGTATTTATTAAGGACATTTTTTATAAAAAGTTTCTTAGTTTTTTTAAATCCTTTATCCAGAAAGACTGCTCCGATAAGCGCCTCAAAAGCGTCTCCGTAAAGGTTTTTAGTAAGATGAACTGAGTTTATTTTACTCACAAGGATTTTATTAATCCCCATTGATATGGCAAGTTGATTAAGCACATCACGATTGACAATACGGGAACGGATTTTTGTCAGAAATCCTTCATTTGCCTGAGGAAATTTTTCGAAAAGGTAATCTGAAAGAATTGCATCCAATACTGCATCACCTAGATATTCCAGCCTTTCATTGTTCACCTTTTTACCATCAGGAAATGTAAATGTAGCGGAACGGTGAATGAAGGCTATTTCATAAAGTTCAGGTTTTCCGGGAGTGAATCCCAAAATCATTTTCAGGCGGGAAGCGAATTCCCGTTTGTCCTGTAAATATTTACCATTTATTCTTCTACGGAATAGCGACACTAAACTTCAGCTTTTTTTATAACGACAGAAGCATTATGACCACCAAATCCAAACGTATTACTGATGGCAATATTGACTTTTCTGTGCTGGGCTTTGTTGAGCGTTAAGTTCAGGTTCTGATCAATTTCAGGATCAGGAACCTTGAAATTAATGGTGGGTGGAATTATATCATGAACAACTGCCATTATTGCAGCGATTGCTTCAATAGCACCGGCTGCGCCAAGAAGATGCCCGGTCATCGATTTTGTTGAACTGATATTAAGTTTGTAAGCATGTTCTCCAAAAACACTGACAATAGCTTTTATTTCAGAGACATCTCCAAGAGGAGTAGCTGTTCCATGTACATTAATGTAATCGACGTCTTCAACTTTTAAGTTGGCATCGCTTACAGCAAGCTTCATTACATTTCGTGCACCCAGACCCTCGGGATGCGGAGCAGTCATATGAAAAGCATCTGCAGTTAATCCTGTGCCGACCAGTTCGGCGTATATCTTTGCACCCCTGGCTTTTGCATGTTCATACTCTTCGATGATCAGCGAACCGGCACCTTCGCCAAGAACAAAACCATCACGGGTCTTATCGAAAGGTCTGGAGGCGGTTTTAAATTCATCATTATTCGTGGAGAGTGCCTGCAGAGCATTAAATCCACCAATTCCGGGTTCGTTGATAGTCGCTTCCGAACCACCTGCTACGAAAACATCAGCATACCCCCAGCGTATATAATTGATTGCCTCAATTATCGAGTTTGTGGAAGAAGCACATGCTGATACAGTTGCAAAGTTAGGTCCTCTGAAACCGTATTTTATTGAAATTGCTCCGGCTGCAATATCTCCGATCATCTTTGGTATAAAGAAGGGACTGAAACGAGGTGTCCCGTCACCCAGGACATAACCCTTGATAGCCTGAAAAAAGGTCTCAATTCCCCCGACACCTGAAGCCCATATCACACCTACTCTGTCTTTATCAACCGTATCCAGGTTTAACCCTGAATCGATCAGCGCTTCATCAGTGGCAACAATTGCAAACTGTGAATATAAATCCAGCTTATTGGCTTCTTTTCTTTCAAAATACTTTGTTGAGTCGTAGTTCTTTAATTCGCATGCAAATTTTGTTTTGAACTTTTCGGTATCAAAACGTGTAATCATTACCGATCCGCTGACACCATTTTTTAATCCTTCCCAATAATCATGCAAATTATTACCTAAAGGAGTTAATGCTCCTAGTCCTGTTACTACAACTCTTCTCATAAATGGTTTTTTAAAGATGCAAATTATTTTGCATTCTCCTCAATGTACTTGATAGCATCACCAACTGTGCCAATGGTTTCTGCCTGATCGTCGGGAATTCCGATATTGAATTCTTTTTCGAACTCCATGATTAACTCAACTGTATCAAGAGAGTCTGCACCTAAATCATTGGTGAAACTGGCTTCCGGAGTTACTTCCGATTCGTCTACTCCAAGTTTATCAACTATAATTTCCTTTACTCTTGTGGCAATGTCCGACATAATAATAAATTTTAATTAATATTAATTTTTGAACCATGCAAAGAAATATATTTGTACCATATTTTTCAAGAGATTTGATGTTTTTTTATTTATGCTACAGTTTAATGTGTTGATAATTAGAAAAATAATCTTACTTTAAGGGAATATTAATAAATGTTGACAATTATGCTAATTATCAAAATATGAGGAACATAGCTATTTTAGCCTCCGGCGCCGGTACCAATGCAGAAAACATAATTAAATACTTTTCGAACAAAAATACTGCCAAAGTTAGTCTGGTTTTATCGAATAAGCGTCAGGCTACGGTTTTAAAACGTGCTGAAGCACATAATATTCGTACTGTTTTTTTCGAACACAAGGAATTTTATGTTACTGGGAAAGTACTTCGTTACCTTCTGCTCTACAAAATAGATTTTATTGTTCTAGCGGGTTTTTTGTGGCTTGTTCCCGAAACTATACTTGAACAGTACACAGGACGTATTATAAATATACACCCTGCACTTCTTCCTGCTTATGGAGGAAAGGGTATGTACGGAGAAGCAGTTTATAAGGCGGTTATAGCCAGTGGTGATAAAGAATCAGGAATTTCGATTCATTATGTCAATAAATTGTATGATAAAGGAGATATAATTTTTCAGACACGCTGCAAGGTTGATCCCCCAGATACCCCAGCCTCACTGGCAGAAAAAGTTCATGCCCTTGAATATAAGCATTATCCGAAGGTTATTGAGGACCTCGTGGTAAAATTGCCTGATTTTTTAATTAAAGGTCCCGAGGAGGTTTAATACAACAGTTTTGATTTTTTCAAACCTGACCTTGTTCTCCTCTGTGACCGGTTCGACTGGTGGAGCATCGACTTTAAGTGGATCGACAGGTGATCCGTTCTGAAAGTATCTGAAATCGAGATGTGGTCCGGTTGACAATCCACTGCTTCCTACATAACCTATAATCTGACTCTGTTTAACAAATACCCCTGCTGAAATACCATCTCCGAACCTGCTAAGATGCAAATACGCTGTTGCATAAACACTGTTGTGTTGAATCCTGACCATTCTTCCCGAAGCACCTTCATTTGTAGCAGCAGTTACTTTGCCATCACCAATTGCAAGTACTGGAGTACCGACAGGAGCAGCATAATCGACTCCATAATGCGGACGGACGATTCTCAGAATAGGATGCATCCTGGCTGATGAAAAATGCGAGGTGATCCTCGAAAACTGTAAAGGTGCTTTCAGAAATGCTTTCCTCAGGCTGTTCCCGTCCAGGTCAAAGAACGACTCTTTCCCATCCTGAATGAAAGGTACTGCAGTAATTGAGGTTCCTTTCCTGTTAAACTGAGCTCCATAAATCTTACCTGTACCTAACGACTTACCGTCTACGTAAAGTTCTTCATATATTACTTTAAAATTGTCTCCTTTCTGCAATCCGAAGAAATCAACGGTCCATGCAAAAATATTTGATAACTCATTAACCAGAGAACGAGGCAGGCCATCACTGACCATTGCATCCCATAGTGATGTTTCAATGGTCCCTTTTGCATATTTTATTTCACTTTTAATCTCTTTTCTGAAAGACGTTATATTAAGTGAATCTTTAAAGCTGAATACATAACATGTTGTGGGGTCGTGTTCGTAAACAAGGTACCTTGCCCTGGCACTGCTGTCTTTGTCGCAGAAAAGGATATAATTGTTTCCCGACCTGATTTTCCTTACATCAAAAACAGATCTGGAGTTCTTTAATGTCTGATCAATCTCCTGCATGCTGATCCCGTGTTTGAGAAGAATCTCCGAAAGGAACCCGTTCCGTTTAATATGGCCCGAAACCAGGTCAAATGAATCAGACGGGATCCCGTACATGAAAACAGGACTGTTAACCGGTTGAATCATGCTTGAGTCTGATGATACTGTTAAAAATTCGGTTTTGGGACTCTTTGAATTGTTACAGGAAACGAAAAGGGAAACGAGTAAAACAATTATTATAGCTTTCGGGCTGTTGAGCATCATTTTATCAGTTTAAAATATTTTTGGTCAGGAGTCCGAAGTCCGAAGTATAGTTATTCATAGTACTTCTGACTTCCGACTTCCGACTTCCGTCTTTTCAGCTTTTTATGACTATATTAACAATCCTGCCGGGAACAAAAATGATATTGGAAGGAGTCGCATTTCCAATCCATTTTTTGGCCCTTTCGTCGGCCAGAACAATCTTAATTACTTCTTCTTTGGTTAAACTTACAGGGAGCTCAATGTTAAATCTCATTTTCCCATTGAATGATACGGGATAACTAAAACTGTCCTCTTTCAGATACTCCTCATTAAAACCGGGCCAGGGTTCGTAGGCAAGCGATTTTGAATTGCCCAGCAACTGCCATAATTCTTCAGCAATGTGAGGTGCAAAAGGCGATAAAACCTTTATGAATGTGCAGGCTGTCTCCGTGGTGATCTTTCCCTTCTTTGTTGCGAGATTGAGAAAGATCATCATTGCAGAAATGGAGGTATTAAAATGCAGACTCTCAATATCTCCGTCAACCTTTTTGATAGTCTGGTGAAGTCCTTTCAGAACCTCTGCATCTTCCTCTCCATTAAAGATATTCTCAGGGTTTGAGAGGAACCTGAAAGTTCTTCCGAGGAATCCAAATACTCCTTTTACCCCTTTATCATCCCATGGTTTTGTGACATCCAGGGGTCCCATAAACATCTCATATAGTCTGAGGGAGTCGGCTCCGTATTTTGATGTAACATCATCAGGATTAACCACATTCTTAAGAGATTTCGACATTTTGGCAACGATCTGTTTCAGTTCGGCGCCAGTCTCCTTATGCCAGTATTTCCCATCGCGTTCTTCAACAAGATCGCCGGCAACTTTAGAACCCGATTCGGTTTCATATGCAAAAGCAAGAATCATTCCCTGGTTAAATAATCTTTGATAAGGTTCATCTGTCGAGACAATCCCGAGATCAAACAATACTTTATGCCAGAACCGGCTGTAAAGAAGATGAAGAACCGCATGTTCAGCCCCGCCTATATAAAGATCAACAGGCATCCAGTATTTCTCTTTTTCCGTGTCAAAAATGAGCTTGTCATTCTTCGGGTCAATAAAACGTAAATAGTACCAGCACGATCCTGCCCACTGGGGCATAGTGTTGGTTTCCCTTCTTCCTTTACGGCCATTTCTATCAGTTATATTCAGCCATTCTTCCGAATTTGAAAGAGGTGATTCACCTGTTTCACCCGGAAGGTAATTTTCAAGCTCAGGCAATTCAAGAGGAAGTTCATTATCATTCATTACGGTTACTTCCCCATCTTCCCAGTGAATAACAGGGAATGGTTCGCCCCAGTATCTCTGCCTGCTGAAGAGCCAGTCGCGGATTTTATAGTTTACTTTTGAGGTTCCCAGATTATTTGATTCAAGCCAATTTGTTATCTTTTCAATTCCGGCTTCCTTGTTCAAACCGTTTATATCGATTGAAGTTGTTTTATCCGATGAATTTATGTATTTCCCGTCTTCTGTCCAGCACTCATTGCCGTTCAGAATTCTTTTTTTCTGTTCAGGATCAGTTACATCCGGATCCTGAATGCATACAATCGGAAGATTAAATTTTTGAGCAAATTCAAAATCCCTGGTGTCGTGAGCCGGAACAGCCATTATTGCCCCTGTTCCGTAGCCGGTCAGGACATAATCAGCTACCCAGATCGGGATCTGTTTTTTATTTACGGGATTTACTGCATATCTGCCGATAAAGACCCCGGTCTTTTCTTTTGCAAGATCGGTGCGGTCAAGGTCTGATTTAAGAGAAGTAGCTTTTATATAGTTGTTAACATTACTTCTGTGTTCTTTTGTAGTAATGACATCAGTAAGAGGATGTTCAGGTGCAATGACCATATAAGTTGCACCAAAAAGTGTATCGGGTCTTGTTGTAAATACAGTCAGGTTTTCATTTAGTCCTTCAATTTTAAAATCAACTTCAGCACCTGTTGATCGGCCTAGCCAGTTGCGCTGCATATCTTTGATACCTTCGGGCCAGTCGAGTTTATCAATGCCTTTCAGCAGTCTTTCAGAATATTGAGGAATCCGGAGCATCCATTGTTTGAGGTTTTTCTTCTCCACTTTGTTCCCGCATTTCTCATGAGAACCATCGTTCAGAACCTCTTCGTTTGCACAAACAGTTCTGCAGCTTGGGCACCACCATACCTGGGCATTATCGTAATACGCTAATCTTTTTGTATTTATATATTTTACTTTTTCCTCTTCCTTTAATCCCGAAGGAACATTTAACTCCTTAATTGGTCTGCCCTTCTGCAGCTGGTCATCAAACCATGTATTATACAAACGGATGAAGATCCACTGGGTCCACTTGTAATATTTTGGATCTGTAGTATTGATCTCCCTTTCCCAGTCATAGCTGAGTCCGAGTTCTTTTATCTGTCTTCTGAAAGTATCGCAGTTGTTCTTTGTTGTAATTGAAGGATGAGTTCCTGTCTGTATTGCATACTGTTCCGCAGGCAGACCGAATGCATCCCATCCCATCGGGTGGAGGACATTGAATCCTTTCATTCTCTTGTACCTGCTGAAGATATCAGTTGCTGTATATCCCTCGGGGTGACCCACATGCAGGCCTGCACCGGAAGGGTAGGGAAACATATCGAGGATATAGCACTTCTTCGGATTGGTGAGGTCATCCGGAGTTTTAAAAGTTTTATTGTCTTCCCAGTACTTCTGCCATTTCTTTTCTATCTCGAGGAAATTGTAGTCCATGTTATTCTGTTGTTGCTAAGTTATCATTGGTAAGTCGGGAGTCCGAAGTCCGAAGTAGAGTTATTCATAGTAATTTCCGACTTCCGACTTCCGTCTTCGGTCTTCCGACTCCTTTTTTGTCCAAATATTAGTCGGCAAAAATATAAAATCTTTAGCGAATTTCATTAATGTACGTACCTGATATGTTCATAAGTTCATTTATATTAAAATCAAAGAGTAAAATCGAATAATAAGCATTATTTGTATATTTAGGGTTGTTTAACAGTCATTTTAATTTTTTATCTAAAATCATGGATGCATCATGAGCGAAAATTTATCTATCAGCCCGAGTGGAGAAAAATTTCCATTGCCAAAACAAGAGGATTATAAAATTGAATTTGAAAATCTTAAGAAACGTGTTGAACAGGAACGAGCCAGGAATCGTGAAATTGTTGTGGTAATGGGGGTTGGTTTTGTTGGTGCAGTAATGGCAGCTATTGTTGCCGATACTGTTGACAAAAAAAACGGTCAGCCTTCTAAATTTGTTATTGGAATGCAGCGTCCAAGTGCCAGGAGTTTCTGGAAAATTCCTTTGTTAAACCGGGGCATTTCCCCTGTAAAAGCAGAGGACCCTGAAGTGGATCCGATGATTGATCGTTGCGTCAACAAGAAAAAGACCTTAATGGCGACTTATACTTATGAAGTTCTGAAACTTGCTGATGTTGTAGTCGTTGATGTACAATGCGATTATATTAAAGAAGATTTAGGGAACGTTCGTAACGGGCAGGCCGATATGGCCGCCCTGGAGTCTTCACTTGGTGTTATTGCCGAAAACATACCTCCAAATGCCCTTGTTTTGATAGAAACTACAGTGGCTCCGGGAACTACGGAACAGGTTGCCTACCCTATAATGAAAAAAGTATTCAGGAAGCGGGGAATTGAATCCGATCCATTGTTGGCTCATAGTTATGAAAGAGTCATGCCCGGGCGTAATTATGTTGCCAGTATCCGCGATTTTTGGAGAGTTTGCAGCGGGATCAATGAAGAAGCGAAAAAACGGGTTGTGAAATTTTTAACTGAAGTGCTGAACACGGAAAAATTCCCATTGACAGTTATGGACCGGCCCATTGAATCAGAAACAGCTAAAATTGTCGAAAACAGTTACAGGGCAACCATATTGGCTTTTCTTGATGAATGGAGCTTATATGCAGAACGTAACGGAGTAGATCTTATTAAAGTGATTAAAGCAATTAAAGTGAGGCCGACGCACAGTAATATTCTCTTTCCGGGACCCGGGATCGGAGGGTATTGTCTTCCAAAGGATGGTGGCCTGGGTGTTTGGGCATACAAGCATATCCTGGGTTTTGAGGATGATATTTTCAAAATTACACCTATGGCAATTGATATAAACGATACACGTGGTATTCATGTCGGACAACTTACCCGTGATGCGCTTCGTAATATGGGTCAGCCGATTGCGTCTGCGGACATTCTGATACTTGGAGCAGCTTATCGTGAGGATGTTGGTGATACCCGTTACAGCGGTTCGGAAATTGTTATCCGGAAACTTGCTGAGATGGGTGCTGAAATCAGAGTACATGATCCTTATGTTGAGCATTGGTGGGAATTTGAGCAACAGGATACTTATCCGGCCCCAGGACAAAGCAAAGCGAGATTCTTCCGCAATCAGGAAAAGTTAAAAGAGATCCATATTGAACAGGATCTGAATAAAGCGCTCCATGATGCCGAAGCAGTTATTTTTGCTGTGCCACATCAGGCATATATTAATCTTGATCCTGATGAGCTGGTAAAGACTATTGGTCATCCTGCTGCCATTATTGATTGCTTTGGGATCTTATCGGACGATAAAATCAGACGCTATATCCAGCTCGATTGTGAAGTAAAGGGGCTTGGCCGCGGGCATATTCAACGGTTAAAAGAGGAAATCCGCAAGGCATAGGAAGCTAATAGTTGTAAAAACCGGCTTTTGGTTATATTTTTGCGGTATTGATCCGGTCCCGTAGTTCAATGGATAGAATGACAGATTCCGGTTCTGTTGGTTGGGCGTTCGAGTCGCCCCGGGATCACAAAAAGGCGCTGAAAGGCGCCTTTTTTGTATGACCCTTAAAATTTGGTACCTGATGAAGCAATACTCAATAAACCGGATCGAAGCCCTGTTTTGAGGTTTTACATTTCGTAAATTCCACGTCTGGCAAATGATGATGGATGGCGCAGGCTTGATCTATTCCGAACACATAGTCAGGCGAAACCAAAAATGCACTCAGAAATTATAAGTTAAAGTAAATCCCGCACAGGATGATCGTGTGTAACTGTTTAAAATTACAGCAGGTGAGATATCCAGCGATCCTACTGTTGGATAATTCCTGCGGATGACTGATTTGATCCTTCCGCTTCTTCCTATATATACTATGCTGGCTATTGTGCCTCCAATCAGTATTCCTGCTCCGGCTATCAAACCAATTTTATTAACCCCTTTATCACCAAGTAATTGTTCAATAACACCCGGATCTTCACTCATTCCCGGTTTAGCATATTTAAAAATAATAAAGATGAGCGCTCCCGCACCGGCAGTCACACCCGATGTCAGAAGATCCCTGTTTGATTTTAACAGCGATTCCTCAAGTTGTTCCTTTGAAAGTAAATTAATATCAGTAACCTGGTACTTTTTGACATACCATTGTCCATATGAACTGCTAAGGGTCAAAAACAAGAAGGACAACACTACAGATATTTTCTTCATTTGGTATAATTTTGAATTAATAATACTATCAAAATATCATTTTAAAATTATGCAGGTTATTAATCGGAAATATTTGTTTTGTAATCATGGCAGCCAATGGTTTTCAAAACTGATACAGCATCTTCTATCCGGTCGATTATGGCATTTCCTGCTGACCGCTGACAAAACGGGCAGGCATGAATATCTCCCTTCGAATCAATATAGAGATAGCGGTTACCGGCTCCCAGACATCCGATTCTTCGCTGATAATATCCGGGATACGAAATGAGTGGATATTCCGGCACCTTTCCCGGAGAGCCTGAATCTATGAAAAACTCTTCAAGGAGCGCTATCTTTTCCATTGAGAGACTGATCTCCTTACCCTCATATCTGCCTGCCTCCTTTGGCTCCAGGATCCGGATAAAACGGACTTCCCATTTCATTGCCAGTTCCGCATATTTCAACAGATTTTTATCTGAAACAAAAGTATTTGTGGCACAAAGAGATAAGCTCGTTAATATCCCGGCTTCGCTGCAGTTTTTCACTGCCTCACTCACCCAGAAGAATGATTTTTCATTGCCTCTGAAACTATTGTGTTCATATTCATCCCAGTGATCAAGGCTGATTTCTGCTCCGGTAAGACCTGCCTTTTTCAGAGAGATGGCTCTTTCTAAAGTTAATCCGAAACCCGAAGTATTTAACCAAAGGTCAACACCTTCACACGAGTAATCCGTTAAAACTATCAGGTCATCCATTCGTTCAAGTGGTTCTCCTCCGCTTAATTGAATATGATATGCTCCAAAATCTTTAATCTTTTTAATAATTTCTTTCAGGTTTTCAATGGAAAGATATTCATTCTGCGAAATGTTGTTCCATTCATAACAATGTTTGCATCTCATCGGACACTTTGAGGTAATGGCAAAAAAGACTGTTGAAAGTGGTACCCTCATCCCTTTGAGGCCCGATGCTCTGATTATTTCTCCAGTGAAATATCCATTAAAAGCAGCTGATGGCCAGCCGGGAATATCGTCTGAAAAGAAATACTTGTTACCTGATTTAATATATTTTCTCACCCTCTGATGTCCCTGTATGGTTTTTCTTTTTGAACTGATTATGACCAGTACTTTCAAACTGGTTATAGGATTTTTTAAATGAGATGTCGCCAGGATTACGATATCGGCGAGTAATCTTATTCTCACCAGAACAGCGCTGAAACCTGTTATTATTTTGCTCATCCTGAGAACAATATTAAATATAGATATCTTTCCGGTTTAACAGCTTTTTTCAAAGATTCAATCTGAGAAAGATTATTATGGTATAAAATTATCTGACTGGTAATAAATCAAATGTCTCTTTTGAGAATGCAGGAACACTGTTTGGTTTCCGGAATGTTTTTAATTTCTTTTTGTCAGCTTTTCCAGTTTGTTCTCTCAGAATTTTATAATATCCCCTGGTGTGAAGAAAAACCGAGCGGTTGCTCTCTTTCTGAACAGGTGTCTCAAACGTAAGAAATGCCTCATCACCAGTCTGCTTCTGAACATAATAATTCTGATCAGGATTAAGCAACAACCCCCTTATATCAACATTATTGTTATCAATTGCAGTTTTCACAGGCACTGTCACCGGTTTCATTACTTCATTCTTACTGAAATCCATTCCGGTATAATCAATATCCCAGAAAAGGAATCCGGCATTAAGTTTTATTTTGATTGTGTCAGAATTAATTCCTTCCAGGTTTAACGGTAGGATATCATCACGCAATGCCATTGGTCCTGCTATGTTGAAGTAATCAACAAATTCCCATCTGCCATTTTTTTCAATATACACAGATAATGGAATTTTCTGATCGAGCTGCCATTTTCTCAGTTTATTTCCCGGAGTTCTATCTTCCTTAAGTGAATAGCTATTGAACCTTTCCCCGAATAGTTTGTGAATTTTTGAAATAAGTACATCAAGCCAGAATGAGTTCTTTGCTCTGATGATAAGTCTTGATGATTCTGCATTTTCAGGTTTAATAAATTTCAATATAACTTCATCTATGCCATTTCTCCCGACTTTTGTTTCATTGCCTGAGTAGAGCAGCGTATCCCTGTTGGCAATAAGTGGAAGAATATTATTACCACCTGCGCATTCTGCTTCAACAGGAGATATGGGTTCATTAACGGAATATGGAATACCGTTTTTATCAATTAAAACCGAACTGTTTTTTGAGTGATCTATAACCACTAACCCGGCAAAATTTATTGACTGAATTTCATGAACCTCATTTGTTATCTTCACTTTATATGTCCCGTCTGTTGAGGCAACTGATGGAAGCAGTAAATAATCGTCACGTTCCAGTCCCGGTTGAGTGGCCCCGCTGAAAATCTCACCGGTGAAGATGTAATCTGTTCCATTAAAAGAATATATAAAAGGACAGGATGATTTGGTAAGTAAAATTATGATAAACAACACTCCGGCAGCACCAATTCCGATGCCAAGGCTGGAAAATCCCCATGACGCTATTGTTGCTCCGGAAGCTTTATCATAAATATCGATCCTGGATATTGCTTTAATTGGAAGAGTAATCTTTGTTGATCCGGTTTTAGTAAACTCTGTTGTATAGATATGAACTTCGTTCAGTATTTGTGATTGATCCTTTCTGTAACGGTTTGGCGCATCCTGCTTAACTATTCTATACTTTTCAATTCCATAGAGTTCTGAAATCGTTCCTGTTATATTTTCCTGTTCAATAATAATATCTGACAACTGCCATGTTTTGTCATCAATATGAAGGATGATAAATTTATGTTCATCCTGCATTTTACTAATGGCATTTGCCGGTGGTTCAGATGACCTGTTAACCTTGTAATAGTAACAACCGTTGGTCATAGCTAGAAAAGAAAGAATAATAAACCATGAAACCGGTTTTGAAATACAGGGCATTCGTAGAATTTTAAACATGATGCAGAATATTTATTAAGTTTAAAGGGAACAAATTATTACTGAAAAGGCTGATTAAAAACCGATTGAAAAGCCAACTTCCGGAATTATGTATGTAAGCACTGGTATCAATGAGATATCGACCCCTACCTGTATCTGCATACGGTTGGTAAGATACAGACTGCCATTCAGGTTCCACATCAGCGTTGCGACAAAAACATGTTCAGATTCCAGCGGATATGAGTTGTTGTTTAGTCGCCTGTAAGAACCCAGTAAAGCTGATAGTCCATCTGAAAAGCGAAAATCCCCGGCTCTGGCAAGTGAATAATTAAACGGGTAAAAGTTGATGCCAAATCTTGTGAAAAAGGAATGAGAATTGAAGCTGAAAAATTGAAATGGGTCATTCTTGCGCCACGATGAAAACTCCTTCGGTTCAGAATTAATAAACAATTCTGCAAAATAGCTTCTTCTCCCGTTTTCCGATATTCTCTCATACCATATGTTTTTTTTACCATTTATAATATTGATAATATCGACACCAATAAAATTCCTTTTTATAAAGTGCTGCAACAAATCATTATTCACAGACGGAAAACTGAGTGATTTTCCATCGCTGTATTTAAGACTGTCAAGCACTGATTTACTCAGGTAATGTATTCTGCCAAGGGAGTCGCCCGGAATCTGATATAAAAGTGTCTTTCCTTCAAAGTCTTTAATATTTACCCTGACAACCGTGCTGTCTTTTTTATATAAAACGTCCTGACTGTATAATTGTCCGGAAGTAAAAAACAGATAGCAGAATAAAATACTTAAAAGTTGTAATAACTTCATAAAAAGCGGTTATATAACCAAATTTACACACTATATATTTTAAAACAAATTTTATTTTGACCTGGCCGGAAACTCATATAACCTTGATAATAAGCTATGCAGATGGAGTAAGTATATTCCTGATTGTTAATGAGCCTGTGTAGATATCCATTACTGATGTTCCCAAATGCTTAAGATCTTTTGCCAGATCCTGCAGAACTGCGGGAACTCTTTACAAAAAATATTGTACTTTTATTTATTGATAATTCATTAAGTTAACAGGTGTTATTTTTACACTTAATCTACTACAGGTATTTCGAAAATGAATAAATTTTGAATATCGATTAGGCTGTATTAATTTGTTTTGATTCAAAACATCCAGGATATATGGTCAGGTCAGTGGATCATTTTTAAATCAAATAATTCAAAAGTAAATAATATGAAAAAATTGTTTTTTGTTTTACTTATTGTATTTCCATCGGTACTGTTGTCACAAACCGCCAGGATCAAAATAGATACTGACCGGCAGATCGGCCAGATAGATCCAATGATTTATGGAGTATTTATGGAACCTATCCGGAATTCCCTGGATGCCATATATAAACCAGGGTCTCCTCTTGCTGATGAGAACGGGGTAATGAAAAGTTATATTGAGGCTGCAAAAGAGCTGAAAATAACACAGATGCGCTGGCCCGGAGGGAATTATTTATCGGGTTATAACTGGAAAGATGGTATAGGCCCCTTAGATCAGCGACCTGTCCGGAAAGAATTAGCATGGGGTGTTCTTGATAAAAACCAGGTTGGAACCGATGAATGGATAAAAATCGCGAAATCCCTGGGAGTTGAAAATGTAATGTGCATAAATCTTGGAACCGGAACTCTCGATGATGCACGGTACCTGGTTGAATATGTCAATGGTGAAAAGGGAACCTATTGGTCGGATTTACGTGCCAGATACGGTAATGAGCAACCATATAAGGTCAGGTACTGGGGTTTGGGAAACGAGATTGACGGACCTTGGGAAATGGGACAAAAAAGCGCTGAAGATACTGTACAATCAGATTGATTTATATATCCATACATAATTACTGGACCCTCTCAGACGATTACAATGTGATTATGGGACAACGTGCCCTCGAAGTAGAACAGAAAATTACAATTCCGGCAGCAATGATCAAAGAGGTCAGAACCAGGTATGAAATGGCTAAACCGATTTATCTGGTAATGGATGAATGGGCGCCTTACGGACGGGATGTTTTTGTTGACTGCGAAAAATTCAAGGCTACGGATTTTTATAAGGATATTCCATACCTCGATGTAACCTCTTCTTATTCAAAAGATACAAAAACGATGGTCACGAATGACATATTCATTTCCGGCTCATTCATTTACCCAGATAATTGTAAAAACTGTCAACTAAATATCAGGAACCTGGAATGATCAAAGTGAAGCTCTTAATATTTCAATCATTTCCAGGATTGCTTCCGAATCTATGGCATCTTTTACAGGAGACAAACCCAGAAGTGGCCGGACCTTATTAAGATCTGCCCCTGTAACGAGATCTTTACCAATTATTATTGTGTAGACCAGCGCTGATTTCAGTGTATTGGATTTTACCCTGAACGTATGCTGACTGTTGCGGGCAGGGAAAACATGAACAAATCTCAACGGGTTGGGATGAAATTTCAAAGTCCATTGAGAACCGTCTGATAAGGATATTATTCTGAAACATTTCATATTTAAACCTGCCCAGACTGAATAAGTCTCTCGGCTTAAAATATTCTTCTGCTTAAGAAACACTTCAGTTTCATTAAGTATTTTCCTGATAGTTAATGATCCTGTGTAAATATCCATCACTGATGTTCCCAGATGCTTAAGATCTTTTGTCAGATCCTGCAGATCAGAGACGTTTTTATCAATATTCAGATTGATGAATTCTCTTATAAATCCAAGATGGTGCTTGAGTGGATTGAATAAAAAGGGCTCGTGTATAGCATTATCAGTAATCATTATACAAAGATAAACCAAAGAAAAAAATTGGAGCTATGAATCCCGAAGTATGATTGCCGGGATAATCAGAATAGATTAACTTTATGATCTTAATTGCCGCTTCAAAGATATCCTCGAAAAACAGAATTATTCTTATAAAATATATTTAAAATGAAAACAACATTTACTTCCTTAATTATCCTTTTTGCTTTGTTTGTTCAATGCGGTAGAACTGAAAATGTAAAAAGCAGATCGAAATTTACTGCTGTAAGCTGCATTGAGTCGGGGAAACCTGTTGGTGTCGTTATGACTGCATATAAAACAACGATGCTTGCTGACGGGAATGATAAAACAATAATCAGAGTTGTTGTAGTAGACAGTCTTGGCCGGGAGATAACAACCGCAGGAGTGCCAATTCAAATCTCTGTCACCGGCGATGCAATAATAGCTGGCACAAAAAATGGAATTCCCGTTGAATTTAAGAAAACTGAAAATGGTACTTCCGTTTGGGAAAGTAAACTTGTTAATGGATCTTGTCCTTTGGTATTTCAGGCAGGTAAAAAAGCTGATAAAATAAAAATTGAAGTAAAATCTGATAATCTATGGCCTGGATCACATGAAATTCATACTATTAGTCCCGAGATTAAGCTTCTCAAACCATCGGCAGAACAGAATAATCAGGGTAGTAAAAAGATCGGGAAAAGTATCGGGGCAGATATCTCATTTGTTCCTCAGAGCGAAGCACGTGGCTTGAAATTCATGGAGAACGGCAAAGAAAAGGATGTTATGGGAATCCTTGCAGAACACGGGTTCAATTATATACGCTTACGCATATTTGTAAATCCGGAAAATGAAAAAGGATATTCTCCGGGATCGGGTTTTTGCGGACTTGCTTATACAAAACAAATGGCTCTGCGCGTGAAAAAAGCCGGGATGAAGCTGCTTCTGAATTTTCATTACAGCGATTACTGGGCAGATCCTCAGCAACAGAACAAACCTCTGGCTTGGAAGGATCTTGACTTTAAAACTTTGAAAGATTCTCTGAAAGCCTATACCAAAAGAGTTCTGATATCTTTCAAGGAACAGGGAACCCTTCCTGAAATGGTTCAGATTGGAAATGAGATCAACCATGGAATGCTCTGGCCGGACGGACATATTGGTAATCCTGATAATCTTGCTGAACTATTAAAAGCCGGAGTCGAAGGAGTAAAAGAAGTTGATTCTTCAATAGTTATTATGATGCATATTGCTCTTGGTGGGCAAAATGAGGAAGCGGTATTCTGGCTCGACAATATGATTGCCAGGGGAGTAAAATTCGATGTTATCGGCCTTTCATATTATCCAAGATGGCATGGAACACTTGATGATCTTTTATTCAATACCCGCGACCTGGCAAAAAGATATAATAAGGATATTAATGTAGTTGAGTATGCTCAATATAGAAAAGAAGTTCATGAAATTGTGTTTGGTTTGCCAGGTGACCGTGGAGAAGGTACATTTATATGGGAACCACTCAATATTTTTTTCGGCAAAGACAGGGAGGTTACAAATGAGCTTAAGGCTTATGATGAAATAAGTAAAATGTATCTTATTGGCCGATAAATTTCTATTATGAAAAACAGATTAAGATTTATTGCTATTATCGTTCTGACTTTGGCAACCGTTAACCATGTTACAGGACAGACCACTACAAAGTTTGTAGCCAATTTTGATTCAGACTGGAAATTTTTCCCGGGTGACACTACAAATGCATATGAAACCAATTTTAATGATAATGCATGGCGTTTACTTGACCTGCCTCATGACTGGAGCATAGAAGGTACTGTAAGTGAAAATGCCCGGCCGGTGGATCAGGAGGGTACTATCCGACTGGTATTGGCTGGTATCGGAAACATTTTTCAATAAAAAAAGATGATCTTAAAAAGGAAAATGTTATTGTTTTCGATGGAGTTTACATGAATAGTGATGTATGGTTAAACGGGAAACATCTTGGTAATTATCCTTATGGTTATAACAGTTTCTGTTATAAACTCAATCCATTTCTGAAGGAAGGTGAAAACTTATTAGCTGTCAGGGTTGACAACTCAAAACAGCCTAATTCCAGGTGGTATTCAGGTTCAGGAATTTACAGGAATGTATGGCTGATCAGTACTGACCGATTGCATATTGCACAATGGGGAATTTATGTCACAACACCTGAAATATCTGTGAATGATCCGCCGCGATCGCAATCACCCGTCAATAGTTCTCTGGAGTGCAGGGAATGAGATTCCTGAACCAGCTTCCGATGATGGAGCTGAGATGTACAAGAAACTAGCCAGCCTGTTTCATTCGGAAGATCCTACCAGGCCTGTTACGGTAGCATGCGATAATATCGCTGCGGATGGTAAGCCTGCAAAGATCGAATTTCTGAATCTGCTGGATATTGTCGGATATAATTATGTTGACCGCTGGCACGAACGCCGGGAACTTTACTATAGCATTTACCGTCATGATCATCCCTCATGGAAGATGATCGGAACTGAAAGTGGTTCAGCAGGAAGTGTAAGAGCCAATTACAGTCTTGGTTCCAGTACTGAAGTTGTAAATGCCGGCTATAATTCCAGAATGATACGCGCTGAACAATTATGGAAATTTGTTGCTATTAATCCATATGTTATTGGGGATTTTATGTGGACCGGTATCGATTACCTTGGAGAATCGAGATGGCCATCAAAAAGTGCAAGCAGCGGGATTATTGACCTTTGCGGCTTTCCCAAAGACGGATTTTTCATTTACAAAAGTCAATGGACCAAAGAACCTGTGTTACACATCTTTCCTCACTGGAACTGGCTAGGCAGGGAGGGACAGGTTATTCCTGTGCTGGCATATACAAATTGTGATGCTGTGGAATTATTTATAAATGGAAAATCATACGGGGAAAAACGACAGGAATTTCCAAGACAGGGGACATCAGGCGGATGGAATAGTTATGCCACTCCACCTGTTAATTCGACTACAGCCGATCTTCATCTCTCATGGGATGTGACATATGAACCCGGGACATTAAAGGCAGTTGGTAAAAAAAATGGTAAAATTGTATGTACTGAAGTGATCCGGACCACCGGTAAACTTGCCTCCATTAAATTGACATCTGATTGTAAACAGATAACTGCCGATAACCAGGATGTGGCACAAATTAGAGTAGAGGTCCTGGATGCAAAAGGGAATATTGTACCTACAGCTGATAATTTAATTAAATTTAATCTCAAAGGAAACGGAAAATTATTAGGGCTTGAAAATGGAGATCCATCTGACCATGAACCTTACAATTCTGATCAGCGAAAAGTATTCAATGGACTGGGATTAGCAATTATTCAGGCAGGAAAGACTCCGGGAAAAATCACGCTGACTGCATCAGGAGAAGGCCCGGATGGCATTTCTGTTGAGATTTTGATATTGAAATAATTTAATGGACTAAATAAAAACACAAAATTTATTTCAAGAAATTACGTCATGAATTAAGGCCAAATTAATGTAAGAATAAGAAATGATTAAGAATAATCCTGAAAAATTGAACAAAAGAGCCCGGAATTCAGATTTCGGAACATTCGCAAAGACTGGTGAACGAATCTTAG
>Ga0209226_10000084_pt1 | contig 63008 bp, 47 predicted proteins | sample BarGraNGADG00212_2_FD_184497 | JGI IMG/M metagenome (GOLD analysis project Ga0209226, IMG submission 184497) | Arctic peat soil microbial communities from Barrow, Alaska, USA - Barrow Graham LP Ref core NGADG0011-212 (SPAdes) (version 2) | ecosystem: Environmental > Terrestrial > Soil >...
CCTTAGAAGACCTGAAAAAGGGCGACAAAGTAAAAATCACTGTTGAGAAGATATAATTCAGGGGAGGATCTTTCCTAAATCTTTTGGATCGCCCCATAGCTTCTCAAGCGTAACGTAAAGCCTTGACAGCCCCCCACCAGTAAAAACATGAACATGAGAGCGGTAAAGAACAAAGATGTTTTTTAACGTCATAGTCTCTCCCCTTTACGGGTAAGCTTAGTCCAGGATAAATAACCAAGTCAATCGAGAGGCCGGGGAAGGCCCGGAGCCCGGGCGGATCGGCGGGCCTAGTTATGTCCGCTATTCGGAGATCGCGGCGTAAAGGCTCGTGGGCAGGCAGACGACCGAGGCGACGTACCAGCAAGATCGATTTCGGTATTATTTCTTCGTCTCCGCGGCCGCGACCTCCGCGTCGAAGTTGGGGTTCGTCCACTTCATCATGATCGAGCCCATGTTCTTGAGGGGGCTCGGCTTTTCATAGACAACCTCTTGGATGATCCACTTGCCGCTGATCGCCTTCTCGTCTTGGGTCATCGTCGAGAGCTCGATCTTCTCGCCGGGCTTGATGGACGAGAGCTCGCCGTAGCCCATGTCTTTTTTGGAGTCGGGCAGGAACGCCCCATTCTCGCCGAAAAACAGGACGACGCCCTGGATCAAGGATACGGGGCTGTCGCTCACGTTCGTCACCGAGACGGTGAACGTCGGGCCGATGGGGCTTATCCCCCGGAAAAGATTGCCCACGACGACCAGCGGCTTGCCGGCTTTGATCAAGTCGTCGATGGGCGTCGTGGCGGCCGCTTTCGCGCCGCCGTCCCCGCCCTTCCCGCAGGCGGCGAACAGGCCGGCCAGAACAAACGCCGCAAACACCAAACCGATGAGCGTTTTACTTTTCATTTCTCCCCTCCTCTATCGGAATCCGCCGAAAAGACGCTTACGTAAGTTGAAATAGCATAATAATCTGGAGGACGCAAGACTCTGCACGAGGCTTCACCGGGAGTTTTACCGAGACGTCCGGCTCCCGGACTTCCCGCGAGCGAGGTTGGTGGTTTCCGTGGTGAACGTGGAAGCCGGCAAGCCGGCGGAGTTCACGAGGTTCGCGTCGGTGTAGGGTTTCCAGGCATAGCGGACGCGCAGCGGTTTGTCGATTTTCCCGCTGGATACCCGGACCTTTGGCCCGGCGATCGCGGCGTCGGCGGCCACGAAGACCCCATCTTGCCCCGCGATTTCGAATCCCTTGAGCTTCGGCGACACCCCTCCATAGACGAAGTCGAACGCCAGGACGATCGAATTTCCATCGATTTCAAAAGAACGATACAACGGGCCGCTGTACTCGACCGGTTTTCCATAGACGCGGGCCGGGGCCCATTTGGACAGGCGCAGCGCCACATCCTTCTTGTCGGTGGGATGGAGGTTGTACATGTCGCCGATGTCGCTGCTGACGGCCATCCCCGTCCCGGAAACGGCCAGCATCCGGCGCTGCAGGTCCCGGAACTCGGGCCAGAGCTGCGACAAATAGCCGCGCTCCGTGCTGATCGACGAGAGCTGAACATACAGGAACGGCAGGTTTTTGTCGCCAAAAGCCTTCCGCCAGCTTTCGACCAAGGCGGGGAATAATTTTTCGTAAAGGGCCGGATTGGTGGAATTCGATTCCCCCTGATACCAGAGAACCCCCCGAAAAGCGAACGGCAGCAGGGGCCGGATCCCGGCCTCGAACAGAAAGCTTGGCTCGTAGGGGTGGTGGGCGCCGGCGGCCCGCCGGGAATCGGAAAGCGCGGCCTGCAAGTTCTTCCTCGCCCTGCCGGAAATGAACGGATGGAGGCCGGGAATTTCGATCCAGCCATAGGGCCCGGCGAAATCGGAAAAGGAATGCAGGTCCGCGCTTCCTTGAAATCCCAAGCGGTCGATCCAGGCTTCGATAGGCGAGCCGTCGACCGCGTTGCTGATTATCCCGATGGGGACATCCAGTCGGGCGCTCATTTCTCGGGCGAAGTAATAGGCGATGGCCGAGACGTTCAGGGCTTCGGCCGAGGTGCATTCTTTCCAGCGGCAGCGGTAATAGGTCGTGGGCGTGATCTTGGCGATTTCCTCGAGGGAAAACGGCCGGTCCTCGGTCACTACGACCGGCTCCATATCGTAAAACCGGATCGACGGGTCGTCTGCCCGCGCTTTCTCACCCGAAAAGGACCGTTCGCTTTTCAGCGGGAAGGCCATATTCGACTGCCCGGAGCAAAGCCAGACTTCGCCGACGAGCACGTCCTTGGGAACGACGGTCGTATCGGCGGCGATCCGCAGATCGGCGGGGGCCTTGTCGGCCGCAAACGGCGGCAGGACGATTTCCCATCCGCCGTCATCGGCCGCTGTTGTAGTCGCCGATAGGCCTTTGAACGTCACGCTGACCTTCGAGGCGGGTTGGGCCTGACCCCAAACTTTGATCGGCCGGCCCTGCTGCAACACCATGTGGTCGGCGAAGATCAAAGGCAGAGTGATAGATTTCGCCGGGCCGGCCTGAGCAAATGCGGGGCTTGCGGGGATCGTCGCGAGCAGGAGGAAAAGCACAAACGCTCCGAGGAAATTTCTTGTTCGCATTTTCTTATGGTTGAAATTCATCGGAAAAGAGGGCCCTCGCCCCGAACAAAATATATCGCCGACGCCGATCGGAGTCAACTCGGGGGGAAGACCTCTTCCGACGGGCGCAGAGAAACGGTCAATCCCATCGCTCCGTCCAATGAATTCCAAAAATTATCGATATTCGGGATCCTTGGCCGCCGACCGCAATTTCGTTAGCAGTTCGCCGGGTTCGACTTGATATACGGATGCAACGATGAGCGGCTCATCCTGACGCATAAGGGTCCCAACGAGAAATCCGAAAGCGGCCCCCGCGGCGGCGCCGACGCCCGCTCCAATGGCGACAAAGCTGACCCCGTTGAAGTTCGGCGGATCCCCCCACCACCCTCCCCGAGGTGCTGTGGATCCTATGAGGGCGCCCACCGCCGCGCCCCCGAGTAGACCGATTCCCGATACCAGCAAACCTTTCGATTTCCCGACGACGGCGAGGTCACGGATGTCATCGAGTTCGATGGCCGCGCCCGTGGCGTAATTCCCTCCGTCGACAAGAAGAGCACGGCCTTTCACGGCCAACAGTTCGCCATGCACGATCGTCCCATCCTTGGTCGCGATCTTGAGTTGCGCCCCGGCTTTCGCGCCCGCGCCCAGGGGATGGACCATCCAAAAGACAAAGACCAAAAGAAGGAAGAACCCTGGTCCGGACCCGACTCCCAAGACTTTGCTTTTCATTTTATGGCTCCTTGCCATTGCGTGATGGGCCAAGAATACGCCTTCCCTAAATTCGAGTTGTTAAGACGAAGTCAAGAATCTGTTAAAGATTTCAAAATAACAGAGGGGTGAATCCGGTTCTTCATGGAGCGAAGGGCCGGGAATTCTGTTATAATGGAGCCGGAATAACGGCCATCTCAATGATCAAGAACGCAAGACTCGTTCGAAAATTCGAAAGGGAACTCATCCGGACGGAGAAACCCAACCTCCGGCGCGGCTTGAAAATCGCCGAGGCTCTCCGAGAGGAGGCCGCTTCCATCGGACCATCGCTCGCCGCGGATCCCTTAGCCGGAATCGAAATCAAAATCAAGATCGCTAAGGCCATCAACCATGTTCGAACGCCTCCTCGCTCGGATCGCCGGCGTTCTGTCTAAGCGCAAAATCCCCTACATGGTCATCGGGGGGCAAGCCGTGCTTCTCTATGGCGAACCGCGCGCCACTCGCGACATCGACATCACGCTGGGACTCGGAATCGAGGGGCTTTCTCAGCTTCTCGCCGCCCTTAAAGCCCTGAAATTCCGCTGTCTCGTCCCCAACGCTATGGATTTTGCCCGGAGGACGATGGTCGTCCCCGCGCTCGATTCCGCGAGCGGCATCCGGGTCGATTTTATCCTGTCGTTCTCCGATTATGAACGGGCGGCCATTGGACGGGCCCGCCGGGTCAAGCTCGGCCGCGCGTTCGTTCGTTTCGCTTCGCTCGAGGACTTGGTCGTTCACAAGATGGTCGCCGGCCGTCCGCGGGACCTGGAAGACGTTGAATCCGTTCTTCTCAAGAACCCCGAATACGACGGCGCGTTCATCCGCGATTGCTTGAGAGATTTCGATCGCTCCCTCGATTCGGAACTCGCCGCCCGATTCAAGACGATCGAAAAAGACCTGCGCGCTTCGCGCGGAAAAGCCTAAATCCCAGGCCCACGATATCGAATCCCGGCTGGATTTCGGCGATGAGCGTCGCCCGGAGCGAAGCCATCCCGAAGTGCTCATTCCGGCGAGATCGACTTCGCTATTGCTTCTTCGCCTCCGCGGCCACGACCTCCGCGTCGAAATTGGGGTTCGTCCACTTTATCATGATCGAGCCCATATTCTTGAGGGGACTCGGCTTCTCGTAGATCACTTCCTTAATGATCCACCTGCCGCTGATCGCTTTCTCGTCTTGGGTCATCGTCGAGAACTCGATCTTCTCGCCGGGCTTAATGGGCGAGAGCGAGGCGCCAACCGGCGCCCGATTCTTTATTTTCCCGCTTTCCGGGCGCGGAATTCTGTTTCGCCTTTTTTGATGATCATGACCATCGGGCCGTTCGCCTCCTTCCGGAAAACGATCGAAGCGCCGATCGGAGGGGCGACGAACTCCTCGTCGGACCGGGGCTCGAATTGGCGCTCCAGGCCGTCCGATTCCCGCAGGTCCGTGAGGCGGCCGCCGTCTTTTTCCCAAACGCAGGTCAGGAACTGCGTCTTGCGGGCGAAATCGATCCGGGCGTAGGTCAGGAAATTGCGCGGCCGATCGACCGTCCCAAGAATCTCGACGGCCTTGACCTCGCCGAACCTCGTCTTTTTCCCGCCCCAGTAGGCGGACGCCCGGGCCTTGACCTGCTCGAACGGCTCGTCCCAGGCCGCCGCCAGGGCTTTGAAATCGCCGGCCAGCGCGCCGCTCACCATGTCCTTGGTTTTGCGGTCGAATCGTTCGGTTTCGGCCCGGTTTTCCCGGCCGGACGCGGCCAATGGACCGACGAGTTCCGCCGCCTTGTAGACCGCCGTCAGCATGTCGTTTTCGTCGAAGCTCACCTCGATCTCGGCGCCGGTTGCAAGCCGATAGGTCCCCGTATAGCCCGCGAGCCGCCCTTCGTCGAGCGCTTTGTATTCGCCAAAGATGATCCTGCGGATCCTCTCCGCGTAGGTATCGGAAATCTTGCCGGCGATGTTGCTCGAAACGATGACGACGACGCCGTTTTCGGGCTCGAAGCCCGCATAGGCGTTATAAATCCCGTTGCCGCCGTTGTGCCAGACGAGGGTCGTGCCGCGCGGGGTTTTTTCCGTCACCCAGCCGTAGCCGTAATACGTATTCCCCTCCGGGTATTCCCGAACGTGCGGAGCGAAATACTCCTTGCGGGCCGTTTCGTTCAGCACGGTGTCCGTCTGCAGAGCCCGGACCCAGCGGCGCATGTCCCCGAGCGTGGAAAGGATGCCGCCGTTGGCCCGCAGATGCCACCCCGGCCCATCGGACATCCAGGGGCGATCCATCGCCGTCCCCCACCGCTCGCCGTCCCGGTAGCCGACGGCCAGGTCGCCTTTGGCGAAGCCGGGGCGGAGATAGCCGGTCCGGGTCATTCCCGCCGGACGGAAAAGCGCCTCGGCCAGATAGTCCTCATAATTCTTCCCGGAGACGAGCTCGACGACGATGCCCAACAGGCTGAAGCCGACATTGGAGTAGGAGTACCGCGCGCCAGGCGGAAATTGGAGCTTCGACCCCATGGCCCTCTTGATGAATTCGTCCCGGCCGATCGGCTCATAATCGTCGCCCAAGGCGTCGATGAACCCCGCGGTGTGGGTCAGCAGGTGATGGAGCGTGATGCTTTTCTTGTCGTCGGGGACGCCTTCGATATATTTGGCCAGCGTGTCCTCGACCTTTAGCTTGCCCACCATCTCCAGCTTGAGAATGGCGGCCCCGGTGAACTGCTTGGTGATCGATCCGACGGAAAAAACCGTATCGGCCGTCTCCGCGATCTTGTTTTCACGATCGGCGAAGCCATAGCCCTTGGCCAGGATGACCGCCTCTCCCCGGGCGGCCAGCACCGAGCCGGCGAAGCCGTTGGCCACGGCCTTCTGCATATAGCGCTCGATGGAACGGGCGAGCTCCGCATCGCCGGAGGGGGCGGTCGGCGCCTGCGCCGCCGCAGGATTCAGTCCGACCAGACCGATGATCACCAACAAAACGGACGGAAATCTCTTCATGGCGCCTCCCTGTCAGTCATAACTCGCCGCGCCGGCAAAAGGATACAGGCAGCCGAACGGCGCTGTCAATTTATTCCCTGGAGCGGTCATTGACCACCCGCCGGGCGCGGCGTATAATTTCCCATTCGTCCCCCTCATTTTCGGGGGATTCGTCCGGGAATACGCGATCAGGAGACTCCATGGAAAAACGCGTGCTGATCATCGACGACGAGCCGGCCATCCGTAGGAACCTCATGTTCGGGCTTACCCAGGAGGGCTACACCTGCACGGCCTGCCCCGACGGGATCTCGGCGATCCACGAGCTGAGCGCCGCCCTCGACAAGGGCGAGAGTTACGACTACCTCATCACCGACATCTTCATGCCGGACATCGACGGGCTGAAGATCCTGACGGTGATCAAGAACGAGTTCCCGGCCTTGCCCGTGCTCGTGATCACCGGGTTCGGCGACGAATCCCTCAAGGCCATGGCCCTGTCGGAGCCGAACACCGGCTATCTGGACAAGCCGTTCGAGATCCCCCAGCTTGTCGAAGCGCTCGAAGCGCTCACGCCGGGACGGGCCCAGCGCGCCGCGGTCGAGCCCTCCGCGAAGGAGCCCGGGTTCCTCAAGGAATCCGTCAGCGCTTACATGACCATCCACATCACCGACCCCGCCCGCAGCATGGAGATCTTCAGCGATATCAACGACATGGAAGGCGTGGCCTCCTGCGACGCCGTGCGCGGCGACGTGGACATCATCGTCCTCGCCCAGGCCTCGTCGGAGGAGAAGATCAAGGGCCTGCTCGACCGCATCAAGGCCGTCGACGGCGTCGAGGTCGCCTCGATGTCGCCGGTCGAGCGGCCGAAGCTCGACCGGGACGTCAAGGAATTCATCGAGATTTACAAAAAATCCGTCCGGCATACGCGTGACAATCGCCGGAAGGGCACGACGAGCTACATCATCGTCGACATCGACAAGCACGCCCTCCAGCAGATCTTCACCACCGTGTTTTTCGTCGACGAGCTGATCTTCCTGGACGTGATCGACAACGGCACCAAGCTCGTGGGCATGGTCACGGGCGGCCAGGCGACCGGCAAGACGCCGAAAGTCATCGAGAAGCTCGGCAAAATCGACGGGGTCCTGCGCGTCCGCGAAGCGAAAATCATCAAGATGATCGACGCCTGAGGCCGCGCCCCGCGCGGAAAACGTCGAGACGGCCGGAGCGGAGGGCTCGAGAGGTCCGCACCGATAAGGATACAAGGGCGATGCCCGACAAGAACCAGGAACCAGATTTCACATACCGCCTGTGGCGCTACGACGGCGCCCCGGGCGAGCTCATTCCCCTGCTCCAATCCGCCCAGGACCACTTCGGCTACATTCCGCGCCGGGCGATCAAGTACATCTCCTCGGCGACGAACATTCCCGAATCCACCGTCTACGGGGTCATCACGTTCTACAACCAGTTCCGGCTCCAGCCGATGGGCGAGCACATGATCAAGACTTGCGTGGGGACGGCCTGCCACGTCTCGGGCGCGAAGCTCATCGTCGATACGGTCCAGGATGAGCTCGGGATCGAAGTTGGGGGGACGACCGAGGACGGCCTCTTCACGCTGTTCACGGTCGCCTGTCTCGGCTGCTGCTCGCTCGCCCCGGTGATGATGATCGACGACGAGACGCACGGCCGGCTCACGCCCGCGGCGGTGCGCAAAATCCTGCGCGGGATCCGCCGCCGGGAAAAGCCGAAAACGCGGGACGCGCAAGCCGGCGCGACGGGAGCCGGGAGCTAGAGGCCGGAATGCGCCAGGTCATCGTCGGCATGGGAACCTGCGGCCTCTCGGCGGGCGCCCGGGAAACCTATGAAACCCTCCGGGGGCTGCTCGAGGACAAATCGCGCGGGCTCGGCGACGCCCGGCTCTCGATCACGGGCTGCATCGGGATGTGCTACCGGGAACCGCTGGTCGAAGTGCGCGAGAACGGCCGCCGGACCATCTACGGCGACGTGAAGCCCGGCCGCGCCCGGGAGATCGTCGAAAACCACCTCGCCGGCGGCAGGCCTTTGGCGGACGGCATTGTGTACAGCGAAGACGCCTCCACCGGCCTCATCGGCGGCGCCGAAAAGGAATTCCTCGCGCTCCAGAAGCGCATCGTCCTCCGCCATTGCGGCCTCATCAATCCGGAATCGATCGAGGACTACGAGGCCGCGGGGGGCTACCGGGCCCTCCGCAAAGCGCTCTTCGAAATGGCGCCGGCGGCCATCATCGAACAGGTCAAGCAGTCCGGGCTGCGCGGAAGGGGCGGCGCGGGGTTCCCCACGGGACTCAAGTGGTCGTTTGCGGCCGCGACCCGGAGCGATACGAAATTCGTCGTCTGCAACGCCGACGAGGGCGATCCCGGCGCGTTCATGGACCGGAGCGTCCTCGAAAGCGACCCCCACGCCGTCCTCGAGGGGATGATCATCTGCGGACGGGCCATCGGCTCGAGCTTCGGCTATATCTATTGCCGGGCCGAGTATCCCCTGGCCATACAGCGCCTGGCGGGAGCCATCGAGCAGGCACGGCGGCAAGGCTATCTGGGCAAGGACATCCTGGGCTCCGGCCACGATTTCGACATCAAGATCAAGCAGGGCGCGGGCGCGTTCGTCTGCGGCGAGGAAACGGCCCTGTTCGCTTCCATCGAGGGCGAGCGCGGGATGCCCCGCATCCGCCCGCCGTTCCCGGCCGAAAAGGGGCTGTGGCAAAAACCGACCAACAACAACAACGTCGAGACCTACGCCAACATCCCCTGGATCCTCGTCCAAGGGGCGGCGGCTTACGCCGCGATCGGCACCGAGAAGAGCCGGGGCACCAAGGTCTTCGCCCTGGCGGGCGCGGTCGCGCGGGGGGGGCTGGCCGAAGTGCCGATGGGGACGACGATCAACCAGCTCGTGTTCGGCATCGGCGGCGGCATCAAGGGCGGCGGGAAATTCAAGGCGGTGCAGATGGGCGGCCCGTCGGGCGGCTGCATCCCGCACACCCTCGGCGAGACGCCGGTGGACTTCGAAAACATTCCGAAGACCGGCGCGATCATGGGCTCCGGCGGGATGATCGTGATGGACGAGTCCACCTGCATGGTGGACATCGCCCGCTTTTTTCTCCACTTCACCCAGGACGAGTCCTGCGGAAAATGCACGTTCTGCCGGATCGGCACCCTGCGCATGCTGGAGATCCTGGAGCGCATCACGCGCGGCGAAGGCGCGCTCGACGACGTCGCCAAGCTCCAGCGCCTCTCTCTCCAGATCAAGGAGGCGAGCCTCTGCGGCCTGGGCCAGACCGCGCCGAACCCCGTCCTCACCACCCTCCGCTATTTCATGGACGAATGCCTGGCCCACATCAACGACAAGAAATGCCCGGCCAAGAGCTGCGGGATGCTCGTCGATTACCACATCGACCCCGCCAAGTGCACAGGCTGCACGCTCTGCGCCAAGGCGTGCGCCTCCAACGCGATCCGCGGTACGCTGAAGGAATTGCACGTCATCGACAACGCGCTCTGCATCAAGTGCGGCAAGTGCATCACGAGCTGCACGTTCGGCGCGGTCTACAAGGATTGAAGACGAAAATGGCAGCCGTCACGATCGAGATCAACGAGCAAAAGATCGCGGCGGACTCCGCCAAGACGATCCTGGAGGTCATCGCCGAGAACGCGCTCGACTCCATCCCCACCCTCTGCCATTCGCCGGAGCTCGAGCCTTACGGCTCCTGCTTCCTGTGCGTGGTGGAAGTCGCCGGGCGGCCGAACCTCGTCCCCGCCTGCGCGACCCGCGTGGCCGAGGGGATGAAGATCACGACCCGCAACGAGCGGATCGTCGCGTCGCGGCGGACCGCGCTCGAACTCCTCCTCTCGAACCATTACGCCGACTGCGTCTCGCCGTGCGCCCTGGCCTGCCCCGCCGGCGTGGACTGCCAGGGCTATGTGGCCCTGGCCGCGATGGGGCAATACGGGCGCGCGGTGCAACTCATCCGGGAGATGAATCCGCTCCCGGCAGTGTGCGGCCGGATCTGCGTGCGCAAGTGCGAAATCGAGTGCCGGAGGGCCGACATCGACGAGCCGGTCGGGATCAACGCCATCAAGCGGTTCGTCACCGACCGCCCCGGCGCCTACGACGAAGCGCCCGAGCGGTTGCCTTCCCGCGGCCTGACCGTCGGCATCGTGGGCTCGGGCCCCGCCGGGCTCACGGCCGCCTGGTATCTCGGCCTCTACGGATATGATCCCGTCATTTACGAAGCCCTGCCCAAGCCGGGCGGGATGCTCCGCTACGGCATCCCGGAATACCGGCTGCCGAACGACGTGCTCGACCGCGAGATCGATTACATCCGCCGCGCCGGGGCCGCGATCAGGACGGGGGTGCGCGTCGGCGCGGACGTCTCCCTGGCGGAGCTCATGGAGAAACACGCCGCCGTCTTCATTGCCGCTGGCGCCATGGGCAGCAAGGACATGGGCGTCGAAGGCGAGGGGGCCACGGCCGGCATCGTCAAGGGCATCGATTTTCTGATGTCCAAGGCGGAACGCCGCGATCCCGTGAAAGGGATCGTGGTCGTGGTCGGCGGGGGGAACACGGCGATGGACGCGGCCCGGACGGCGTGGCGCCTGGGCGCGGACCAGGTCATCCTCCTCTACCGGCGGACGAAGGCCGAGATGCCGGCCGATAAGCTGGAGATCGAGGACGGCCTGAAGGAAGGGATCGAGATCATGGAGCTCGCGGCGCCCGTCGGCCTCGTCACCGAAAACGGAAGGCTGAAGGCGCTCCGCTGCATCCGGATGAAGCTCGGCGAGCCCGATTCCTCCGGACGGCGCCGGCCGATCCCCCAGGAGGGGTCCGAGTTCGTGCTGCCCTGCGACCTCGCGGTCCCGGCCATCGGCCAGGAGCCGGTGCTCGACGGCCTCGCGGACGGCGCCGGCGGGCCGAAGACGTCGCGCTGGAACACAATCGTCGCCGACCCGGCTACGATGAAAACCAACGTCCCCGGCCTCTACGCCGGGGGCGACGTCGCCGACGACGGGCCGACGGTTGTGGTCGACGCGGTGCGCGACGGCCGGCGGGCCGCGCTCGCGATCCACGAGCAGCTCAGCGGCGAGAAGGTCCGGGAACGGCCGTTCGTCGTTCAGAAGAGCTTCTGGGCGAAGCCCGGCGCTGCCGAGCTCGGCGACGTGAAGGAATCGCCACGGCACGAGGTCCCCGAGATCGACGTCGAAACCCGGCGCGGAAGCTTCGCCGAGGTCGCGACAGGCTACGAAGTCGAGGACGTGAAATACGAGTCCGCCCGCTGCCTCGCCTGCGGCTGCGTGGTCTACGACCGCTGCGATCTCCGCCGCTACGCCGAGGAATACGGCGTCGATCTCGCCCGCTACGCCGGCGCCATTCGCAAGCACAAAGTCGACGATCGCCATCCGCACGTGGTCTACGACCCGAACAAGTGCATCCTCTGCGCCCGGTGCATCCGGACCTGCGCCCGCGTGCTGCCGATCTCGGCCCTGGGGCTCGTCGGCCGCGGCTTCAAGACTGAGATGCGGCCGGCGATGAACGACCCGCTCGTCGAAACGAACTGCATCAGCTGCGGCAACTGCGTGGACGCCTGTCCCACCGGGGCCCTGACCGTGAAGTTCCCGTTCCCCGGCCGGGCGTGCCTGCCGACCGAGGACGTGGAAACGCATTGCGCGTTCTGTTCGATCGGGTGCCCGCTCGCCGTCAAAAAGATCGACGCGGACCGCTACTATACCTCGTCGGTTGGCCGCCCGGGCAGCGACCTGTGCCGCTACGGCCGATTCGGATGCGAGCTGTTCATCGCCCAGCGCCGGATCGAACAGCCGACGATCCGGGAGCGGGGCAAGCCCAAGGCGGTTCCGCTCCCGGACGCGCTGGCGAAGATCGTCGCGGCGCTCAAGGGCGCGGCCGAAAAGCACGGCCCGGAGGCGGTCGGCGTGTTCGTCTCTCCGGAGCTCTCCAACGAGGAGATGTTCCTGGCCTCCCGGATCGCGCGCGACGGGATCGGAACCAACAACATCGGTTCGCTCGCCCTCCTCGCCTCGGGCACCGAAGCCGGGGCCCTCGACGCGTCGCTCGGCTTCACCGCATCCACCGCCGACCGCTCGGCCGTGACATCGGCCGACCTGATCGTCTGCAACAACGTCGATCCGCAGAACGACCACCTGATCCTGGGCGTCGAGATCATCGCCGCGGTCCGGAAGGGCGCGAGCCTCATCGCCGCCGGCTCGGCTGCCGGCCCGCTGGCCAGCCTGGCGGCGCTTTCCCTGGATCCAATGCGCGGGCGGGCGGCGCTCCTCTGGAACGGCATCATGCAGGTCCTCCTCGACCGCGGCTTCTTCGGCCGGGACGCGGTCCGGACGCTGCCGGGCGGCGAAGAATTCCTGAGCGATCTCTTCGACTACAGCCCGCAGGTGATCTCCGAATTGACGGGAGTCGAAGCGGAGAAGATCATCGCCGCCGCGGACCGGCTCGCCGCCGCCGGGAAGGTCGCTTTCATCCACGGTCCGGACCGGACGCAGGACCAGTCTCCCGGAGACGCCGTCGCGCTGGCGAATCTCGTCCTCCTCCTCCGCGCCAAGGGCATCCGCGCCGACTTGATTCTGCCATTCGCCGGCGCGAACGGGGCGGCCGTGGAGGTCGTCGGGGCGGATCCGGGTTTCCTAGCCGGACGGCGGCCGTCCGGCGGGCGGCCCGGCGCCAAATCCCGCGCCGAGCTCCGGGCGATGCTCAAGGACGGGCGGATCCGGGCGGCGCTCATCATCGGCGAGGACCCGATGCGGGACGACAAGATCGGTTCGTATTTCGGCAACGCCGAATTCCTGGCCGCCCTGGACTGGTGCCCCACCGAGACCACGCGGTTCGCCGACGTCGTCCTGCCCGGCTCCACGTTCCTGGAGAGCGACGGAACGCGCATCAATTTCGAAGGCCGACTCACGCGCTACACACAGGCCGTCAAGCCGCCCTTCGGCGCCCCCCCATGGGAGATCCTGGCGGGGTTGGCGAAGGCGTTCGGCATCGAGGGCATCGGCGCGACGTTCGCCGAGATCTCGTCGGAAATCGACCGCCAGGTGCGCGCCGGGCTCGGCGACCGGGTGCGGTTCTATTGGAACACCGGCGAGGCGCGCGACGGGAACGGCTTCGCCCGGTTGAACATCGCCGACGTCCGGACGAAGCCGAGCCCGATCGCGCCCGCGCTCACGGTCGCCGAACGGTACAAACGGCAGGTCCGCGAGGTCGGCGTCGAGCACTACCGCGTCCAGGACCAGAGGTCCTAAGGAGATCCGATGCCAAGCTCCCCCGAAACCCTCGCGGAACGGCTGCGGGAGCTCGAACGCGAGATCGAATCCCGGACGCGCGAAGTCGAGGAGCAGCGCCAAAAGCTCAGCACCATCAACGCCTCCATGGACCGCACCAACCGCGAATGGGAAGAGTCGAAGTACCGCCTGGAAACGATCTTCCAGGCCATCCCCGACAACGTGGCCCTCATCGACCGGCAGCACACCGTGGTGATGACGAACCGCAAGAACGTGGCCGCCGGAAACAAATGCTACCGCACTTTCTTCAACCGGGACGTCCCCTGCAAGGATTGCCGCCTGTCCCGCATCCTGAAGGTGAAGACGCCGATCACGCTCGAGGTCAAGCACGGGGACATCTACTACGAGGCGAACGCCCTGCCGATCTTCAACCCGGAGCACGAGGTCGAGGGGATCATCGAGTTCTACCGGGACATCACCCTGGAAAAGACCTACGAGCGGCAGCTCCAGCAGGCGGACAAGCTCGCCTCCCTCGGCCAGCTCGTGAGCGGCATCGGCCACGAGATCAACAACCCGAACCAGTTCATCCGGGGCAACGTCAAGATCATCCAGCAGGCGTTCGAGGGGATCCTGCCCATCCTCGACGAATACTACGCCCAGCATCCCGACCTGAAGATCGCCCGCCTCAAGTACGAGTTCTTCCGCGAGCACATCCTGGTGCTCGTCAACGACATGGCCCACGGCTCCGAGCGGATCAAGGAGATCGTCGAAGGCCTCAAGCGCTTCGCCCGGCGCGACGAGGGGCTCCTGATCGACGCCGTGGACGCGAACACGATCCTCGACGCGGCCCGGCGCCTGGTGCACAATGAGGTGAACAAATTCGCGGACATCGAGCTCGACCTGGCCGCCGACCTGCCCATCATCACCGGCAACGCCCAGAAGATCGAGCAGGTCATCGTGAACCTCCTCATCAACGCGGGGCAGGCGATGCCCGAAGGGCGGCGCGGCCGCATCCGGGCGTCGACCCGGGCGGAGGGGGCGAACGTCGTCATCGAGGTCCAGGACAACGGCAAGGGGATGAGCGAGCAGACGATCAAGCGCATCTTCGAACCGTTCTTCACCACCCGCCGGGCGGGGGGCGGAACGGGCCTTGGCTTGGCCATCGCCTACCGGATCGTCGAGGAGCACGGCGGGAGCATCGCGGTGGCGAGCAAGCTCGACGTCGGCACGACGTTCAAGATTTCGCTGCCGATGAAGCCGGCGGGGGGCGGCCCCGCGGCGTCCGGCCAGCCCGCGTAATTTCGGGCGTCCGGCTATCCTCGGGAGGCACAGAGATGAACAAAGTCCTCATCGTCGACGACGACATCGGCGTCACGAACCACCTAGAAGTCTTCCTGATGCAGACCGAGCGCTACGACAGCACCGTGGTCAACGACTCGCGGAAAGCGCTCGATCTTCTCGTCCAAGGCTCGTTCGACGCGGTCCTGCTCGACATGGACATGCCGTACGTCAGCGGGCTCGACATCCTCCAAGCCGTCCATGACCGGAAGCTCGGTATCGCCGTCATCACGCTCACCGGCGTGGGCGACGTGGATCTCGCGGTCCGGGCGATGAAGCTCGGGGCCTACGACTATCTGACCAAGCCCGTGGACGAGGATACGCTTCTCAAGGTCCTCGACGACGCCGTCGAGCACACGACCATCAAGCAGTCGATCAGCCGCCTCCCGGCGGACCTGAGCAAGGCCGGCCTGGCCCACGGCGAGGCCTTCGCCCATCTCCCCACGCAGGACCCGGCCCTGATCCGCGTGTTCCACGCGGCCGAGCGGATGGCGGCCGGAAACGACTGCATCTTCATCTGGGGCGAGCGCGGCACCTACAAGGAGATGCTCGCCCGGGCCATCCACAGCGCCAGCCCGAGGCGGAACGGCCCGTTCGTATCGGTGGATGTGGCGGCCCGCGAGCCGGCCCGGTTCCCCGCGGAATTCTTCGGACAAGGGCGGGACTGGAGCGGCGCGCGCGGCGAGGCCCCGGGCCTGGTGGAGAAGGCCGCCGGGGGAACTCTTTTTCTGGACGAGATCGACCTCCTCTCCATCTCTGTGCAGGTCCGGCTCCGCCGGCTCATCCAGGCGGGAGAGTTCTATCGGGAGAACTCGACGACCGTCCTGAAGGCGGACGTTCGGTTCATCGTCGCCTCCCATCACGACCTGACGCAGGAATACTATAAGAAGATGTTCTCGCGCGACCTTCTCTATCACCTCATGCTGAACTCCCTCCGCATCCCCGCCCTCCAAGAGCGCACGGGCGACATCCCGCTCCTGGCCGAATACTTCCTCAAGGCCGAGGCGGTTGCCCTGGGCAAGAAGATCACGGGCTTCTCGCCCGAGTTCCTCGGGCTTCTCGAGCAGTACGACTTTCCGGACAACGTCCGTGAGCTCAAAAACATCGTCGAGCGGGCGGCGTCGGAAGAGCCCGGCGATGTCCTGACCGCGGACTCGCTCCCGCCCCATATAAGGGAAATGCTGACCCGTTCGCTCGACGAAAAGGCGGAAGGGTTTCGCCCGCGCAAGCTCGTCGAAATCGAGTGCGAACACGTGGCGAAGATGCTCGCCTATTTCGACGGCGATCGGGCGAGGGCCGCGGAGGCCCTGGGGATGAGCGAAGAGGAGATGGAGACCGTCCTCAGCGGCGCTAAATAAATTATTTCTTCGCGATCTCGCCCTTGACGACCTGGTTCTGGTGCGCGCCCTTGAGGGAGTGGATCAAGAATCCATTCTGCCCGGGCAGCCAGAATTCGGCCAGCACATAGTCCGTCACGTATTCGGTATACGACGGCTCGAAGTTGCCCACCATGTCGAAGACGAGGCGGGGCTCCTCGATGGCCGGGTTCGGCGGGTCCAGCCTCTGGGTGAACGGGATCAGGACTTCGTTGCCTGTCGACGTCTGCTTCAGGGCGAGCTGCCCTTCCCCTTTGAGGGCCACCGCATAATCGCCCGCCGGGAGCTTCTTGCCCCCCGCTTCGAATTTGAACGGGATCTTGAACGTGCCCTGGGCATAAAGCGCCGATCCGCCCGCGACGAGTCCGAAGGCCAATGCCGCCGTAACGATCAAAGCCAAGCGTTTCATGTCGATCCTCCCTTGTCCCGTCCACGCCACCTAATCCTGGCCCTCCTGCATGGATTCCGCGGCAGTCGGCTCCGGAGCCGTCGGGACGCCGCTCTTCATCGCGTCTTCCATGGCCGTGACGAACGTGTCGATCTCCTCGAGCGTCGTGTAGATGTTCGGCGAAATTCGGAGGGCCTGATAATCGAAGACCGAGTTCGGCGGGGCGCCCCCGACGAGCGACACCGACACGATCCGGTACTTATCCATCAGGAACTTTTGGAGCGACCGGACGTCGATCCCCTCGATCGCGACTGCCGCGACCGCCCAGACTTCCGCGGGCTCGCCGATGTTCGACAGGATCTTGATCCGCGGATGGACCTTGAGCGCGTTCGCCCAGCGGAGGGTTAGGTAGCGGAACCGCGCCGCCTTGCGCTCGGCTCCGATGGCCTGATGGAAGGCCAGCGCCTCGCCGAGCGCGGCCCGAATGGCCCACGGATGCGTCCCGATCGCTTCGAATTTGCGGATGTCGTTGTCCTGCTGCTCGGGCGCGGCCTGCAGCGGCCAGAACTTTGGGATCATCTCCTTGCGAATATATAGGAGGCCGTTGCCGATCGGGGCCATCAGCCACTTGTGCAGGCTGACACCGTAGGCGTCGCATTCGAGGTCCCGCAACTTGAACGGGAACTGCCCCAGCGCGTGCGCGCCGTCGACGATCGTCACGATCCCCTTCGAGCGGGCCAGGCGCGACAGCCTCTGCACCGGGAACAGCTGGGCCGTCAGATTGGTCGTATGGCAGAAATGGAAAACCTTCGTCTTCGGGCTGATGGCCTTTTCGAACCGCCGGTAGAGGTCCTCCCCCGTCGTCGGAACGGGGAACTGGAAGCGCGTCACCTTGATGCCTTCGCGCCGCAGGCGCTGGTCCCAGGTCGTCAGCATGCGCGGGTAATCCTGCTCGGTGGTGACGACCTCGTCGCCGGGCTTGAGATCGATCCCGTTCTGGGCGATCTGCAGGGCTTCGCTCGCGCCTCGCGTCAAGGCGATTTCCTCGGGGTCGCAGCCGAACTCGGCCGCCATCTTCATGCGGAGCGACGCGGCGTTCGAGGCGACCATGCCCTGGTAATGGACGGGCAGCATGTTGATCATGTCCATGTAGCGGAATTCCGACTCGAGCACGACCCGGGCGCACGGCGAGGTGAAGCCGTTGTTGAGGTTAATCAGCGTCCGGTCCAGCTTGAAAGCCAGCTGGATCTCCCGCCAGTAGAACTCGTCCTTCGCGACCTCTTCCGGGATCCGGTTCGCGACCGTCTGGGACGCGGCCATAACCCTTTCGAGGGCGTCGGCCTTGAACGCGAACGCGGCCGCTCCGAGGGCGCCGCCGCCCGCGCGCAGAAACGCCCGCCGGCTCCAATTCGTTGAACTCATGTCGGTCCTCCTTGGATTGGTATTCGGGAAAATGGGGATGAATACCTCATGACGTAAAATGATGTTATTCGCGCCGGAGGACCGGTGTCAAGGGCAAACCTGAATATCGGTGACCGATATTTCGGAAGTGATGAGCCGTTCCGACCGGCGCGCGTCCGGCACTGGGGCCGACCTCAGTGCCGGACTGAGCGTCTCCTCTATGTCTTCCAGAGCGTCCGCGCCGGGTCCGGCAGAAACGCCCCGGTCCGCGCCTCGTCGATCATCTGGACGACGAGCAGGTTCCAGCTGATGAAATCCGGCGCGGCGAGCGGCGAGCCCGTCTCGGCATGGTAATTCTCGTGCATCATTCCATTCCGGTCCATATCGGCGAGACAAACGCGCGTGACCCGCACGGCCACGTCCAGCGCCGCGTCGCGATAGCCGTAGCGCAGGAGGGCGTGCATGAACATCCAATTGGCGTGCGGCCAGATGGGCCCCTGCCAATTCGAATACGGCTTCAGGACGTTCTCGTTGTTGTAGGCGGGATCGTCGGCCGCGAGCGAGCGGATGCCGTGCGGCGCCCAGAGCTCTCGGGGCTCGAGGACGTGGCGCTCGATCATCGCCTTAGCGCGCGCGGGCGAGGCCAGGCCCGCCCAGAGCGGAACGAGATCGCTGTACGTGATGCGGCGGGCGAGCGTTTTTTCGACGGCGTCGTAGTCCGAATAGGCCTCGGCCATGGCGTCCCAGAGGTGGGCGTCGATCGCCAGGGCGAGGCGCCGCGCTCGTTCCCGGAATGCGTCCGCCTCGCTCCCCTTCCCCAACCGGGCCGCGACTTCGGCCATCGCCCGGTAATCCAGCACCATGAAGGCGTTGACGTCCGCGGCGGCCATGCTGTTGTGGTAGCGCCGGACGAGGGCCGCGTTGTTGTCGGCGCCCGATTCCAGGCCGTCCCACCACTTGACCAGACCGGTGGCGGGGTCGCTCATCTTCCGCTCGCGATACGTGACGCAGGACGCCATCTTGTCCCAAACCGGCGCGATCCAGCCGAAATCGCCGAGGGCGAGCGAGGCGTAGAACGCGGCCTGGCCCATGAGCGGCTTGATGTGATAGAGGCGTGCGTCGCGGCCGGCCCAGGGCCGGATCCCGCCCGGCGTCTGGCCGTCGGGCTCGGTGTGGTGCAGAAAGTTGAGGCACCAGTTCCGGAGATAGATCCCGTCGGCCCGATCGACCGATATGAGATGCAGGCCGACGAAGAACGCGTCCCAGTCCCACTGCTCTTCGTACACGCCGTTCGGGACGATGTAATCGTACGGGAGCGCGCCGTGGGCCTTGCGCAAAACCCGCGACCGCAGCCTCCCGATTTTTTTCTTCGCCTCGGCCGCGAGGCTGTCGAGCTCGGCGACGGAACAGGCAGGCTGGCGGTCCGTCATCGTCGGGTCGAGGATCTTTACTTCGCCTTGTCGACGATGCCGCAGATGATCCCGTCCACCTCGTCCGCCAGGCGTTCGAGCCCCGCCTCCGGGAGGAGGTCCTTGATCACGACCGGCCGGAAGGCGCTGATGAAGCACTTGCTTCCGTGGGTGTAAACCGTGATGCGGCAGGGCAGCATCAGGCCGACGCGGATGTCCTTGGCCAGGGCGTCGTGGGCGAAGCGGGCGCTGCAGATCTCGATGATCTTCAGCGGGTCGCGCTCGAAGCCCTTGGCGGCCAGCGTCGCCTTCACGTCGTGGATATGGAGGATGCCGAAGCCCTTGTCTTTGGATGCGGCCTCGACCGAAGCCACGGCCTCGTCGAAAGCCTTTTCCGTCTCGACGGTATATTCGAAGTCTTCCATGGGGGTTCTCCTCGGAAAGGAATGTATCGGAAAGACGAGGGAAAAACAAGCGGAGAGGGGCGAACCCGGTCGCCCTCCCCGCGAGGCCGTTTACAGCCCGAAGTATTTCTTCAGCTCGGCGGCCTTGTCCGTCCGCTCCCAGGTGAACTCGGGGAGCTCGCGGCCGAAGTGGCCGTAGGAAGCCGTCTTCTGGTAGATCGGGCGGCGCAGATCGAGCATGTCGATCATGCCCTTGGGCGTGACCTTGAAGATCTCGCGCACCGCGTTCTCCGCCGCATGCTCCTCTACCTTGCGGTCGCCATGGAGATTAATCATCAAGGACGTGGGTTCGACGACGCCGATGGCGTAGGAGAGCTGGACGGTACAGCGTTCGGCCAGTCCGGCGGCCACGATGTTCTTGGCGATGTAGCGGGCCGCATAGGCGGCCGAGCGGTCGACCTTCGTGGGGTCTTTCCCGGAGAAGGCGCCGCCGCCGTGGGGGCAGCTGCCGCCGTAGGTGTCGACGATGATCTTGCGGCCGGTGAGGCCGGTATCGCCGAGCGGACCGCCGATGTAGAAATTGCCCGAGGGGTTGATGAGGTAAGCGATGTTCTTGGCGATCAGGTTCAACGGGAGAACGGGGTCAATGACGTAGCGCTTGACCAGGTTCTCGATCTCGTCATGGGCGATGCCCTTGGAGTGCTGCGTGGAGAGCACGACGCGCTCCACGGCCACGGGCCGGTGGCCGACGTAGCGGATGGAGACCTGGGACTTGGCGTCGGGCAGGAGCCAGGGGATTTGGCCGGCCTTCCGGACTTCGGCCAGCTTCTCGAGCAGACGGTGGGCGAGCATGATCGGGAGGGGCATGAGCTCGGGCGTCTCGTTGCAGGCGTAGCCGAACATCAGGCCCTGGTCGCCCGCGCCGATCTCGCCGTCTTTCTTGACGACGGCGTCGGCGATGTTGGCCGACTGCTTGTGGAGCAGGTTCTCGATCTCGCACGTCTTGTAGTCGAATCCACAGGCCGCGTCGCAGTAGCCAATCTGCTTGGCTGTCTCGCGGACGATCTCTTCGACCGGGATTTTGACGTCGCTGCGTGTGCCGATCTCCCCCGCCACGATGGCTTTATTCTCCGTGAGCAGCGTCTCGCACGCCACCCGGCCATAAGGGTCCTGCTTGAAGATCGCGTCCAGGACCGCATCCGACACCTGATCGGCCATCTTGTCGGGATGGCCTTCGGACACGGACTCCGAAGTGAACAGAAAATCTTTTTCCATCTCTCGAAACCTCCTTTCGTTTCGGATCGAACTCAAAAAAAAGCCCGGCGCTATATAGGGCCGGGCTTAGAAATTTCCTTGTCTTGAGGAGACAAAAAAAGCCTGGGCTAAATCCTTTCTAGCTCAGGCTACCGGTTTTTTAGCACCTTGTTTTTCGCGGCTGCAATCGACCTCAAATCAGTCCCGCGTTCGATTGTCCAAAGAACTTTTCCCTGGGTCAAGGGCGCCCCGGAAGCATAAAAAATAGCACTCATCGTCCGGGAAGTCAAGGAAATTGTGGGGGGCCGATGACGGAGCGGATCAGATTGTCCTTGCCCGGCGCCGGTGATCGAAGCCCCCGGGCCGCTCCCGGATCGCGGCGGCCGGAAAGGACGCGATGCGGGCGCTGAGGACCTCGATTGACACCACTATGCCCCCGGGATATCATCCCGGCATGATCGGCAAGAGGGCGTCAACGCCCGGAGCGCCCGTTCGCCGCGTCCCGGGAAAAAGCGAATTTCAATAGGGTGCGCCGGGCGAACGCCCGCGTCCCCGGGGAGTCGTCATGAAAAAGATCATTCCGATTCTGGCGGGGGGGGCCCTGGCCGTGCTGGCGCTCGCCTTCGATCAGGTCCCAGCCAAAATCACCGTGGAGCCCGACCCGTCCTTCGCCGAGGACGCCGCCTCCAACCGCCGCCATCCGGACGTCGACACCGACGTCTTCCTCTACATCAACCACTGGCGGAACTCGATTCCCTACGAAGGGCACGGCGGGTTTATCGAGCGCGATATCCTGACGCCCGGCGATCCGCTCCATCCGCCGAAGAAGGGGGCCGTGCTGAAATATATCAAGGCCTACAAGCGGGCCGCGCTCGAGCCAAACTCCAGCACGAAAGCGTTCAAAAGCGACGCCGAGCAGATCTTCGTTCTGGTCTGCGGAGGCGCCGGGCGGGTCGAGGGGGGCGGACAGTCGATTCGCATCGAGGATGGCTGGGCCGTCTTTATCCCGGCCGGGTTCGAGTTCCGCTTCTTCAACTCCGGCGGGAGTCATCTCGAGACGATCATGGTCGTCGAGACGGTCCCCCCCGGCTTCGTCCCGAACCGGCGGATGTCCGTCGGCGATTATCATGATTCCGTCCCTAGCGTCGGGATGCACTGGGCCCACATCGGGCGCGGGTTCGCCTGGGATACGCCGCCCAAATTCGCCAATCCGATGGGCTTCGCCATCGTCTCGATCGACAATTTCGACATCGCCCAGCCGCACGTCCACGGTCCCGGCTGCGAGGAGATCTGGTGCCAGCTCAAGGGCAGCAGCCTGCTGCTGTTCGGCAACCGGCTGCTGCGGCAGGAGCCGGGCGAGGCGTTTCTCGTCCCGCCGAACAACAAGGTTCCGCACAGCTCGATCAACGCCACGGACGAACCCATGCTCTGGCTGTACATGGGCAATCGCCACGACCACGCCGGAACGAAATAAGGGAAGTGGGCCATGATCTCTTCACGCAGGATCCTCATCGCGATCGGCGCCCTTTCCTTGCTCACCGCATGCGCCCAAAAACCGGAGTGGGCGTCCAAAAATGCAAAACTCATCGCCGATCAGAATCTGACCGTCCGAACGCGCAACGACATTCCCACGAGCAAGCTGAAATCCAATCTTGCCGACGGCCAAGTGACGCCGGTCTCGTCGCTTCCCGAGACCGAGTTGGCGCCGGGCGTCAAAGCGCGGATGTACTGGGGCCCGGGCAACCTCGTCGCCTGGCTGACGCTCGCCCCGGGGGCGGCGATCCCCCTTGAAACGCTCCCCGCCGAGCGCATCATGGTCGTCATGAAAGGGGCGATCGGGCAGCGGCTCGAGGGGAAATATGTGACGATGCGGGCCGTTCCCCGGGACGAACCCGACGGCCTTCACGGCCGGATGCCGAAAAACGAGTTCGTCCTGCTCGAAAAGGGTGCGGAGAACGGTATCCAGGCCGGCGCGGGGGGCGCGGAGATCGTCGAAGTCTATTGGCCGCCGAGGGCCGATTATCTGGCCAAAGCGGGAGCTCAAAAAGTTCCGGCGGATATTCCCGTCCCGAAATTCCCGATCGCCCCGACCGTTGCGCCGGGAATCGTCTATGACCTCAACGACGTTCAATTCACCGAGCTCCAGCCCGGGGCCAACTCCCGCCTGATCGGCGGCCACGGCGCCCAGTTGAGCTTTCTGCGGATGGACCCGGGCATGGAGTTCGCCGCCCACCTCCATCCCGAGGAACAGCTGATGTGCGTCCTGCGCGGCTCGATGGCCGAGCTCATCCTCGATGGCTCGGCCCCCATGAAGATGGGCGATCTCCTCTACCTGCCCGCCCCCATGGTCCACGGCGGCAAGGTCGGCGACAGGGGGTGCGACGTCCTGGATGTGTTCTTCCCTCCCAGGCCGGACTACATGGCCAAGAAGCTCGACCGAGAGGCCGCCCTTCAGGCCGTCATCCCGGCCGAAGCCAAAGTCGAGGTGTTCGTAGACGGCGCCAAAAAAGGGCCGGGCCTGACCTTCACCGAGGGGCCGAAGTGGCTCAACGGGAAGCTCTATCTTTCGAGCATGTTCTTCGACCAGAAATGGAACGGCGATCCGAAAAAAAGCGCGACGGTCGAGGTCGACCCGGACGGGACCTATCGCTATATCGCCACGGGTCTGCAGACCAACGGGCTGATGCCGCTCGGGAACGGCAACCTGGCCGTCTGCGACATGTTCGGGCATCGGGTCATCGAGATGACGACCAAGGGCCGGATCGTGAAGACCCTGGCCGCCGCCTTCGAGGGCAAGCCCATCGACGGCCCCAACGACTTGGTCACGGACGCCAAGGGCGGGATCTATTTCACCGATCCGCAGTTCACGCCCGAGGCCAAGAAGTTTCAGCCGGGCCGATCGGTCTATTACCTCTCCCTCCGGGGGAAGCTCATCCGCATCATCCCGCCCGACGATTTCGCCATGCCCAACGGCCTCTTCCTCAGCCCCGACGGGACAACGCTCTTCATCAACAACACCTACGACAACGAGTCGTTCTGGAACGTGAACAGCGATAAGGACAATGGGGTCTGGGCCTACGACGTCAACGACGACGGGACCGTCCGGAACGGACGGCAATTCGCCCGGCTCGTCCTCACGCCGGAAGTGGCGGACCGAAAGGGCCGGTCGAGCGGCGCCGACGGGATGGCGATCGACGAGAACGGCGGCCTCTACGTGGCGACCTACATGGGCGTCCAGGTGTTCAACTCCAAGGGAGAATTTTTGGGGATCATCAACACGCCCACCTACCCGGTGAGCTGCTGCTTCGGCGGCGACGATATGAAGACGCTGTTCATGGTCAGCTACGATAAGATCTACAGGATCAAGACGAATGTCAAAGGGCTGAAATACGGCCCGAAGTGAGCCGCGGAGAGCGAGGAGTCGAACATGGCGGACCCTCACGGTATCCATCGGCGGGAATTCCTGAAGCGGATCGGAATCGCCGCGGGCGCTTCGGCCCTGGCCGGCGGACGCCTTTTCCCGCGGGGCGCGTCGGCCGCTTCGCGCCCGGATAATCCTTACGGGCAGATCCATTTCCCGATCGCGAAGCTCGGCCAAGCCGCCCCTCCCGCGCGCGTGGCGCTGGTCAAAGGCCCTGACCGTTACGATATCGTCTTCCGCTCGCTCAAGCTGATCGAAGACGAGATCCTCGGCTCGATCAGCGACAAAAGGATCCTGATCAAGCCCAACATCGTCCTGGCCGACTGCGCCGCCTGCGTGACGCACGTGGACGCCATGCGGGCCGTCCTGGACTTCCTCTCGCCCCACGTCAAGAGCCAGATCCTCATCGGCGAGTCGAGCGTCCACAATACGACGGAGGGCTTCAAGTACAACGGCTACCTGCGGCTGGAGAAGGAATACAACGCCAAGCTCATGGACCTCAACCTGGACAAGTTCCAATACCGCTATGTCCTCGGCCTGGACAACAAGCCGTCGCGGATCCGGATCATCAACACCTTCCTCGACCCGGACTTCTATGTCATCTCCGTCGCCCGGATGAAGACGCACAATTACGTCTTCGTCACCCTGTCGATCAAGAACGTGATCATGGCCTCGCCGCTCAACGACTACAAGAAGAGCGACAAAGGTTTGATGCATCAGGCCGGGCCGGCTCGCCACGACCTCCTGCATTACAACATGTTCCACATCGGCCAGGAGGTCTTTCCCGATCTGGCCGTCATCGACGGATTCATCGGCATCGAGGGCAACGGACCGGCGTGGGGCGCGCCCATCGCGTCCCACGTGGCGCTGGCCAGCCGGGACGCCGTGGCGGCGGACATTACGGCCACGAGGGTCATGGGCTTCGACCCCCGGATCGTCAATTACCTGAACGCGATGGCCGAGGCCGGCATGGGGCAGGGCGACACCGACAAGATCCAATTGTTGGGCACGCCGCTCGAGCAATGCATCACGAAATACAAGCCCAACGCACGGATGGCGGAACTGTACAAGCTATGAGATCCGGTGACCCCGGCTCGGGCCGTCTCCGGCGGCTGTACAAGAAGTACGCCTTCACCTTCTGGGTCCTTGTCTTCGTCGCCGCCGCGATGGCCCGGCCGGCGGCGTTCCGCGCCTGGTTCGGCGCGGACCTGAAGGTCCTGATCGTCCCCCTCATCCAGGTCATCACCTTCGGCATGGGCACCACGCTCAGCGTCAAGGACTTCAAGAACGTGCTGGCCATGCCCGGGCCCGTCCTGCTCGGCATCGTCCTCCAATTCACGATCATGCCTCTCGTCGGCTATACGATCGCCATGACCTTCGGGTTCCCGCCCGAAGTGGCCGCGGGCATCATCCTGATCGGATCGGTCTCGAGCGGGGTGGCGTCCAACGTCATGACCTATCTGGCCGGCGGCAACGTACCGCTTTCGGTGACGATCACGGCCTGCACGACATTGATCTCGCCGTTCGTCACGCCCTTCTGGATGAAGACGCTGGCCGGGCGGCTCATCCCGGTCGATTTCGTGGCCATGATGATGGCGATCTTCAATATGATCATCATCCCCATCTTCGCCGGGCTCGCCGCCAACCGAATCCTCTACGGCCAAAAGAAGTGGACGAAAAATGCGGCGGTCCTGGCGTTGGGCGGCGCCGCGCTCCTCGCGCTCGCCGCGGCCGTCCTGATGATGCCGGTCCGCTGGGGAGGCGCGCTGGCGGTCCTCAAGAGCGGCCTGGCCCTCGGCTTCATCCTCCTCGGCGTGACATCCCTGGCCAAGCTCGTCATCGGCATCCTGCTCAAGGGGCCGGAGCATTGGATGGACAAGACGCTGCCCGTGGTGTCCATGGCCGGCATCTGCCTCATCATCGCGATCATCACCGCCCAGTCCAGGAACCAGCTCCTGTCCGTCGGCCCGTTGCTGGTCCTGGCGGCCGTCCTTCACAACGGCACCGGGTACGGCCTCGGCTATTGGGGGGCGCGGTTGGCCCGGCTGGACGAGAGCGCCTGCCGCGCCGTGGCCATGGAAGTCGGAATGCAGAACGGGGGCATGGCTTCCGGCATCGCCATCGACGTGCTCAAGAGCACGAGCGCGGCGCTCGCCCCGGCCATCTTCGGCCCATGGATGAACGTTTCTGGCTCGCTGCTGGCCGGCTGGTGGCGGCGGCGTCCGGTCGCCCAAGCCCCATCCCTACGATCGGAGAGTGAACCATGAACAACCTCAAATCCGTATCCCGGCGTTTCGCGCTCCGCGCGCTCGGCTTGGGCGGGGCGGCCTCCGCCTTGGGAGCGGCCATTCCCCAGGCCCGGCCTTTCGCCGGTCCGCGCAAGACCGATGTCTTCGCTTTGATCGGGGATCGCTGGCACAACTTCGATTACGTCCGGACGGCGCTGACCCGGACTCTGGTCAAGGAAGCGGGCGCTTCCGTCACGTTCACCCCGGACACCACCCTCCTCACCCGGGATACCCTGGCCGGGCACAAGCTGCTCATCATGCTCTGCGACGGCCTATCGTTTCCCGGGGGATACACGACGCCCACCCCCTTCTATGATCCGGAAAAAATGAAAATCGTCAGCGAGCCGGCCCTGCCCGCATTGGACGAAAGCGCCGTAAACTGGCTCACGCCGGAGCAGGGCAAGGCCATCCGCGAGTACGTGGAGAAAGGCGGGTCAGCCTGGTTTTTTCACAACACCAGCTATATATCCGGTGGGAACGCGGATTTCCGTCATGTCCAAGGCGCGCTGTTCACCGGGCACACCGTCTTCCGCCCCTATAAGATGAAAATCATGAACCACGACCACCCCATCACCCGGGGGGTTGAGGATTTTGTGGTGAGCGAGGAACAGCACTTCCTGATTTATGACAAGGACCCCACGACGGTCCTCGTCCGGAGCGTGAACGAGGCTGGGCTCGAATACTCCACGCCCAAGTTCGGCAACCAAGGAGCGACCTGCGAGGCCTGCTGGGCCTACGATTACGGCAAGGGGCGGGTCTGCTTCATGGCGCCAGGGCACACCATTCCCAGCTTCTGGAACCCGGAGTACATCAAGCTTCAGAAAAACGCCCTGCGCTGGTTGTTGCGGGAAACCTGAATCGTCGCGGACGAACCTGAAACCCGCGGCCGCGATTCCATCGAGGTCGCTTTCGCGTACAGTTTCAATCGCCTTTCGGCCCCTTGCAGGCACGCACGCACACGCCGCAGATGTGCTGGCTGACGACGTGCTTTCTCCGGAATTCGTCGAGCTTCTCGAAACAGGCCCGGTGATCGAAGTCCTCGGGCCGCTCCTTGATCGCGGCGGCCGGACAGGGCGCGATGCAGGCGCGGCAAGGTCCGCATCCGAACGGCAGCAGCGGCGCGCCCGTTTCGAGCGGCATGTCCGTCAGGACGGTCACCAGCCGGAACCGCGACCCGAAATCGCCGTTCACGAGAAGGTTGTCGCGCCCGATCCAGCCGAGCCCGGCCCGCAGGCCGATATGCTTGTGGGAGACATGGGCCAGCTGCTTCGGCCAGTCGACGATCTGCGAGGCCGCGATCGGAAGCGCGCCGAAGCCGAAGTCCTGGATGTGCGCAGCGACGACGAGCGCCTCGCGGTCGAGGAAGAAGTTGATCTGGCGGTAGTGATGGAAATAGAGCGGCGTCGGCTTGTCCTCGATGTCGTCGAGGATGTCGTCGACCAGCCGCTTCCCGAGAGAGACGGCGCGCGGGAACCTCGCTTTGAGCCGGTCGGCGAGGAGAAATCCGTCCCGGATGGACGTGATGTCGGCCGCGCCGAAGAGCGAAAATCCGAGATCGAGGCAGAATTTCTTCAGGCTCGCGGTATTCTCGGCCGGAATGGGCATGATGCGATTATCTTAGGACGGGCGGAGAACGCTGTCAACTCGGCCGCACCGGCCGCGCCAGGATCAATATCTCTCCTTCTCCAAGACGCCAGGAGCACCGATTTTGTTTCGAAACCTGTGTTTCTGGGATGGAGTTCACCATCACCTAAATCCATGGTAAGATAGGGCCGGAGAACAGCCGAAGGAGAGAGCGATGGACCGGACAACCGACGCGACCCTGCGGGTGACCCTGATGCCCCGTGACACGAACAAGCACGGGATGATCTTCGGCGGCGTCATCATGAGCCACATCGACCTGGCGGGAGCGATCGAAGCCCGCCGTTCGTGCGGCCCCCTCACCTACGTCACCGTGGCCATGGACAAGGTCGTGTTCCACAAGCCTGTGTTCGTGGGCGACATCGTGAGCTTATACACCAAAACGCTGCGCATCGGGCGGACGTCGGTGACGACCAAGGTTACCGTCGAGGCGACGCGGGCCGACGATCAGGAGACCGTGAAGGTCACCGAAGCCGAGGTGGTCTACGTCGCCGTGGACAAGGACTGGCATCCCACCCCCATCAAGAAATAAGGGGCCGGGCGGACGCATAACAAGGAGGTTTCATGGGCACCGCGCTTCACGTCGATAATCTGAAGAAGACCTACGGGAGATACGAGGCCGTCAAGGGCATCAGCTTCCAGGTCGAGGAAGGCGAGATCTTCGCCCTGATCGGCCCGAACGGCGCCGGCAAGACGACGACGCTTCGGGTCATCGCCACGCTCCTCGCGCCTTCGGGCGGCGAGGTGACGATGGCCGGCTACGACCTGAAAAAGCATCCGGAGAAATTCCGGGAGCGGATCAGCTATCTCCCCGAGGAAGCGGGGGCCTACAAGAACCTGAAAGGCATCGATTACCTCCGCTTCATGGCCCGGTTCTACGCGGAAACGCCCGCTCGGCTCGAGGAGATCGTGACCCGGGCCCGGGGCATCGCCGACCTCGGCGACCGTCTCGAGGTCAAGGTCGGGACCTACAGCAAAGGCATGGTCCGTAAGCTCCTCCTGGCCCGGGCCCTCATGACCAAGCCCCACCTGGCCATCCTCGACGAGCCGACCTCGGGCCTGGACGTCATCAACTCCCTGGAAGTCCGGGAGATCATCAAGCGCTACGCCCGCGAGGGGATCTCGGTGCTCCTCTCCTCCCACAACATGCTCGAGATCGAATTCCTCTCCGACCGCGTGGCCCTCATCGACAAGGGCCTCATCCTCGACGCCGGCACGGCCCAGTCCCTGAAGGAGAAATACAAGGCCGGCAACCTCGAAGTCGTGTTCAGGAGCGCCCTCCGATGAAAAAATTCCAGAACCTGCTGATGAAGGAAATCCGGGAGCTGGTCACGAAGCAGCTCGTCATTTCGCTCGTGATGACCATGGCCCTCTTCTATTTCATCGGAAACATGGCCAAGAGCGAGGTCAAGAAGGCCGCCGCGTCGCAGAAGATCGCGGTCCTCGACCTCGACCGCTCGGAGATGTCGGACGGCCTCCTGGCCAACATGAAGACCATGAACTTCGCGGTCGACAAATTCTCCGGAACCGACAAGGAGGCCGCGATTCGGACGGCCAAGGCCGGTGACACGAGCCTCCTGCTGGTCATTCCGACCGGGTTCGGCGCATCGGTCGCGAAATTCGAGACGAAGGAGATCGAATCATACTCGTTCCTGCGGGGCTTTTCGATCGGCGGCGCCCGGAACTCGTCCATCCTTAAGGTCGTCGTCGGGGCGATCAACCAATATCTGTCGAACAATTTCCTCAAAACCCGGATCCCGGACCTCGATCCCGAGAACGTCAAGAGCCCGATCAAGACCAAGGACTTCATCGTGGTCAAGGACCGCATGGCCGAGGGCTCCGCGGCGGCCGTCTACGGCTTCGTCTCCAGCCAGTCGTTCTTCGTCCCGGTCATCCTGATGATGATCATCATCTCGTCTTCTCAGCTGGTCATTTCGGCCATCGCCATGGAGAAGCAGAACAAGACCCTCGAAACGCTGCTGACCGTCCCCATCCGGCGGACGTCCATCGTCGCGACCAAGATGCTCGCCGCGGGCATCGTCGGCTTGGCCTCGGCTTTCATCTACATGTTCGGCTTCAAGTCGTACATGGGCGGGATGATGGGCGGCCTGACCGCGGGGGGCGGGGTTCAGAGCGTCATCCAGCAGCTCGGCCTGTCGCTCACCACGGGCGGGTACGTTGTCCTCGGCATCTCGCTCTTCTTCGCCATCCTCTGCGCCCTGGCCTTGGCCATGATCCTCGGCGTCTTGGCCGAGGACTTCCGGAGCGCTCAGATGCTGATCATGCCCCTCGTTTTCCTGGTCATGATCCCATACTTCATCTCGCTCTTCGCCGACTTCAGGACGCTGAGCCTCCCTATCAAGATTCTGGTCTGGGCCATCCCCTTCTCCCATCCGTTCCTGGCGACGCAGAACATCATCCTCGGGAACTCGCAGGGCATCCTGTTCGGGATCGCATACATGGCCGTCTTTTTCGCCGTTTGCGTGGTCGTCGCGGCCCGGATCTTCTCCACCGACCGCGTCCTGACGATGAAGCTCAAATGGGGGAAGAAGAAATCCGCGGCCGCGATGATCGTGGCCGCCGCGCTCTTCCTCGGGGGGGCCGCGCCGTCCTCCGCGACAACCGGGTTGGCCGCGCGGTCCGCGACGTCTGCGACGACCAGGTCGTCCTTGACGACCGAGTCGACCGGGTCGCCGGCCGGCCAGGGCGGCGACAGCGCCGTCCATCGCGGAAAGGTCACCGCCACCATGGACTCCGGCGGGTATACCTATGTGGAATTCGAGGAAAACGGGAAGAAAGTCTGGGCCGCCGGCCCCGTCACCAAGGTGGCGGTCGGCGAAATGATCGAATTGTCCGGCGCGATGCCGATGCAGGATTTCACGAGCAAGACGCTGAAAAAAACCTTCGCCGTCATTTATTTCGCGGGGAGCATCCATAAGGTCGACTCGGTCGTCAAGGACGACCTGGTCGTCGCAGACGTCGCGGACGCGCGCGCGGACGGCAGGCTGCCTGCAGGCCATGTCCCGGTCCCGATCAAGGACATCCCGGCGAAAGCCGTGGCAGTCAAGGCCGGGTCCGTCGCGAAGGCCGACGGCGGATTCACGGTGGCGGAATGCTACGCCCAAAAGAAGACCCTGAACGGCAAGTCCGTCAAGGTGCGGGGCCGGGTCGTCAAGTTCATGGCCGAAATCATGGGCAAGAATTGGCTCCACATCCAGGACGGCACGGGCGACCCAGTCGTCGCGGACAACCCGGTTGTCGCGGACAACCCGGTTGGCTCGGCCGGCAAGGGCACGAACGACCTGACGATCACCACCGCCCAGATCGCCGCGGCAGGCGATCTCGTTCTCGTGACGGGAACGCTCGCCACCGACAAAGACTTCGGCTCGGGCTATGCCTATTCGGTCATGGTCGAAAACGCGACCGTGAAGGTCGAGGAAAAAGCGGCGAAACCTCCGGTCAAGACTCCCTGAGCGCCTTATTTACGAAGGTCGTCGGCCGGCCAGGCTGTTCATGATTCGCTGATGTGATACGATATGCGGGCCATGCAGAGGCTGCTTTTTTCTTGGTCCGTCCCCTTCATTGCCTGGGATGATGCGCTGTTCAAGTTCATCAACTCGCATCATTCCGCGGTCTTCGACATCATCTTCTGGAGCTTCAGCACGTTCGGCAGCGGCTGGGGAATCATCCCCGCCTATCTCGTTTTCATTATCCTCAAGGCCCCGAAAACCCGCCTCTGGTTCATCATCACCGTTTCGGCCGTGACGCTGATCGTCGGCGGCCTCCTCAGCACCACGATCAAGAGGCATGTTGATCGCTACCGGCCGACGATCTATTTCGTCTCCCCTTCCGCCGCGCCGCCGCCCACCGACGCCGCCCGGGTCTTCGCGGTCCACAACATCGGCCCGCGCTACCGCGACCACTCCTTCCCGTCCGGCCACACATGGGCGGCATGCACCATCTCCATGCTCATGGTCCTGTTCTTCGGACGGAAATATTGGTGGACGTTCCTGATCGCGGCCGCGATCGGGTATTCGCGGATCTACGTGGGGGTGCATTTTCCCTCGGACGTCATCGCCGGGGGGTGCTTAGGATCGCTGTTGGCGTTCTTCGTCTGGCGCATCGCCGTCCGGATCGCGCCGCACAAGGCCCGCGCCTGAAATAAGATATAAATCTTCAGCGCTTTTTCGGCGCGGGCTCCGGCAGCGGAACGTCCCTCTTTTCGACGAGGAGCAGGGCGTCCCGACTGTCCCGCCAGTGATAGCCCAGGTGGAAGGGCAGCTTCGGGATGACCTCTTTTCCTTCCACGTACGCCTTCTGGAGGTCGGGCTGGTCAACGCCCGAGAAATCCTTGATCGGCTTGGCGTACTCGCCGTAGAGCCGGACCTGCCACAGCGCCGGTTTGAAGGCCTTGTAGGGAATGCCCGTGTCGTCCTGGACGACGAACTTGCTCTTGGCCATGATCATCTCCCGGATGTTCGAAAATTCGGCATAGTGCAACAGGTAGGACGCCGATTTGAGATACGTCGTCACGGGCGGCGCCACGAGTTTGTCGAGGTACAAGGTAAACGGCGCGTCCTTGCGGAAGGCCTTGTTTTCCAGGTCGCACGAGACATAGAGGATGGTCTTCGCCTGCTCCGACCCCGCGGCCGCGAATTTGATCTTGATCCCGTAAGGCCGGAACGACTTCTTGGCCGTGTCGTAGGACGATTCCACGGCTTCGCCCAGGGTGTCGAACTCGAGCCGCCGGATTTCGAGGATGGTGTTCCCCGTCCGTTTCAGGAAAAAGGCGACGATCGGCAGGACGCCTTCGACCTGGCCGTAGAGGGTTTCGTCCATGTGCTTGGTGATGAAATAGCTCTTGTCGAAGAAGTCGGAGAGTGACTTGGCGAGATTGTTCCAATAGACGTCCGCCTGGTGGGCTTTCCAGGCGTCCGGCCGAGGCAGCCGGCCGCAGAATTCGAGGCCGAGCAGGACGTAGGTCTCCGCTTCGGGGAAGAGTTCGAAGGCCGTCATGAAGTCGGGTCCGCCGAAGGGATAGAAGATGAACTTCCCCCAGGCCCGGGCGTCGAAGAGCTCCTTCTCGGCCCAGGCCCGCATGGGCGCGAGCCGCTTCGCTTCGAGGTCGGCCCAGCTCTTGTCCATCGACTCGGCGAACTTGGCCCAGGCGGGCGTCTCGCGGAGCGCCTTCAGGGAGGGCGCGTCCCCGGGCAGGCCCGCGAGGAGGGCGGCGATTTCGTCGAGCGTCGGATCGGCCGGGGCGGGCTGGGCCGACTCGGTCGTTAAAGACGACCTGGTCGTCGCAGACGTCGCAGACTGCGCGGCCGCAGGCGCGGCAATTTGGCCGGCGGTCTGCCGGGCGGCGGGAGCGCCAGGCGCGGCGGCCGGGCCGACGAGCAAGGCAAACGCGAACATGACGATGACGAGCGATTTACGATTCACGATAATCCTCAAAGCGATGCATCCTTTCGTTTCATTCGGTTTTTTTCTCTGAGAACTCAAAATCCGAACGCATCCGAATATTATATACGATAAGGCAAGAAAATTGGATGTACGTTCTGTCGGGCTCGGGGGGCGGCCCCCGGCCCGCTGGGGAACCAGTCCCGTCGGTTCCCCCCATCGCTATCGCGATGGGACTCCCCTCCGCTATGCGGGCCTTGGGGCCGCCCCCCGAGCCCGACCGAGCGCATCCTCCGGCCGACGTGAGTTGCCAAAGAGAAGAAAAGCGGACAGTTCTATTTATTGTCGGTAATTGCCAAGAATCTCCAATAAATGGAACAGTCCCCTTTTTATTTTAGTTTGACGATCGTCGCTCCCCAGCCCCCTTCGGTTGGGTCCGCCGGGGCGAAGGATTCGACGTCCGGTATCCGGACCAGGATCGCATGGACGGTCTGGAGCAGGGCCCCGGTCCCCTTGCCGTGGACGATCCTGACCCGCAGGATCCCCGCGGCGCGGCAAGCCTCGAGATATTCCGGAACGAGGTCTTTGACGTCCTGAGGCTGGAACGTGTGGAGGTCCAAAACGCCGTCGATGGGCATCTCCACGGGCTCCGCGCCGAAGGGGTCCACCGCCGTTCCGCAATCGCAAGCGACGCTCGCCCCGAATTGGAACAGGGTGACATCGTATTCGCGGCCGCAGTTCGGACACAGGATGGCCACGGGCTATTCCCGGCAGGCCGCGACGAAGCCCTCAAAGAGTCCCTTGGACGGGGCATGGCCCGCGGCCAGGTTTTCCGGGTGCCACTGGACGGCCACAAGAAAGGGATGGGCGGGGTGCTCCAGTCCCTCGATGAGGCCGTCCGCTGCCCGGGCGACGATCTCGAGCGGCCCGATGCGGTCCGCGGCCCCACCCTCCCTCACGGCCTGGTGATGGCGGCTGTTGACTTCGAACTCGAGCGCGCCGGACAGGCGCGCGAGGACGCTCCCTTCCCGGAGGCGAACGGCGTGGGCCGGAAAGTCCTTCGGGTGGGGGACGCTATGGCGCACATCGGACGGCCGCCGGCTCGGGATGTCCTGATAGAGGGCGCCGCCGGCGGCGACGCCCAGGACCTGGAGACCTCGGCAGATGGCAAGCGCCGGGAGCGCGCCGCTCAAAACGAGCTTCATGACCGCGAATTGGCCTTCATCCAATTCAGGGTCGGTCGGTCCCGGATTTTCGTAGGCCTCTTCGCCATAGCGGCGCGGCTCGACATCGGCCCCGCCGGGAAAAAGAACGCCGCGGTATTTTCCGAGGAAGGCCCGCAGCGCCTTCTCCTCTCCGCGAAATCCGGCCCCCGGCCAGGCGAGCTCGGGATCGCCGCCCACGCCCCGGACGGCCTCGAGGTAGGGTGCGAAATAGGCGGCCTTTTTCGGCGGACCGAGAATCAGAATGCGCGGTTTCATGATCGTCATCCCTCGCGGCCTCCCCGCGGCACCGCCCCCCTATTATAGCCCCCTCCCGGGATTCCCGAAATAGGACCCAGCGCTCAGCCGCGGCGCCTAAGAACTCTTTGCAGAGCGCCGCCCGGGCGAAGGCGAACCTCGGGCGCGTTACAATCTCCCAGAAAAAAATGTTCGCCTGGTGGATCATCAGCGCCAAGCGGCCGGAAACGCGAGGCATTGTATCTTGCCAAGCAAAAATCTTTCCATGGGTCGACGGGTAATGGCCGATGCTTTACTAAATGCGGGTTTTCACCTAAGATTCTCGTAGGACGATGAGTCTAAAAATCGTTGAAAAAATCGGGGACGTGAAAATCTACGGCGAGGGGTCTCCGGGCGGGAAAGGGCTCGGCCTGGCCAAAATCAATGAATGTCCGATCCCGAAGGCCCATAAGCTCAAAACGCGCATTCTCACGACTATATTCTACGACCGTTTTATGGACCGCGGCGGAAAATTCGACAAAAAAGAATCGGATATCGTGGCTTCGATTATAGCCGAATTGGGGGATGCCCCCATCGGCGTTCGCTCCTCGGCGACGAATGAAGCCGCGACGTCCGCCCGAGGTGCGGCCCTCATTCATGCCGGAGAATACACATCCCACATGCTGCCCAACAATCACCCGGATTATCATATGCGCGTTCAACAAGTCCACCAGGCGATCTCCCACATCTATCATGATTTTAAGCGGAAGCAGCCTCCTTCAAGCCGGGAAAAAATGGCGATCATTTTGAACCCTATCCCCGGCATTTTCGATGATACGCTGGCCGGGCCCTGTTATTATCCCTATATCTCCGGAGTCGCAAATTCCTATTTTCCCCATGCCCTGAAAACGCAGGATCCGGCAGAAGGCTTCGCCCGGATCGCCTTCGGCCATGGGTATGCCACCGTCCTGGATGACTTTCCCGTCATTTCCATGGCGACCATCAAAAACCCCCTTCCTCTCAAATTGCTCCAGATCGGGAACGGTCAGCAATATTTCTATGCTCTGGACATGACCAAGAATAGAGATTTGAAGGGAGAGGAAATGGAAACCATGAAAAAATTGCACATCCGGTTCGCCAATTTCCATAAAATCAAATTGCTGGGGCTCCACAACAACTTCATCACCATCGAAGAGCTCATTCAAAACGATCATTTCCGTTTCAAAACCAGCCTCGCCGAGATTATGGAAACGATCGCCTCCCACATCACGCCCTATTTTCAGATCGAATTCGTTTTCAACATCAACTTCGCCAAGAAGGACAAAGAAGACGGGACGTTTTCCATCGTTCAGCTCACGCCGCTGCCGGAGCTCAAACTCGAGTCTTTTCAAATTCCCCAAAAGCCCCGCCATACGTTTCTGGCGATCACGAATTCTCAAGGACACGGCATCGTCAGGGGGATTAAATATGCGGTCGTTGTTTCTCCCTTCACTTATACGAAGGACCTGCATGATCCGGTCTGCGGCAAAATCGCCGCCATCAACCATCAAATGCTGGAGGCCCGGGAGCGCTACATCCTGATCGTTCCCGGCCGGTTGGGCAGCAAAAATCGGGATTGGGGGCTCTCCGTGGATTACAAGGACGTCGACCGGGCGGCGGCCATTTTTGAATACGGCGTGGATATCGCCGGTCGGGCGGAGCCTCTCCTGGAAGAAGGCTACTTGACCGGCGGGATCTATGGCAGTCATTTTCTTTATATGATTCAAGGCGGCTTTGACGAAGACCAAAAAAGGCTTCAAACCCGGATGTATGGGACGCAGGGAACGCATTTCTTAACAAACCTGATGGGCAACAACATCATTTACGGCTATATTATGCCCGGTCGGGACAAATTGGATCCGTGGCTTTTTTCCTCGCCCCAGCCCGATGAGCCCCTGTCCCTTTTGACGTTTCCTCGTCCAGCGACGCTTTATGCGGACTCGATCCGGCAGCGCTGCAAGGTCATCCTCGAAAATGGCAGATAGAAAGCCGATCCGGGAATTTCCCTTCATCCCCCGAATCATCAATCCGGTCAAGATCGCCTCGGCCGTCTTCTTTTGCGCGGAAGCCCGGATCCGGGAATCCGCCCAGATCCTCGATGAAAACATGCCCTGGCTCAAGACCGAAATTCTCTGCAGCCCGCAGTCCGTGGCCCAATATAAATCCGATCAGGCAACGGTTTTCCTCTTTGACGATACGAGCCTGCCGCTTGTCGATGCCGGAAAAATCCGGAGAGATAATCCCGATTCCGTGCTCGTTCTGTTTTCGGCAAATCCCTTTATTCACTGTTCGCCCCCCCAGCCGGCCCAAGTCAAATATCCCTTCACGGCCAAGGCCGATCTTGTTTTTGCCTACAGCACGACGAGCCTCGTTCCTCCCCTGATCATCACTTCGGTCGTCAGGGCCGCCGAAGATTTGATCAATATCCGGAAATCGTCAAAAGTCCGGCGGTTTATCTTTCTAGTCGTGGACGACGAACCGCGCTGGTTCTCGGAATTCCTGCCGACTCTTTACGGCATCATCGGGCAGCGCGCGGACGTGATGATCACCCGAACATACGAAGAAACCATGCGCTTTCTCTTCGGCGTGGAGGACGAATCCCGAATCGACGGCCGCGATTATCGATCGCGCGGCCATGGAGACGATGTCGTTTGCTTGATCACCGATGTTTTTTTTCCGAAAGCCCATCGGCCCGACAACGATGCCGGCCGTGATCTCGTCCGCTTGATCACCCACTTTTACCCCCGGATTCCCATCATCATCGCTTCGAAAGCCAAGGAGACCGAGGAGTTAAAAGGCGCGGCCTTCCTTCTGCCCAAGGGAGATCCGGGGAGCCTTCATAAACTCAAGGATCATATTCATGATCATTCCGGGATGGGAGACTTCTTGATTTTCGACAAAAGCGGCCGGGAGCTGCATCGGATCAAAAACATCCAAGGCCTGGTCCGGATTCTACGGGCCGCGGAAAAAAATACCAAACCTGCGCGGGAGCTGAGAAAAATCATGGAAAGTTACGGGCAAAAAGATAAATTCTCCACCTGGCTTTATATGCACAGTTACCAAGAGCTCGGAGATGTCCTGCGGCCCAAGCGCAGCCAGGGCCGGAGGCTGATCGCATTGTTGAAAAGACATCTGGAAAAAGAAATTCACCAGCTCGACGCCACGCCCCTGACCATCGACGGCCTCAAAGCGTTCACCCTCGATGATCTCCTGCATGCGCTGCAGACGGTTCCGTCCGAAGCCATCCAGCCGCTCTCCGACAACGATGTCATTTCCTCCTGGTTGGACAGAAAAGGCTATTCGAAGCTCGCCGAAGAGCTTCGTCCGATCCACGGGAGCGGCTCAAAATTGAGCGATACCTTGATTTCGATTTTTGCGAAATGGCAAAAAACTTACGCTCGAAGCGATCGTAGCCTGTGACTCGGGTTGGCGTGAAGCGAGGCTTCGGAGAAACTCCGTTCTTTTTTAGAAATTATTGGGATTTTGTTTGATTTTTGTTGGGGCCATATTAAAATAGGGGAGGCAGGCGACCCAAGCCTATCAAAAATTAGATGAGCCCGGCCTAATCAAGAAGAGCGACAATCTATGACTGAAACTCAGGCTAAAGTCAAAATCCTTTTGGTCGAAGATGATGTCTGTCTTCAAAAGAGCCTTGCCTTTATCCTCGAGAAAGAAGGCTTTAAAGTATTATCCACGCAAACCGGGGAAGAAGCGGTCATCATCACCCGTAAAGAAAAGCCCGACCTGATTCTCTTGGACCTCGTCCTTCCCGGAATCGACGGGTACAAAGTCTGCCAGATTCTCAAGAAGGATGTGCAAACCGCCAATATCTTCATCATTCTGCTCACCGGGAAAAGAAAGATCGAGGACGTCGTCCTCGGCTTGAAAGAATACGCGGATGATTATGTCATCAAACCCTTCGAGCCACAAATCTTGATCGCCCGCATCCACGCCCTGCTCCGCAGAAAAAACAAATCGGAAAACAGCGACCGGCACATCCTAGAATTCGACGAGTTGGCGATCAACCTCGACGCCTACGAAGTCCATGCCGACGGAGAAAAAATCGACCTCACGAAAACGGAATTCGACATCCTCTCGTTGTTGGCCGGAAATCCGAATCAAGTCTTTACCCGGTCTCGGATCTTGGATCACGTCCGCGAAGACAACTACTCCATCACCGAGAGGGTCGTGGATTACCAGATTACGGGCATCCGGAAAAAACTCGGCAGAGCCAGAAAATATATTCACACGGTTCACGGCGTGGGATATAAATTCGAAGCGGAATCCAAGCCTTAGATATTGTAAAGATTTTAAAAAGAAAAATGGCGAATTGTTTTTTTGTCACAGATTTGCATGGAAATCCCGCGCGGTACCAAAAACTCTTCCAAGCCATAGGGGCTGAGCGGCCTGAATCGGTTTTCATCGGGGGAGATTTTCTACCGGCGCCATATTACCCACCGACGTCCGTTCATATCTCCCCAAGAGATTTTATCTATAAATATCTTCTGAAACAGTTGATCCGCTTGCGCCAGGACCTCAAGAACGCTTATCCCCGGGTTTTTCTCATCATGGGCAACGATGACCCCCGTTTTGAAGAAGCCGCGGTCCGAGACGTCGCCTCTCAGGGGATATGGGAGTATATCCATAATCGGAAAACTGGTTTTCGTGATTATCAGATCTATGGTTATACCTATGTTCCGCCGACTCCCTATCGTCTAAAAGATTGGGAACGATATGATGTTTCTCGCTTTGTCGATCTGGGCAGCATTTCCCCCGAAGAGGGAATCCGTTCCTTCCCGGTCTCGGACCAAGAAAAACGTTACGCCACTATTCAAGATGATCTCGCCCGCTTGACAGGTGATGATAGTATGGACAAAGCTATCTTTCTTTTCCATTCCCCCCCTTATAAAACTGCGCTCGATCTGGCCGGGCTGGAAGGCAAGATGATTGATCACGTCCCGCTCGATCCGCATGTGGGCAGCATTGCCGTCCGGCGCTTTATTGAAAGCCGCCAGCCTCTGCTCACCCTGCACGGACATGTCCATGAATCCGCCAAACTCTCGTGGTCTTGGAGAGACCTGATTGGGCGCACCCATTGTTTTTCCGCTGCTCACGATGGTCCGGAGCTGGCCCTCGTTAGATTTGATCCCGACGATCTGGCGGCGGCCGCCCGACAGCATATTTAGCTTATCGGCTCGGGCTTCTTCAGAGTCAGGGGTCTTGCCGCGTCGGTGACCGCGTCGATTTTCACCGCGTAGCTCTCCCGTCTGGCGATATCTTCATCCGTAACGATATGGATATCGAGGAGACCGCCCGTTCGGAGGCCGGTTTTTTGATAATTGATCTCGTCTAACGCTAAACTCCACCCCTCCAGCCAGACCAGAAGCTCTTGGCGCTGTTCCTTTGTCCCCTGAAAATGAACCAATAGATCGATATCGCTTTGAGGGCCGGCCGTGGCATTTTTTGTGCTGCCGAAGACATATAAGCCTTTGACGCCGAAGCGAATAGCGTCGAGCCGGGATGTGAGGCGCTCGGCCATCCGCAACCGCCAGGCCCAAAAATTTTCCGAGCGTTTTTCAGCCGGCTCCCGGGAAACGATGGGAACCGACGCGCCTAGGGATGGGCTGTCCAGGATTCCCGCGGCCTCGTCCCGGTCGGCGTTCATCAGGACTTTCAGGACAAGGCCGTCCGTGCTCTTCGGAATATCAATGACCCTGACAATATCGGCGAGGAAGGCGAACTCGGGCAAAATTTGGGGAAGGATATTCGGAGATTTCAGGAAAAAATCTTCGTTGAACTTCGTGCCCTTTTCACCCGGATAAAGCGGCAGATAGCGGATTTCGGCTTCCACTAAATCCTGGAAGAAATGCGTCCCGAAGGAAAGGTCGGGCGAATAATCGCCTTTTTTTCGGGCGATTTCCACAAGGACGGCCGTATTCGAGATATCGGAGTACGTGACCTTCACGCCCAGTTTGATATCACCCCGGCTTCCCCAGCGTCCCGGGCCCATGAGGATGAACCGCCGCCGAGGCAGGAGCTTATTGAGTTTCCCGACGGCCCGTCCGACGGCGAGCAGAGCTGGCTCATCGTTCAGCGCGTCATATCGTTCCGGATTCACGTAGACGATATGTGTAATATCGGGGACCCTGCCGTTGGAAACGAAACGGCTGCTGAAGAATAGGATTTTTTCTTTCGGAGTGTCTTGAGGAACCGGAGAGGGCTCGCATCCTTCGAAATAGCTTTGAGGCCGGCATTGGACGAGGTAGAAATCCTTGCCGTCGGAGGCAAATTCGATATCCACGGGAGTTTTGAGTTTTTCCTCCAACAGTTGAAGCAGGGATTTGAGGCGAGGGATGAAACGTGTGTCCATGATCAGGCCCTCGAACGTGACGATTAAATCATCCTTTGTGAAGTCGATATTTTTTCCTACGGGCTGACGAATCCGCGGGCCGTCATGAATGGAGACCATCCTCTCCACGGCGGGGATTTCATGGCCGAATTTTTTTAGGAGGTCCTTGATTTCTACGGTTTCAAACGTATTCTTCTTGAGATTTATCGCGTCAACATTCTTCGGAGCATAGCGAACGATCTCGTCGGGAGAGACGTTCACCCGAAGGCCGATCTGGCCGGGGGCCATCAAGACGGGATAATCATCGCCGATCCGATCGACGGCGCGGGTTCCCAACCCGGGGACAAGCCGGAGCAAGCCGTCCTCGCGTCGGATGCGAGGCGACCAGCGGAATTCATTCCGGCTGAAGGCGACCCCCGCATAAGCCGGCAGGAAATAGTCGCCGACTTTCGTCCCGACGACTTCTTGAATCATGATTCCCATTTCTTCAGCGAAATCAAGCAGGCCCCGTTCGGCCCGATATCCGATTGGATCGGGACCGAAGGTGGAGGCATAAACTTCGGCGATGGCATCGGTGAGAGCTTCCAAGCGCTCCTGCTTGCTGCCCTGGTTCGCCAGAAAAAGACTCTTGTATTTTCCCGAAAACGACGATCCCATGCGATCTTCAAGCAGGCTTGAGCTTCGGACGATCAGAGGCTGGTCCTTGAAATCATCCAGGACCACCGAGAGACCTTGGATGATGTCCGTCGGGAAGACGGAATTCTTGAAAGTTTGGACGAGATGAGGATATTCGAGCCGCACCTGATTGATATCTTTATATTTTTGTTCAACAGCCTCGTTGAGGTTGTTATAGTTGAGAAAACTCAACAATCCGTCCGAAGTGATATACCATGTTTTGGGGACCTTGATGTCTCTTAGAAGATCGGACGAAGAACCGCATTTCCGGATGATGTGTTTCGCCAGGAACAATCCGGTGCTTTTCCCGCCCAGTCTCCCTTGGCTTTCCGGAGAAAAGACGATATGAGCTAACACTTCATAAAAATCGTCGATGTCGATATACTCCACGGCCGTGTTGACGAACTCCTGTCTGGCCGAGAGAAAACGCTGGATCAGAGAGACTTGGACCCCTCGTTGGCTCGGCGGGGGCAGCTCGATGCCTTCCGCGGCAATATGGTGATAGCGCCGGATGGCATCGACGACCTTGGCCAGCGGCAGATTTCGATTTGTAATCTGGACTAAAAAGCTGAGCCGGTCTTCCTGGATCCACTTTTGGATATTGGCCAGAATTTGTTCATTCGTGAGATGTTTCGCCGCAAGCTTGAACGTTTCGTCGAGGAGTTGAGCGCTAAAAGAGGCCGAGCTTTTTGGGTCGGGACGGTTTTCACCGGCCGGCGCGCCGTCGTCTCTCGATCGGAGCCCCCCGCCCGCTTTCTGGAGGAGAACCTCGGCGTCGCTGATTCCGCTCCAGCATAAAAAATTCAGCATGCGGCGGGAAATATCCAGAAAGAGATTTTTGTTCGTCTCCCGTAAAAAATTCAAAGCGAAACGCCACTCTTCGGCCGTGCGTTCGGTCCGATTGCCTCTGGCGGCCTGGTATTCTTGATAAACTTGTTTCATCCTCGCATATTGGATGTAATGCCCCAGGCGTTCGACGATCGTGCCCAACAGTTTCGTTTCTTCTTTAAGAAAAGGGCCGTCATCCATATGGGGCATTTCGGCCGTGTAATGAATGCTAAGCCGGCCGATCTGCTGCTCCTGGACTTTGATGTCGGCAAACTGCACCCAGGGCGTTTCTTTAAAGTTTAGAGATTGGCAGGTGTGGCCCTCAAGGGCAATCTGAGCGACGCAAATATCCGGATATTGCCAGCCCGGCGGGATGGCCTCGATGATGCCGTAACAAATATCGTCTAGACTCGCGTCCGGCCTATTGAGAAGCTCCTCGATTTTATACAGACAGTTCAGCTCCTTAGCCCTTTCGGAGAGAAACCAAATCAAATTGTCGCTATTCTTGGGCTGATCAGGCATGACAAATGACTCCTCGGCTCGTCCTGCCATCCACTTTGATTTTCAAGGGAGAAAGAAGTTTGACATGGCGGACAGATTCCGTTTCGGCAACGGCGTTTTGCCGTTTCAGCCAGTTCCAATCAATCGTATACTTCTCCCAATGGGGCACGGAAAAATAAAGGACTCGAAAGCTCGTGATGTTATGGAAAAAATGAGACCCTTGGCTGAACATGAAATTCATCTCCGGCAATGTCGACTCGACAATCGCTTTCGCCCCGGAGATTTGTCCGAAGTTGACGGGGATGCCCCCTTGAGGATCGGAAGAGCCCCAGCGGCCGAAGCCCACGAGAAGGAAGGCCTTCCCGGAGGCCGTCAATTGCTGGTTCAAGACCTCCAATTGAGCGGCGATATTTTGCGTTTGATGAATGTCGAATTTTTCGGGTTTGACGTAGACGATATCCTGAATGTCCTCAAGAATTCCATTGCCCAGAACGGATTCGGATGCCACAAGGACGTTTTCTCCCGTAAGTTCGCGCAGGGAGACATCGACTTTCGCTTCGGAAACCACCATCGGCCTGACTTGGAGAAAGCCGAAGCGCGCGGGCGTGCCCCGGGTTTCGTCGAGCGTCAAGGCGAACTCAATCTCCACCATTCTTTCCAGCGTGTCTTCGGCTATTTTCAGGAGAGTCCGGAGTAGGTTGTTGAGAGGGATGAGATCTAATTTCAAGATCGGGGAGAAATCGACAATCCTCGGTCCTTTTTCGACGATCCCGAAGACGATTTTGTCGTCTTGCGGCCGATACGTGGAAGCGATGAAGCGCAAAGTCCCGTCTCCTTCCGCGTCTTCCAAGTTGAATTTCAGCAGGTATTCGGTTTCCTTGATGGGATTATATTCTCCCGGTTGTCCCATGTTAATGGCCCAGAATTCGGTCTGAGATTGCTCTAAAAGCGCGTTGATGGACACGTAGGGGGGATTCGCCTGAGGATAGGCCGGCGAAAATGACCAGCCGACTCCATCGTCGACGATGCTTTTGCCCAATCCGAGCGCCAGGTCGATCACGCCGTCGCCGGGTTTGGCATGGCCGAGCGGATAATAATTGTGGGAGCGGGCGACCCCGGATATATGGGGATAAAAACGATCGCCTAGGCGGTTTCCGACCACCTCTTGAATAATGACCGCCATTTTTTCATCGGCCGTCGTATGTTTTGTGGCCCGCATATAGTTTTTAGCGTCCCTAAAAAAAGTCGACGCATAGACATATTTTATGGCCTCCACAAGTTTACGGAAACGCGTATCCGTATCCCATTGATTATTGGGGATCATCTTCGTCGCATAGACGCTGGCAAACGGCTCAAACATGGCATCCTCGAGCAGGCTCGAGGACCGGATCGCCAGGGGTGTGTGGACTTGAGAAATGAGGGCTCTCAAATCGCCGACAAGCTGGACCGGAAATTCTGCTTTTTGAAAAGCTTGGGCGATCAGATCGTCGCGCAGGTCGGACAAGGCGACGTCGGATAACCTGTTTTCTTTCATGAAAAGGTCAAAGACATCGGTCGCGATCACCGTCAAGGTCGGGATCCCGACATGGATCTCAGGTAAGAACCGGGGGGTGATTTGTATTTCAAGAATTTCCTTCATGACGGCCAGGCCGTGAGCCTTCCCGCCCAACGCGCCCCGGCCGATGAGGGTGAATTTTTCCTTGCCCGTAAAAAAATGGCGATCGAAGGGCGCCGGGTTCATCATAAAAGACTGACCTCTATTTTTTAACATTCAAATCCCGCGTTTGAAGCGCTTCACGCATTCCGGAAACGGCCCGTCGCCGGCATCACACCCAGCCCCGGTCTTTACAGGCTTGAGCCACGCGGGCGATAGCGATGGAAAAAGCTGCATCCCGCATCGAAAGACTCTTTTCTTTCGCCAATTCGAGAACCGCATGGAATGCCGAATTCATTTTCACGTCCAACTTGCCCAGGACCTCGTCTTTTTCCCAGTAATAATTCATATGGCTCTGAACCTGCTCGAAATAGCTGCAGGTTACGCCGCCCGCATTCGCCAGAATATCCGGAATAAGGAATATATCCCGGCTTGCGATCGCTTTATCCGCCTCGGCTGTCATCGGGCCGTTCGCGCCCTCGGCAATGATTTTCACGCGGGGACGCATTTTTTTCACATGGTCGATCGTGATTTGGTTTTCCAATGCCGCCGGTATCAGGATATCGACGTCCTGCTCGAGCCACGCGTTTCCCGGAAGCACATCGTAACCCAGATCTTGAGCTCCTTTTTTTTCTATTCCTCCAAAGCGATCGGTCACGCTCAGAAGGCTGTTGAAATCAATTCCTGAATCTTTTTTATAGGTATAGGACGTTCCGTCTTTTTGATCCCAACACGCGACGCAGATCACCCGGCCTCCCATCTGTTGATAAAGCCGAATCGCATGCTGGCCGAGGTTGCCGAATCCCTGAACGCCGGCCGTCGTGTCCTCCGGCCGCATGCCCAGCTCTTTAAGCGCTTCCCGCAGCGTAAAGGCCAGTCCGAAACCCGCCGCTTCGAGGCGGCCGAGAGAGCCGCCTAAGACAACCGGTTTGCCGGTGATAAACCCCGGCAGCTTCTGCTCGCGGATCGCTTCGAATTCATCCAGCATCCACAACATATGCTGAGCATTCGTCATGATCTCCGGAGCGGGCACGTCGATTTGAGGCCCTAAATCTCTGGACAATTGCCTCACCCAGCCCCGGCAGAGCCGTTCCTGTTCTCTCAAGCTGAGGTTGTGAGGATCGCAAACAACGCCGCCGTTGCTCCCCCCCAGAGGAATATCCATGAGGGCGCATTTCCAGGTCATCCACATCGCCAGCGCACGGATCGTATCGATCGTTTCCTGGGGGTGAAAGCGAAGGCCGCCCTTCCCAGGGCCCCGGGCATCATTATGAAGAACACGAAATCCCCGAAAAATTCCGGCCCGGCCGTCATCCATGCGGATAGGGATCAGAAATTGATATTCTCGCATCGGCCACCGCAAAAAATCTCTGGTGGGGCCGTCCAACCCGAGCAGGTCGGCGATCCTGTCAAACTGGGACTGAGCCATGTCGAATGAGTTAAAAGGCTTTTGGCTCATTACGCTTTTCCTTTCTCCGTAAATATCTCCATCTTATGGACGGAATCCGAGTTTTGAACTTCCTTCTTTTAATAAAAATACCCTCTGACATTTTTAATGTCAAGAAAGCTTTTGCAGCGGACTCTGAGGTCTTCACCCTCGGATCGTTGACGCGTCGAATCCAGCGCATCTTCATCGGCTTCCAGAAATCTGGAATGCTTTCGCCCGCAGCCTAATCAGGGCCGGACTTTTTTATTAAAATCAAAATAAAAACCAAATAAATTTATAACAATTGTTGTGTATTTGAGAAGTGAAGTATGGAGGTATCTAGCTTTCAATCTCGGTCCAAATCATAAAAAGGAGAACTGCATGAGTAATTATGTGTCCGATTTTATGTCCGAAGTCATCGCCAAGAATCCCGCCCAGCCCGAATTCCATCAAGCCGTCCATGAGGTCGTGAATTCCCTGGCCGCGGTCCTTGAGAAGCATCCCGAGTATTGCAAAGCCAAGATTCTGGAACGCATCGTCGAGCCCGACCGCGTGTTCATGTTCCGCGTTCCCTGGATGGACGACGCCGGAGAAATCCATGTCAACCGGGGCTATCGGATCCAGATGAACAACGCCATCGGCCCTTATAAAGGCGGACTTCGCTTCCACCCCAGCGTCACGCTCGGCATTCTCAAATTCCTCGCGTTCGAGCAGGTGTTCAAAAACAGCCTGACGACCCTGCCCATGGGCGGGGGCAAGGGCGGCTGCGATTTCGACCCGAAGGGAAAGAGCGACAACGAGATCATGCGGATTTGCCAGAGCTTCATGGGCGAGCTCTTCCGCCATATCGGCCCCGACACGGACGTTCCGGCGGGAGACATCGGCGTCGGCGGGCGTGAAATCGGCTTCCTCTTCGGCACGTACAGAAAGCTGAGAAACGAATTCACGGGCGTCCTCACCGGAAAAGGACTGGAATGGGGCGGTTCTCTCATCCGGCCCGAAGCCACGGGATACGGGGCCGTCTATTTTGCCTCGGAAATGTTGACGACCCGGAATCAGACCCTGGAAGGAAAGACCTGCTTGGTCTCAGGCAGCGGAAATGTCGCCCAATACACGATTGAAAAGATCAATCAATTGGGGGGCAAGGCCGTCACCTTATCCGATTCCAACGGATACGTTTATGATCCGGCCGGCATCGATGGGAAAAAGCTGGCCTTTATCATGGACCTGAAAAACGTCCGGCGCGGTCGCATCAAGGAATATGCCGATAAGTTCAAGGGCGCGACATATACTCCCTTTGCTATTAACCAGGATCATGATCCGCTTTGGACTCATAAAGCGGACTGCGCCTTCCCGAGCGCCACGCAAAACGAGATCAACGGCAAAGACGCCAAGAACCTCGTCAAGAACGGCATCTATGTCGTCGCGGAAGGCGCCAATATGCCGACTACGGCGGAAGGTGTTGATGTCTTTATCGACGCAAAAATTCTTTACGGCCCCGGCAAAGCGGCCAATGCGGGAGGCGTTGCGACGTCTGGACTCGAGATGAGCCAGAACAGCATGCGCCTGAGCTGGACGCGAGAGGAAGTTGACCAGCGTCTCCATCAGATCATGAAAAACATCCACAAGACCTGCGTCCAAGCGGCCGAAACTTATGGAACGCCCGGGAATTATGTCAACGGCGCCAACATCGGCGGCTTTCTAAAAGTCGCCCGGGCCATGATGGAGCAGGGTTTAGTTTAAGAGATAAGGCCTTTTAATCTCTTCTTAACCTACGCTAGAATGCGGAAGGGCCTTCGGCCCTTCCGCATTCACTTTTCCGACGCTCTTCCGGAGCGCCGGCGACGGGAGCCTGGATTGCAAAGCCTACCCCGAGCTCGCCGAGGAGCTGCGGCCGATCCACGGCAGCGGGGAATCCCTGCGCAACGAGCTGGCCCGGGCCGTGGAAAAATGGATCGGCATCTACCGCGAACAGGGCCGTCTCTTAAATTAATAAATTTCGGTGACAGACAACTCAATCCCTAAATGCCCAAGAAAATGAATTACCGAGTCGACCGGGTTGCGCGTCCCGATCCGACGCGGGAGGCTAGCCGCCTCCGGCCTCAATCTCCCCCCTGTATTCGCCTGCGGGGGGCATGGATCGCCCGCCGGTTTCGCCCTATAATATATGAAGGTGGATTCTCTCCGCCCCAAAGAGCGAAACATGCGCCGATCTTCTCGCCGAACCCGGGGTTTCTCGCTGATCGAAACCCTGGTCGCGATCGCCGTCCTCGGAATGATGGTCATATCCCTGCTCTCCGTGTTGACTTACGGTTTTGGAAGCGTGGCCCGGACCCGCCAAGTCGCCCTGGCCGCCCAGATCTGCCAGGAGCGAGTGGAGGCCGTCCGGAACATGCCCTTCGACGCTATCCTGGCGCTCGGGCCGACATTTTCGAGCGACAAGCTCGCCCGGCTGTCGGCCGGGCAGGGCCTCCAGGTGGTCGAAACGAGCAGCGGCCCCGACATCAAGAAGCTGACGGTCAGCGTGTCCTGGTCGTATCGGGGCCAAACCCGGCGGAAAGACATCGTGACGCTCATCACCCGGATGGGCGTGGACAGGAAATAGGCGGACATGGGCGCGCGATCGAAGAAGAAGGCGAAGACGCGGCCTCGGGCCGGGCGGCCGGGCCTGACCCTGATCGAGGTGCTGATCTCCCTCGTCATCACGTCCATCCTCGTCCTGGCGGTCCTGTCGCTCTACACCATGGGGCACAAATACTTCATGAACCAGACGGCCGCGGCCGACATCCTCGAGGACAGCAGTTTCCCCTTGGTCTGGATCGCCCGGGACGTGAAATCGGCCGTCCGGGTGGCGGCCGCGTATTCGGGTTACGCCACCTCCGCCGACGTCCTCGTCCTCCAGGTCCCGGCGATCGATTCCGGCGGCCTCATCATCGATGTCGACAACGATTTCGATTATATCGTCTACCGACGGAGCGGCCGGATGGCGGAGCGCATCCTCATCGCCGTCCCGCCGAGCGCCCGGACGAGCGGCCGTCGATTTCTGTCCGATAACGTCGTCGCCCTCTCCTTCACCTATTTCGACTCCTCCGACGCCGTGCTGACCTCTGGATTTTCGGTTGCGGCCAGAGTGAAAGCCGATGTCGCGACGAACGTTCGCGGGGCGCAGACGCTCTTAGCCCAGTCCCTCAACTCCACGTTCAAGTTGAGAAACAGGTAGTCCCGGCCCCCGTTTCAGGGGCTAGCCCCCCTTGCCCTTCGGGGTCAGGCCGGAGGGTGAAAAAAACCCTCTCATATTCACCCCGCGGGACGATGGTTTTTTCGATCCGGAGGGCTTAAACTGTAGACTAATGTGCAAACCGGCCCTTCGATCGCGGCGACAGAGCGGCATGGCCCTTTCGGTCACGCTGCTCGTTTCGGTCTGCCTGCTCCTCGTCGCCGTGCCCGTCCTGACAAGGCTCAGCACCTCCCAGCGGACCACCGAGAAATCCTTCCGCTCGCTCGCGGCGCTGAACCTGGCCGAGGCCGGCGTCGAACGGGCCATCTGGGAGCTGAACCACGGGTCCATCTCGGGCTGGAGCGGGTCGTCCATCCAGCGGAGCCTATCGCTTACCGGCATGACGTCGGCCAACGGGACGGTCGTCGGGAACATCGCGGTCACCGTCTACGATCCGGCGGGCCTCCGTCCTGCGATCGAAGCGACGGGGACGGTGGCCCATGTCGGGACGTCGAGCATATCGAAATGCCTCCGCGTCGTCCTCCTCGAGGACGGGGCGCCGCCGATCTTCAATTTCGGGGTTTTCGGCGACACGGGCGTGACGCTCTACCAGAACGCCTGGATCGACAGCTATGATTCCCGGTCGGGGCCCTACGATCCGGCCGCCCCCCGCCACAGCGGCAACATCGGGACCAACTCCAGCACCTGGGGCAAGATCGACCTCGGCGTGACGCTCTACAACAACGCCTATGTCGACGGGAGCGTCGCCACCGGATTCGGGTCCAACCCCGACGAGGTCATCACCCAGCGGAACAACGCCGTCGTCACGGGGACGAAATCGGCCCTTGCCGAGCCCAAGGTCCTGCCATCCGTCCCGCCGCCCGCGGGGCTCACGTATCGGGGCGACTACGCGCTGGGAGGCGGAGGAACGGGAACGATCTCCCAAAGCGGTCAGTACGCGAATTTCTTCCTCGACAACAACGCCGTCGTGACGGTCACCAGCAGCGTGACGCTCTACGTCACGGGCGCCTTCACCCTGAGCAACAACACCCAATTCCGGATCAGTCCGGGCGCCGACGTCACGATCTACTTCGCCGGCACGTGGAATATCAACAACAACGCAGGTATCAATAACCTGGGCATGGACCCGGCCGCCCTGAAAATCTACGGGACCGACACGTTCAACGGGACCCAGACGTTCAGCAACAACGTCGAAACCTACGCCTGCATCTATACCCCCCGGGCCGATCTCTACCTGGCCAACAATGCCGCAATCTACGGTTCGGTCTGCGCCAAGTCCGTCGAGCAAAAAAACAACGGCCTGATCCACTACGACGAGGCCCTCGGCGCGCTCCAGACCGGCCTCGGGACCGGAAGCGGCACGTATTCGGTCAAATCCTGGCAGGAAAAGATCATCTGAGGCCGGCGCCGGCCCCTCTTCCTCCTCCGCATTCCCGCCCTGGGCCTTCTCCCGGAATTCGCCCAAGAATCCGGACTGTGATAGCATTCCATTATTGAAGCGCGCCGATGAAGACACCCCGCCCGACCGGAGCCGCCGTCCTCCTCGCCGCTGTCCTCGCGGGTTGGGCGCTCCTCGCTCCGGCCGCGTCCGCCATCCGGCCTGATCCCTCGCCCCAGGATGCCGTCCGGCTCCCCAAACCGCTCCAACACGATGTCCGGGTCACGCTGAAACTCGTCCAGGTGTACGTAACGGACAAGCAGGACAAGCCCGTCCGCGACCTCGCGAAGGAGGACTTCACCATCACCGACAACGGCCGGATCATGGCCCTCACCGAATTCGAGAAGCACATCCTCGAGGCCGCGCCGCCCCCGCCCCAGGCGCCGCCGCCCGAGGAGAAGATCGTGGCCACGGCCTTCCCCGCGCCTACGACCATGAACCGGAAATTCTTCCTCTTCTTCGACTTCGCCAACAACAACCAGCGGGGCGTCGTCAAGGCCAAGGAAGCCGCCCTCCATTTCCTCGACACCGAGCTCCTGCCCGGCGACGAGGTCGAACTGATGTCCTATTCGACGGTGAAAGGGCTGTCCGTCCACGAATACCTGACAACCGACCAAAAAAAGGTCCGCGAGGCGGTGGACGCCCTGAGCGCCAAGGGCCTTTCGGGGCGGGCGGACGACGTCGAGGCGGAATACTGGCGCCTCGCAACCCAGGAGACGATTCCTTCGGATCTGTCGCATGACGTCACGGCCCGACGCATGGACTCGAAAAGCCAGGCCCGGGCGTTCATTCTCAAGCTCACGGCCCTGGCCAAAGCCTTCCGTTATATCCCCGGGCACAAGAACCTCCTTCTCTTCTCGACGGGCATCGCTAGCTCTCTCATCTACGGCAACCAGGCGGGAACGCCCCAGGGGACATCGGGCCTCTCGGACCGCTCCAAGTTCCAGCTCCCCGACTACGTCCTCATCACCGACTACGAGACCATGTTCAAGGAGCTGAGCGCGGCCAACTGCTCGATCTTCTCCTTCGACAGCCGCGAGGCGGCCAAGGTTCCCACCCTCTTCGACTATGACGAACAGACGTTCGGGTCGCGGGGCAGCCGTGACATGTTCTCCCAGGGCGGGGTCCAGCAGAACTCCAACCTGGTCTTCAAGGACGAGAACGTCACCGGTCTGTACTCGCTGAGCAAGCTGGCCAACGCCACCGGCGGCAAGTACTTCGGCAACATCAACGAATACGAGCGCAACCTAGACCAGCTCCAGAACCTGACCGGCTCGTACTACGTCCTCGGCTACTCCATCGGCGAGCAGTGGGACGGCAAGTTCCACGAGATCAAGGTCGAGCTCAAGCGCAAAGGCTGCGAGGTCCGCGCCCAGGCGGGCTATTTCAGCCCCAAGCCCTTCGCCGAATATTCCGATCTCGAAAAGCAGCTCCACCTCTTCGACCTGGCCCTGTCCGACCGGCCCCTGCTCCAGACGCCGGCCGTCTTCGCCATGGGCGCGCTGTCCTATGCCTCCGGCGAGGAGCCCCGCCTCCTGATGCTCTCGAAGATCCCGACCGCGGTCCTCGACAAGTTCTCGGGGAAAAAGGTCGAGATCGTGGCGATCGTCTTCGACGACAAGGACAACGTCGCCGGCCTGCAGCGCCGCGAGGCGGACCTCTCGAAATACCGCGGAATGGACGTCTTCTTCACGTCGGGCGCGGCCCTCGCTCCGGGCAACTACCGGTGCCGGATCGTCATCCGCGACCTCGCATCGGGGACCGCGGCCGTGGCCTCGTCGCCGGCGCGCGTGGCAAAACCCGCGACCGTTGGCCTCAGCCTCCACACCCCCCTGCTGCTCGTCGCCGAGAGCAACTTCGCGTATCTCGAAGCGGCGCCCTCGAAGACGCGGGACAAGCTCGGCTGGGCCGAGGCCTATCCCTTCGACCGGTCGCGCTACTCCCCCCTCGTGGCGGCCGCGCCGGCCGGGACGGCGAAAATCTACGCCGCCCTCCCCTGCTCCATGACCGGGCTCGTCGCGCCGGACGTCGCATTGTCCGTCCATCTGGTCCGGACGACGAGGGGCGAATCGATCGCCCTGCCCTTCACGGTGCTGGCCAAAACCGGCCTCGCCGGCGCCGAGATCAGGTTCCTCGAAATCCCGCTCGCCGGCGTCCCCTCCGGAAAGTACCGCCTCTATCTCCACGCCGAGGACGCGGCTTCGAAAGCCGTGTCCTACGCCCAGACGTTCCTGACCCTGACCTCCGCCGCCCCCATCCGCTGACCATCGGGGCCATGCCCAGGACTACCCCCCAGGGGGATAGTGTTGACTTTTTTCCGCGGCGGGGATCTATAATATATTCAGAGGTCTTCTATCATGAGCATCAAGGAACGCTGGTCTATGGTCGGTCTCTTGTCGGCGTTTTGTCTCTTCGCCGCCCCGCCGCCGCCGCTGCGGTCGACGCCGCAGGAGCCCATCCGCTTCCAGAAGCCGCTCGAACACAATGTGGCCGTCACGCTGAAGCTCGTCCAGGTCTACGTCATCGACAAGAAGGGGAAGCCCGTCCAGGACCTCCGGAAGGGCGATTTCCACGTCACGGACAAGGGCGTCCCGGTGACGATCACCGAATTCGAAAAGCACGTCCTGGAGCCGCCCGCGCAGGGCGCCGCGGCCACCGGCCCCGAGAAGCTGCTCTCGTCCCTGACGCCGCCTCTCCAGCCGATGACCCGGAAATTCTTCCTCTTCTTCGATTTCGCCTTCAACAACCAGCGCGGCATCAACAAGTCGAAGGAGGCCGCCCTCCATTTCATCGACCGCGAATTGAAGCCCGCCGACGAAGTGGGCCTCGTTTCCTATGGGAGCATCGGGGGGCTCGCCATCCACGAGTTCCTGACGACCGACCACGCGAAAGTGCGGGACGCCGTGAAATACCTGAGCCCCCAGAAACTCGTCGGGCGGGTGGGCGATATCGAGGAACAATACTGGCGGCAGGCCGCCGAGGGGACAGCGACGAAAGTCTCCCACTCCGACCCCGATGTGGGCACGATGACCCCGAAGGTCCCGCAGGTCTACAACTGGCAGCGCCAGGAGTCCAAGAGCCAGTCGGCCAACTTCCTGCTCAAGCTGACCTCGTTCGCCGAGGCCCTGCGTTACGTTCCGGGGCAGAAGCACATTGTCCTGTTCACGACCGGCGTTGCAAGCACCATGATCTACGGCGCCCAGCAGGGCGACCCGATCGAGTCCGTGCTCATCGGGAACAACTCCCGAAGCCGCTTCGACACGGGCGACCACATCCTCCGGACGATCAACGAGGACCTGCTCAAGCAGTTGAGCGCGGCCAACTGCACCGTGTTCGCCTTCGACACGCGCGAATCGGCCGTCATCCCCTCGCTCTTCACGTACGACGAACAGACCTACGAGACATCATACCGCGACCTCTTCTACGACGAGGGCGTGCGACAGAACGTGAATCTGCCCCTCAAGGACGACCGGGTCACGGGGGAATACTCGCTCCGCCGGATGTCCGTCGTGACGGGCGGCAAATACTTCTCCAACATCGGCGACTACGAGAACACGCTCTCCCAGGTCCAAGCCCTCACCGGGATGTACTACGTCCTCGGCTACTCCGTCGGCGAGCAGCCGGACGGCGCGTATCACGAGCTCAAGGTGGAGGTCGACCGCAAGGGCTGCGACATACGGACCCAGGCGGGCTATTACAACCCGAAGCCCTACGCCGAATACACGGACCTGGAAAAGCAGCTCCAGCTCTACGACCTGGCCCTGTCCGAACGCTCGTTCCTCCGGACGCCGCTGTCGTTCTCGATGAGCGCCCTGTCGTTCACTCTGGGCGGCGAGAGCCGCATCCAGGTGCTCTCCAAAATCCCCAATGCCGTGATGGACAAGTTCTCGGGGACAAAGTCCGAGCTCGTTGCCCTGATTTTCGACAACGCGGACAATCTGCTCGGCCTACAGCGATACGAGACCGACCTCTCGAAATTCAAGGGCATGGACGTCTTCTACACGTCCGGCGCGGCGGCCCGGCCCGGTGGCTACAAAGCCCGCCTGGTCATCCGCGACATGGAAAACGGAGCGGCGGCGGTGGCGTCCACGCGGGTGAACGTCGTGCCTAAGCCGCTGACCGGACTGGGGCTCCACACCCCGCTCCTGCTCACGGCCGAGAGCAACTTCGCCTACCTCGAATCCGTCGCGGCCAAAAAAACCGGGAGGGCCGACTGGAAGGACGCCTACCCTTACGAGCGGGCCAAATATTCACCCCTCCTTGGCGCACTGCCGCGCACGGCGGGGCGGATCTACGCCCTCCTCCCCTGCTCCACGGCCGGCCTGGTCCAGCCGGAGATCGCCGTAGCGGCCTGGCTGATCGACGCGGGGACGGGCGAAAAATTGCCGCTCAAAGCGACCGTATTGAACAAGACTGAGAGCGGGAGCCTCGACATCCTATTCCTCGAGTTGGACCTGGGTGGCGCGCCCGAAGGAAAATACCGGATCTTCTTCCACGCCGAAGACGCGGCCTCGAAATCGATCGCCACCGCCCAGACGGCGCTGGTTATTAATCCGTAACATGAGCCGGTCGCCGATCGTCGCCCCGGTGTTGTCGCTTTTTCTCCTCGCGGGTTCTCGGGGCGTCCCATCGCCCCAAGCCACGGACGGACCATCGACCGCAGCCCCCGACCTGGGCGTGATCCTCGCCAAGACCGCCGAATACTGCCGGAAGCTCGAGAGCGTGGCGTTCGACTACATTTGCCGCGAGGAAATCACGGAGAGGATCGATCCCAATCTCGACGCGAGCCGTCCGCTCCTTTCCAACTGGACCACCGTGGGCCAGGGAATCTTCGTGGAAAGACGGTTGCCGGACATCAGAAATTCCTATGTCTACGATTATCAGTGCGTCCGCACCGGCCGCAAGGCCAGGGAGGTCCGGACTCTTCTCGAAAAGAACAAAAAGAAATTGAACCGATCCGACGCGACCCTCGAGACCGAGGTTTTCGCCTTCGGGAACGCCATCCAGGGTCCCGTGGGGCTCTTCGGCGAGCGCGTGCAGGCCCTTTACGAGTACAGGATCGCGGGCAGGGACAAAATCGGCGGCCGGCCGGTCGTCCTCGTGGACAGCGCCCCCCGCGACCCGGACTCGGCGGCGAAAAACCTCTACGGGAAAGCCTGGATCGATCCCGCGACCTTCGACATTCTGAAAATTGAATGGAGCGAGAAGGGAGTCCGGCATTACGGCGTTTTCGAGGAGCGCGGCCGGAAATACGGACGGACGCCCCGGATTACGCTTCGCTCAGAATTCAGCGTCGAGAAGACGGGGATCCGCTTCCCCAGCAAGCTCTTCATCGAGGAAGCTTATCTCAACGAGCGGGGGCGGGACTTCGTCCGCTCGGAGACGACTGTCATTTACAAGGACTTCAAGTTCTTCACGGTCGAGGTGGAAATCAAGTAAGCCCGGCCGCGGACTCAGTCCCAGCCGTCCATATCATGGTTCAAGACCCCCAGGCTGCCGAAGCGCGGGTTGACGACGTTGCTGTAGATCGAGCCGAAGGTGAAGCTCAGATTGACCGAAAGGTACAAGTTGTAATTCGTGGCCAGTTCCCGGCGGCGGAGGAGGATCTCCTCCAGGCTGGCCCCGCCTTTGGCCAGGGAAAGCTGGTCGCGAACGCGCTCATACATCCCATCGATGTTCAGGTCCAGCCCCTTGACGATCCGGAACGACAGCTCGGTCATGAAGATCAGGCGGTTGTACCGGAGATCGTGGAAATAGTGCGACCCTTCGAGCGAGGACGACAAGGAGCCCCACGGCTCCTTGATCTCCAGGGTGACGGACAAGGCCTGGCCGAACAGGCTTTCCCGGGTCTTGTCGTAGATCGTCTCCTCGCGGTAGCGGGCGAATTCGCAGCCGACCCGGTAGAGGAAGCGCAGCTGGCGGCGCGTCGATTCGGCATAGGGAAAGAGGTTGAATTCTACGGCGGGCGCCGGCGTGATCTTGGATTTCATGTTCCGGAACGTGGAGGAGGCCGCGGTCAGCATCAGGCCCGCGGACCAGTGCTCGCCGAGGCTCTTGACGTACAGCCCGCTGAAATCGATCTGCTCGGCCGTACTCTCGATCCATCCTTCGCCGTATTGGAATTTCTCGTCGGTGAAGAACGCGGCCAGGCCAAGACGGATCTTGGATTCGGGCGTGATCCGGTTGGCCGAAAAGCTGAAGTTGATCGAATCGGATTTCGTCTGCGATTCCCGGTTGATTTCCCCTCCCACCCCGGCGCTGAACACCCAGAAATTCCACGTGTCCACGACGTCGGTCGGGTTCACCTTTTGCTTGAAATCGACGGAGATCATGTCCCGGATCGGCGTGCGGGAGGCGTACGGGATGAGGCCCATCTTCAGGACCGTGACGTAGCCGCGGCGGACCTCCTCTTCCGTGTCCGTCTTCTGAGAGGCGTAGATCAGCGTGCAGTTGATCGCCGCGTAAGAACCCTGGCCGATGAAGGCCAGGGTGTATTCCGTCCCGCCGCTCCCCGTGTCCTGGGTCGTGACCAGGACGTGGACGTCGGCTTCCTTGCGGTCACGGACATAGTTGACAAAGGGGATTTCGGTGCGGATATAGTCCTGGTCGCCGTCCTCGAAGTCGATGAAGACCTTGGGGGCCAGCTTCTTCATTTCGGCGATATCGATTTTTCCCTTGCCGCTCTGTTCGTCGTTCCGGTCTTGAGACGAAGCGGAGAGCGGATTCAGGAGGAGGGCCAGGCCGAGAATCGCGATCGGTACGAATTTCTTCACATTCAACTCCTTCGCTCCAGGCCAACGAACCCGGAATGTCAATTTGGAGGGGAAGCGCCCTTCCAAAGGGCGCCGGGAAGACCCGGCCGCCCTGCGACCAAGGGGGCGACTCCCCCGTTAAGAAATTTTTTCGAATATTTTCAGCGGATCTTCAGAAACCAGATCCGCATCTCGCCCGCGCCGCGGTTGGCCCAGGCATAATACGGCACGGCCAGGAAATCGCGCTCCTCCGCCGCCGCGGCCGCCGAGCCTCCGGATGATCGGACCGAGGCTTTCCCTTTCAGGACCACGACCCCATCAAGGAGGCCGGGCCGGAATTCGGCGGTGAACTTCGCGTTTTCGGCGAGCGCCAAATCGAGGACCCGGCCGCCGTTGTCGATGCCCTCGGCGCAGAACACGATCGGTCCGCGTTGGAGGGCGATCTTTCCGGCATCCTCCTTCAAGGAGGGGTGGGCGACGACTTTCCGAATGGGCATGGGCAGGGCCAGATCCACCACATCGCCCTTCTTCCACACGCGCTTGAGCCGGGCATAGCCCTTGTCCATGTCGAGCGCGATGGCGGCCCCATTCACCCGAAGTGCCGGCTTCTGGTCGTTGGCGTCGGCGAACCGGTAGAGGTCAGTCGGCACGGGACGCCCCAGGGCCCAACCGGGGATGCGGACGTCGAGCGTGAATTCGGCCTCCGTCTCCGGGTCGACCGCGATCTTCACCGCGCCGTCCCAGGGATAGCGCGTCTCCTGCCGCACGGCTACCTTTCGGCCGTTCACTTCGACCGCAGCCGCGTTGCCGATGAAAAGGTTCACGTAAAGGACGTCATCCATGACGGCGTAGATGTAGCCCGGCACGGACGGCAGGAAGCGGGTGATGTTCGGCGGGCAGCAGGCGACTTCGAACCACGGCGCCCGTCCGACCTGGTCCATGTAGAGCTTCGTCTTGCCGTCGGACTCGAGCGGGTTCTGATAGAAGAACGACATGCCGTCGAGCGCGACGCCCGAGATCAGGCCGTTGTACATGATCCGCTCGAGGACGTCGACATATTTCGATTCGCCGTGGAGGAGGAACAGCCGCTGGTTCCAGAGGGCGTTCCCGATCGCGGCGCAGGTCTCGGCGTAGGCCGCCGCGTTCGGCAGCTCGTAAGCGTCGCCGAAGCCTTCGGACGTGTCGCGCGCGCCGACGCCGCCGGTCAGGAACATCTTCTTGCCAACCACGTTCTCCCACAGCCGGTCGATGGCCTTGACGTATTCCGGCCAGCCGCCGAGGGCCGCGACGTCGGCCATCCCGGCATACATATACATGGCCCGGACGGCGTGGCCGACCGCCTCGTCCTGCTCGAGGACGGATTTGTGGTTCTGGAGATACTCGTCGGAGTCGTAGACGGCGAAGTCGTCCTTGGGATCGTGCCTCTCGCCCCCGAAATAATGGCCTCGCTCGTCGAGGAAGAACTTGGCCAGGTCGAGATACGCCCGGTTGCCGGTCGCGCGGTAGAGCTTCGAAAGACCGATCTCGACTTCTTGATGGCCGGGGAAACCGTGCCGTTTCCCGAGTCCGAACGTCCGGAGGAGCAGGTCGGCGTTCTTGACGGCGATGTTCAAAAAACCCTTCTCCCCCGTCGCCTGGAAATGGGCCACGGCCGCCTCGTACATGTGTCCGACGTTGTAGAGTTCGTGGCTGACCCGGAGGTTCGACCAGCGCTCCTTGCCCGCCCCGGGGGCGGGGTTTTTGGGGTCGATGGTCCGGTTCGTATAAAGATAGCCGTCCGGCTCCTGGGCCTTGGCGATGATGACGATCAGGTCATCGAGCTGTTTCTTGAGCGCGGGATCGGGACGGAGCATCAGGGTATAGGACGCGCCTTCCATGACCTTGTAGATGTCGGAATCGTTGTAGCGTTTTCCCTGGAAGGCCCCTTTCATCAGCCCCGCGGCCTTCCGGAAATTGTCCACGCGGCCGGTCTCCTCGTTCTTCTTCAGGGCGAACGGAACGGTCACGGCCCGGTTGGTCTCGATTTTCGGGGCCCAGAAGGCATCGTTGACCTGGACCCGGGTGAACGGCACAGGACGGACGGGGTAGTCAACACTATGCCCCAAGGCAGCATAGTGCAGGGCATAGCCCCGCTTGTCGTTCTTGGCATCGATGGGCGCGGCGGCTACAACCAGTCCCGCGAGCAGGCAGAGAGCAAGGAACATCCTTGTTATGGCTTTTGTCATCTGAAACCTCGTCATTTATTCGCGACCTGTACCTCGTAGAGCGAGACGCTCATCGGCGGCACGGTCAGCCGGCTCCCGAACGGCACGTTGGGGACCTCCTGGATTTTGATCACCGGCTCCTTCCCCGGATCGTTGTAGGCTTGAGGGTCGTTCCCCGTGATGAGATAGAGCCTGGCCGATTTCGGGACGCTCACTCCACTCCAAATCAGAGGCAGGGTCTGCGCCTCTCGCGTGGGATTGACGACGGCCACGGTCAGGACCTTCTTCCCCTCCTTCCAGGCGGCCGCCACGTCGAGCGGCTCGGGCGCGCCGCCGACCTTGATCGGGACCGTGCCGTAGTGCGCCCGGTAGAGCTTGAGGACGAGCCCCGTCGTTTCGAACTCGGCCGCGGTCTTCGTCGTCTTGATCGCGCCGATGACGTTCACCGTCTGCGCGTAGTTGGCCATGTAGATGATGTCGCTCTGCCGGAAGTATTCGTGAAGCCCGGCGGCGATCCCCAGCCCGTCCTTTAGGAAATAGCGCGTTCCCAACTCGCCGAAGACGTGCGGCCCGTACCAGTAGTTCCACTCGTCGAGGGCGACCCGGATGTCCTTGCCCTGGAGGGCCGGGATCGAGGTCCGATACTTGCGGTGGGCATCGGCGATGCGCTTCACCTCCCGCGGGATCTGGGCGACGTGGCCCATCAGGCCGGGCATCTCCCCGCAATAGAAATGTTCGCTCATGAGATCCATGGCCTCGGCGTTCGCGGCGAGCATGCCCTCGCTCCAGCTCCCGACCGCCCCGACGGCGACCAGCCGGATCGAAGGGTCCTTGGCCCGCATCGCCTGGGCGAAGCGGGCGTGCTTCTTGACGTAGTCCGCGAGGGGCATGCTGCCGAGCTGCCAGCCGCCGTACATCTCGTTGCCGATCGACCAGAACTTGACGACCCACGGCTGGGGATGGCCGTTCGCGGCACGCAGCCGGCCCATGGGCGTTTCGGCCGCGCCGTTCGCGTATTCGACCTCGTCGGCGGCCTGCGTCTCGTTGCCCTGACCGCTGTTGACCGAGATGTAGGGGTCGGTCCCGAGGAGGCGGCAGAAGTTCAGGAATTCATGGATCCCAACGTCGTGGTGCTCGACGCCGAGCCAGGCTGGGTTCTTGCGCGGCGGCCGCTTGTCGGGATCGCCCAACCCGTCGCGCCAGTTGTAGCCGCTGACGAAATTCCCGCCCGGCCAGCGATACACCGGCGAGTCGAGCTCCTTGAGGACCTTGAGGACGTCGGGCCGGAAGCCGTCGACGTTGTCCTCGGGCATCAACGAAAGCGTCCCCACGAGGAAGGCTTCTTTTCCCGTGCTCGCGATCTCGAGGCGCGCGGCGGCGCTCGAGGCTTCGGCCTTGAAGGACAAGGGGACGGTTTTGTAGCTGGTGGTCAGGTCGGAAATTGTCAGCGTCTGCCGGTCGTTCGTCCCGGCTCCCCAGACGAGGGAGACGCGGATCGGCAGCGCCCCGGGATCGGCCGCGAGGACGATGCGGCCCGTATAGCCCTTGCCCTTGATGACGGCCAGGTTCTCCTGGACGACGCCGCCCGCGTCGCCGTTCCCGCGGAGTCGGATCTCGGGGGCGTGGACGCCGACGTAGGGGCGGATCGGGTTCATGCGGACGTTGCGCGCGTCGCCGACCGCCTTCCAGGGCGAATCCTTGTCGCCGACAGGGTAGTAGAACTTCCGGTCCTCGAGCATCTCGGCCCAGAGGCCCTGGTAGATGCAGCGGCCGAGGTGTTCGATGAACTGGCCGTAGATGTATTTCGAGATCGGAGCGCCGGTCCTGGCCGCGTCGATCGCCGCCGTCGGGTTCATGGGCTTCGACGACAGGAGCTCAAGGCGGACATCGTCGAACCAGGCCGCGCCCGTCGCCCTTCCCCATCCGCCGAACAAGCCGTTGATCTGGAGCGCGTCGTTGGCCTCGGTGTCGAACAAGAGTTCCACCCGAGTCCAGTCCTGCGTGCCGACGATGGGCTTCGTCTGGAGAGGGTCGAGGCCGTGGATGTTGAAAAGCGCGCCCCGCGCCCGGCCGAGCGGCTTGACGTCCTGCGTCCTGATCCAGCCGGAGAGGCGGTATTTCGAGAAGGGCTTCACGGGCGCGACGGTGCTCCAGGAGAGGTCCCCGCCCTCGGCCGAGCTGATCTTCGCGCTGCGGCCGCCGGAATGGGCGACCGCCGCGTCGATTTCGAAAACGCCCCGGCCCTGGTGAGTCGCCTGGAACCAGCCTTTGGGCGCGGCGCCATCCATGTCTTCGAACGACGGATTGACGATGATGTTCGAGGCAACCGGCGCCGCCTGCCCGCTCGCTGCCGAGGACAGAGACGATTCGGATAAAAATAATATACAAGCAACCAACCCGACGATCATGAAAAGAGCTTTTTTCATAATCCCCTCTTTCACATTATTCGTTTTTTCGATTTCTTTTCACCCGGATGACAGCGGGACCTCAAAACTCGTCAAGGTCTTAGTTTCTGAGGCGAGGAGGGCGCGGTTCGAAAACCGATCTTCGGCCCGATCTCTTCCTTTGGCGCGGCGCGAGCCCCGGTCGCTCGAAGCGGCGGGGACCCGC
>Ga0209226_10000085_pt1 | contig 62690 bp, 43 predicted proteins | sample BarGraNGADG00212_2_FD_184497 | JGI IMG/M metagenome (GOLD analysis project Ga0209226, IMG submission 184497) | Arctic peat soil microbial communities from Barrow, Alaska, USA - Barrow Graham LP Ref core NGADG0011-212 (SPAdes) (version 2) | ecosystem: Environmental > Terrestrial > Soil >...
TGTGAGTCCGGGTAAATGTTGCGAAGTTACTTGTCATGGTGAACTTTATAAACGGCGAGCAAAAAACGCTGCCAGCTGCGCGTCGGCCGGCAGCCCATGTTACTTTGTCTCGGATGCAGGATTTGTCCGGGTGCCACAAAATTTGATAAACGAAAATAAAGTTAAAAGCATAGACTTTGGGGTTGATTACGAAGCTGTCTGGGCTGCCGAAGGCCATTAATTAAACCGACTTTGTTAGCATTTGTGCAAATTTAAAAACTGTCACGGTGAAACGAATTTGTCATAATAACTAAAATTTATCAAGGTTTTCAGTCCTGGCTGGCAGGCAAATTTGTCACTGTGCAGGATTTCAATTGCATTCAGATGCGTATGTCCAGGTGCAACGGCCATTTCAAATTTGTAGTGAGAGCAGGATCAAAAGCAAAAAGTATGACAAACAGCTTACCTTTAATGTCCGTGTTGGTGGCTGCTCTTATTTGAATTATATTTTAGCAATTGTATTGATCATTATATCATTGAATTTTTTTGCTTCTTCGTCTAAGGGATTATGCCCTGAATATTCAAACCAGATTATCTGCTTGGAAGGAGCTGATATATTTTGGAAAAAAGTTTCAACCAAAACTGATGGTACATTCCAATCATATCTGCCTTGCATGAAATATATTGGAATACTTATTTGCTTTATATCTGTGAAGTCTATTGAGAACAAGTCTTTTTCAAGGTGCATGACAGAAAAACCTAATCCTTTGATCCAATAATATTCTTTATAATCCTTATAAGCAGCTAAAGCTTTTTTCATATCTTCATCAATCTTGTTGTTATAGACAGTCCCCTTATACTTTGTTAAAAGTTCGTATTGTTTACAGAAACAATCAAAATCTCCACTGCATAAAGTAGGATCCTTCAAGTATAATCGTCGGAGTACATTCAAAGTTGAAGTGTCATGATTTGATTTTGCTTTGGCTTCTATCCATCTCTGGCTAATTTCCATTCCCTTTTTCATATTGATAACCTGCGAGATACCAATATATGCGATATAATCATCTGGATATTTTAGAGCCAAATTCATACCTATAATAGACCCCCAAGAGTGAGCTGCCAAAAATATTTTGTTTTTATTATATTTCTTTTTTAACAATAAGGTTAATTCATGTGCATCTGAGATTAATTGATCAAGAGTCATATTTCCAGGGTTAGGATTGCTTTGAAAAGATTTTCCAGAGCCTCTTTGTTCCCATATTACAAGAGTGAATGCATCTGTTAGTTCTGAATTGAAATATCTGAGTAGTGGTGTCTCCGGCAAGCCAGGTCCTCCATGGATAAAAAGTAGTATTGGGTTGTTATTTGATTTTGAGAGAGTCTCGACATATTGTTTTTCTCCACCAAGTGATACAAAGCCACTATCAATATTTATATTAACCAATGAACTATAACCGTTGGTTAAACTTCTCGAAGATCTGTTTTGACAGGATACTATGACAAATATAAGTGTGGCTAATAAGAAGGACTTTTTCATAATCTTTTAAATATTGGTTTTCGGGATATTGTCTATTTTTTGTTAGAGAGAGTCAAGATCGTGAATTTTTATTTGCAGTTTGGCCAAAGTAGCCACTAACTCGTATTTAGAATTTGCTATAACCAAATTTACAAGGATCTTTGAATATTGGGTGTTATAAAATCCTTTGGTTTTCCGTTAGCATTTGTGACAATTTCTTTCAATTACGTATGTGTCTCGGTATAAGCAAACTGTCTCGAGAGAGGCTTGGCATAAATGCTAACGGCGGCCGGTTTGATTAGTGGCCGTCCGGGTCGGGGCTGGCGAGTTTTTTGCCAGTCCTGGTAGAAGAGTGCAAAGTTTCGTGTCAGGGTAAAACCCGCTTGCGTGGAAGTCTGGGTAAATGTTGCGAAGTTACTTGTCATGGTGAACTTTATAAACAGCGAGCAAAAAACGCTGCCAGCTGCGCGTTGGCCGGCAGCCCAGTAGACTTTGTCTCGGATGCAGGATTTGTCCGGGTGCCACAATGTTTTATAAACGGAAATAAAGTTAAAAGCATAGACTTTGGGGTTGATTATGAGACTGTCCGGGCTGCCGAAGGCCATTAATTAAACCGGCTTGTTAACAATAGTACGAGTTTTAAAGTCTTGGTGCAAATGCTCATTTTGGGTCTTGTTTTCGAGTCCTGGTAAACTGATGGAAACTATCCTGTTTAGATGAAATTGTATAAAGTGATGAGTCCTGGCAAACGTAAGAAAACCCAACTGTAAAACAGATAATTGATAAATGCCGTTAACAATAGTACGCCTTGCAAATGACTGGTCGTCAAGTAGAAAATTTCTAATCAAAGAACATTTGCAGGGCATCAGCGTAGGCATAAAAAATTGGCCAGGTCAAGTGTCGCGGTACAAGTTTTATTAATATGAATAGTTTGTCTCGGATAGTACTAACCTTTTAAATAGAGTGGCGTGAGTGCCAATTTTTTATTTGCGCGTTGGCAGAAGTATTCGGCTGGGCATTTGCGTGTCGCGGTATAAACTGATAAACGGTGAAAAACTCTCTTGTCACGGTGAACTTTATTACTTGCAGTGCGCGAAGCCGAATGTCCTGGTTTTCTGGCGTATTATTGTTAACGGCAGCCGGTTTGATTAGTGGCCGCCCGCGTCGGGGCTGGCGAGTTTTTTGCCAGTCCTGGTAGAAGAGTGCAAAGCCCCGTGTCAGGGTAGAAGCCGATTACGTATGAGTCCGGGTAAATGCTGCGAAGTTACTTGTCATGGTGAACTTTATAAACGGCGAGCAAAAAACGCTGCCAGCTGCGCGTCAGCCGGCAGCCCATTAGACTTTGTCTCGGATGCAGGATTTGTCCGGGTGCCACAAAATTTTATAAGCGTAAATTAAGCTAAAAGCATAGACTTTGGGGTTCATTATGAGGCTGTCCGGGCTGCCGAAGGCCATTAATTAAACCGGATTGTTATATGTAGGGTTAATTTTAAAACTGTCTCGGTATAACTTTGTCTCAATACAAGACCAGACAGGATATTTGTTAATACCTGTGTCTTGGTGGCTGGCTTATATATTTGTCTATTTTTTTGTTTTAATTTCAGAAAAGTCATTTCCATTCAATTAGTCCAAAGCTTGAACCGATTGAATTGTACTCAATTCCATTTGAGACAATTATTAATCCAGCTTTTTGGCAAAAAGTTTTTTAATTCCAATAATACCAGTCAAGCCAAAAAATAAAACACTAGTCGCACCAATACTTTTAATTACAATTGGATTTCTTAAAAATTCTATATTGATATCTTGAAAGTAATCGGGATTAGAGAAAATCCAAATTCCTGCTATAATAAATATTAAAGAACCAGCAATATGTCGATAAATTTTGTTTTTGCTAAATGGGATTTCAATTTTTTCTTTCATTTTTTTCTTTTTTAGTTTTGTTTAAATGCAAGGTAACGACTGTATAAATACTATAGTGGCGTTTATTTCTGACTTGTGTGTGGTGTCATTTTTGTTGCTTTTGTTCATGTTGTAAATATATAAAAATTCATTCCTTAAATGTTAAAGTTATAAGTCCAATTTGTCACACTGACTTTTAATCTAATCGAAACCCTTGGTAGTTACGTAGGGAGAGACCTAAATGGCCTTGTTGTTTTTGTGCCATGAATAGTTGTCTTGCCGATAAGTTAGGGTAGGCAAAAAAACACGTGTTTGGCAGTAGCGTCAGGTGTCGCGGTGGCGGCTGCCAAACTCTTACTTGTGCGTTGGGAGTCCTGGTAAATATATTGATCCTACTCTTGTGCAGTTATATGTAGGGTGATTGTCAAGCTAGTCTAATTGCCAGGTGTCCAGAACCTTACATATAACGGAGCGCGGGTATAAGCAGTAAGCGTTGGTGGCGCAGTCACGCCGACAATCAGTCCCGGTGCTTTAGCCTGAAAACTGTCCCGGCGTGCAAGCCACCATGGCGCAATTTTTGCAAGTCCCGGCGAAAGATTTACTTGTCTCGGAGGGAGGAACTGTCCAGAGCCGGTTTTATGAATTTGGTAAACGGACGATAAGCTTTGTGTCATGATAAAATTGTCCAGGCGGCGTGCAAAAATTGTGACAAGCTTATTGCTTATGACCCGCGTGTTAAAGGCAGGGCAAATTTTAAATCTGTCTCGGTTATGAAAAGTTTATGCATCTGAACCTGTCGAGTTGAGTGGCAGGGACGGGCTGGTAGGCTCTTTACGCAAAGAAAAAATCCTAATTATTTACAAAATTGCTTTTTGCGTAATGTGCCTGACAGCGCAGGGAAGGTTTAAGTCCATTCTGGTTTAGTTTTTTATTAAATTGATCTTGAAAGTTTTCATCAAAATTTGAGGCTATATGTTACGGATGGTAGAATTGGAAAAAGAGTATATTTTTTAAAAACTAATAAATCCTTTTTCCCATGAAGATCATCATTCCCGAAGTAAACGAAGAAGACATTTTTTCTATTGTAAACATTATAAACACTAAGGCTCCAAGTTCTGTAAACGATTTTTTTCTGTTTATGAAAATTAATTCCTAAATCAAGTCTGTGATAAGCAGGGAGCCTGTAATTGTTTCTGCTTTGGAAGTACTGAACATCAGTTTGAGGACCAATAATCCTATAAGCATCATATACATCAGTAACAAGAGTAAATAAATTGCCTGAAGTGAATTCCCAACTGGCTCCGGCATCAATTTTGTCATTCAGCTTCTGATTCAAAATGATGCTTATATCATGTCGTCGGTCATATTTGTAAGGGAACCAATTTCCTGAATTAATATTTCTAAATCGACGTTCCGTTTTTGAAAGAGTATAAGAGATCCAGCCAGTGGTCTTACCAGTACTTTTTTTAAGCATAAACTCCAAACCATAGGCTCTGCCTATACCTCCTTTTTCTATTTTATTTTCCCAACTACCACCCTCAAGAAAACTACTCCCCTCACTGTATTCAATCAGTTCTTTCATTGATTTGTAATAAGTTTCCATGCTAAGTTCAAAATTGTCACTGAAATTGTGAATTGTACCTATGGCAACCTGGTCAGATAACTGAGGGCCAACCTCGTCCGTTACAGGTACCCATAAGTCTGTGGGGAAAGTTATTCTTGAACTTGTTAAGAGATGGATATATTGTTTCATCCTCGAATAGGCAAACTTAATTGCAATATGATCATTTAAAAGGTAGCGACCAGAAAATCTGGGTTCCATAGAGCCATAGAACCTGTTTTTAACTAGGAATGCGGATACACGTAATCCTGTATTAACTTTTAACCTACTGCTTAATTGTATTTCGTCCTCAATATAGAATGAAGGTTCTAAACCCGTCTGAGTAATTTTCTTATTTGCATTTAAAGTGCTGTCACTCTCTGCACTTACTAATGAAATAAGAGACATAGGAGTAAAAATGTGATATATGCTTCCGAAACCAAATTTCACAGAATGTCCTTTAAGAGGCTGATAATCAAAATCTATTTTTAAACTCAGATCAGTGATCCCTGAAAAGAAATCAGATTTATAGTCGTAATGCTTTATTGTCCCGTCCACCTGATTTAACTGAGTGTTATTCATTATTTTATAGTCCAGATACTTATAATTGCTATATGTAAGACTGGAATTACTGAATAACCTGCTATTAAGGATATAATTCCACCGAAGCGCTGCGGTTATATTGCCCCATCCATAATATTGATTCATGTCAGAGGTATATTTGATTTTGTCATTTATAAACTCGCCATGGGTTTTAATACTTGAAATATGGTCCTTTCCGGTATAGACACTAAGGTACAGTCTGCTCCGGTCAGAAAACGTATGATTAATCTTTGCAGTAAGATCGTAGAAGTAATAATACGGAAGTTCCTTTCTTTTTAATAAAGTCCGGGTAACCAGGTCCACCCAGCTCCTTCTTCCTGATATCAGAAAAGATGTATTGCTATTACCTAGAGGACCTTCCAAAGTAATTTTTGATGAAATTATACCCAAAGTCCCTTCTCCATGAAATTCTTTATTATTGCCTTCCTTCATCCTGATATCAACAACCGAGGAAAGTCTGCCGCCATATTGTGCAGGAAACCCACCTGTGATAAGGGTAACATTTTTTATAGCATCCGGATTAAAAATTGAAATAAAACCAAAAAGATGGTCGGGGTTATAGACAGTGACACCATCTAAAAGTATGAGGTTCTGATCAGGACCTCCTCCTCTTACATATAGCCCGCTTGATCCCTCAGTTCCTGTTTGAACCCCCGGAAGCGATTGTAATACCTTTAGAACATCTGTTTCTCCCATTAACATAGGTACCTGTTTAATTGTACTTACTGGTAATATTGTTGTACTCATACGGGAGCTTTGTAAAAGCCTCATTTTATCATCTACAACAACTTCTCCAAGTGAATATATCCGGGGCTGAAGCAATATAACAATATCTGTGTCACCATCGAGGGAAAAAGCTTTTCGGTAAGTTTCGTAGCCGACAAAACTAGTTATCAGGCTGATTGTCTTATTGCTGCACTTTAGGGTGAAATAGCCATATGAGTTGCTGATGTTCCCATTCTGCGACAGGGAATCGAAGATCATAGCGCCTATAAGCCTTTCTCCGGTTTTTGAATCCTCAATATATCCACTGACAGAATAACTCTGACAATGAATATCAAGCAATTGAAAAATGCAGAAAAGCCAAAGTAATGTAACTTTCATTGATATTACTTTTTAAACATAATTACCGGTTCATTAACCCTCATTAAAATTGATGAATCAACACTCACAGAAGTCCCGGAAAAGATACCTGCTCCATTATTAATATTGCTGTAAACCTGACATGGCTCTGAGAACATATCGGCTTTTTTGCTTACTTGCTTAAAGTATGAGCTCGAATACCTGAAATATTCATCGTTGATAGTGTACAAATTGAGATAAAGTCTACTTATATACGTTCCCTTATAATCTCCAAGAATGGCTAATCCAAGAACATTCAGCGGAATTAAAACTATTAATTCATATGTCTTTCCATCAAAAGTATCATCAGTTAAGAAAACTTCATCGGGCAGGTAACCGGAGTCCTCTTCTTTTTCAAGTGAAATAAAACCCGGGATGTCAAAATTGGGAATAAAAAATATAACATTCAGGTCATGGCAAATATATGGCACTCGCCCTATTCCTATCTTAGTTTGGCAGTTAATACCCCGAAAATCACAATCTTGTGTTTTTATGGTTCGTGTAATACTTAAATTATAGTAGTTTTTTATTCCGCCCGGATCTTTGAATTTTATTTTACATTCGAGAGCACTTGTATAATGTCCGGCATATTGTGTAATTACAGTAACAGTATCAACAGAAATTAAATGAACCGGCTGAGGAATTTTTGTTTCAGAATATACCTCACTAAAGCCAGGAGCCGTTACGTTAATTGAGTAAGAATGGTTAACTTCAGGTGTGAAATTACCAGCTGACTGATAGTTCCCAACCCAGGAGTGATAATATTGTTGCCATTTATGGTAAAAAAGGTCCTCAATATATACCCCATCCTTATAAAGCTTAACGTTTGCATCTTTAATTCTTAAACTGGAGTCGATTAAGGGAGGATAAGGCTTACTGCTTGTTACATAAACCCGAATCGGCTGACCCGCATCCAGAATAGAATTAACTGTAATCATTGGTGGATGTTCTGGTACTTTAAGTGTGAGTACTTCTTCGCATGAAGAAACTACTACAATGAAAATCAATAAGATTATAAAATAATTGAGTCTATTTGAGTTAATCCAAAAGGCAGTCATCAGGTTATGTTTAATATTTTTAAATAAACAATAATCGTTCCACAAAACTTAGTAGAACAATCTGTGAAGAATATTAGTAGCTATTTAAGAATTATAAAGTTGTGATAAGGTTGTTGAGATTAAAAAGTCCTGGTAGACGAGGTTGAGTTTTCGTGTTTTGACAAGTCCGCTAGATGGCGGAGTCCGGGTAGGCAAAGAAGCATGTGTTTGGCAACGCAGGGATGGTTGTAGGGATGGGTTGCCAAACTCTTGCTTGCGCGAAGGCAGTCCAGGTATAAGTTTCGTTAATTTGCCTTGCCTGTAACTTGTTTTTAAAATTATAAAACATGCATAAAAGAACCTGTTAGTGTATGATAGAAGTATGTTTCTTAACAAAAGTGAAAACTGTTTAGCTATGCAAAGTAGATTCAAATGTTATTTAAATGTAAAGGTATTTGGATCTTGTCTTGTATCAAAAATTCTGAGAATGTCAACCTTAGTTTTATCCTCACTGTAGTATAAAGAATTGTGTTTCGTAAGTACACATTTTCTAATCTTCTCTTTATTGTAAATGAGTGGGAATTGCTTTGGATTGCAGGAAATTTGCTCTAAATTTTTCTCAGTTAAGTCAATAAACTGTGTTACTAAGTTGCTGTCCCCAATTTTTATCAAGGTATTCCAAAATCCTGGCAAAGTCCCCTTCTGATAAAGGAGACCATATAATTTGTTTAGACATTAGAATACTTCTTATAATACTTTTTAAGTATTACCTCATTTGGAATACCTTTTCCGTCATCAATTTCATCAATGGCATCTAATATTCCACTTCTTTGATTTTCAGACAGTTTGTCCCAATCAGAAGTATCTTTTTGCCCATTGATATAATTTATCAACACTCCGTAAATCTCCTCGAGTTTACCCTTTTCAAGAGCATCTATCTGGCGAAAAAGTTTAAGTTTTAATTCTGAGACTGTCATTGTTTGATATTTTCACAAAGATAGTTATAAGTTAGTCCATTTGTCATCAGTCTTGCTGTTCTAACGCCTTTTCTCACTTAAAAATATCTTACATGCTTTAGAATCTGGTCCTTAATCTGTTCTTTTGAAAAACGAGTAGAAAGAATCGGCTTAAGATTATTTAATTTTTAAGAAGTCTTCAATTGTTATCATCAAATCCTGCTTAATAATCTTGTTCAATAAGCCGCGATCTAACTGTTCTGCACTATGATCCGGAATTACTGTAGTTCTCCCATCTTTATGTTGAATTTTTTTAATTGGCAGGCTTAAACCTCTTTTTTTCATCAAGATATAATTCAATCGCTTCTTTTGTCCTGGCAAAAAGTTCATCGTATGTTTTTGCCTGTGTATGACATCCGGGTAATTCAATAACAGAGGAAATTAAATATCCATCTATACCTTGTTCCACAATTATGTTAAACGTTTTATTTAGCATATTAGAATTATAAATTGCTTGCTTTTATTATTACAAAAGTACTAATAAATTTTTCTCATATTACTATTTGATTTCTATCGTTTTTAAAATATCCCGGATTTAGGAAATCTTACTTATTCTAATCAAGATCCATATCGTTTTGGATTAGAACTGAAGGAGTATTCAGATTCTCAACCTTAACCTCATCCTAAGGTTAAGGTTAAGGTTAAGGTTAAGAAGGTTTCAGTCCTAACTTCTTTCTCAACCTCAACCTCAGCCTCAGCCTCTTTTTACTACCTTCTTCATACTACTTACTACCTACTTTTTCTTCCCCCCGGGCACGCTTTCGCCCCATCAGTCACAAGCGCATTTCGATCTAACATGCTATAACACAGGCCGATTGGATGTTTTTGTCTAACTTTCAAACTTTTATCGAAATAAAGTTAAACAAAGGAACCGGAATATGCAAATAGGAGGGAGGCTACAGGCGTCAGGTTTCAGACTATAGGAAGGTGTGACCAGCAACATACACCCAGCATCCCGCAATTATTTGCCCCGACCCTAAAGAGAGTAATTGATTTTCTTCGCTCCCCTTGGGGTCGGGGTAAACGAAGAAAATCAATGGGCTTTTGCAGGATTTAGGGGGTTTCCCACTCGAAAAGTTATCAACAAAAAATAAATAAGTGGAGTAAAGTGGAGTAAAGTGGATAATTTTTACTTATTTTAGCCCTCTAAACTGTAAAAGCGAGGATGGCCACATTTATAGGTGATTATACGTGCAAAGTGGATGTAAAAGGGAGGTTAATTCTTCCGGCTGCATTCAAAAAGCAGATGCCTGCTGATGCACAGGATCATTTCGTGGTACGAAAAGATATCTTCGAAAATTGCCTCGTTCTCTATTCCATCGGGGATTGGAACACCCAGCTGGACAAGATCAGAAAGAAGATAAATCCCTATAACCGTGAGCATAATATGTTCCTGAGAAATTTCTTCAAAGGAACTGCCGAGCTGTCGCTTGATAATAATAATCGCCTGCTGATTCCTAAAAGATTGATGGATGTTATCGGCGCTGACAGGGATCTTGTGCTTGCAGGTCAGGATGGAAGAATTGAGATCTGGCCGGCTGATGTCTATGACAAAATCGATATGAAACCTGATGATTTTGCGGACCTCGCTGAGAAATTGATGGGTGGAAGTATAAATGAGCCTCAAATATAATGGTCTACCATATTCCCGCACTGCTCAATGAGAGTATTGATGGGCTGAATATCCGGCCCGACGGGATCTACGTCGACGTAACATTCGGTGGAGGGGGACATTCAAAGGAGATTCTTAAAAGGCTTACAACCGGAAGACTTATTGTTTTTGATCAGGATGATGATGCCAGGTTAAATGCCCCTGACGACAATAAATTTCTTTTCCTGAATCAGAACTTCAGGTTTCTGAAAAATAACCTGCAATTCAATAACATCAGTTCAATCGACGGACTCATTGCCGATCTCGGAGTATCATTTCATCAGTTTGATGAGCCGGAACGCGGATTCACTTTCCGTCAAAATGCCCCGCTGGATATGAGAATGAATCAGAAAAGCCTGGTAACCGCTGCACAACTTCTGAATACTCTCGACGAAGCTTCACTTGCAAATCTGCTTTTCAATTACGGAGAACTGACAAATTCAAGAAAGATTGCCAGGAATATTGTTTCGGCAAGGATTATAAAACCGCTTGAAACAGTTAACGATATAATCGCTGCTATTGGGAAACTGGCACCATACAGACAGGAACATAAATTTTATGCGAAAGTTTTTCAGGCCTTAAGGATAGCTGTCAACCACGAGATAGATTACCTGAAAGAAATGCTCGAACAAGCCCTTCCTGTTTTGAACAGCGGCGGAAGACTTGTAGTAATTACCTATCATTCACTCGAAGACAGGGTGGTTAAAAACTTTATGAAGGCCGGCAATTTTGAGGGGGAAGAGAAAAAAGATTTCTACGGGAATATTGAAACGCCTTTCAGGATAATTAACAAAAAAGGGACAACTCCGGGTGATGAAGAGATTGCCGGTAATAACAGGGCAAGAAGTGCACGATTAAGAATTGCTGAAAAGATCTGATTAATGGCAGAAATTAAAGAAAATACTAAAAAGCCGGCAACATCAGGAAGTTTCACGAAGGAGCTTCTCAGCGGGACAATGGTTTCTGAAAAGATCATACTTAAGAACCTGGGATACATTTCGCTGATAACCATTCTTCTTGTAATATATATAGGAAACAGGTTTCATGCAGAAAAAATAACACGTGAATCGGGCCGGTTGCAAAGAGAGGTTAAAGATCTGCGGGCTGAAGCCCTTTCTACATCTGCCGATCTTATGTATGTGAGCAAACAATCGGAAGTGTACAAACTGGTGAAGGAAAGAGGACTTAACCTTGAAGAACTTAAAAGTCCGCCATATAAACTGTTGGTAAGAAAGTAGTTAGAGAATGGCAGTAAGGGATGAAATAGTATGGAGAAGCGGCGTTGTATATTTTGCAATTGCACTGCTGGCTGCTGCCTTGCTCGTCCGCATAGTCATTCTTCAGTACGTCCAGCGCGGAAAATGGTCGGATATGAGCGAAAAATTTGTCTATAAAACTGCTGAGGTTCAGGCCAGCAGAGGCGATATACTTACCAGCGACGGTCGGCTTCTGGCAAGTTCGGTACCATATTATACAATTTACATGGACACCCGCAGTTCAGGGATGTCCGCCTCTACATGGTCAAGTGGAATAAGCGGATTGTCGAACGGATTGTCGCATTACCTGGGGATAAGATCGGGCTCTGCATGGAAAACTGTTATATCAGACGCCAGAAGGAAGGGTGATCGCTATTTCCTCATTGGACGAAAGGTCGATTACGAAACTCTGAAAAAGCTAAAAGAACTGCCGATTTTCAGAGAAGGTCAGTATAAAGGGGGGATGGTGGCAATGGCTGAGAACAGAAGAATCCTTCCAAACAGCGATATGGCATCACGTACCATAGGTTATCTTAACCTCGGAAGCGAGGGTAATGAGGTTGGAATAGAGGGTGCATTTGATAATGATCTTGCCGGGAAAAATGGAATAGCAGTTAAGCAGAGGCTTACCGGCGGCGATTGGATAACTATTGACGGGGCAAACAGCGTTGATTCAAGAGATGGAAATGATGTGGTTACCACTCTTGATATTGATCTTCAGGACGTTGCAACCACTGCTTTATTAAATCAACTTAAGAAAAATAGTGCCGATCACGGTTGTGCCATTCTCATGGAAGTGGCTACAGGCGATGTAAAAGCTATTGCCAATCTTGAACTCGGAACCGATGGAGGTTATCATGAAACTTATAATTATGCTGTTGGGGAGAGTACCGAACCGGGTTCTACATTTAAGCTTCCATCGCTGATGGCAGCTCTTGAAGATGGCGTAATTGACACAAGCGATATAGTTGACACAGGTAATGGGACCGTAAAATATTATACAAAGACCATCCGGGATCATGATACACAAAATGGTGGATACGGGAAGATAACCGTTAAACAGGTCTTTGAGAAATCATCAAACGTCGGAATCTCCAAACTTATATACGAGCACTATAAAGATCATCCAAAGGACTTTGTGAACCGACTTTATGCAATGAAACTTAACCAGAAGCTCGATCTTCAGATAAAAGGAGAAGGGACACCCGTGATAAGATATCCCGGCGATAAGCTGTGGTCAGGAATTTCCCTTCCAATGATGTCTCATGGTTACGAAGTACAGCTGACCCCTTTGCAAATACTCACTTTTTACAATGCCGTTGCCAACGATGGACGGATGATGAAGCCCCGGTTTGTTACAGGAATTCTGCGTAACGGATCGGTAATTAAAACTTATACTCCGGAGGTAATTATCAACTCGATTGCTTCACATTCAACAATAGGGAAAGCAAAAAAAATGATGGAAGGCGTTGTTGAAAGGGGAACTGCCACAAACCTGAGAAATGCCAATTATAAAATTGCCGGGAAAACAGGTACTGCACAGATAGCAAAGGATAATAAAGGGTACCGGCAAGGCAACAGGATGTCATATCAGGCTTCTTTTTGCGGGTATTTTCCTGCAGAAAACCCACTTTATTCCTGCATTGTTGTCGTTAATGCTCCTTCAAACGGGGTTTATTATGGGAACATCGTGGCCGGAACCGTTTTTAAAGAGATTTCAGACAAAGTTTTTGCAACAAATTTTTTCAGGGATTACATACCTGTTAATAAGGACGATGTAAAGCCTTCTGCTCCGGAGGCTGGCAATGGCTACAGGGCAGATATTAATGAGGTGCTTAAAAACTTTGATGTACGATATAAAAGAACTGCAGATGATGACTGGGTAGCCACCCGCGAAAGTGGAGATACAATAAGACTTGCCGGAGTGAAGCTGCAGAATGGCCTTGTCCCTGATGTAAGAGGAATGAGTCTCCGTGATGCAGTTTTTCTCCTTGAGAACTCCGGGATCAGAGTAAAATTCAGCGGTAAAGGCAGAGTACGGAGTCAGTCACCCGAGCATGGGTCAAGATATTTTAACGGAACAGTGGTTTCTCTTGAGATGAATATGTAAGATGATAAAGATTGAAGAAATTTTAAAAGGGATTGATGTCGTTTCTGTTACAGGAAAGGTAACTGTGACTGTTTTAAGTATTGAATTTGATTCACGGAAAGTAACTAAGGGATCGCTTTTTGTAGCCGTAAAAGGATACAAATCCGACGGTCATGATTTCATTGATTCTGTTGTTAAATCAGGTGCTTCTGCAGTCATCTGCGAAACACTTCCTGTGAATCCTGATAAGAATATCTGCTGGATTAAAACCACCGATTCTGCAAAAGCTCTTGGATTAGCTGCTTCAAATTATTTTGGAAACCCCTCTTCATCCCTTAAACTGATTGGAGTTACCGGTACAAATGGCAAAACTACTATTGCTACTGTCCTTTACAGAATGTTCCTGCGACTGGGATATAAATGCGGGCTATTCTCCACAGTGTGCAACTATATAAATGATAAAGAATTTCCGGCAACACACACAACTCCCGACCCTGTCCAGCTTAATAGTCTTCTGGCAGATATGGTCAGCGCAGGATGCGATTATGCTTTCATGGAGGTAAGCTCACATTCTGCAGATCAACAGCGGATTGCGGGTTTAAAATTTGCAGGAGGGATCTTCACCAATCTTACTCACGATCACCTCGATTATCATAAAACCTTTGATAATTACCTGGCAGCTAAGAAGAGGTTTTTTGACTCTCTTCCTGAGGAGGCATTCGCACTGGTAAATATTGATGACAGGAACGGATGTGTTATGCTGCAGAATTGCAAAGCCAGGCATTTTACCTTCTCTGTAAGATCGATGGCAGATTACCGGTGCGGAATAATCGAACAGAGTTTTGAAGGGATGGGATTAAAGATAGAGGGAGTGGAAGTCTGGACCAGATTTATAGGCGATTTTAATGCATCCAATCTGTTGGCAGTTTATGCAGCATCTGATCTTCTTGGTGCCTCAAAAAAAGAGATTATGACTATTCTAAGCGATATGCATCCGGTTGACGGCAGGATGGAAGTTGTAAAATCAGCCGGAGGCATTTCCGGTATTGTAGATTATGCTCATACACCCGATGCTCTTTTAAATGTGATAGATACTATTAATAAAATACGGGAACGCGGAGTACAATTAATAACAGTCGTTGGCGCAGGCGGCGACAGGGATAAGACAAAACGTCCAAAAATGGCAGCTATTTCTGCTGAAGGGAGCACAAAAATTATACTTACATCCGATAACCCGAGAACTGAAGACCCTGAAAAAATTCTTGATGACATGGAAGCCGGAATAACCCCCGACCTGAAGAGGAAAACTCTGAGGATTGCAGACAGGCATGAAGCGATTAAGACAGCTGTTATGCTTGCAAATAAGGGCGATGTTATACTTGTTGCCGGGAAGGGTCACGAAACCTACCAGGATGTCATGGGTGTAAAACATCACTTCGACGACAGGGAGGAATTGAAAAATGCACTATTACTGAAATAAACAGAGAGACAATGCTTTATTACTTGTTTAAATATCTTCATACACTGAATCTCCCCGGAGCTGGGGTCTTTACCTATATATCTTTCAGGTCTGCAATGGCTATCATCGGATCTCTGATTATTTCACTTCTTATTGGTAAAAGGATAATTCAATATCTTCAGAAAAAACAGATTGGAGAGGTTGTCAGAGATCTGGGTCTTGAGGGCCAGTATAAGAAACAGGGAACTCCTTCTATGGGGGGGATAATTATTCTTGCATCAATCATAATTCCTACTCTCTTATTTGCAAAACTCGATAATATCTATGTCCTCCTCATGCTCCTGTCTACTGTATGGCTGGGTTTGATAGGCTACCTCGATGATTATATCAAAATATTTAAGAAGAATAAAGAAGGTCTGGCAGGGAAATTCAAAATAATAGGACAGGTCGGACTGGGACTTATTGTCGGATTGACACTTTATTTCAGCCCTGATGTCATTATCATGGAAAAGGTTAAGGTGTCTGACCTTACCCTGAGAGAGAAAACGGAACTTCTTGATTCAGCGAAAAAATATGCTGCACAGCAGGAAATTTCCATGGAGCGAAAATCCACAAAAACCACAATTCCTTTTATCAAAAATAATGAATTCAATTATTCATGGTTTGTCGGATTCATCAAGGAAGAAAACAGGCAGCCATGGACATGGCTTGCGTTTGTGATAATATCAATATTTATTGTAACATCGGTTTCCAATGGAGCAAATCTTACCGACGGTCTTGATGGTCTTGCTACGGGGACATCAGCAATTATCGGAACTGCTCTCGGAATCCTGGCTTACCTGTCGAGTAATATTATCTATGCCACGTATTTGAATATTATGTTTATCCCGGGTTCTGAAGAGCTGGTAATATTCGCCAGTGCGTTTATCGGAGCTACTATCGGATTTCTGTGGTATAACTCATATCCGGCCCAGGTTTTTATGGGTGATACAGGCAGTCTCGCACTTGGAGGGATAATAGCTGTATTTGCAATTATCATCAGGAAGGAGTTTTTGATACCTATTCTTTGCGGGATCTTCCTTGTTGAAAATCTGTCGGTTGTTATGCAGGTTGCATGGTTTAAAAGAACAAAAAAGAAATATGGTGTGGGAAGAAGGATTTTCCTGATGGCGCCTCTGCATCATCATTATCAGAAAAAAGGCTACCCTGAATCTAAGATCGTCATACGGTTCTGGATAGTGGCAATATTATTGGCTGTATTAACTATTGTTACGCTCAAGATCAGATAACAAAATGGAAAAGAAAATTGTAATTCTGGGGGCAGGAGAGAGTGGTGCAGGATCAGCAGTACTTGCACAAAAACATGGTTTCGATGTTTTCGTTTCTGATATGGGTCCGATAAAAGATCAATATAAGGAAATTCTTGATAAACATGATATTAAGTGGGAAGAGAACAATCATAACGAGAGTATAATCCTTTCAGCTGATGAAATAATAAAAAGTCCCGGGATTCCTGAAAAAGCTCCAATCATCATCAAACTTCATGAAAAAGGGATTCCTATTATTTCTGAGATTGAATTTGCAGGCAGATATTCAACCGGAATCAAGATCTGTATAACCGGGAGTAATGGCAAGACAACTGTTACGAACCTGATATACCATATTCTGAAAAAAGCCGGGAAGAAAGTTGCGATGACAGGGAATGTAGGAAACAGTTTTGCAATGGCCGTTGCAGAAGGTCCTTACGATTATTATGTAATTGAGCTGAGCAGTTTTCAACTTGACGGAATGTATGAATTTAAGGCTGATATAGCTGTATTAATGAACATCACACCCGATCACCTCGACAGGTATGGGTATAAGCTTCAGAACTATGTTGATGCCAAATTCAGAATAACTCAAAACCAGACTAAATCTGATTTCCTTATTTTCTGGGAAGGAGACCCGATAATAAAAGCTGAACTGGCTAAAAAGCATTATGGAATGACCCTTCTTCCTTTCTCGGATGAAGTAAAGGAAGGTATGACCGCATATATCGAACAGAACGAATTGATAATCGACTATCCTAATAAAACTAACCTTATGACAATTCACGAATTGGCGCTTAAAGGCCGTCACAACACCTACAACTCAATGGCAGCAGCTATTGCCGGTAAAGTTCTGAATATCCGCAAAGATGTAATCCGTGAAAGTCTGGCAGATTTTCAGGGGGTCGAGCACCGGTTAGAACCGGTAATTACCGTTTGTGGCATCGATTTTATAAACGATTCAAAGGCCACAAATGTAAATTCTGTTTGGTATGCTCTTGAGTGCATGGAGAATGAAATTGTATGGATTGTAGGAGGAGTTGACAAGGGGAATGACTATTCAGAACTTTTTAAAGTGGTAAGCAAAAAGGTTAAAGCAATTGTATGTCTGGGTAAGGACAACAGTAAAATTATAGAGGCTTTCAAAGATAAGGTGGCAACTATTGTGGAGACATCAAGTATGGAAGAGGCAGTAAGGGCCTCATATTATCTTGCAAAAAAGGGAGAAACGGTTTTATTGTCGCCGGCATGTGCAAGTTTCGACCTCTTCAGAAATTATGAAGACAGGGGCCGTCAGTTTAAAGAGGCTATAAGAAATCTTTAATTTAATTTTTAAATGGAACAAGGTTGGCTTACAAAGACATTTAAAGGCGACAGGGCTATATGGGGCCTTGTGGCTCTTTTTATGATCTATTCCCTCCTGGCTGTCTACAGTTCATCTGTTGGCGTGGCATATAGGAGTTTTGGAGGTAATACAACATATTTTCTCAGAACCCAGTTTATTATGCTTGTCCTGAGCCTTGGAATAATAGTTGTAGTAAGTTATTTGCCATACCGGATCTATTTTTCCGTTGCAGGATTATTACTGATAGGCGCTGCCGGATTACTGGTACTTACTTTTGCTTTTGGATCAAGAGTTAATGAGGCTACAAGGTGGCTCGTTATTCCCGGTACCGGATTTCGGCTTCAGACGTCTGATGTTGCAAAAGCGGCTCTTGTAATTTACCTGGCAAGAACACTGTCAAAATATCAGAACGAGCTGAATAATTTTATGCTGGTCACAAAGTATTTTATGGTTCCAATTGCCATTATATGCGGCCTTATTTTGCCTGAGAATCTTTCTACTGCACTGATGGTTTTTGGAATAAGTATGATCATTCTGTTTATCGGAAGGATTCCGTTCAAATATCTGCTTGCTTATGTTGGGATGGCAGTGGTAGGTGTTGTTTTATTTGCCATGGTACTTGTTGTGGTTTCGAAAAGTAACAGGGTGCAGGTATGGAAAAACAGGATTGAGCATTTTGTATCAGGCAAGGAGGATGCTGACGGAGACTATCAGTCAAATCAGGCGAAAATTGCAATTTCAACAGGCGGATTATTTGGGAAAGCCCCTGGTCACAGCTCTCAGAGAAACATGCTCCCACAGTCGAATTCCGATTTCATTTTTGCGATCATAATTGAGGAATATGGATTACTGCTTGGTGCTATACCACTGATACTTGCGTATATGATATTGCTATTCAGGGGGATAACTATAGCCAAAAAATGCGAGACGGCATTCCCGGCTTTTCTGGTCATGGGGTTGATTGTAATGATGGTGGTACAGGCAATGCTAAACATGCTTGTGGCGGTAGGATTATTCCCTGTAACAGGGCAGACACTTCCAATGGTGAGTTGGGGAAGAACATCTGTGCTTGTTATGAGTTTTTCAATCGGAGCTATACTGAGTGTAAGCAGGGTGGTTAATGCCAGAATAAAAAACGAAGAATTGCCTGAAGAAGAAGTTTCTGACGAAGGAGAAAAAATATATGAACCGGCAAAAACATAAGAAGATTATAATAAGCGGAGGCGGCACCGGGGGACATATCTTCCCTGCAATATCTGTTGCCAATGCTCTCAGGAGAATTGATCCTGAGACAGAGATTCTTTTTGTTGGTGCAGAGGGGAGAATGGAGATGGAAAAAATTCCTGCCTCAGGCTATAAGATTATAGGATTACCAGTTGCCGGTCTCTACCGGAGTTTAACGCTTAAAAATTTTACAGTTCTGATTAAACTTTTAAAAAGTCTTCGCAAAGCTAGAAAAGTTCTGAAGGAATTCAATCCTGATGTGGTTGTTGGTGTGGGAGGTTATGCCAGCGGACCCATACTTAGACAGGCAGGAAGAATGGGAATTCCGACCCTGATTCAGGAGCAGAACAGCTATGCAGGTGTTACAAATAAGCTTCTTGCAAGGAAAGCTTCAGTTATCTGTGTTGCTTACGATGGAATGGAGAAATATTTTCCTAAAGAAAAAATAATTAAAACAGGGAACCCTGTTCGTCAGAATTTTGATAACCTGAAGAGTCTTGAAAATGAGGCGCTATCATTCTTCAACCTCAAAAAGGAATTCCCGGTGATACTTGTACTCGGAGGATCACTTGGCGCAGGCAGTATTAACAATAGCCTTTCGGAGAATATAAGTAACCTTCGCGACTCTGATTGTCAGTGGTTATGGCAGACAGGAAAGTATTATTTCGAAAATGTTAACGCCTTGGTCTCGGTCTCTTTCAGCGAGAATATTTCGGTTCACGGATTTATTAACAGGATGGATCTTGCCTATGCTGCAGCTGATATTATAGTATCGAGAGCAGGAGCAGGGACAATCTCTGAGCTCTGCCTGGTGGGTAAACCGGTAATACTTATTCCATCTCCGAATGTCGCTGAGGATCACCAGACAAGGAACGCAAAGGCATTATCGGAGAAAGGAGCAGCAGTTTTGATTACTGATAGTCAGGCGGTTAATTCCCTGGTTGGTGAGGCAATTAAATTGATTTCAGATAAAAACAGAAGAGATCTGCTTTCTGAGAATATTTTAAAGATGGCTGACCGGGATGCTGATATCAGAATTGCAGAGGAGGTACTTAAGTTAGCAGAAGTATGATTGAGTTCAAAAATATAGAAGGAATTTATTTTGTCGGGATAGGTGGTATCGGCATGAGCGCTCTTGCATTTTATTTTGCAAAGGGTGGTTATTCAATTGCCGGGTATGATAGGTTAGAAAGCAGAATTACTCTTTCCTTAATTGAAGATGGCTGTACTGTTTCATACAAAGATGATGTAACCTTATTACCTGATTTGTTCAGAAATGTAGCCGGGAAAGCTAAGGTTCTGATTGTCTATACTCCTGCGATCCCCGCTGAAAGCAATATTTTATCTTTTTTCAGAAATAATGGCTATCAGCTCTACAAAAGGTCGGAGATTCTGGGAGAAATTTCAGCTCATACTGATACCCTGGCTGTGGCTGGTACTCATGGTAAAACAACTGTTTCAACAATGATTGCCCATCTGCTGAAACAGTCGCAAATTGACTGTTCGGCATTTCTTGGAGGGATCTCTAAGAACTACAATTCAAATTTGCTTATAGGCGAAAGCAGATATACTGTTATGGAGGCTGACGAATTTGACCGGTCCTTCCACAGACTTAAACCTCTTATGGCAGTTATTACAGCACTCGATGCCGATCATCTTGATATTTATGGTGATCAGAAAACGATGGTTGAGGCATATAATGTGTTCGTAGGAAAAATCAGACACGGAGGCAGGCTGGTGGTAAACAGCAAAATCAGAAGTGAGATAATCGTCCCGGCAGGAGTAAGCTGTTTTACATACGGTCTCGATACTAATGCTGATTATCATTCCTTTAACATAGAACACTGTAAAGATTATTACAAATTCAGTGTGAAAACACCTGACACTCTAATTGAAGATCTTCATTTTGCATTTCCCGGGATAATAAATATTGAAAACTTCACTGCCGCTATTGCCATTGCTCTGATGTGTGGTGTAACTGAACAGGAAATTCGCAAAGCTGTCTTGCTGTTTCAGGGTGTCAGACGAAGATTTGATATCAGGATAAATATTCCGGGTCTGGCCTATATTGATGATTATGCACATCACCCTGAAGAGATAAATGCCTGCATCAGATCAGTAAAAGAGTATTTTAAGGGAAGAAAAATTACAGGAATTTTTCAGCCTCATCTTTTTTCACGAACCCGGGATAATGCTGATGGATTTGCTGCAATACTTGATGAATTGGATGAACCGATCCTGCTACCGATATATCCTGCACGTGAAAAACCGATTGAAGGAGTTACATCGGAAATGATTTTTACTAAAATGAAATCGGGTAAGAAAAGGTTCATGAATAAAGCTGATATCCCCGGGAAACTTGATGTAAGCAATATAGATGTTCTGCTTACTATCGGAGCCGGTGACATAGATTCCCTTGTTGGTCCGATTGAAGAAAAGCTTAGGAAGGAGAGGATGAAATGAGGATATTTTTAAAAATATTGTTAATTATTCCTGTGTTATACATTATTATAATGCCAGGTTACTATGTCATCTCCACTGGTTCCAAACCATGCGGCGGAATTAGTATTGATCTGAAAGATTCAGCTGATCTTCATTTTGTCACAGAGAAACAACTGTTAAATCTGGTTTATGGAAATAAAGGGAAAATACTTGGGAAACCAATTAAAGATGTTTCAACAGAAGAAATAGAGGGAAAAATAAATGTTCTCCGGGAATTAAAAGTTGCAGAAGTTTACATGACAATCGATGGAACAGTTCATGTTTTTGCTGATCAGCGGACACCGGTTATGAGAGTTATGCCGGGTAGCGGAGGCGACTATTTTATTGATGATGAAGGAGTAGTAATCAGGAGCAGAAATCTTTATAATCCCCGATTACATATTGTTGAGGGGAATGTGAATATCAGTTCTGCTATGCTTAATGGAGTGAGTGTGCTTGATACCGCTATTAAAAACTCGATTCTTAAAGATATTTTTCCCCTTGTTAATTATATAAATAGCGACAATTTCTGGTCAGCTCAGATCGATCAGATATATGTTGACGTGAATGATGAAATTGACCTGATCCCCCGTGTCGGAAGCCAGATGGTACATCTTGGAACAACTGAAAATTTTGAGGGGAAACTAAGAAATCTCGAAGCATTCTATGATAAGGTGCTTCCTGAAGTAGGATGGAACAAATATTCCTTTATTAACCTTGAATATAAAGATCAGATAGTTTGTAAAAAGAGATAATCAGAAACAACCCTAATAAGTATGAGCAAGAAAGAACAGTATGTAGCAGCTATCGACATAGGAACCACAAAAATTGTGGCTATAGTTGGTAAGAAAAACGAGAATGGCAAGATTGAAATTCTCGGACTCAGCAAAGCTCCTTCCAAAGGTGTAAAAAGAGGTGTGGTTCTTAATATTGAAGAAACAGTTACCGCTATTCAGACAACCGTGGATGACGTACAAAAAAGATCAGGCATTCTATTTACCGAGGTTTTTGTCGGGATTGCCGGTCAGCATATAAAAAGTATGAAGAGCCGCGGCTATATTATGCGCGAGGCTTATGATGATGAAATACAGAAGGATGAGGTCTTTAAGCTGATCGAGGACATGCATAAGATCCACATCGACATAGGTGAGGAAATAATTCATGTCATCCCTCAGAATTTCATCGTCGATAATGAGACAGGTGTGAAGAGTCCTATAGGTATGTGTGGCAGAAGATTAGAGGCTAATTTTCATATTGTTATAGGCCAGGTTGCGGCTGCAAAGAATATTGAAAAATGTATCCGCAAAGCACATCTGACAGTTAAGGATATGATACTGGAACCTCTTGCTTCATCAGATGCAGTGCTTACAGAAGATGAAAAAGAAGCCGGAGTGGTATTGGTTGATATTGGTGGTGGAACAACAGATGTGGCTGTTTACTACGATAATATAATCCGTCATACTGCCGTAATCCCATTTGGTGGTAATGTTGTAACCAAAGACATCAAGGAAGGTTGTGCAATACTTCAGCGTCATGCCGAACAGCTTAAAATTCAGTATGGTTCAGCTTTGGGTGATATTGCACCTGAAGATAAAGTAGTATCAATCCCGGGGATAAGCGGAAGGGAACCGAAGGAAATTTCATTTAAAAGTCTCGCCTACATTATTCAGTCGAGGATGGAAGAAATTATCGACGCGGTGAATTTTGAGATACAGAATTCGGGTTACGCAGATAAGCTTGCTGCAGGAGTTGTAATAACAGGAGGCGGAGCAATGCTGAAACACCTTACCCAGCTAATGAAGTTCAAAACAGCCATGGATGTAAGGATTGGTCTGCCTAACGAACATCTTGCAGGATCGGCAAAGAATGAGATTAACCAGCCTATGTATGCTACAAGCGTTGGCCTTATTATGCGTGGGTTCGACTATCTTGAGACATACAAGAAATCGTTCAATGCCGGCAGTCAGGAAGAATTTGTCAGGCCTGAACCAAAAGTCGTGACCCAACATCATCAGATGGAAAAGGAAGACGAAGAGGCATTCGTTCCTCAGGATGAACCGGAAGAGGAGAAAATTCCTTTGACAGAGAAGATCAAGAGTATGCTTTCGAGAATGTTCGAAGTTGAGGATCAACCTATAAAATAAAAACAAAAAGCTATGTCAGACGATATAATGAACTTTGATCTTCCTGTAGAAAGATCGTCGATTATTAAGGTCCTTGGAATTGGTGGAGGCGGCAATAACGCTGTAAACCACATGTTCGAAAAGGGTATCAGGGATGTGAACTTTGTGGTTTGCAACACTGATCATCAGGCTCTTACAAAAAGTCAGGTCCTGATTAAGGTTCAGATTGGTGAATCGCTTACCGAAGGCAGGGGGGCCGGAAGTAAACCGGAAGTCGGAAGACAGGCTGCCATCGAGAACATCGACGATGTAATGGAAGCTTTATCGGGAAATACAAAGATGGTATTCATTACCACAGGTATGGGAGGAGGTACCGGCACCGGTGCTACTCCGGTTATTGCAAAGGCATGCAAGGATGCCGGACTGCTTACCATCGCCGTTGTTACAATCCCATTCAAATCGGAAGGAAAAGTGCGCATTATGCAGGCAATTGATGGTGTTACAGAACTTCAGAAAAATGTTGATTCATTGTTGGTTATAAACAACGAAAAGCTAAGGGAGATATACGGAAATCAATCTGTTTCATCTGCTTTTGCCAAGGCTGATGATATTCTTACAACAGCCGTAAAAGGAATTGCTGAGATCATTACTGTCACAGGTTATATAAATGTTGACTTTGCAGATGTTGAAACGGTAATGAAAAATTCCGGGGTATCAATTATGGGAATGGGGAAGGCCTCAGGGGAAAACAGGGCGATAAAGGCTATTGAAAATGCCCTTGGATCGCCTTTACTGAATTCAAATGATATTACCGGGGCAAATAGTATTCTTATCAATATATCTTCAGGTTCAGGAGACCACGAGATTACAATGGATGAACTCGGTGAAATAACCGACTATATGTATGAGGCAGCTTCTGATGATGCTTTGATAATAAGGGGTATATCAAAAGATGAAAGTCTTGGGGAAGAAATAAGCGTAACAGTGATTGCAACCGGTTTCGAATCGAACAGTATCTTTCAGCCATATAAGCCTAAGAAACCGAGCAAGGTCGAGTTATTATCAAATAGAAATGCTATTCCGTCACGTATTATACCTGAGACAGGAAGTGATGTGTTCTCTGTTCATGAAAAGGGAAAGAAATCTATCATTACTGATTTTGAAGAGGAATCGCAGGGTATAATAGACTTCAGTCTTGAAAGAAGCGAAGAGATGAATGAGATCAGAAACAGAAGATCGGCTGAGCATGAAGAAGCTCATGAAAAACCTGAAGCAACTTTGAGAAAAGTGAAGCACATGCAGAACATTCTTAAGAAGGAGGGGCTTTCAAATAAGACAATGAAAGAGAATATCGATACTTTTGAAGATGTACCGGCATATATCAGAAAAAACCTGTCAATCGCAGCAGCGGATAATGCTGGCGAAAGCAAGTTATCGAAATTCACATTGACATCAGGTGAAAATAACGAACCTGTTTTGCGTGAGAATAATGCTTACCTCAACGATAATGTTGATTAAGGATCGGGAGATTCCTCTAAGAAAGGAGATCCCTCATCCATTCATTCTATAACTGCCAGTTATTTATGACATTGCCGGATGAATGGATTCGGGATGACATATTGTTTTGGTTCAAAGGGGAGGAAGGAAGAAACGGCGGTTTGCCCTTGGGAAATTCAAAGTCCATATTTTTAAAAGCAAACCGCCGTTTCTTCCTTCCTCATACCTCGCTCCAAATATGATGTCATCCTGAACTCATCCTTCCCGATAATTACTCAAAATCCCAGCATAAGGCAAGGATGAGTGAAGGATCTCCTACTCTTGTTAGTAGTTTTATAGATCATCACTGGTAGTTTGAGTACAAATAGCTAATAATGTATGAGTTGCAGTGAGATGACATTAGTAACTCATGCTTCCCAATACATGCCTTAATACCAGTGTGATGCAGAAGGATGAGTGAAGGATCCCCTTCTCCCTTAACAGATATATTGACTTGGGATTGAGGAATCTCTATCATTATTTCTATATTTGCGCTCAATGATAAAGAATATATCAATAGTAATTCTCCTTCTTATTTCTACCGGTATTCTGGCCCAGAAACCAGATTCTGTAAAAGCACCGATTCCTATTTCTTCTGGTCTTAAGGCCCAGAAACCAGATTCTGTAAAAGCACCGATTCCTATTTCTTCCGGTCTTATGGCCCAGAAACCTGATTCTGTAAAAGCGCCGAGGATCTTAAAAGAATGGAATCTCTCGCACGATTTTTCTGAAGAGGTGAGTATCCCTTTTGATACCGTATTTTCATTATTTCACAGATCAAAAATTGCCGACAGATACTCATCATTAAATGCATCTCTGGGAAATTACGGCCTTCCATTTTATCAGTTAAACTTCTTTGACAGGATAACAGATCCGGATAAATTTCTTTATAGTAATTACTACCCGTTAATGCATCTGCCCGACAATGCAGTATTCATGAATACCCAGACACCTTTTACGGAGTTAGAATGGACTTTTGCCGGACCAAAGGAGACATCTGAACAGACTTTCAGGGTCAGACATTCACAAAGCGTAAACAGGTTTCTCAATTTCGGACTGATTTACGATATAGTTTACAGTTTAGGTCAGTACAATTACCAAAGGGCAGAAGATAAGACATTTACCTTGTTTTCTTCATATACGGGACCAAAGTATAAACTTTATGTCTCAGCAGGTATAAATAGCATTATATCACATGAAAACGGAGGGGTAAAAGATGTCACCGACCTTAGTAAGTTTGCCTTTAGTAAAATCCGTGATGTCCCGGTTAATCTCGGATCGCTCAACATGGCAACCAGTACACTTAAAAATCACAATATTTTAGTGGTACAGAGGTATGAGATGACCAGTAACCCTATTGGAACTCCTGATAGTCTCAGGAAAAAACACTCTGGTTTCTTTGGTTTAAGCGGAACTTTTTCTCATATTTTTATTTTGGAAACCAACAGCAGAACTTACTCTGACAAATCCCCCAATTCAGGATTTTACGATACAATATTAATAACCAAATCTATTACATTCGATTCCCTCTATTCGAGGAACATCAAAAATACTGTGAGGTTCGATTTTACTACCGATGAAACGAGAAAGTTCAGATTAGGCGGGGGAGTTGGGATAAGAAATGAGCTTTTCAAATATTATTCAATAACTCCTGTTCCCTATTTAGTACATACAAATAATGCTGTATTTAACCGGAATGATAATGTTCTGGTTGGAAGACTCTACAATAACATTGGTGACAAGTTTCGCTGGATCGCAACAGGGGAATTATATTTAACCGGATTCAGGGCAGGTGATTTTAACTTTGACGGAGAGATAGCCAAGTCATTTGACTTTAAGAAAGGCAGGGCTTCGTGGCTTATAACAGGGTCAATGGCTAACCGGCAGCCTTCATTCTGGTTCGACCGCTGGGGAGGAAATCATTTCGAATGGACCAATAATTTCAGTAAGGAGTTCAGGATCGATGTGGGATCTAAGTTCAGCTATCCGGCGCGAAAAACTGAGATTAAATTCAATTATGCAATTATTCACAACTATACTGACTTTGATACAACGGCTCATCCATCGCAGTATTCCGGAGGGCTCTCAGTTTTATCGATGAATATCAAAAAAGAAATTAAAGTTTGGAAGTTCCATTTTGCAAATGATGTGCTGATTCAGAAAACCAGCAATGTTGATATACTTGATCTTCCGTTGGGGGCAATTCGTTCCGCAGTATACTTTGAACATCTTTTCAAATTTGTTTCGACAGGTGGAAGATTGAATTTTCAGATTGGAGCTGAAGGAACGTATAATACGCTTTATCATCCATATAGTTATATGCCTGCAACAGGCAGATTTTACAGGCAGTATCTGGTAACTGCCGGTAATTACCCATTTCTGAATGCTTTTATTAATTTTAAGGTTAAAAGGACAAGATTCTTCATTATGATGGATCATTTAAATGCCGGAAGTACTGGTTTTAACTACGATATGATACCCGGTTATCCGATGAATATCAGGATGTTCCGCTATGGATTAGCCTGGACATTTTATGATTAAAAAAATTATCGTATCTTTGCACCCGATTTTAAAAAGTGTTTTATTAAATCAATGCCTTTGATAAAGAAGTTATTATTTCTATCAGCATTTTTGATTACTGTACTGATTTCTTGTACAGTAAGTCACCCGACACCAGCAAAAATAAGTAGTTCTGCTTGTTTTGATCTTGATTCTATCAGAAAAAGAGGAAAGCTCATTGCCGTAACTGACTTTAATTCAACGAATTATTTTATTTACAAAGGCGAACCAATGGGTTTCACCTATGAACTGCTCAAGTCATTTTCCGATCATATTGGAATTGATCTTGAGATAGTTACAGAGAATCGTCTGGAAAATGTCCTGAAGATGATAAAGTCAGGGGAAGCAGATCTCCTTGCTATTGGGCTGACAGTTAATTCATCAAGGAAGAAAGATATTCAGTTCACGGAACCTTTAGATGAAACAAGACAGGTACTTGTTCAGCGGAAACCACCTAACTGGCGTTCAAAAACTATTGATGAAACAGATAAACTTCTTATAAGAAACCAGATGGGACTGGCAAAAAAGACAGTTTATGTGCAAAAAGGATCATCACATGGTGAGAGGCTTGCTACTCTGGCAGGTGAAATAGGGGATACAATAAATATTATTGAGGTTCCTTTTGATTCGGAAAAGCTCATTCGGAACGTTGCTAATGGCGAGATTGAATATACTGTTTGTGATGAGAATATTGCTTTGGTGAATGCGACATACTATCCTGATATCGATGTAAGTACGCCTGTAAGTTTTCTACAGAGTCTGGCATGGGGTGTGAGAAAAAATAATTCTAATGCTCTTTTATCTGAGCTTAACAGGTGGATCACAACCTATAAAAAAACCGACTCCTACGCTTTGCTTCATGCCAAGTACTTCAATAACACATGGTCGAGCATTATTATAAAGAGCGACTACTATGCATTAAATACCGGTAAAGTATCGCAATATGATGACATGATAAGAGAATTCAGTGTCAGCATAAAGTGGGACTGGAGATTGCTGGCATCGCTTATTTGCCAGGAATCTCATTTCAACCCAAATGTTGAATCGGGAAGTGGCGCCTATGGCTTAATGCAGTTAATGCCTGAAACAGGGAAAAATTTTGATATCGATTTCACTGCTTCACCTAAGAATAATATGAGGGCTGGAATCAGGTATATAAACTGGCTTCATTCAATATTTGATTCTAAAATTACTGACGATAAAGAGCGGATCAGGTTTATCCTGGCATCGTATAATGCAGGTCCGGGTCATGTTATCGATGCTATGAAACTTGCTGAAAAAAACGGGATGAATCCCCAAAAGTGGAACAATGTTGCCATCTGGTTATTAAAGAAGTCACAGCCCAAATATTATAACGACATTGTTGTAAAAAACGGATATTTCTGCGGCACAGAATCTGTAGCATTTGTGTCTCAGATCCTTGACAGGTACGAGCATTATAAAAATATTCTGCCTGAAGAAAAGTTAAAATAGTTTCAGGAATTATTTTTTAACGCAGAGTGCGCTGAGAAGGCGTTCTTTGCGGTTAAAGGATTTCAATTTTTCGAATTATCGTCAGCAACTCATGCAAAATCATGGCTGTTGCTCCCCATATAACATGTCCTTCATAATCAAAATACCTTACGTCTATCATTTCACCTCTGATCTCCATCTGTTTTGTTTTGACTATATCTGGCTCAAGCAGCTTTTTAATATCGGCATCAAAAAGAAAAACAACTTCTTCCTGCTGATGTGTAAAAACTGGTCTTTCTTTTGCCCATCCTACAACAGGAGTAACAATCATATTGCTCACCTGAATAAATAATGGGGTAAGTGTCCCAATGACATTTATTCTTTCAGGATCAACTCCGGTTTCCTCGAAAGCTTCGCGCAGAGCTGTCTGAATGACATCTTTATCCTGAGGCTCCTGTTTTCCTCCCGGAAGACTTATCTGGCCTCCATGTACCCCGTTATAATCATGGCGCTGCATTAATACTGTAAATACCGAACCATTATGCGGATAAAGAAGAATAAGTACGGCAGCTACCCTTGCATCATTCCCCGGTGATCTTGGGAAATCCCTTATCATACGGTCCGATGAGGCCATTTGCCATTGGATTTCCGTACCAGGAAGACCTTTGAGAATTTCAGCAGTTAATATATTGATAAAGTTCTGCATAATTCACTGTATTTCAACCCCCCAAACTCCCCCAATGGGGGGCTTTGAAGAGATAGGTTTTTATTTTTCACCCCCCAAAACCCCTAAATGAGGGCTTTGAAGAAAATTTGGGTTTCGAAACGAAGCCAAAAGTCCCCCATTTGGGGGATTTAGGGGGTTGATTACTCATATCTCAACGCCTCCACCGGATTCCTCGTAGCTGCCCTCCAGCTCAGCCAGCTAACTGTAAGCAATGCTATTCCGAGAGCAATTATTCCTGCCAATGCAAATATCCACCAACTTAACGCAGCCTTATATGCAAAATTAATTAACCAGCCAGACATGGCGTACCAACCAAGAGGAACGGCAATGAGGAAGGCAATCAAAACCTGTAGTGAATAAGTTGAAATCAGCAAGTGCATCACCTGGGTTCTGGTTGCCCCGTTTATTTTTCTCAGACCAATTTCCTTTGTACGTTTTTGTACCATGATTGCAGTTAATGCATATAAACCCTAGCATGGCAAGAAGCAATGAAAAAACAGTAGTATAAGTCGATAAAATCTCCATTTGTTCTTGCGAGCCATAACGATTACGACAAAAATCGTCCAGGACAATATAATCCATAATGTACTCCGGATCAAACTCTTTAATTATTTCTTCAACTTTCGGCAAAAGACTACGTGTATCATTACCAGATATTTTCAGCATTATATTTTGAATTCGATTATTGTAATATGTGAACATCATTGGCTCAATGATCTCCTCTAATGAAGAGAAATGGAAATCTTTTACAATACCAATAACATGCATAGTATCATCCATTGATATCCAGGAGTTTAAAGGATCTGTGAGTCCAAATGTTTTTACGGCTGTTTCATTTAACACCACGGCTGATTTATCAGTCTGCATATTCTCATCGAATGGTCGTCCCTCAGTGAACCTGAAACCAAGCGTTTCGAAAAACCCGGGAAAAACCCTGTATTCCTTGATTGGGTATTCTTTTTTTGGACCATTTCCTATAACTTCTATATATTGACCACTTGGAACGCTACCTAAAAGTTGAAGAGATGCTCCAACAGACTTTATATCAGGGATATACTTCAAAGCATTTTTAATCGCGGGGTAAGATTTTTCTCTCAGGTTCAGGTCAGTAATAGCGATAACACTTTCAGCATTAAAACCTAGATCAGCTTTTTTCATGAAAATAATCTGTCTTTTCATTGCTATAAGGCTGATAGTAAGAAATATCATTATAGAAAATTGTATAACTACCAGTACCCTGGTAAACCGGCTGCTTCTGGTAACTGACAAATTCCCTTTAATCAGATTGTCAGGAGAAAATCCTGAGATGAAAAGTGCAGGATATATACCTGAAATTAATCCAACAATTACAGCGAGCAACGGAAGCCAAACAAACAGTATAAAATTATTATGGTAAGTGCTTATCAGGTCCTGGTTTAATATTTGTCCAAGTTTCGGTATTAACATATCAACCAGGAAAGTAGCAAAAATCAAGGATATGAATGAAAAGATTAATGACTTCACCAAAAACACTGTAATGATTTGTGTACGAGATCCTCCCAAGGCTTTCTGGATGCCTATATCTTTTAATTTACCTTCATATTGGGCAGTTAAAAGATTAATGAAATTAATGATTGCAATAAGTAGTACAACAAGTGCGAGTGACAGATAAATAAATACTTTCTTATATTCAGCATCAAAACCTCCCTTAGCCTGAAAACCGGATTTCAAATGAATATCGGTCAGTTTTTGAAGAAAGCAACCTGTTTTCTTAAAACCACTATCTGTATAATGTTGAGAAAGAATCTTATTGTAGGAAGTCATTGTTTTCTTAATGCCTTCTTGCTGATTGATTTTATTGTGGAAAAGAACATAAGTATTGAGTTCACATCCTGATTTGTAAATATAAGGAATCGTGGAGAGTGGAATTATTGCATCTATCTTTAAATGAGAGGTTGAGGGATAATCTTCAATTACTCCGGTGACTGTGTATAGATCTTTTGAATAGTTTGTAAGTAATGTTTTTCCAATAATATCGATGGAATTGAATATCCTTTCAGAAAGACTTTGGGTTATTACAACCGAGTTTGGATTTGCCAGTGCCTGATCAGGGTTTCCTCTAAGATATTTGAAGGTAAAAACTTTATGAATATCAGGATCGGAATAAATCAAATTAATGTTTTTAAACCGTATTTTGTCTCTGATAAATTCGGTTTCATCAAAAGCATGGATTTCATAAATCTGTAATAGCTCTTCAATTTCGGGAACCTGTTTTTGAAGGGCGCTGTCTTTGAGCCCTATACAAACTGGAATTATTTCTTCTGTCTCACGTGTCAGGATAGAATTTATCCTAAAAATCCGTTCCGATTTCTCATGAAAATGGTCATAACTTAATTCATGTTGAACATAAGTAAATAGTAATATGGTAACAGTCATTCCAACTGTCAACCCAAAGATTGAAATAGCCGAGAATAACCGGGTATTCCTAAAATTTCTGAAGATAATTCTAAGTTGTAATAAGATCATCTTGTATAATTAGTTTTTCATTTCTTTAATTAAAACCTTCTCATTTCAAAACTTTTTACCAAATAATCCGAAAGGCTTTTGCATTATATATTTTTGAATTAAGAACATTTGAACAAACGAATTAAGAATGCAGAAGTTAAAACAAGTTCTGATTTCGCTGTTCGATGGTTCTTCATTCTTATTTCATTCATACCGTAGTGCCTCCACCGGATTCCTCGTTGCCGCTATCCAGCTCTGCCAGCTGACAGTTATTAATGCTATCCCAAAGGCAATAACTCCTGCAAGGGCAATGATCCACCAGCTCATTTCTGTTTTGTATACAAAGTTTTGAAGCCAGTTATTCATTACAAACAAGGCAACAGGTGAAGCGATAATAAATGCAACTGCAACCCATATTATGAATTCGCTGTTCAGAAGAATGAGGATTTCAGAATTGGTAGCACCTGCAACACGGCGTATGCCTATCTCTTTTGTACGGCGGTCGATAGAGAAAACGGCCATGCCAAGAATTCCCAGTACTGAAATCACAATTGCAAGGAGTGCAAAGGCTATTGTGATATTCCGCAGTCTGGTTTCTGACTGGTATTTTTCGTTTCTGATATCTTCAAAGAATCGATATGAAAACTCCCGGTCATCCCTGTGTTTTTTATAAACATCCCTGATGTAGTTAAGTGTTTCAGATGTGTTTCCCGGAGCTATCCTTACATTCATTGTATTTATTGCTTCCGGATTATTTGACAATACAATTGGTTCAATAGCATAATGCAGAGTCCGGAAGTTGAAATCCTTAACAACGCCTACGATAACATTGTCACCGATTCGCTGTCCGATTGGATCTTCAAAACCCATCATTTTTTCTGAGGTTTCATTTATCACTATCGGTATAGAAATTGCATAATCAGTTCCTTCCTTTTTACTCTTTTGAGCTTTTCCAAGTTCTTCCCAGTAGGCATCGGAACTCATTTGAAGAAACTGACCCTTAACCATCTTAAGTTTATAAGTTTTTGCAAAGTCCTCATCAACAAAAAAATGATTAACCTGGATTGTGTCATTGCGACCCTGATGGCTCAACGGCATTCCCCTTTTGAACCCTCCTTCTATCGGTGCAGTGGTACTTGCTGAAGCACTTAAGACCCTGGGATTTCTGAGTAGCTCTTCCTTGAACTCCCTGTTCCCATACCATAAGCCGGTAGGAATTACTATCACATTGTTGCCATCAATCCCAAGGTCTTTATTATTGATATATTGTAACTGTTTGATAAACACTGTTGTTGAAATAATAAAAAAGACTGCTATTGTAAACTGAACAGTAACCAGTAGCCTTATAAAACTGCTTTTTGAACCGGAAATAGTCCCTCCTCTGAATATTCCAATAGGGTTAAAAGAGGAAAGATAGAGCGAGGGATATAATCCTGCAAAAATTCCTATCAGTGAAGTGAGCAGGAAAATGTTTATTATCAACCGCAGTGAAAAGTTTATTGTAAGCTCCTTTTCAGAGATTGAATTAAACCATGGAAGGATGAACCAGACAATCATAAGCGCAAAAACTGTTGCGGCAAAGGTCTGAAAAACAGATTCAACCATGAATTGTCTGAAAATGCTGTTCCTGCTGCCACCTATTACCTTTCGGACACCGATTTCCACAGAACGTTCCGATGCACGGGCCACCGATAATGCAGAAAAATTCAGAGACGCCATCAGGATTATGATTAAGGCAAGTCCTGAAAAAATCCAGACATATTTGTAGCTTCCCGGATTTTTACTGTAATAGTCATCGGGATAATCAGAATGGAGATGGATATCGGCAAGTGGTTGGAACATCAGCTTATCAGTTATCTTAGAGTATCGGCTGATATGGTTTGTAATGGCAGCAAGAAAAGTATCGTCAATCTTTGCATCTTTTCTCAGTTTGATATAAACCCGGGTAAAAAATTTATCCCCCCAGTTATTTGAAGAAGTTGAATACCTGCTGCTCTTTTCAGTAAGCATGTATCCGAAATCGATATGACTCTGGTCAGGAATCCTTACGACTCCTCCAACCGTAAAAACTTCTTTTGAATATTTGTCACTGATAAGGATTTTCCCCAGGGCTGGCTGATTACCAAAAATCTTTCTGGCTGTTTTTTCAGAAAGAACAATGTTATCAGGCTTTGTAAATGCAGTTTCAGGTGAACCTTCGGTAAATTTAAATCCGCCGAATATTTTAAAAAAGTCTTCAGTCGTCCAGCACATTCTTGCCTCTATTTTTGTATCTACTGATTCCTGTTTCAGAGGTGAATCCTCAGAACTGTAACTTATGTAAGTAGCATACTCAATCTGAGGATAATCCATCTTCATTGTTTTGGGAATAGGTCGATAGCACATTGGTGACTTTACAATTTCATTCCCCTGTTTTGACAGTGTAAGTACACGGTAAATCCGCTGGTAGTCAGGATGGAATTTTTCATAACTCAGCTCGTTATAGATCCATAGGTAAATAAGCAAACTGGCTGCAATGCCTAATGTAAATCCAGAGAATGTTATAATAGAATATACAGGTTTCCTGGTTAAGTTGCGGAGTACTATTTTGATTTGCTGGTTCATATCAGAAATGTATTTATTTTACTGTCATTATTATCAGATCCGCCGGTTTTAACCCAGATATCATTGAAGACACTTTTTGTCGTTGTTCACCAGGAATATCAGCTTTAATAAAAGCTTCTGATGATAAATAGTCCTTCATCATTTTTCCTGAAACAAGTTTCATCATCTCATCCTGCGGAGTTATAATATCAGGCCAGAATGGTATTCCTCCGTCAAGGTCGTTACTAAGGCCGGACGGCACAAGCGTAAACCCGGGATGATGGTATAGCTTTCCTTCTTTTTTGAAAAATATTGCATTGTAAAACTTGACTGCATTTTTTTTCCATTAGTCGCTCCATTATGATTTTGAGTATATCGGATGAATAAAAAGTCATTTGTCTCATGCAGAGAATAGAGCATATACTTTTCTGACAAATCAAAATCGGGATTGAGACCGTCCATATAATTTACTTTATATTCTCCAAAATCAATGGTATATACCGGTAATAAACGGTCAGGCGGGATCAGTCTGAAGACAGTATCATTATATTCCTGTTTGATTGTCAACAATCCGTTAAAGTAGTAGCTCGATAATTTTTCAGGGTTTCTATAGGTAGATTTGGTAAAGTTTGTAATACGATTATAATCTGTAAACTGGCAAAGAGTGTCCCCTTTATCATTATAAGTCACAAGCATAACCCCAGATTTACCAGCATTCCATTTCTGGTTAACACCGGCCCATGAATCAATCCCAGTACCAAATATATAATCAAACCCCCCCGGAAAAATTTTATTTGAGTTAAGTAATGTATCTCCAAGAATAGTACCAGTTCCTGGTATTTCGGTTTGGTATTTAAAAGACATGTTTTTATTGATTCCGAGTTTATATTTCATAACATGGCTGTTCCCTCCAGGCCCATCTTGGAATGAGTAGTAAAGCTTTCCATTTGTCATAGAGATAGGATTATTAGGTAGTACGCCAAAAAACTCCTTACCTCCATACAAAACACTACCCCGATAAAACTTTATCCCCGTTTCATTTTTCCAAATTGTTTCCTGGTACTCCCCCTGCATGTTGAATCGTGTTAATCCAAACAAACCCTGAATAATAATGTTTTCCCCGTCAGACTGGATGGATGATGTAAGACCGTTACGATTTAAAAATGGTTCGAAAAGTAACATTGTGTCGGGTGGGCTTTCAAGTTTCACATACCTGATGGATAACCCAATATCAGAGAGTTTTAAATTTCTGGTATTGCCCAGTGTTCCCAGAATATCAATATGGATTGGAGGTCTGTCCGGATCAACCATTCTGTTCTCTTTTTTTCGGAAGGCACCTGATTGCCCCTTTCTGGGTTCAGAGTTTTGTGTTTCTTTTGCCAGACTTTCTGATTTATCCTTTTCTCTCTCCTTTATGAGAAGCTCTTTTGCAAGTTCCTTCTCATCTGTTTTCAGACGATTCTGACGACAGGATATGATAATGAGAATCAGAAACAATAGAAAAATGGAAATAGGTAGTTTTTTCATTTCACAATCATTAGTATGTCTTCAGTTTCTGTAACAGAATCTGCTAATTTTTTCAACTCTTGTTTCATATTCTCAGGTGCGATTGACCTACTGAATTTTTCTGATTTAACCCGTTCTCTCAGATCCTTCCCTTTAACGGAGAAAATAATTTCCCCATTCTCTCCCGGTATAAAAGTGGCTTGATGGTATGGCCATACAGGTAAGCCGCCATCTATATCGTTCGCAAGGATTTCAGGTGAGTAATCATATGGATCGCCTTTAATCACTGATAATTGGTGGTTTAATTTTGAATAGAGGGCGTGATAAATCTTTACAGTTTTTTTCTTTCTGGTATTAGGACAATCATAGTTATCTTTTGTATAAGTCAGAAAAATGTATTTCTCAGTTTCAACCCACTCTTCTGGTATGATCTTTCCTGTCAGATCAAAGTCAGGATCGTAACCCTGTTGCCTTGTCGCTTTATACGTTCCAAGCCTAAGAACATAAACTGGTAATAACCTGTTTGGGGGAATTACTTGGAAAAGAGTATCATTATAGGAGTTCCTGAAATAGTTTTTACCTTTATATTCATAATAACACCCATCATCGGTCCCACGTCCAACTGATTTTGTATAGTTTACGAGTTTTTCGTATAGAGGAAATTTAGAAAGAGTATCTCCCTGTTTGTTTATGAGTGCATATACGTCTGCTCCTCTTATCTTTTTGGTGTAGGTATTATTATCTATCCATTTAGTCAAAAAGCTTTTTCTACCGGAAGTATTTGTATTGCCCTTACTACCTTTGGCATTATAGTCAGCCACAATCTTCCCCTTGCCTAAAATTCCGACAGGGAATTCTGGATTAAATTCCTTTAGAGGATTGACATCTAATTCCGAACAATCATACTCAAGCCTATAATCTTGTGAAGCGATTTTATTCTCGTAGGTATAAAACAATTTATTGCCAACTATCTGTATATTGTTATAATAAGTACCTCCACCCTGCATATATGAGGCACCTATAAATGTCTTTATTAAAATCCCGTCTGTTGTAAACATGTTTTTCACGACAGTACTTAAAAACCTGCCATCTTTGTTATACTTAAGGATACCCAATCTGTTAACCGCAATAATATAGTCATCGGTTAGATAATAGTCGAATCTGATATCCCTTTCGAAAGCTGAATCCGGTGGTTGTTCTATTCTGACATATTTTATTTCAGAAACTACTTCAGATAATTTAAACTCATTAATCTTATCAAGGCTTCCCTCAATGTCAATTATCAATGGTGGATTTGCCAGATCAACTGAGCGGAACTCTTTGTACATAGGCCCTTTAGTTCCCTTGTTAAGGGTATCTGCCAACTCTTTTTCCCGGTCAATTTTGTCTGCCTCAGATATCTCTTTTTCCTTTACAATTATCTCTTTTGCCAGTTCTTTTTCGTTTGTCTTCAACCGGTTATTGTGACAGGAAAGATTAAGAAAAACAATAATAACAAGCAGTATCAGAATGTTATAAGTCCTCATTTTTGTGTTTTTTAAATGTCTCATTTCGTTTGTCTTTAAATAGTTGGCTTACGGCATACGGCTTAATTTGTCTTTTCTTCCTCTTTACGCTCAACGCTTGTTTTAACTTTTGTCTTTTTCCTTTTGTCTTTTGTCTTTATTCATACCGTAGCGCCTCCACCGGGTTCCTCGTTGCTGCCCGCCAGCTCTGCCAGCTTACAGTTAGCAGGGCTATAACAAAAACTATTAATCCTGCCAAAACAAATATCCACCAGCTTAATTCAGTTTTATACGCAAAATCTTTGAGCCATCTGTTCAAGATCAACCATACAATGGGGCAGGCTATAACAAAAGCAATAGTTACCCATTTCAAAAAGTCCAGCCCAAGCAAGAAAATTACCTGAATTACTTTTGCCCCGTTTATTTTACGAATGCCAATCTCTTTGGTACGCTGGACTGATAAATAGGCAATCATGGCAAATAATCCCAGACAGGAAAGAAATACAGCTATTATGGCAAAGGTTCCGACAATTTTTGCGAGACGCTCTTCTCCCAGGTATTTTTCAAGATACTTGTCTTTAATAAAAAAGTATTGAAAAGGCACACCCGGAGCTAACTTATCCCAGGTTGTCCTTAAGAATTTTATAGTCTGCAAATAATTGTTATGATTAACCCGTATTGTCAGATATCCTGCAAGCCAGTTTTCGCCTGCATAACGATAAACCACTGGTTCTACAGGACTTTGTAGCGATTTGAAATTAAAATCCTTCAACACACCGACGACAGTAACTGATTCCTTTTCATGCTTAAACCGTAGTTGTTTACCGATAGGATTGTCCCATCCAAATTTCAAGGCTGCCATTTCATTTATCAAAACATGTGCTGTCCTGTCTGATACTATTGTATCTGAAAGGTTTCTGCCAATGACCACCGGAATATCAAATACTCCTGCAAATTGTTCATCAAGCGATGTTACAACCATTTCTTTCGAATCTTCCTGAGATGCTCCTTCCGGAATTGTCGCAAACCTGTTTGGAAAGAAATTTCCCGGAACATTCTCAGATAATGTGATCCCTGTAATACCGTAAGTAGTTGCCTCATTTTCAATGCTCTCGGACAGCAATCTGGCAAATGCCAAACGTTTGTTTTCATCATTAGTATAAAGCGGAATCGAGAGAAGGTTTTCTACATTGAACCCCAAATCGTGATTCTTCATGAATGATACTTGTTTGGCTATAAACAGCTGGGATGAAATAAGTACAATGGTTATCAGAAACTGGATTATGATGAATCCTTTCCTTAATCCACTTTTGTGCCGGATAGTTGTAATCCGTGACTGCAACATCTCAATAGGTCGATATTTTGAGAAAAAAAGTGCTGGATAAAGACCAGACAGAATACCGGTAAGAACTCCGAAAAGAAGGATACACAAAACTATTCCGGGATTGGAAAAATTGATATGTAAATTACGCTGTGCTAAAATATTAAACCATGGCAAAAACAATGTCGACAGATAAATCGCCACAATCAGAGCAATCATTGAGAGTGTAACAGCTTCACCTATAAATAAACAGATTATCTGAAACCTTCCGCCGCCCGAAATTTTTCGTATTGCTGTTTCCCTGACTCTTTTTTCCGACTGGCTGGTAGAAAGATTGACGAAATTAGCACTGGCAATAAATAAAACAGCTATTGCAATTAGCAATAATATATTAAGATATTTTGATGAGACTGTAGGTTTGATGTCACGCAAAACACGAATGTCAAGATGGCAGGTTTCAAGAGGTTGAATATCATAAGATTCTCTGCCTTTGAGAAAATCAGGAAAATATTTATCAGGTATCAGAGAGAGATTTGCTTTTATTGATGCAATATTCTGATTAGGATGAATCTTTATAAAAGTCATCGGACCTCCCCACCACCATAGCCGATCAAGATCGGGATGCATCTTATTCAGTATGAGGTGCGAAACCAGAAGATTGAACTTAAAAATAGAATTCTCCGGCAAATCTTTCATAATACCTGCTACGGTAAAACTGAATTTATCAATTGTAAGCTCTTTCCCCATAGGGTTTTGGTTCCCGAATAATTTTTTTGCTGTGCCCTGGGTAATGACGACTAAACCAGGGTTGTCAAAGACAGTTTTTGGATCTCCGATTAGCAGCGGAAAATTGAACATTTTCAGAAAACAGGAGTCAGTAGTATATCCTGTCAGATTGTAATAAGCCTGGTTGTCAACCAGTACTGATTCATCCTCCCTCAAAAAATCTGACAGACTTGTGGACATAACGACATCTTTGATATCTGTTCTGACTACGTCAGGTAACGGGAGGGGAGTAGAAGCGAAGTAATCTGTTCCGCCGGTTCCCTTATCAACTGAGATTATCCTGTAAATCAGATTACTATCCTTGTGGAAATTATCGTAACTTCTTTCAAAATAGACAAAATAGAAGATAAGGATAGCAACTGTCATTCCAATAGATAATCCCAAAAGATTAAGTAAAGAAATTTTCCTCTGACTGTTAAAATTCCTTATAGCTATTTTAATATTGTACCAAATCATATTGTTTAGTATTAAATTGGGGATTCTGACTATTCATATCTCAACGCCTCCACCGGATTCCTCGTTGCCGCCCGCCAGCTTTGCCAGCTTACTGTTAATATTACTATTCCAAGGGTCAGGACTCCTGCTACCCCAAATATCCACCAGCTCATTTTGGTTTTATAAGCAAAATTCTCCATCCATTTATTCATGACAAATAATGAAACCGGAACTGAAATTAAAAATGCCAGGAATACACCAATAAGGAATTCTTTATTTAATATTGCCATTATCTCTGAAACTTTTGCTCCGTTAATCCGCCGAATACCTATTTCTTTGGTTTTATTTATAGTCACCTGCAGTATCTGTCCAAACATGCCAAGGCATGTAATTATGAAAGCGATCAGCGAAAACAAGGCAATGGCTTTTCCCTGCCGATCTTCTTTATGGTAAAGCGAATTAAAATAATCTTCTAAAAAGATATATGAGAATTGAGATTGGGGCAGTATGGATTTCCATATGCCATGAAGGATTTTCATCTGTTCATCTAGATTTCCCGGAAGCAATCTTATATTTAATGAGCTGTATGATTTATCTGTAAAGATGAGACAGATAGGTTCAATCTCTTTATGAAGCGAGGAAAAGTTAAAATTTCTCACGATCCCGACAATCTTATATCCACCTTCTTTACCATTGTTGAATTTCCTGTTCTCCAGGTTTTCCCAACCATATATTTTAAATGCTTCTTCATTAATATAGCATGACTCATTCAGGTCTCCATCCAAGAACTTCCTGCCTTCAAGTAAATCGATCTTATAAGTTTCAAGGAATTGCCTGTCAATATATAAACATTTAAACATGAGTTGTTTAGTTTCAGGAACCGACATTGTCATTTTTATTTGACCGGGACTTCCCTTGGTGAAAGATGAACTTTTTACAAATGACAGGTTATCAATCTGCTGTTTCAGTGTCAGCTTATTCTGAAACTCTTCAGGAATGTCTAGCCTCAATAATAATTCTTTATCAAATCCTAAATCAGTAGTTTTAACAAAAACCAATTGTTTTTGGATCAATACCAAGCATATAAGCAGAATCATAGAAACCGTAATCTGAAAAACAGTAAGTAACTTCTGTCCCAACCTTTTCCCGGGTTTTAACCCTTTTTTTCCGAAAAGCATCTGAACATCGGAACGTTTTATAATGTATAATGGGGCAAGCATTGATACAATGATCACGATCAATATTATAACAAAGAACAGAGATGATATCTGCCAGGAAAAAAACCACATGAAATAAAGTTTCGAGTCAAGTAATTTCTCAATCAATGAGAGAGTGGCAGTTGCGAGATAAAGCGCTGCAAGGAAAGAGATTACAACCGATAAGGCTATGTCGGTAAAATAATACTGTCTTAATTGATTGCTATTTGCGCCATTCGTGATCTTTATTCCTACAACTTTCAGCTCACCAAGATGTTTTGACAATGTGAAATTTATAAAGTTTATAACCGAAAGGAACAGAATAAGCAATGCAGTTGTAATAAAAATATATATCAGACCCTTGCTTCCGGTTTTATTATCATTCTCTTTGATTCCTTGAGTGAGGTAAATATCCGTTAACGGCTGAAAAAGAACCCCCATGGTTTTTGATTTGTTAGAGGGAAATCCGGAATTCACTTTCTTATGAATTGATGCCACATCTGTTTCTGAATTGGTAAGCACATATAGATCAAAAGGATTGTAGCATATATTACCATCTTGAGTGCCATTACAATTTTGCGAAAATCTGAACTTTTCATTTTCACTATTGAAAAAGAGATCGGCTGACAAGCTGGAATTTTCAGGCATATCTTCGACTACAGCACTTACAGGTAATTCCAGAGAATTATATAAATGTACGATCTCGCCGAGTACATCTGTTTTCCCGAATAACTTGAGTGCAGTGGATCTTGTGATTACTATGGAATTCAGATCAGAAAATGGATTCTCATTATTCCCAGCCAGAAAGTGCAAAGTGAAAATCTTGAAAAAGGTATTGGTAGTGGAAATTATCTCATTTATAAGTACATAATCGGTGCCATTGACAGCTTTGACGTATTGTGGAGTATTAAGAGAAGAATAAAAGACCGGGGCTGCAAGAGTGATATCCGGGAATTGTTCTTTTAACGCTCTTGCAATGTCATAATCCATTTTGGAACTATTCCGGATTGTATCGATTAACCTGTAAATATTATTATGGTTCTCAAAACTTGTGTCTACTCGGAATTCCTTAAAAATGAACAATGATAAAACAATGCATACCGTAAAGCCAACAGTGAATCCTGCCAGGTTCAGAAAAGAAAAAAGTTTGTTTTTTCTTAAATTTCGTAATGAGGATTTCAGATTATACAAAAACATGTTATTGAGTTTTTACCTATTAATAAGATGATATATAGTAATAATTCATTCATACCTCAGCGCCTCCACCGGATTTCGCGTTGCTGCCCTCGCTTCTCGTTTCTCGTTACGCGTTTCTCGTTCAAATCCGAACTTGATTACTTGCACTGTCATTGCGAGCGAAGCGAAGCAATCTTTTTGTCTTTTGTCTTTTATCTTTTGTCTTTTTACTTTTGTCTTTTGTCTTGTTTACTCATACCTCAGCGCCTCCACCGGATTTCTCGTTGCTGCCCTCCAACTTTGCCAGCTTACTGTTAGCAGGGCAATGAAAAGCGCCATTATACCTGCGATAATAAATATCCACCAGCTAATCTCTGTTTTGTAAGCATAACTTTGCAGCCATTTATGCATAGCGTACCAGGCAACCGGACAGGCAATAATAAAAGAAATCCCTACCCACTTTACAAAATTGCTGTTTAACATCACGAGTATTTCCGAGATTCTGGCCCCGTTTACCTTACGAATCCCAATTTCTTTTATCCGTCGCTGGCTTGCAAATAGTGACAAGGCTAAAATTCCAAGACAGCAAATAACTATTGCACAACCGGCAAAGAGAGAAAAGGTATGACGGAAGCTGAGTTCTGATTGGTACATATTCTCAATTGCCTGGTCTAAAAAGTTCACCTCTACCGGGAAAGATGGAGAGAGTTCCGAGGCAGAAGCTTTTATATCTCTTATCAAGCTATTGAGGGATTTAAAACTGGCAGTCATGAGGTTTACCAGGCAATAAGAAGCATAAGGTTCATTTCTTATCACAAGTGGTGTAATGGCTTTATTTATAGGTTTAAAATGAAAATCTTTGATAACTCCGGTAATCTCGTATTCTCTATTGTTCATCATGAACTTAATACCGAGAGAATTACTAAGGTTGTGTTCACGAAGGAATGATTCATTTACCACGATTTTCAATTTATCAGTAGAGAGAGTGTCTGAATAAAACCGACCTTTAACTAATTTTAATCCCATCATCTTAAAAAAAACCGCATCGGCACTCATCAAATCAAAATTCAGCTCTTTCTTTTCTCCATTCAGGTCCATTTGGACTGTCCTGTATGCCATGTCTTTACCGGGGTAAAATTGTGAAAAAGAAACTTCATTTATTGCCGGTATGTCATGAAGAAGCTTTTTAAATACTTCCTTTTTCTGGTCCAACTGCGGTGTTATTTTTATTGCGATAATATTTTTTTGATTAAAACCGAGATTGGAGCTACCATACCTGACCTGTTTTTGTACCAGTATTGTAAAGGCAATTAATATAATGGCTATTGTAAATTGCGTTGTTACAAGAATACCACTGGACGAGAATCCCGATTTAACAGGGTTTAAGGTATTTTTTATATTGTCAATGGCTTTAGATGAAGAGATCCTCAATGCTGGTATAATGCTGAAAATTACACTTAAACCAAGGATACTTGTGAGCGAGATAATAATAAACCCCGGAGAATAAATCAGACTTGAACTAAAGTGTATCCCTGTATAATTTCTGATCCCCTGATTGATAATATTTACAAGATCAGTTGCAATCAGGAGAGCAGCCAGGAAAAAGATAAATGCCTCAGCGAGTATATTCATGAGTATGGCTGAACGACTGACCCCGATAATCTTCAAAACCCCGGTTTGCCTGATTCTTTCAAGCCATTGAGATGATGAGATATTGAAGAAATTGACCAATGCTATAATAAGTACCAGAACAGCTACCATTAACAGGATCATAACTTTATTCTTATCCCCTGTTACTAAGAAATCATTCCCTAAAAGAGCAAATTTTGAAAAGTAAACTTTATTCAAAGGAACAAGTCGGGCATCTTTATAATCTTTTTGATAATCTCCGGGGATAATACTCAAAATTGTTTTTCCGGCATCAACTGGTTTTGTCCCATTATTTAAAAGAAGAAATGTCTGGAAATCACACCATCCCCATTCAGTAAATTCTCCACTCTCGCCCTGAACAATTTTTTGTGTGGCCATTGATGAAACCGCACTTAAAGAAAGACAGGAATTCGCTTCAGGCTCCTCAATAATTGCACATACTGTAAGTTCTTTACTGTTATTGAGTCTTATTACCTTTCCTAGTGATTCTGCACTACCGAAAAGTTGTTCCGATAATTTTTTTGTAATCACTACAGTCATTGGATCTTTAAACACAGATTGTGGATCTCCCTCAATAAAAGTGTAACTGAATAGTTTAAAAAACCCTTCATCTGCAAAGAGCAGGTGAGAAGTAACAGGATTTCCATTTTCAGCCTGAAATACAGGTGATTCCCAGGTTCCTACCATCCGGATAGCCGATTCTACACCGGGCACCTTCTTATCAATATTTTCTTTTAGAATCCCTGGTGTATAGATTCTGTCTGCTGATGGAAGGTACAAATAAACCCGGTCCCCGTTCTTTTGAAAGTTATCTGTAGTAAGTTCACTATAGCAATAAACTGAAAGAATTATTACCAGTGTAAAACTTATGGCCAGACCAATCAGATTAATCAGATTTGTTACAGGTCTTCGTGTGAAGTTTCTGAATATTGTTTTAAATAAATACTTCATCTCTTTATTATCTTCGTTACTTTATTAAGGATATAAAGTCTATGTTTCTCAGGAATATTGATTCTTCCCGAAAATATTTATACCATAATGATGCCATAAATGTAAATGACAGATATAAAGCTACATAAATATATTATTATTCCGGAAGAGTAAATTTATTTTACGTTTAATCGTAAAAATATTTTACACATTGTTGGCTTTGTCTTTGTAATGGAATACTTTTACTTTCCTGAATCAACCCCCCAACCCTCCATCTGTGGGGCTTTGATGAAGTATATGGTTTCGAAATAAAGCCAAAAGTTCTCCATTTGTGGGGCTTTTAAGAAGTCTAAGGTTTCAAAACAGGACCAAAAGTCCCCCATTTGGGGGATTTAGGGGGTTGAAATAAGGGGAAATTGAGAGGCAATTCTACTTCAAAGTCCCCCATTTGGGGGATTTAGGGGGTAGAAAGCGAGGAGTAAAACATATATATTCAACTATATGCAGGTCCAGAAAGGCAACATATTAATCGTCGATGACAATAAAAGCATTCTCAGTGCTCTTGAGATTTTACTTACTCCTGAATTTAAAGAGCTTACACTGCTTTCAAATCCAAATCAGATTCCAACCGAGTTACGTAAGAAGGACTATAATCTGGTAATTCTTGATATGAATTTTCAGGCAGGGGTCAATACAGGCAATGAAGGTATTTACTGGCTGGGCAGGATTAAAGAGACAAATCCCGAAGTTTCTGTCGTGATGATTACAGCTTATGGGGACATAGATACAGCCGTGAAAGCTTTGAAAGCAGGTGCTTCAGACTTTGTGCTCAAACCCTGGGATAATGCTAAGTTACTCGCAACACTAAAACTTGCCATTCAACTGAATATTTCAAAAAGCGAAGTAAGGCAGCTTAAAGAAAGAGAAACCGGACTTAAGAAAGAGATGAACCGGGAACAAAAGTTCATTATCGGTTCATCACAAGCCTTAATGAACGTTTTAAATCTTGTAAGGAAAGTTGCAAAGACCGATGCTAATGTTTTGATTACCGGGGAAAATGGTACAGGAAAAGAACTCATAGCACAGGAAATTCATCGACAGTCAAACAGGAATAAAGAGGTTTTGGTGAGTGTTGATATGGGCTCTTTAAGTGAGACTCTGTTTGAAAGTGAATTGTTTGGTCACATGAAAGGTTCTTTCACGGATGCGTATGAAAACCGGCAGGGTAAATTTGAGATTGCAAATAAAGGAACTCTTTTTCTGGATGAAATAGGTAACCTTTCTTTTCATCTTCAGTCTAAACTACTTGCAGCTATTGAGAACCGCACGATTACGCGTATCGGGTCAAATCAGCCAATTCCTACTGATATACGCCTTATATGTGCCACAAATAAAGATATTCAGAGTATGGTAAGTTCAGGTCTGTTCCGCGAGGACCTTCTTTACAGGATTAATACAATCCATATTGAATTACCTCCACTCAGGGAACGTGAGAATGATATTATCGTTCTTGCAGAATTCTTTTTGAAAAAATATACCTATAAATATAATAAGCCAAATCTGAAAATTAACCAGCAGGCAAACGAAAAACTGCTTAACTATTCCTGGCCTGGAAATATCCGGGAACTTCAGCATACAATTGAAAAAGCAGTGATACTTAGTGATTCAACTGTATTAAAATCAGAAGATTTTTATTTACGAAATATCAATTCAGTTTCCGGGAACACCTCTTTATCTACCCTGGAAGAGGTAGAAAAACAAATGATTCAGCAGGCACTTGACAAAAATAATGGTAATTTCACTGCTGCAGCTGAACAACTTGGAATAACAAGGCAAACTCTTTACAACCGACTTAAAAAATCCGATAGATGATCAGCAAAAACCTGTACGTTAATATTATTGTTAGGGTATTGCTCATTGTAGTACTTTCTGTACTTCTGGGGTATTTTATTGTAATTGGACAGTCGATACGCTTCTCTCTGATTTTCATTTTAGCTCTGATCAGTCTGACTTTTAATCTTATCTTCTATCTGAATAATACCAATAGAAAGATCAGATTTTTTTTCGATTCAGTCAGAAACGATGATTCTAATCTTTCATTCCCGGTCGATTTGAAAAACCCGAATCTCAGGGAATTATACCAGAGCATGAATAAGGTAAATCAGCAGATTCAAAGATTAAAAATTGAGAACCGTCAGCAGGAACAATATTTTCAGATTCTGATTGAGCATCTTGCAACCGGGATAATTACCTATAATAAGCAAGGGTTTATATACCATGCAAATTCCTCCGCAAAAAGATTGCTTTCAACTGATGTTCTTACTCATTTGCAGCAAATTGAAAGGATAGACCAGAAGCTTTTTCTGGCAATTTCCGGAATTAAGCCATTTGAAAGACGATTGGTAGCCATGAATACTGAGAATGGCGAGATACAGCTCTCTCTTAAGGCAACATCTTTCAAAACAGATAAACAGGAATTAGTAATTCTTTCAATTCAGGATATTAAGAATGAGCTTGATGAAAAAGAACTCGATTCGTGGATGAAGCTTATTCGTGTTCTGATGCATGAAATAATGAACTCAATAACGCCAATAACATCTCTTTCTGAAAGCCTTTCAAACATTTACTGCAAGGATGGTAAGCCGGTTCTGCCGGAACAGGTTACTGATAAAACCATTGCAACTACTCTCCAGGGGTTGAACGTCATAAAAGAGCAGGGGAATGGCTTAATGTCTTTTGTTGAGTCGTACAGAAAGCTTACAAGGGTTCCTGAGCCGGATAAGAAGATTTTCAGAGTTGCCGACCTGATAAATCGTGTTACGACACTATATAATTCTCTTGATAAGAGCGACAAGGTCAATCTGTCTTTTTCACTTAAAGATCCTGATCTTGAAATTTTTGCAGATCAGAATCTGATCTCGCAGGTATTAATTAACCTGCTAAAAAATGCTTTGGAAGCTAATGAAAAAAATCCTGATGGAAAGATTGTCCTTTCTGCCGGTATTAACAGTGATAATCACGCTGAGATTTGTGTATCTGATAATGGTCCGGGAATAACTAAAGAAAATCTTGATAAAATATTTGTCCCATTCTTTACAACAAGGAACAATGGTTCAGGAATCGGTCTGAGTATCTCAAAACAAATCATGAAGATACATGGCGGAAATCTGAAAGTCAGATCTGTGATTAACAAAGAGACTGTCTTTTGTCTTACCTTCTAAAATCCGCAATCACAAATCCGCAACCGATCCGAAGGCGAGCTCGGCGAAGCCAATCCGAAATTTTCATAAATTTTCACCTATCCCTAATCGTACTTTATAGCTTTTACAGGAGTGATCCTGCTTATTAAATTAGAAGGAACAAGAAGCATTATTATGATTGCCGCCATAGTCCCTGCATTCAGTAATAATATGTGCGAAAGCTGAAGATTTACCGGAACAGTTTTAATGTAATAAGAAGAGGCATCAAGGGTTAATATTCCGGTTTTTAATTGAATGTATGCAAGACCGATACCGATCAGGTTCCCCCATAACAGGCCTTTCCCAATAAGATATGCTGCCTGGTAAAGAAATATCCTGCGAATAGTTGAATCTTCTGACCCAAGGGCTTTAAGTACCCCAATCATATTTGTTTTTTCAAGGATCAGAATAAGCAGCCCCGATACCATATTAAATCCGGCAACAATAAGCATCAGAAAAATAATAATGATAACATTGACATCCTGAAAATTAAGCCAGTCAAATATCTGGGGATATTTCGTCCGGATATTTGTTACCTTAAACTTAGCCTCTTTTTCAGTTATTTTATATCCTATGGTATCCCTGACAGCCATGGTCATTTCATCCAGCTTATCAAAATCATTAATAAATATTTCAAATCCGCTTACCTGATCATCACTCCAGCCATTGAGCTTTTTAATATGACCTATATCGCAAAAAACATAAATCTTGTCAAACTCTTCCAGGCTTGTTTCGTAAATACCGCTTATGGTGAATTTTCTATAGCGTGGTGGATCCTGAATAAAATGCATTATAAATGAATCTCCCGACCGTAGTCTGAGCATGTCAGAGATCTTTTTTGAAATGATCACTTTGTCGGTGCGCCCCGTATCGGTGACAGTGAAAACTTTTCCATCAACCATATTACTGCTGAAGTAACTCCAGTCAAAATCACTTCCAATACCCTTCAGAATAACACCCTGAATATCCTCATCAGTTTTAATTATCCCGGCTTTTGTGGCAAAAACCTGCACATGTTGAATTCCCGGAATCTTTTTGAGTTTTGGAATGAATTTCTGTGTATCACTGATTGGAGTGGTCTCGAATGAAATGTTCGAATCGAAGTTCATTACTTGTATATTAGATCCGAATCCAACGACTTTTTCCCTGATCTGCTGTTTGAAACCGGTAAGTATTGCAACAGCAAGAATCATAACGGCCAGACCCATTGCAATACCAATTATTGCGATAACATTTATCGGACGAGAGAAGGAAGTCTCTTCACGTCTTCCTTTTATGAGCCTCTGTGCTATGAAATATGGTAAATTCATTCGATCGTTAAGTCTCCAAATTTAAGTAGATTTACATGAAGAAAAAACTTATAGTATGAAAAGGTTCCAATTTATACTTCTTATATCAATACTAATCACTCCTATAGCTTATTGTTATAGTTCCCAGGATAATCCTATACCGGGATCGTATCAGATTGAGCTTTATCGAAATATGATTGAAGGCAAGTCGGTAGCTGTTGTGGCAAATCAGACTTCAATGGTTGGTCAAACGCATCTCGTTGATAATCTATTGAATATAGGTATTAACATTAAAGTTATTTTTGCTCCTGAGCATGGATTCAGAAATCTGGCCGATGCAGGTGAAACAATAATTAGCGGGAAAGATTCTGAAACAGGTATCCCTGTTATAAGTTTATATGGTGCACATCTTAAACCAACAGCTGCTGATCTGTCCGGAATCGATATTGCTATTTTTGATATCCAGGATGTAGGAACCCGATTCTACACGTATATTTCAACTCTTCATAATCTTCTTGAAGCCTGTGGAGAAAATCATGTCAAATGCCTGATCCTTGATCGACCGAATCCAAATGGCTTTTATTTTGACGGGAATATACCCGATACAACTTACAGATCATTTGTTGGTATGGATCCAATCCCCATTGTTCATGGAATGACTGTAGGAGAATATGCTCAGATGATTAATGGTGAAGGATGGCTGAAAGGGGGAGTAAAATGCGATCTGACAGTTATAAAATGTAAGAACTACACTCACCAAACCTTTTATGAACTTCCCGTAAAACCGTCCCCAAACCTGCCAAACCAGAACTCAGTGTACCTTTATCCTTCTATTTGTTTTTTTGAGGGAACAAATCTTTCTCTTGGCAGGGGAACATCCTTTCCGTTCCAGGTATTCGGATCACCAAAACTTCCGGATAAAGGATTCAGTTTCACTCCGGAAAGTGTTCCCGGGGCAACGAATCCTCCTTTACTAGGCATAAAATGTTTCGGGACTGATCTTAGAAATGCAACAGAAATGAAACTGGTTCCGAAACCTGAAATTAACCTCGATTGGGTGATAAGTGCCTATAATGACTTCCCTGAAAAAGATAAATTTTTTACAAAATATTTTGATACACTGGCAGGAGGCCCGATCCTCCGTGAACAAATTCAGAAAGGTATGACTTCAGCTCAGATAAGGGAAACCTGGAAACCCGGGTTGGAAAAGTTTGGTAAAATACGGGAGAAGTATCTTTTATATTGAAATTATTTTAGATTTTTCCAGGGTATACCTTCAACGCCTCTGCCAGAATTTCTATAGCTTTCTTAATATCCTCTATCTTAAGCACATAAGCTATGCGAACTTCATTTTTCCCGAAACCAGGGGTTGAATAGAATCCTGAAGCAGGAGCAACCATAACGGTCTGATTATTAAATTCAAAATCTTCAAGAAGCCATTTTGCAAACTTATCTGCATCATCAACCGGAAGCTTGACGACTGTGTAAAATGCCCCTTTTGGCTTAGGGCAGTAAACACCCGGTATTTTATTCAATGCCTCTACCATATAATTCCTGCGGGCAGTATACTCCCTGTTAACTTCTTTGAAATATTCCGGGGGTGTTTCAATTGAAGCTTCTCCGACTATCTGGCCTAGTCCGGGAGGAGAGAGACGTGCCTGTGCAAATTTAAGTGCGGCTGAGATAACCTCTTTGTTTTTAGAAATGAGCATCCCTATCCTTACACCGCATTCACTGTAGCGTTTTGATACTGAGTCGAGCATAACAACATTATTATCAATGCCCTCAAGATTCATTGCTGAGAAATGTTCTGCACCGTCATAGCAAAATTCCCTGTATGCTTCATCTGAGAAGAGAAAAAGATCATGTTTTTTTACAATTTCTCTGAGTTGAAGAAGTTCCTCTTTTGAATAGAGATATCCGGTAGGATTATTTGGGTTACAAACAATTATACCTTTGGTCTTTGACGTAATTTTCTTTTCAATCTCGGCAATAGGAGGAAGTGCAAAATCATCTGTGATATAAGATGTTACCGGTACAATTTTTATACCGGCTGTAGTCGCAAAACCATTGTAGTTGGCATAAAATGGTTCGGGAGTAATTACCTCTTCTCCCGGATTTACACAAGACATTAGTGCAAACAGAATAGCTTCTGATCCTCCTGTTGTTACCAGCATTTCTGTATGATCGATGTTTATCCCGATTTTCTGATAAAACGATGCCAGCTTCCTGCGATACGATTCATTTCCGGCTGAATGACTATACTCAATTACTTTCAGATTAATATTGCGTAAGGCATTCAAAGCAACTTCTGGAGTAGGGATGTCAGGCTGCCCGATATTGAGATGATAAACTTTTCTTCCTTTTCTTTTTGCTTCTTCAGCATAGGGAACAAGTTTTCTGATTGGTGATGCAGGCATCGCTTTGCCTTTGTCTGATATTGATGGCATAATATTTTGGTTTTAAATTTCTTAATAATTGAATGACAAAAATAGTTACTTTTTTAATTCTTCATCTACCATCTTCACCTCTATATCATGTTTCAGTTTAAATTTCTATTTTTGCAATTCAAAGATTTTCAAACATTCTAAAATACATCAATGGACATTCCTTCAAAATTTGAACCCGGTAAAGCTGAGAGCAGGTGGTATAAGTACTGGATGGACAATGGATTCTTTAAAAGCACTCCGGATGAGAGAGAACCTTATACAATAGTTATACCTCCTCCTAATGTTACAGGAGTACTGCACATGGGCCACATGCTCAATAATACAATACAGGATGTTCTCGTGCGCAGAGCGCGTATGCTTGGGAAAAATGCGTGCTGGGTTCCCGGCACTGATCATGCTTCAATTGCAACAGAAGCAAAGGTAGTGGCAAAGCTTAAAGCAGAAGGGATTGAAAAACGCGATCTTACACGGGAAGAGTTCCTTGCTCATGCCTGGACATGGACTAATAAACATGGAGGTATTATACTGGAACAGCTAAAACGATTGGGTGCTTCATGTGACTGGGATCGTACTCTGTTTACCATGGATGAAAAGAGGTATGATTCCGTTATTAAAGTTTTTGTAGACCTGTTTAATAAAGGACTTATTTACAGAGGTGTAAGGATGGTTAACTGGGACCCTCAGGCTATGACAGCTGTATCAGATGAGGAGGTTAATTATACAGACGAAAAATCAAAACTGTATTATGTTCGTTATAAGATAGTCGGAGAGGATGGTTATGTGATGGTTGCAACAACCAGACCTGAAACAATTCTCGGGGATACAGCCGTATGTGCCAATCCGGATGATGTCCGTTATAAGCATCTGAAAGGAAAAATGGTAATTGTTCCGATGGCTAACCGCGAGGTTCCTTTTATTTTTGACAGCTACGTTGACCCTGAGTTTGGAACAGGATGCCTGAAGATTACTCCGGCTCACGATATTAACGATTATGAGATCGGACTAAGACATAAACTGCCAACAATAGATGTTTTTAATGATGACGGCACTATAAGCGAAAGAGCCGGTATGTTTATTGGTGTCGACAGGTTCAAGGCAAAAGAGCTTGCTGAAGCTGAACTTCAGAAAACCGGAAACCTGGTTAAAGTTGAAAATTATGACAACAAGATAGGTCGTTCAGAACGTACAAATGCGGTAATTGAACCACGACTTTCCATGCAGTGGTTCGTGAAGATGAAGGATCTGTCAATTCCTGCGTTGGATGCTGTCATGAATGATGATGTTCATATTCATCCTGCGAAATTCAAAAATCTCTATCGTCACTGGATGGAGAATGTGCGCGACTGGTGCATCAGCCGTCAGCTGTATTGGGGACACCGGATACCTGCATGGTACTACAATAATACCGAATTTGTTGTTGCTGAAAACGTTACACGAGCTCTTGAAATGGTAAGAGAAACAACTGGTAACTCTTCAATAATGGAAAACGACCTTCATCAGGAAGATGACGTCATGGATACCTGGTTCTCATCATGGTTGTGGCCGATAGTGGCATTCGACGGGATAAATAATCCTGCTAACGCTGATATTAAATATTACTATCCTACAAACGATTTGATTACTGCTCCTGAAATTCTCTTTTTCTGGGTTGCCCGGATGATCATTGCCGGATATGAATACAGAGGCCAGAAGCCGTTTACCAATGTTTATCTGACAGGTCTGGTTCGTGATCAGCAGAGAAGAAAAATGTCGAAATCACTGGGGAACTCACCTGAGCCAATCGATCTTATAGAAAAATATGGAGCTGACGGCGTAAGGGTTGGCATGCTCTTATGCTCTCCCGCAGGCAATGACTTGCTTTACGAGGACAGCCTGCCTGAACAGGGACGTAATTTTGCCAATAAGATCTGGAATGCTTTCCGACTTGTGAAGAGTTGGGAAATTGATGAAACGATCGGACAGCCTGAATCATCTTCAGTTGCAGTTAAGTGGATGGATGAAGTCATGAATAAATCTGTAAGTGAGATTGATCAGAACTTCAATAAATTCCGCATTTCGGAAGCTTTGATGACAACCTATAAATTATTCTGGGACGAGTTTTCCGGCTGGTATCTTGAAATCATCAAACCTTCGTATCAAAAACCAATTGACAGGGTTACATATGATGCAACTATTGAAATTTTTGATAAGCTTTTAAAGGTAATTCATCCTTTTATGCCATTCATTACCGAGGAGATCTGGCAGTTTATGATCGACAGGAATGATGGTGAAAGTATTATGATAGCAAGGATGCCTGAAGCAATGAATTTTGACAAGAACCTAATTGAAAGTTTTGAATCTGTTAAGGAGATAATAAGCGCCATAAGAACTGTAAGAAAGAGTAAGGAAATTCCCGTGAAGGAAAAACTGGATCTTCTGATAAGATCTGATAAAGAAAGCTTTGATACAGAGTTTCTTTCTGTCATCAGTAAACTTTGCAATCTCTCTGTGATATCATTTGTTTCAGAGAAGCAGGAAGGTGCTGTTGCATTTATGGTGCGTACCACAGAGTACTTTATCCCGCTTGCGGGGACACAGGATGTTGAAGGAGAGATAGCGAAGCTGGAGGAGGATCTCGTTTACAACAGAGGCTTTTTGGTTTCTGTTATGAAAAAACTTGAAAATGAGCGATTTGTTCAGAATGCACCTGCCAATGTTCTTGAGATGGAAAGAAAGAAAAAGAGCGATGCGGAGTCAAAGATCAAGTCGCTTGAGGATAGAATTAGGGCTATAATTGGAACTTAAGTCCCCCATTTGGGGGATTTAGGGGGTCGAAAATAAGGAATTGAAAGTTTAATTAGTTAATTATCAAGGCATCAGCTTTCTTACAAAATAATTCTGATCAACTAGTACAAGCTCCCAGTCGCTGTTAAGATTTAGTGTCCATCCTTCCCCTGAAATATGGTTTTTATCAGCATTGAATCCTTTAGTAGTGATTCTAAGGAATTTAAAATTATTTGAAACAAGACATCCAACTTTATCTACTGTAAGTTTGCCCCAGTTGTCTGAAACTCTGATGGAACTGTAAAGTGTCCCCAGAGAATCAAGAGAATGGATATTTTCAGGTTCAAAATCAAAGTATGGGCTTTCAAGCTCAAGGAATACTACAGGTTTTTCAGTAAAGATACTGGTTTGTTTATGGATCCGTTCCCTGATATCTGCCAGACGCTGGGCCTCTTCTTTATTTATTGCATCAATATCATAACTTACAGCCAGGCTTCCTGCAACATCTCTGCAGATAGTCGGGAGCTGAATATTATATATTTCTTTTACAGCATTTCCAAGGTCAAAATTTTCAGACGGGATTTTCTTAAAATCAAATCCCTTATCGTACAGAAGTGAAGCATAGAGTGCCCCATGGATGGAGCCATATGATCTGGAGTAGGATTGCATGGAATATACCCTGTCGAGATTCTCGAAAAGCCTGGTTTTATACTCCTCTGGTGAATTCGTACAAAGCATTGTATATGTGAATGTTGCTAGCCCCTCAAAAGTCTCAAAACGATTTTCTTCTGTAGAGTATTTTTGATAAAGCTCGCGGTTGGAACCTCTGAAGATAAGGGCATCCCTGATTGCAAGTTGCCTCTCTTCTCCCTTTGCATTAATTGCTTTTCGCAAAGCCTTCCATTCGAGTTTTATCCATAATCTGGCTTCTTTATCATCCATATTGCTTGCACTGAACCCTGCTGATTTCATTTCAGGTACTTCTGGTTGAATCCGGTGAAACAGGCAGTGTATGGCACGGTTTTTTATCCTGTAATCATCTTCTTCAAGAGGAAGAGGGGCCATCCCAAAAATGACTCCACCATATTGAACAGGAGAATTAGTTAAAATAAGTTCTTTTGGATATATTCCGGTATATATTCCGTCCTTTCCTTTAAGTAAGCCTTCTTTATCAGGCTGGTTTGCTATAATTCTGCGACTTGTTCGCTCAACGAACATTAACGGCCCGTAAAGGTTTTTCCCCCATAATTTGCCATTATCCCGGTTGCAGATCTCTTCAATACTTTTAAAATACTGCGAGGCTTTTTCAGTTGTGAAGTATGTGTCAGTTTTTTCTCCTTTACAACTTAGAAGAAACAGGAAAATCGGGAAAAAGATCCATTTTATCATTGAGCCGGTTTGAGGAGCCGAAAGTAACAAAATTTTCTGCAAATTGTCAAACCTTGTAATAAGTACGTTTAATTAGAGCCAGAATACCCCTTTTTCTACTATTGCAATTAATTGATAACTTTAGCACGTGAAATTTTTATAATGGATTATTCAGATAATTTGTCAATGCTGTATCAGATCAGCGAGGTTGTTGCGAAGAGTACCGACCTTGAGGATGCTATACTTCAGGTAATGGAGGAGATGGACAAAAAATTTGGAGTACTGCAGGCAATTCTTACAGTTCTTAACAGGAACTCATCTAAAATTTGCATCGAGGTTGCTTATGGCCTCACAAAGGAAGAAATGGAAAGAGGGGAATATAAGATCGGTGAAGGTATTATTGGTGAAGTTGTAAAAACAGGAGAACCCTATATTATTCCCCATATCTCAGATGAACCGCGTTATCTGAATAAAACAAAATCAACAAGTAAAAACAGGGACGAGGATTCTTTTATTTGCGTTCCCATTAAAGCCAAAAACCAGATAATTGGCACTCTTAGCGTCAAACTAAAATATTACGCCAGTCGGTCTTTTAAAAATGAATTGCAGTTACTCACAGTTATGGCTTCCATGTTTGCCCGATTGGTCAGATCACGGCAGGATAAGATTGAAGAACTGGAAAAACTTCATTTTGAAAAACTAAGAGAACAGGGCCTCTATAGCTATAATGATCGTATCACATCACTGGTAGGTGAATCGGGAAAAATGCAGGCAGTGTACGACCTGATCACCAGAGTGGCAATGACCAACGCAACTATTCTGATAAGAGGTGAAAGCGGTGTAGGAAAAGAACTCGTTGCGCAGGCTATCCATGATCAGAGTCAGCGCAGCAAGATGCCAATGATTAAAATTAATTGTGCGGCCATACCGGAAAACCTTATAGAAAGTGAACTGTTCGGTTATGAAAAAGGAGCATTTACAGGGGCTGATAAACTTCATAAAGGAAGATTCGAATTAGCTGAAAAAAGTTCAATCTTTCTGGATGAGATAGGCGACCTCTCTTCTAACCTGCAGGTAAAATTATTAAGGGTAATTCAGGAAAAGGAATTTCAACGTCTAGGAGGAAGCGAAACAATACAGGCAGATGTACGGATTATTGCAGCTACAAACCGGAATCTTGAGGAGATGATCACAAAAAATGAATTCCGCGAAGATCTTTATTACCGGCTCAATGTTTTTCCTATTATTGTTCCGCCTCTAAGGGAAAGGAGGGGAGATATCCCTTTGCTTGTAAATCACTTTATTGAAAAATATAACCGGCTTCACGGGCTGGAGATCAAACGCATCAGTTCAACGGCCATTGACCTGTTGATGACTTATCACTGGCCGGGAAATATCAGAGAACTGGAGAATTGCATCGAACGTGCTTGTATACTAAGCGCTGATAAAGTAATCCGTTCCCATAACCTTCCACCTACATTGCAGAGTGCTGCATCAACACACTCCCGTATAGATGGCAGTCTGGGAGCAATTCTCGAAAATGTTGAAAAGCAGTTACTCATTGATGCATTAAATCTTTCCAAAGGGAACATATCCAAGGCTGCTGATCAGCTCAAACTTACCGAACGTATTATGGGACTAAGGATAAAGAAGTACGAAATAGACCCGACAATATTCAAAAAATTTAAACTCAAAGAGACAGGAGTATAGGATTTCTTCTGTGATCGTCTTACTTCCACTTTAGTCCAATAACTAATTGGGCTAAAGCCCTTATCGTCTCCCAGTTTCCATAGCCGTTGGCTAAAGCCAACGGTAATAGAAAATTTTAACTTTGCATCTATTATCAGAGATCAATTACCGTCGGTTTTAACCGACGGATAAGAAGCACTCTCCCTTAACGGACTTTAGTCCAACAACTAATAGGTTGAAACTTGGATACTATCTTCGATATTATCTGACACATAATCAGGTGTTTAGAGGTATTAATTGATTATTTGGGAACACCAGTGCCAATCATAAATATTGGAATCCTACATTTTTGTAGGATTTTTTATTGGTTATTACACTAATGTAGTCTTTTTTTTCCTGAAATATTATCTTGATTTTTTTTAAGACCCTCCGGATTGTCCATTCTGTTTTGATTTCCCGCTTTCTGACTTTAAAAACAGAGTAGAGTTCCTCCTCTCTGGCATGTATTTGGCCTTATTGTTTACAACATCAGAAAATGTACAACAATGTACTTTTTATGAAAAGTGAAAGAGGAGTTATTAATTTAAAACTGAAACGAATGAAAAAGATCTTTGCAATTATTGTTTTTGTCTGTTTTTTGAGTGGTGAATATTCGTATTCAACTCCATCAACACAGATATGGATCCCTTCAACTGATTTTCAAAAATGGAAATCATTACATCTGGGTCTTGATAATTTTATAAGGACTTCAAGGATAAACGGCGTAAGAGGTGCAGGGATGTCCGACTTTGGTCTGACAACAGGTCTTTTACCTTTCGAAAAGTTTCAGGGAGAGATTGGCGTTGATTATTTGTATCTGGGTGACAACATCTATGACAACCACCCGGTTTATTTCAATGCAAAAATAGGATTACCTGAGGATGCAATGTTTAAAAACTCTCCGGCTATAGCCATCGGAGCATTTAACGTCGGAACAAAAAAGAATCTGACAGACTATAATGTTCTGTATGGAGTAATCGCAAAAACTCTTCCAATAGTTGGCAGGTTTGCGGTAGGTTACTATACTGGTAATGAGAAGGTACTAGTTGATGAAAACCTTAAAAAAGCAAACAATGGGGTTTTGCTGTCATGGGACAGAACCATGACAGAGATATCTGATAAACTTTGGTTTGCTATTGATTATCAGGGGGGTAAAAACTATATGGGTGCTTTAAATTTTGGTGCCTCATGGGCTTTTTCTAAAAATGTTTCCGTGATTTTTGGGTATGGCATTTATAATAATAAAAACGCTTATTATAACACCAACAATCAAAATGCAAACACCTTTACTGCACAGGTTGATATCAACTTTTAACAATGAAAATGAATAACTAATAACTTAAAATATATAAATATGAAAATTATTTCAATTAACCCTGAAAGAGGACGGTATTTTACCCGGATACGGGAAAACTGGTCAAAACCTAAGGACTGGAAGTTTGGAATTACAATTCTGGTCGGTAAAATGATAGGATTGTTTGCTGTCCTTTTAGCAATGATGTTACTGCCCGGACTGCTTGGCAGCACATCTGCAATGGCAGCAGATGTTGACACTTATACTGCTCATGAAATAGCTGTAATAAATACTATAAATACAGTCTGGACCCTGATCGCAGCGTTTTTAGTATTTGGGATGCAGGCCGGTTTCGTAATGCTTGAAGCCGGTTTCGCAAGAAAACGTGAAACAGTAAACATATTAGTAGAATGTATTTTGGATACAGCAATTTGTGGACTATCATTTTGGGCCATAGGGTATGCTTTCATGTTCAGTGAAGGAAATGGTTTCATTGGTCACCACTGGTTTTTCTTACAGGGTGTTCCTGATACCTATGGAGCAACTGGTGTTGCAATCTTAGCTCATTGGATCTTTCAGTTTGCATTTGCCGATACCGCTTCGACTATTACTTCAGGAGCTATGATTGGACGTACCAGTTTTCGTGGGGATATCATTTATAGTATTGGTGTTACTGCATTCATTTATCCGATTATTGGTCACTGGGCATGGGGACCCGATGGATTTTTAGCTTTAATGGGAACTCCGGGTCATTTTTTACCTTCTTTAGGTCAGGGTTTTCGCGACTTCGCAGGATCAACGGTAGTTCATACTATCGGAGGAATGGTTTCTCTGGCTGGAGCAATTGTTTTGGGTCCCAGAATCGGGCGTGTATTTTTACGTGATAACAAAGTTAAAGGAGGTTTGCCGGCAGCACACAATTTACCTTTAGCAGCAGTCGGTGCCTTTTTATTATGGTTTGGATGGTATGGGTTTAACCCCGGAAGTACATTATCAGCGATGGACTTTCAGGGAATCGGAAGAATAGCTGCAAATACCACACTGGCTGCCTGTGCCGGATCTTTGGTTGCAATGTTTTGTGCCCTCTGGTATGGTCCGTTTAAAGGGAAATTCGATACAGGGTTTGCTATCAACGGTTTATTAGCGGGTCTTGTAGCTATTACTTGTCCCTGTTACTGGGTATCACCATTTGGATCTATAATGCTTGGAGGAATATCGGGACTCATAGTCTTTGCAGGTGTTTACCTTATGGAGTATCTTCGAATAGATGACCCGGTTGGTGCAGTTTCAGTACATGGTTTTAATGGTATCTGGGGCACTTTATCTCTTGGATTCTTTGCCAGTGGTCAGTTTGGTTCTACCGGCCCGTTAGGTGCTGATAATTCTGCTCCTGTAACCGGTCTTTTCTATGGCGGGGGATGGAGCGTTCTCAAAGCCCAGGCAATTGGTAGTTTTACTATTACTGCAGTTACGTTAATTGTCTCACTACTTCTTATGCTTGCAGTGAGTAAATTGCCTTACCCTTACAAACTTCGGGTTGAAGAAGAGGGTGAAACAGGAACAGGTGGTCTTGATATGTGGGAACATGGAGCTGAAGCATATCACGATTAACGATATAGCTTATTGAAGGATTTTTACTAAATTTAGAGGAGATTGAATTTAAAAATTAATATTCACATGATATGAAAAAAATTGAAGCTATAATCAGGACATCAAAATTTGAAGATGTGAAAAACCAACTTGCAGAGCTAGGCATCGACTTCTTCTCCTACTGGGATGCATTAGGTGTAGGTAATGAGCACCTGGAAGGACATCACAGTTATCGGGGAAACACAGATACACAGTATATCAGGAGGATTTTTATCTCAATTGTTCTTCGGGATATTAATGTGGAAAAAACCATCAAATGCATCGAAAAAGCTGCATTCACAGGCGAAATCGGTGATGGGATGATATTCTGTTATAATATTGAAGAATCAGTAAGGATTAGTAACGGGGCACGCGGAGAATCTTCAACTGCCGGACCGGGGGATGTAAAGCTGACTGAATAATTTTTTTCAGGTTGGTTAGTTAGTTAAAAGCTGTCTCATTTGAGGCAGCTTTTTTATATAAAGTTGCTCTTCTATCCTAAAAATCCCTGCATAAAAGTCCTGTGAAAGATATGGAGATCCCTCGCTGCGCTACTAATGACAACATTATGTAAAGTATTCATTATGAGCCCTGAGAGATCCCTCACTTCGTTCGGGATGACACACTTCCCCTGTGAGGTTAGAAGGTTAGCGATGAGAATTTTACTGGTAAAATTCTCACCGCTAACCTTCTTGATCAAAACCAAATTGTCATCCCGAACGAAGTGAGGGATCCCCCGGGGTTCAGCAGGAAATTGTCATATGACTTGGTGTGTAAAATTGTATGGGGACTCGGAATGACACTTTTTTGTGGTTTCAAAGAGGAAGAAGCGGCGATTCGTTCTTTGAAATTTGTATTTCCAATACGCATTGTTCGAATCGCCGCTTCTTCCTCTTTAGCCTATTCAATATTGATGTCATCCCGAGCGAAGCGAGGGATCTCCGTGGGTCATAACAGTATTTTATATTGAATATCAACAATTTAATTTCGTTTTACCTGGATGTCATTGGTTTTCATCTCAAAACAACATTTATCATAATTCTGCTTGGGTTAATTATATATTTTTGCCCCCTGGCTTAATCTTATATCATAAATTATGAAGAATAACGATATCCTCATGAACCCGAATGAGCTGGTTCAGTTTCTTAAAAAGCCTTCTCTTCACTGCGGTTGAGAGAAGTTGCCGCTTTAAGGCTCATATCCAGGCTTTTAATATGATGAGTGAGTGCGCCGACAGAAATGAAATCTACACCACATTCGGCATAAGATCTGATTGTTTCAAGGGTTATCCCGCCTGACGATTCTGTTTCATATTTACCAGAAATTTCTTTTACAGCCAACAGGGTATCACGGGTATTGAAATTGTCCAGCATTATC
>Ga0209226_10000086_pt1 | contig 62530 bp, 48 predicted proteins | sample BarGraNGADG00212_2_FD_184497 | JGI IMG/M metagenome (GOLD analysis project Ga0209226, IMG submission 184497) | Arctic peat soil microbial communities from Barrow, Alaska, USA - Barrow Graham LP Ref core NGADG0011-212 (SPAdes) (version 2) | ecosystem: Environmental > Terrestrial > Soil >...
GCCCCATCGGTTTTCGATGGGGGGGAACCGACGGGACTGGTTCCCCCGGGGGGCCGGGGGCTGCCCCCCGAACGAATCGGACAAGAGCACGTGAGGGATGAAATCTAACCTTTTCCCCCGTTTCGATATATAAAGGATATGAAGATCGATGCGAGGTGCGCGGAACTCCCCGGAAGGATGCTGTTTTCCCGGGACCCGACGCGGGACATCGGGATTTCCGAATTGAGACGACCACGAGCCGAAGCCATGTCTCCGGGGGAATTCTGGGACCTCCTCGAGCCCTGCCGGCGGAAGCTCTACAACTTCATCGCCAAATCGCTCGGCTTCTCCCCCGAGGCCGACGACGTCTATCAGGAAACCGTGCTACGTGCGTTCCAGTATCTCGCTTCGTATCGGTGCGAGGACGATTTCGCCGCCTGGATCTTCGCCATTGCCCACAACGAGATCCGGCGCTACCGGAAAAGCGCCCGTCGGTACGTGTCGGGCATCGATCTCGAAAAGGTGGAGGCGGCGCCGCCCTCGCCGGACCGGGACCGGGACCGGGCCCGGGAAGTCTTTCGCTTCGCGGAGGGTCTGAAGCCCCGCCACAAAGAAGTGTTCTTCCTTTTCTACGACGGCGGCTTCAAGATCTCGGAGATCGCGCGCGTCACCGGCCTTCGCGAAGGCAATGTCAAATTCATTCTGAATCGGGCCCGCACGGCCCTCAAATCGATCCTTGGAGAATCCCATGAACGATCCCAAGTTGGATGAACGGATCGCCGGGCTCGTCCGGAGCGTGGAGCTCGATGTGCCGGACGGCCTCGACGAACGGGTGCGGACGGCGGCCCGATCGATTGCGCCGAAGCCCGGCGCGGCGGTTCCCTCGGCGCGCCGGCGGCTCTGGCCGGTCCTGGTCCCGAGCGCCGCGTTCGCCCTCGCCGCCGCCCTGATGATCCTACCTACACTACGGCGGCCGGCGGCAACGCCGATCGCCGAGATCCGGACCGAATTCGAGCTCGCGGACAAGAACATCAAGATCATTTTCTTTCAAAAACCCGATTTCAATTTCCTTAAGGAGAACTGACATGAGAAAAACCATGAAATTCGCCGTGGCCCTGCTCCTCGCCGTCATGATGGGAGCGAGCGGCGCGGCCGGACTCTTCGCCGGCCAGACGACGACCGCCTCGACCCAGGGCGGGGCCGTGAAGGCCGCCGGGGCGGAAGCCTCGCCTCAGACCGCTCAGGAAAAGCAGGACAAGGAAAAAGCGCTCCGGGCGGCTCAAGAGCAAAAGTTCAAGGAAATGCGGGATAAAGTGGAGGCCGAGAACGAGCTCAACGCCCTCGTCGTGAAAACCTACAGCTTGAAATACATCAATACGTCGGAATTCATGCGCTCCGCGAAATTCTATGTCTACGATTCCACGGGCACGGAAAGCTCCCTCACGGTCAGGATCGCCAAGCGGAACATCCCAGATTTCGAAGCGCTTCTCAAGAAGCTCGACGTCGAAAAGAAGAACATCCAGTTCCAGGTCTATGCGATTCTCGCCTTGAAAGATGATCCCCTTGAGAATCCCTGGGGCCAGACAGAGACCAAAGAGATTACGGACAGGGACCTGAAACGCGTTCTTGACGAGATGAAAGGCATGTGGAATTTCAAGCACTACTGGGTCGACAGCCCGTCCTTCCTCATCGCCAAGGACGGCTCGGGCTCGACGCGCGCCAAGTTGGTCGGCCGCTACGATCTCGAGCTGCTCCTTCGCAATGTCCAACTGAGGGGCGAAGAGCCGGGCAAAAGGATCGTTTCGGTCGGAGAAATCGGGCTGACCCAGAGGCGGGGGGTCAGCGCACAGGCGGGAAACATCGATGACGTCCTGATCGACACGAACGACATCACCTTGAAGGAAAAAGGCTATCTGGTTGTCGGCGTCAGCGGCCTGCAGGCTGGTTTGAGGAACGGGGCCCTCATCCTGGTCATCAGCGCCGAAATCAAGTAGTAATAGGGGGACACAATACCCTACGCCGAATTGGGGACACCCAGCCCCTAGAATCGAGATTAGTGCTAATCTCGGACGGTGGGTGTCCCCAATTCGGCGGGAATTGTGTCCCCAATTTATTTATCGTTTGGTCTGCGGCTGGGGCGGGCGCTGCCAGACGACCTTCATGTTGTGCTTGCCCCGGGTCGTGACCTCGGGACGGACGTCGAGCTTGCAGAGGGCGGCCTTGTTGCCGATATCGATCGCGGTGGCGTAAGCCAGTTTCGTCGATTTCAGCAGCTTCTGGTAGTCGATCCTCTCCTCGAGGTCCGTATCCTGATGGTAGTCCTCGGTCGTTCCACTGAAGAGCCACACGGCCGGGATGCCGTAGCGGATGTAGGGATACTGGTCGCTCCGGAAGAAAAAGCGATTCGATTCCCCGGGGTCCTCGTACTTATAGTCCAGCTTGAACCCGACGTACTTGGCGTTCATCTCCTGCAGGCTCTTGTCGAACTCCGTGCTGAGCTTGTTCGAGCCGATGAGATAGAGGCCGTTCGGGTCGTTGCGGGAGACCATGTCGAGGTTGATGTTGGCGCTGATCCTCTCCGCCGGCACCGGACAGTGCTGGACGAAATAGTAGGACCCGATGAGGCCCTTTTCCTCGGCCGTGTTCCAAACGAAGATGACCGAACGTTTCGGCCGCTCGACCATCATCGCCTTGGCGATCCCGAACATAGCTACACCGCCCGAGATGTTGTCGTCAGCGCCCGGGAAGATTCGGCCTTCGCGCATCGGCAGGTGATCGTGGTGCGAGCTGACAGTCACATACTCGTCCTTGAGCTTCGCATCGCTGCCAGGCAGGTAGGCCACGACGTTCATCGTCTTGGTCGTGCGGACATTGAAGAAGACGGCGATGTCCACGGAAACGCCGGGGAGGGCCTTCGCCGCGAGGGTTTTCTGCTGGGCCGCGGCGTCGAACATCGCCGCGAGCTCGGCGGCCGTTACGCCGAGGAGCGCGGCGCCGGTTTCATGGCGGACGTCAACGGTGTAGAACGGCGCCGCAACAAGTGCGGGCGTTTGCGCAGCAGCCGGCGTCTGGGCCTGTCCTCCCGCGGGCGGAGCGGCCGGCGGTGGCGTCGGATTGGCCGTATCGACGTCCAGGAAACGCGTCCGCTCGGCGAGATCGAAGACCAGGCCCTTCTTGGCCAGGTTCTCTTCGCGCAGCCGGCTGATGACGGTGATCATGCCCGCAGCTCCCTTTTCCCGGAGGAGGCGCGTCCGGGCGGCCTGCCCGGCCATGGTCGGCGCCGGGGCGCCGGAAGCCCGGGCGGCGGCGGGATCGGCCGGCGGCGCGGGCGGAACTTCGAGGACGATCGCGAGCTTCCCGCGGAGGTCGATCCCCTCGAAGTCCTCGGCCTTCTGCGCCGTCCCGAGGAACACGAGGTCCGCGGCCAGGGCCCACGGCCCGCCGGTCCGGATGCTTGTGGTGAACGCCTGGGGGAAGAAGAATTTCTCTTCGCCCGAGGCCCCGATAAGGCGCAGATAGGATTTGGCCGGCGACAGGGTCGTGACCTCGACCGGCACTTCCTGGAAATAGGAGCCGCCGGGCATGACGGGTAAGAGGCCGATCTTCTGGGCGACGAGGGCGATATAGCGTGAGGCCACGTCGAGCGCGACCGAAGGCGCGCTCCGACCCTGGAATTCCCGCGCGGCCAGGAACTGCATATGGAACTTCATGTCCTCGATCTTGACCGCCCCAATCCCTCGGGACTGGGCCCCGGCGAACTGAACGGCGAGCAACCCGATTGTCGCGGACAAGACTGCCGCCAGGACAAGGGAAAATAAACGCCCCTTCGGAATTCGCATGGATGACCCTCCTCGAAAAAAACTACAGCTGATGCGGGAGCTTACAGCAGCCCGCGGAGTTTTTTCAAGTCGCCCTCGCTCCCGATTTTCCGCTGCAGCGCGGCCGCGAGGAGCTTTTCGATCTCGTCGATTTCCTTGGGCACCGCTTTGGTCAGGACCTCGCAGCCGTTCCGGGTGATGAGGACCGTATCCGCGATCCGGACGCCGAGGCTCTTTTCGGCGATGTAGAGCGCCGGCTCGACGGCGAAGACCATCCCCTCGCGGAAGGGCTGGCCCTTCGCGCCGACGTCGTGGACCGACAGTCCGACGAAATGGCCCATGTCGCCCACCAGGCCGCGGCTGTTGAGACCCTTCCGTTTCATGGCCCGGTCCACGACCCGGGTGACGTCCTCTTGCGTGGCGCCGGGCTTGATAGCCTCGAGACAGGCCTTCTCGACCTCGAGGACGATCTCGTAGATTTCGCGCTGGTCCTTCGTGAACTTGCCGTTGATCGGCCAGGTCCGGGTGACGGACATCCCGAGATGGTCGAGGTCCGCTCCGAAATCGACAAGCACCAGGTCGCCGTCCGCCGTCCGGCGCATGTTCTTGTCGTAACGCGGGAGGCAGGAATTCGGGCCCGAGGCGACGATCGGCGCGGCCGCCGCGCTCCGGGCGCCGCCCAAGAGGATGGTCTGCAGGGCCACGGCCTCGAGCTCGTATTCGAAGACACCGGTCCGGCCGGCGATCATAGCCTGCAGGACCGCTTCCGCCGAGATGTGGCCGTTGCGCCGGAGGATCGCGATCTCCTCGGCACTCTTGATAAGGCGCAGCGCGTCGAGGTGGGGCGTGACGTCCTTGATCTCGAAAGAGGGATGCCGGTCCTTGAACTGCCGGACGCGGTAGTCGCCCAGGGAGAGCTGATTGTTGTAATGCAGCCGGTCTTTGCGGCCGACGAACATGGCCATTTCGGTCCGGTCGAAATCCACGGTATCCGCCGGCCCGAGGCGGAGCCAGGTCACGGCGAAGCTCTTCGCGTTCCGGGCGACGAACTCGTCGAAGTAGGACAGATCGTAGATGTTGGCCAGGCCCAGGTTTTCGCGGGTCCGCGGGTCACGCAGGATGCTCGCCCCATCCATCATCTCCTCGCGGGTCAGCTGGCGGGGCAGGAAGAGGTGCGCATCGCGCGTCTTGGCGTTCAGGACCAGGACCGCGTTGAGGTCTTCGACCCCGCACAGATAGAAGAAATCGTTGTCCTGGCGGAAATGCGCGCCCGGCTGGGGCAGCGAATCGCCGAAGAGGACGACCATCCCCTCCTTCGTCTTCTCGGCCAGCGCGGCCCGGCGCCGGACGAATTCCTCTTTCGTGTAGCCCGTCCGCTGGGCGAAGACGGCGGAGGAGAGGACCGGGGCCAGCAGGGCCGCCATGAGAAGCGGTTTCATCCATCGGCGTGCGCGCATGATCGTCCTTTCGACGCGAAATCTAAAAGGCTCCGACCCCGCATTATACGCCGGATGGAGCGGAAAATCCCGACGTCCGCCAAGCCGCCGGTCACTCCACGCGCTTGATGATGTGCCAGCCGTATTTCGATCGCTGAGGATCGTAAACGGCGAGTCCCACTCCGCCGGCGGGCAGGGCGAAGCCCACGTCGCCGAACGCCCGGACCATCCCGGACCGCGCATATTCCTTCTTCTCCTTGTCCGGTGTCGTCCCGAAATTCGACATGCGGTAGACGCCCGGATATTCGTCGTCGGTGTATTTTTTGACGAGGGCGTCGAAGTCCTCCCCTTTCCGGGCCCGTTCGAAGATCTCGGCAGCCAGGGCCTCGGCCTCCGCGGCCGTCCGGGTGACCTTGGGCTCGGGGAGCGAACCCTTGAAGGCGATGAGGATGTGCTGGACCGAGATCCGGTCGGCCTCGCCCGGGGCCTTGTGCGGCTGGACGGCCGAGACGAAATTCTCGACCTCGTCGATCTCCTTCGGGACGCCCTTGGTCAGGACCTCGCAGCCGTCCTTGGTGATGAGGACCGTGTCCTCGATCCGGACGCCTATGTTCTTCTCCGGATAATACAGCGCCGGCTCGATGGCGAAGACCATCCCCTCCTGGAGGGCGGGGACGCGCGGGCCGACGTCGTGGACGCACAGCCCGACGCTGTGGCCGACGCCGCCCCGCTGCCCGCGGCCGTCGAGGCCCTTCTTCTTCAGCGCCTCTTCGACGTATTTCTGGACGTCGGCGTTCGTCACCCCGGGCTTGTAGGCTTCGAGGCAGGCTTTCTCCACTTCGAGAACGATCTGGTAGACCTCGCGCTGCTCGGGCGTGAACTTGCCGTTGACCGGCCACGTCCGGGTGATGTCCATGCAGAGCTGGTCGAGGTCGGCCCCGAAGTCCATGAGCACCAGGTCGCCCGACTCGGTCTTCCGCGAATTCCGATCGTAGTGCATGAAGCACGTGTTCGGGCCCGAGCCGACGATGGGCGCGTAGGCCGCACCCTTCGCCCCGCCCTTCAGGACGACGGCCATGGCCGCCGCCTCGATTTCATATTCGAAGACGCCGGGCCGGCCGGCAAGCATAGCCTGCTTGACCGCCTCGGCCGAGAGGCGGCCGTTCCGGCGCAGGATGGTGATCTCCTCGGGCGTCTTGAGGTAGCGGAGCGTGTCGACGAGCGGCGCGACGTCCTTGATTTCGAAGGACGGATAGCGTTCCCGGAATTTCTGGAGGCGGTGGTTGTCGAGCGAAATCTGGTCGTTGTAGTGGAGCCGGTTTTTGCGGCCGATGAACAGGGCCACTTCGCTCCGGTCGTTGTCCACAGCATCCCCCGGCTGCAGCCGCAGCCAGACCGTGGCGACTCCGCGGATGAGCCGGGCGACGAACTCGTCGAAATAGGTCACGTCGTAGATATTGGCCAGGCCGAGTTTGTCCTTGCCCTTTTCGCCCTTGAGGAGGTTCGGCCCCTCGTACATCTCCTCGCGCGGGGTCTTCCGCGGGAGGAAGAGGCTCGATTCCTTCGTCCGGGCGTTCACGACCAGGACCGCGCCGGCGTCCTCGACCCCGGTGAAATAGAAGAAGTCGTTGTCCTGGCGGAAGTGGGCGGCCGGCGAAGCCTGCACCGCGCCGAAGAGGATGACCAAGCCGTCCTTGGCCTTCTCGGCGAGCGCCGCCCGCCGTTTGACGAATTCGTCCTTGGTATAGCCGGTGCGCTGGGCAAATCCGAGGCCCTGGGCGAGAAGGACGGCGACCGCAAGGAGGGCGGCCCTTCTCAAGATCTTAATTCTGGTCATGGTGGTCCTCCCCATCCTTATTGGAGACGCAATATCTATTTGCGCATTCTGTACCCGAGGAAACTCAGGAAATTCGGAACTGGGTATTGTGTCTCCGATTTTCGATGGCGTTTCTCCCCTATCAGCCCGCGATGCGGCTGATGGAAATGATCTTGATCGGCGGCTTGAGGTTCTGCCCCTCGGCCGGTTGTTTCTGGATCTTTCGCACGACCTCCATGCCGGCCACGACCTGGCCAAAGGCGGCGAAGCCCTGCCCGTCGGCGTTCCGCTTGCCGCCGAAATTCAGCTCGGGCTGGTCGTTGATGCAGAAGAAAAAGCTCGAGGTGGCCGTGTCGGGTTCGCTCCGGGCCATGGAAATCACCCCGTCGAGGTGCTTGATCCCCGTAACCGAAGTCCGTTCGAGGGGAATAGCCGATAACGATTGGGCGGACGGAAGCTGCCCGCCCTGGATGACCTCGATTTTCACGGTGTTCGTAGGCTGGTTGTCCAGGGTGACGGTCCGGTGGAAGACCGAGCCATCGTAGAGCCCGGCGTCCACGTATTTCAGGAAGTTGGCCGCCGTGACTGAGGCCTTGTCCTGGCAGATCTCAACCCCGATGTCGCCGAACTCGGTCTTGATCAGGACCTTGGGATTCTGCGCTCCGGACATCGCCGGAAGGACCAGCGCGGCCATTAAGGCCAAAATGAGAAGTTTTTTCATGGCCGTCCTCGCACGAACTTAGATCGGCGCCGCGCCGCGTCTCAATGTTTGATTACAAGTTCGAACCGGCCCCGCGGGAGGCCGTACCACTCCCGTTTTTCACCCGTCCTATATAACATAAGACCCCGCCCCGTTCAAATTCCGTTCGGGCCCGGCAAGCATCTCCTCCACACCCATCCGCCTGCACCATCCACCCAGGCATTTGACACGGCCCGCCATTCTCAATATTGTGAAAAAGAAACCGGAGGGAACTCTGGAGGGAATGAGCATTCGCCATGAATAAATCGACTCTTCTGCCGTTGGGGGCCGCCTTGGTCCTCGCGGCATTCGCCGGAGGAAGCGTGAAAGACCTGGGGCCGCTGCTGCCGAAGGACGTCGCGGGCTGGAAGGCCGCCGGCCCGGACACAGTCTATGACCGCAAGACGATCTTCGATTACCTGGACGGGGGCGCCGAAGTCTATCTCGCCTTCGATCTACGCGAGGTCTTCGTCCGAAAGTTCAAGAACGCGGCCGGGACAGAAATCGCCCTCGACATCTACGACTGTGGATCGCCCGCCGAAGCTTTCGGAGCGTTCACTTGCGACCGCCAGGACCCGGACGCCGGAATAGGCCAGGAATCGGAATACGGCCCCGGTTTGCTGCGGTTCCGGCAGGGCCGCTACTTCGTTTCGATCACGACCGCGGGCGACGAGAAAAAAGCCGAAGTCGCCTTGCGCGAGCTGGGGAAAGCCGTCGTTCCCCATCTCGGTCCGGCGGGCGAGCCGCCCGCCCTGCTCCGCGCGCTACCGGAATCCGGCTTGAAGAAGGATCGCACGTGCTTTTTCCACAGCGTCATCAACCTGAATAACCTCCTCTTCGTCGCCTCGGAGAACATCCTGAATCTCGAGTTGCGGACGGACTGCATCCTGGCCGAATACGACGCCGGCGGCGTGGAGCCGGCCCGGCTGCTTCTCGTCCGTTACCCCGACGAGAGCCAGGCCCAAATCGCCGAGCAGTCCTTCGCCAAGGGCTATCGGCCGCCGGATTCGGGCGCGAGTTCCAAGACTCAGACGCTCGCCCGGCGCCGCTCGAATTTCCTGGCCATTGTCTTCACCGCCCCGTCCCGAGATTTCGCCGAGCGGCTTCTGGTTGCCGTCAAGTATCCCCAAGAGTGAGGTCCGCATGAAACACGCCCTGACCCGCCGCGATTTCCTCCGCGGAACGACCCTGGCCGTCCTAGGGACGACCATCGGCCTGCCCCGGCTCGCCCCGGCCCAAACCGCCAAAAGCCGCGTAGTGCTCATCCGCCATCCCGAAGCCCTCGACGAAAACTCGCAGTTCAACGAGAAGATCATCCAGCAGATGCTCGACGAGGCGGTCATGAAGCTCGTCGACGCGCCCGACCCCATCGCCGCGTTCCGCCGGCTGGTCAAACCTGAGGACGTCGTCGGCATCAAGAGCAACGTCTGGTCCTACCTCCCCACTCCGCCCGAGGCGGAGAAGGCGATCAAGCGCCGCCTCCTGGACGCCGGCGTGAAGGAAGAGGCCATCGGCCTCGACGACCACACCGTGCGGACGAACCCGCTCTTCGTGAAGTCCACGGCGTTGATCAACGTCCGCCCCCTGCGGACGCACTATCTGGCGGGGATGTCCGGCTGCATCAAGAACTACATCATGTTCGACGTCTCCCAGCCCGCGCACCACCCCGACAGTTGCGCCGACCTGGGCAGCCTGTTCCTCCTTCCGCAAGTCAAAGGCAAGACCCGGCTGAACGTCCTCTGCGTCCTGACGCCCCAGTATTACGGCCGCGGACCGCACAACTTCAACCGGCGCTACGTCTGGAACTACAAAGGCTTGATCGTCGGCCGCGATCCGGTGGCCGTCGATACCATCGGCCTCCATCTGCTCATGGCCAAGCGCCGCAAGGAGCTCGGCCCGGCCCAGGAGGTCCCGCCGGTCCCGAAGCACATCCAGATCGCGGACACCAAATATGGCATCGGGACGAGCGACCCGGCCAAGATCGAGCTGATCAAGCTCGGCTGGGCCGAGGGCATTCTCATCTGAGGCGGGCGAGAGGTGCGACAATGACCATGACCAAGATTCGATGGAGCGCGGCGGCCTTTTTCTTCCTCGGTGTCTTCGCCTTATTGACGGGCTTCCCGGCCGCCTCGTCCGGTCAACAGCTTCCGGCAAAACTCACATATGTCGGTTCCGCCATCTGGACCAGGGCCCAGGATGTTGAAATTCGGGGCGGCCTGGCCTACTGCGCTTTCCAGAACGGGTTCGGCATCCTGGACATTTCGGACATCAAGAAACCCGTCCTCCTCTCGAAAATCTATGTCGGCGGCGGTTTCGCCGTGACGACGAAGGACGGGCTGGCCTATTTTGCCGCCGGCGCGAAAGGACTGGCCGTCATCGACGTCGCCGATCCCAAATCCCCCACCCTCAAGGGAATCCTCGACACGGGCGGCGAGGCCCGGGATGTCGCGCTGAGAGGGCCGTTCGCCTTCGTGGCCAACGGGCCGGCGGGCCTGCTCGTGGCCGACGTGCGCAATCCGGCGGCGCCCAAAACCGCCGCGACCTTGAATTCGCCCGGCGAGACCACGGGCCTCGCCCTCCAGGGTGATCTGCTTTACCTTGCCGGCGGAAGCGCCGGGCTGCAAATCGTCGATATCAAAGATCCCGCCAAGCCGAAAGTAATCGGCGCCCTCGGCACCGACGGGACCGCGGAGAGCGTGGCCGTCCCCGGCAGCCATGCCTTCATCGCCGACGGAGCGTCGGGGCTGAAAGTCATCGACGTGACCCATCCCGCCGCCCCTCGCCTCGCGGCTTCGGCCACGACCTCCGGATATGCACGGAGCGTCGCCGCCGATGGAACCAGGCTCTGCGTGGGCAACCTCTACGACGGCGGATATCAGATCTTTGACATTTCGAATCCTGCCGCCCCCGCCGTTCTCTCTACAAACAAGTACACGATGTACAACGAAAGCTGGGGCGTGGCCTTATCCGGGAAGCTCGCCTGCGCCGTGGACTATTTCTCGGGCATCTTCTTCGCGGACATTTCCAATCCCCGCAGCCCGCAGCCGTCCGGTTCGCTTTTCACACCGAGCTCGATCATCGCCGCGGCGGTCCAGGGTCCGTACGCCTACGCCGTCGGCGAGTTGTCCGGCCTCCAGGTGCTCGACATCCGCGACCCGGACCGGCCCATTTCGCTCGGGTCGACGGAAATCTTCCGGGGCGTCCAAGGCCTGGCCGTCCAAGGCGATTACGCCTACGTGACCGACCGCTGGTCTGTCCGGATCTTCGACATCAAGGATCCGGCCAAGCCGCGTGCCCTCCGACCGCTCAATACGCCCGGCGGCGTCCCGCGGACGATCGTGGTCCGGGGGAATTATGCTTACCTGACGGCCGACCTCGCCGGACTCCACATCATCGATGTCACAAATCCCCAATCGCCCAAGGTCCTCGGCTCCTACAAGATGGCCGGCTTCGCATACGGCCTGGCCGTGGACGGCGACTACGCGTATCTCGCCCACAGCGACACGGGATTCCATGTCCTGGACGTCCGCGACCCGTCCAAGCCCGCCCTCATCGGCTCGCTGAAGCTTGCGGGCGAGCCCTACGGCGTCGCGGTGCGCGGGACGATCGCCTACGTGGCCTCGGGGCCTGCCGGGCTGCACGTCGTCGACATCAGCAAGCGCGCGGCACCCAAGCTTCTGGCCACGGTCCCGGCCGAGGATTTCGCCAACGCCGTCGCCCTCGCGGGCGATTTCGCCTACGTCTCGGACGGTAATGCCGGCGTCAAAAAGATCGACATCCGCAACCCCACCGCTCCCAAGCTCGTTGCGGCCTATGACACGCCGGGCGAAGCGCAATGCCCCGTCCCCGCGGGCGGGGTCATCGTCGTCCCGGACTCGAATTCGATCATTATCCTGAAATAACAAAAAGGAGGACCGCCATGAAAGACTCGCGTTTCCGTCAAAAACCGTTGAGGATTATCGCCGTCGCATGCCTCGGGCTCGCGCTCCTCGCTGGGCCCCGCTGTTCCGGTCCGTCCGCGACATCTGCGACGACCAGGTCGCCCTTGACGACCGAGTCGACCGGGTTGTCCGCGACGACCGGGTCGGCGGCCCCGACGGCCAAGCTCAAATTCGCCGTCTCCCTCCCGGCGGAGGGAACGCCGGCGCCTCTCGACGGCCGGGTCATGCTCCTCATCTCGAAGAACGGCGAGGGCGAGCCCCGCTTCCAGGTCAGCGACAACGAGAAAACGCAGCTCATTTTCGGAATCGACGTCGACGGGCTCGCGCCCGGCAAAGCGGCGGTCGTCGACGCGGGGGCTTACGGCTATCCTCTGACGAGCATCGCCGAGATCCCGGCCGGGGAATATTACGTCCAGGCGCTCCTCAACGTCTACGAGACATTCCGCCGGTCCGACGGACGCACGGTCAAGTTGCCCATGGACCAGGGCGAAGGCCAGCGCTGGAACACGAAGCCGGGCAACCGCTACAGCACGCCGCGCAAGATCGCCCTCGACCCGACTAAGGACGAGACGATCTCCATCGCCCTCGACAAGACGATCCCGCCCATCCCGAAGCCGCAGGACACGAAATACATCAAGCACGAGCGGATCCAGAGCAAGCTGCTGACCGAGTTTTGGGGGCGGCCGATGGAGCTCGGCGCCTGCATCCTCCTCCCCGAAGGGTTCGACACGCATCCCAACGCCCGCTATCCCCTGATCATTTACCACGGCCACTTCCCGGCGACGTTCGGCGGATTCAGCGAGCAGCCCCCGGACCCCGACCTCAAACCCGACTACAGCGAGCGGTTCCGCCTCGCCGGCTACAACAATATCCAGCAGGAATATTCCTACCAATTCTACAAGGACTGGACCGGACCGAATTTTCCGCGCGCCATCGTCATCGAGATCCAGCACGCCAATCCCTACTACGACGATTCCTACGCCGTGAACTCGGCCAACCTCGGCCCCTACGGCGACGCCATCGTCCGGGAGCTCATCCCCTACATCGAGAAGAAGTATCGCGGCCTCGGCCAGGGCTGGGCCCGCTTCCTCTATGGCGGCTCGACCGGCGGCTGGGAGGCGCTCGCGGCCCAGGTCTTCTATCCGGACGAGTTCAACGGCTGCTACGTGGCCTGCCCCGACCCGATCGATTTCCGGGCCTACACCATCGTCAACATCTATGACCACAAGAACGCCTACTACCAGGACGCCGACTGGAAGAAGACTCCGCGCCCCGGCCTGCGCAACTACCTCGGCGAGGTGGCGACAACCCTCGAGCAGGCGAACCGCCGCGAGCAGGCCATCGCCACCCGCGGCCGTTCGGGCGAGCAATGGGACATCTGGCAGGCCGTGTTCGGCCCAGTCGGCGAGGACGGCTATCCGAAGCCGATCTGGGACCGGGCGACCGGGGTCATCGATCCGGCCGTGGCCCAATATTGGAAAGAGCACTACGACCTCGGATACATCCTCCAGCGCGACTGGAAGACGCTCGGGCCGAAGCTCCAGGGCAAGATCCACATCTACGTCGGCGACATGGATAACTATTATTTGAATAACGCGGTCTATCTCATGGAGTCGTTCCTCGAGAGCACCAAGGACCCCTATTACGCCGGCGAAGTGAAATACGGCGACCGGGCCGAGCACTGCTGGAACGGCGACCCGACCCGGCCGAACGCCCTGTCGCGCCTCCGCTATCACCAGATGTACATCCCCAAGTCCGTGGAACGGATCCTAAAGACCGCTCCTCTAGGCGCCGACTTGAAGAGCTGGAGGTACTGAGGAACGGGGCGATCGGGCTTAAAGCAGGAACGGAATAAACCTCTTCGTCCTTTTCTTGTAAGCCGCATAATCCTCGCCGAAGCGGGTCCGCATCTCGCCCTCCTCGATCAAGGCGGTCAAGCCGAGGGCGAGGACGACCACGAACGCCAAAGCCGACGACAGCGTCGTGACACGTTTGAAAAAGATCCCCAGTCCCAAGAGCATGAGCGAACCGTACATCGGGTGGCGGATGAATCGATAGATCCCCGTCTCGATGAGGCGGGTCGAGTTCTCGAACTGGCCTTGGGGCGCAGCAAGCTTGAAGTAGAGAAAAATGCTGCCCGCGGCCAGAACGACGGACCCGGCGAGCAGGATCCACGAGAGAACGTGAAGAGCCGATCCCGGGTCATGAAACCAAACGCGGACATTGAGGAGAAAGAGGGCTAGGATGCTTTCGAAGGCAAAGAATCGGGCGATGCCGTGGAATCGGCGTGCCCGGATCGAGATCGTCCAGGAAAACCAGAAGATCAGCGCCGACCCGGCCGCGAAGTAGATCCAAAAAGATTTCATCACGCCATTGATGCGCGCCTTTCAGAGCGCGTACTTGTAGATCGTCATGCCCGCGACCGGCTTGGCCGTGCCGCGGTAAATATTCCAATAGTGCTCTTTCGCTTCAGCCAGCTTGGCGTAGAGCGGATGCCCCTCGTCGGGCGTATGCGCGCCGTGGACGTGGCCCTTGCCGTCGACGAAGATGAGCTTCGCGCAGCGGTTGAGGATGCCCGCCGTCCCGATGCTGCACACGGCCACGAGCTCGTTCGCCCGGGCCCGGGCTTTGAGCTCCCCGTAACTCAGGTGCCGCTCCTCGACCTTCACCCCCATGTCCCTGAGGATGGCCGTAATGCCCTGGATGGTGACCGAGGGCAGGATGAGGTTGCTCTCCGGGATCTTGACGACCGTCCCGTCGCGCAGGGCGAAGAGGCAGCAGGACGAATCCCACTCGGTCACGCACCGCTCGTCGAGGGGCAGGTGGAGCTGATCGTCGAGGAACAGGGCCGCGGCGGCCTCGGGCGCGATCCGTTTCGCCTCCTCCACGGCTTTGACGCTCATCAGGTAATTGACTCCGAGCTTGAGGCAGCCGGTCCTGTTCACACCCACGGCCCGGACGAGGTTCGGCACGACGGCGCCGCTGAAGGGTTCGCCGAGGTAGCGGTCGTAGCGGGATACGGCCGCCCGGATGCCGGGCTGGGCAGGGAACGTGACACCGATCGACTGCTCCTCGTCCACAGTGAACGGCCGGAGATAACCTTGGGTGCCGAGCGCCGCCATCGCCTCGAAGAACGGCCGCATTTCCGGCTCGCGGAAGTAGCGGTGGACGAACAGCGTCTCCAAGTCCTCGACGGAAGGGATGAAGGGAGCCATATCGCGCCCCAGGTTGAAGACCATGCCCTTCCGGAACCGCTCGAGGTTCATGTGCCAGTTCAGGAACACGACCTCGAGGCCGCCGTCGGCGTGCTTCCGGCAGAAAAAGCGGATGCCCTCGAAGGTCAGAAACAGGCCGTAATGGAGCGATCGGGAGACGGCAAATACTTTGGCGTCGGCCGGGAGCAGCTCATAATCCCGGTCCACGAGCCCGAAGCGCATCTGATGTTCGGCCCACTGAATTCCCTCGAATTTCGCCATGCCGGTCCTCCTTCTCGGTTTTCGAAACGAACGGAAGGATTACTTTATCATACTCCCGGCAGGCCGCGTCAACCCATCCAAAGCACGACCCCGGGTGGGGGCCGTCGCTAGAAAATCAGGGACAAGCCGAACCAGAATTCGTTCCGGGGATTGACCTCCGTTAAAAAGACGAACGTATAATTGATCATCGGCGCGATCCGCAGATCCCCGGCCGGAATCGGCAGGGTCGCACAGAAGGTCAGGTCGGACAATCCGCTCGCATCGATCCACTGCCGGCTGTTGTAGCCGAGACAGGCGCTCAAATTGAGGGCGAGGCTCTCATTCAAGGGAACGGAATGCCCGATTTTCAAAGAGGCGTACAAACCCGTGCCCATGTTCACGTCATAATAGACGCTCAGGCTCGGCTGAAGGAAGGCCTTGGGAAGACCGGCCGTGGCGAAAAACTCCTGGGTAGTGCTGTGCCTGAAGGTGAAGACCCGATCGAAATACCAGCCGTAATGGATCAGGCCGACGGAAAGAGCGTAGTCGTCCGAAGTCTTGAACGCATAAGTCAGGGTCAGATCGATCTCGTCGTCATATTTATAGATGTGCCGGTCGCCCAGGGAAAAGCTGGTCCAAATGTTGGCCGATAAGCCGGATTCACCGAACGTGTACGTCGCCGACGGCTGGAACGCCGCATTATCGGGCGCGAACAAATTGAATCCGCGCCAGATGTAGCGGGACATGGTGTCGATCTGGAAGGAAAACTGGGCGGCCGCCGTCGCGATGGATATCACCACGAGCGCGGCCATCGCCGCGCCGATCTTCAACGCGCGCATGTTGTCTTCTCTTCCGGGGTCAGGTCTCAACATTTAACATTCTATTCCAAAGGAACCGAAATTCGGAATAGAAAATCCGGGGCGGACCCGGGAGTCCGGCCCCGGATTCAGAAGAAATTTCCGATCAGAATTCGTAGGCCGATTCACCGTGCAGGGCTTCGTCCAATCCCATCTCATCCTTTTCGCTGATGCGGACGGGCGTGATCTTGTTGATCAGCCAGAGCATGGCGTACGTGAAGACGAAGGCATAGATGCAGACAGCTATAACGGCCAGAAGCTCTTTCAGGAAAAAAGCCGTGTTGCCGCGCAAAAGTCCGTCCACGCCGGCCGCGTTGGCCGCCGTGGAAGCGAAGACGCCGAGCAGAATGACGCCCAATGTGCCGCCCACGCCATGCACTCCCCAGACGTCGAGCGCATCGTCCCAATGAAACTTGTTCTTGAGGGCGACGGCGAAATAGCACACCGCTCCCGAGATGATCCCGATCAGGACGGCGACGGTGGGCGTGACGTATCCGGCGGCCGGCGTGATCGTGGCCAGGCCGGCCACCGCGCCGGTCAGCAGGCCCACAAACTTCGGCTTGCGGGATTTGATCCATTCAATCGTCATCCAGACGATCGCGGCGAACGACGCGGCGATGTCGGTGTTGAGGAAGGCCAGGGCCGTGATCCGGTCGGCGCGCAGCTCCGAACCGGCGTTGAAACCGTACCATCCGAACCACAGAAGTCCCGTGCCCAGGGCGATGAGGGGGATGCTATGCATCCCCTTGTCGGCGACCTTGCGCTTGCCGACGAAGAAGACCGAGGCCAGTGCGGCCATGCCGGCGATGGCGTGGACGACGATGCCGCCGGCGAAGTCGAGGACGCCCAGCTTGGCCAGAAGGCCGTTGCCCCAGACCATATGAACCATGGGGAAATAGACGAAAACCAGCCAGCCCGTCAGGAACATCATGTAAGCCTTGAAGCTGACCCGGTTGGTGAAGGCGCCCGTGATGAGGGCCGGGGTGATGATGGCGAACATCATCTGGTAGGCGATGAAGACCAGGAGCGGGATGTTGTTTCCGGCCAGGACGGTATCGGGCGTCACCCCATGCAGGAAGGCCAGTTTGAAATCGCCGATCAGGGCGCCCTCGCCCCCGGAAAAGCACAGCGAATAGCCGAAAACGTACCAGATGACGGTCGTCCAACCCATGGAAACGAAGCTCTGAATCATGATGGCCAGGACGTTCTTCCGTCCGACCAGCCCGCCGTAGAAAAAGGCCAGGCCGGGCGTCATGAGCATAACCAGCGACGTCGCCAAAAGCATGAAGCCGGTGTTACCCGTATCGAACATGAATGCCTCCGCACCAGGAATGATATTAGGAGCGCGGGGCGGCCGGGCCTTGCCCCCGCTCCGCCCTTCATGTTACATCGGGATTATTGGGGCCGTTTTTGGGTTGTGTTATAATTTCGTTTGCTCCCATGCCCGCCGAAACACCGCGAATTCTCTTCGTCGAGGACGAGATCAACCTCCAGCGCAGCCTGGCCTATATTCTGGACAAGGACGGGTTTGCCGTCACCGCGGTGCGGTCCGGCGAGGAAGCCATCGAAGCCTTCCGCGCCCGCCGTCCCGATCTGCTCCTGCTCGACCTCGGTCTGCCGGGGATCGACGGCTACGAAGTCTGCCGGGCCCTGCGGCGCGAGCCAGCGACCGCGGCCGTGCCGGTCATCATGCTCACGGGACGCGGCCTACCCAACGACATCGTCCGAGGCCTGAAGGATTACGCCGACGACTACGTCGTCAAGCCCTGCGATCCCGACGTACTGATCGCCCGCGTCCGGGCGGTCCTGCGCCGCAACGGCCGGATCTCCGAGCGCCCGCCCGAGCCGTTGCGATTCGGGTCCCTGAGCCTCGATCCCCTTTCGCGGGAAGCGCGGCTCGAGGGCCGCCCGATCGCCCTGACCCGCACCGAATTCGACATCCTGGCCCTCTTGGCGGGCACCCCCAACCGCGTCTTTTCCCGAGGACAGATCATCGACCGCGTCCGCGGCGACGATTACGCCATCACCGAGCGGACGGTCGATTTCCAGGTCTGCGGACTGCGCCGCAAGCTAGGCGGGGACGGCGCCCGCATCGAGACCGTCCGCGGCCTGGGCTACAAGTTCCTTCCCTGACGGCGCGGACATGCGGCCCCCCCGACACGCCCCCACCGCTCCTGAAACGCCGGACTCCCCGGCCGGGGGACGAATGCTTCGGGACATTCCCCTGCGCGCCCGGATCGTCCTGGGCATTCTGTTCTGCGGCTTGATCCCGCTGTTCATCGTCTCGCTGGTCAGCTTCAACGCCGCCCGGACGGAACTCAAGAACCAGGCCTTTCGCCAGCTCCGGTCGGTGCGGGACATCAAGATCACCGTCCTTCAAAAGTTTTATTTCGAGCGCCGCGCCGACGTCCGTGTGTTCGCCGCCAACCCGTATATCAGGCAAGCCTACGAGGCATTGAACGGGAGTGATGCACGGGCGGCCCGAATCCGCTATGCGCCATTCCTGAAAGCCTTGATCCGGGAATACGAATATCGCGATCTCTTTTTATTGCGTCCGGACGACGGGGCCCTCGTGTATTCCATCAACGGCGAAGCGGCCGCCGGCATACGCGAAGGGGCGGCGCTTCCGCCGGGTCTCGACGAGGCCTGGCGGACGGCCCGCGGCGGCGAATTAGGCATTTCCGACCTGCGGCTCGAATCGGGCGCCGAGGAGGGCCCGGCGCAATATCTGGCCGCGCCGATCCAATCCGGCGGCCAGACCGTCGCTGTTGTGGCCGTCCAGCTCGCGCCGGACGCCATCGAATCGATCGTTCGCGAGCGCTCGGGCATGGGGACCACGGGCGCAACTTATCTCGCCGGCCCGGACGGCCGCCTGCGCGCTCCCCTGGGGTCCGCCCGGGAATCTCTCGACCCCGAGACCGCCGCTCGGGCGGTTTCGTTGGCAGAAGGCGACGCGATCATCGCCCGGGATAATACGACGCGGATTCTATCGTCCTCTGCCCCCGTCCTCATCCAGGGTCTGCCCTGGACGATGTTCGCCGAGATCGACGAGCGCGAAATCGACGGTCAGATCGCCCGGGCCCTCAATCTGCGGATCGGCCTGCTGATCGGCCTCTCGACGTTATTGCTGGCGGCCCTGGCCTTTCTTATCGCCCGCGGTCTGGGGCGCGGCGTCCGCGGCGTCATCGAGGAATTGCATCGGCTGCTCCGGGATGTGCTGGCGGGCCGCCTGAGCTCCCGGGCCAAGGCCGACGCCATGACGGCGGATTTCCGCCCGGTGCTGGCCGAGATCAACGCCCTGATCGAGGCCTTCGAGGAGCAGATCGAGCTCTCTCGGCGGCTGGAGGGGCACATCCGCGACGCTCAGCGATTGGAAGTCATCGGGTCCCTGGCCGGCGGCATCGCTCACGATTTTAACAACCTGCTAGCCCACATGCGGGCCCTGGCCCATATCCTCGAGGACGAGGCGAGACGGGACGGCCGCGATCCGGCCCGGCTGGAGGACATGAAACTGGCCATCCGCCGCGGGACCGATCTCGTTCAGCAGATCCTGACGTTCAGCCGCCCGGGGCAGGATCAGAAACGGACCATCGACCTGCGTGAATCCGCGGCCGAATCCCTGCGGCTCGTGCGGACCGCCCTTCCGGCGAACATCGAGCTGGATTATTCGCCGGGCGGCGATGCCCTGCCCGTTTCGGGCGACCCATCGCAGATCCACCAGATCGTCATGAACCTGTGCGTCAACGCCATCCAGGCCATGCAGGGCGCCGGCGGGCGGCTGAGGGTCGGGGTGGCCATCGAAGAGATCGAGGAGGGCGCCGGGGATGAACCCGGTCCGAGCCGTTACGCCCGGCTGACGGTCGAGGACACGGGTCCGGGCATGAGCGAGGACGTGCGGCGGCGCATTTTCGAACCGTTCTTTACCACCAAGGCGCCGGGCCAGGGAACGGGCCTAGGATTGTCGGTTGTCGCCGGAATCGTCATGAGCTTGGGCGGCACCATTGAGGCCGAAAGCCTCGAGGGGACTGGCTCCCGCTTCGACGTCATCCTCCCTCTCACCTGAGGGAAATTTGAGGGCCCGGGATTCGACACTCTATAGTACTCATCGCGGGCTGCGTCAACTCGGAGGGGAAGACCATTTCCGGCGGGCGCCGGAATATCATTAACAGGCCCGGCGATATCTTCCTCGGCCCCAATCTGTCCTTGAGCCCCGCCCCCCAATATTATTTATATAACTTAACTTTAATTAACTAAATATTGACAAAGTTAAATTTTTATTCCATCATGGGAGCGCCATGAAAGAGGAAAAGACTATTTTGGCCGTGAAAGTGAATTATGCCGTCGCCGAACGGGTCAAGCATTTCTGCCGGGAAAGAGGATTGAAGTATGGGTTTTTTGTAGAAAAGGCCATCCTCGAACAGCTCGCCCGGGAGGAACTCAAAGAAGACCTCGTGGATATGAAAAACCTGCGCGAGTTGGAACAACAAGCCGTTTCCCTCGACGAATACCTCAAGAAGCGCCGTGTATGAACTCCTCCTCCTCCCCGCAGCGCAAAAAGACCTCGATAAACTGGACGCTCAGGTCTTTGCCCGTATTATCAAGAAAATCCGCACCCTGTCTAAAGATGCACGTCCGCCCGACGGTCTTAAGTTGACGGATGAGGACGGATATCGCATCCGAACCGGGGATTATCGCATTCTCTATCGGATCGACGATGCCTTAAAGCGAATATATATTTACCGGATCAAACACCGAAAAGACGCTTATTCTTGATCCTCTCGAATCCTCCCGAAGAGCTATGATAGCGAATTAACAAAATGGTCAGGATGATGAGGTCCCCACGTCATCTCGCTCGTGCGAGATGGCTTGCAACGATCCTGCGGGTCGAAAAATCCCCTCTTCCCTCCCCTAGCGGAGAAAGAAGAGGGGATGAAGATCGAAATCAGATGCCGCCGCGGAGCATGTACCAGAATTTCCCGGTCAGTTCCTCATACTTGTTGAGGATGGCCCGGGCGAAATCGTTCGTGTACTGGGTCAGGTACTCGGCCGGCTTGATCGGCTCTTTATCGGGCGTCTTGCTGGCCAGGAGCTCCTGGTAGCGCTTCTCGACGATGGGCAGCTCGGCCAGGCCCTTCTCTTCGAACTGGCGGATCGTGTCTTCCATCATCTTCTGCCCCTGAGCCCACCGGACGAGCGCCAGCCGGTTCGCGGTCCGCATCATCCACGTGGCCGAGTCCGTCCGGTAGCGGTGCTGGCCGTCGATCTCGAAGGCCGCGGGAAGCTCGGTCGCGCCGGCGAAGATCGGGAAGCGGGCGCTGAGGCCCGGATTGTCGACGGTGAACCAGCAGACCGTGCCGACCGCCGGAGGCAGCCAGCCGCGGCACTGGAGGATGGTCGCGTAGGCGCAGCCGTTGATGGCGATCGTCCGCAGGTTCGTGACCGTGCCCGGCTTGAGGGCGTTGGCCAGCTGGGCGAGGTCGCCCGACATCCAGGGGTTGGCCAGCGGGCTCCTGACCATCTCGGGCGCCGGCGCCGGCTGGGCTGGCTGGGCCAGCGGCTTCGCGGGCGCGCCGCCCCGGGCCATCTGGGGCCGCCTCGGGATGAGGAAGTTCTTGCCAGCGTCGAATTCCGTCCCGACGTAGGCCTCCCGGTACATCTTGAACATATCGCGGATCGAGACTTTCTTCTCGGGCTTGACCGAGAACGGCAGCTCGGGTAGCTCCTGGGTCAGCTTGAGCGATGGGGCGAGCGTGCTGAGGACGTAGAACTCGCGGGTCGAATAGGGCTTGCCGCGGCCGCCGCCATAGGCCTTCCACCACTTGAACGGCTCGCCGCCGTCCGCCTTCCACCAGCCCATGTCCTGGGCGACCTTGAAGACGTTCTCTGAGGCCAGGTAGTGGTCGGGGTCCTTGAGGTTGATCTCGCTGATCCGGGGGATGTTGGCCGAGATGCCGATTTGGTCGTCGGGGATGCGGACCGCCGCCCAGACGCCGCCCTTCTGGAGCGGGCCCTCGCCCATGAATTCGCAGTGCCAGACTTCCTTGGCGTCGGCGATGGTGATGCACTCGCCGCTGTCGCCGTAGCCGTACTGCTTGATGAGCTCGCCGGCGAGCTTGATCGCTTCGCGGGCGGTCTTGCAGCGCTCGAGGATGATCCGCTCGATCTCCTCGATCGTGAACATGCCTTCCTGGTTGTAGAGCTCGCGGCGGCCGCCGATCGTCGTTTCGCCGATGGCCAGCCCGGCCTCGTTCATGAAAGGATAAGCGGAGTTCACGTACTGATAGGTCTCGGTGACCTGGGGGATCTCGCCGGTCTGGATCATGCCCCGGACGTCGGCCGGGGACTCGGTGTGCAGCTTGCCGGACCAGATCTTGTTCTTCGCCCCATCCGCAAACTTGGCGCGGGGGACGATGTTCAGCCAGTTCCGGTAGTTGCCGTCGCAGGTGTGGGCGGTCATGACCGAGCCGTCCTCGGAGGCGAGGCGGCCGACCTGGATGCTCGTGCAGCCATCGGGCACGTCCGTCCAGAGGTAAGGCCGGGCGGACGCCGACGGGCCAATTTTCTGGGCGGAAACCGAAAGCAGTCCGGCCAGGAGGACCAGGACCGATAAAAAGACGATTCGCCGGAGCGCGTTCGAACGGGATGGATAAGGCATGGTGTGTCTCCTCCTCGAGAAACTTCATTATTGTAGAGGGACGCCGTCCCTGTCAACTGAAATTCGGGGGGAATTCGGACAGGATTCGGGCGGCTCGCGGGCGGCTTCCGGTTGAACATTTCCGCCAATCGTCATATCATTTATTTTTAGCTTCCAACTCCGGGGTACGAGGACAATCCATGAAGAACGTCGTCATCGTCGGATCGGGCATCGGCGGGCTGACTGCGGGCAACCTCCTCGTTAAAAAAGGGCACAAGGTCACGATCTTCGAATCCCATTCCGCGCCGGGCGGCTACACTGCCGGGTTCTGGAAGAAGGGGTTCTATTTCGAGAGCGGCACCCTGGGTTACGAAAGCTCGGGCGTCATGAACAAGACCCTGGAGGACATCGGGGTGGCGGATCAGGTCCGTAGGGTCCGGAAGAAAGACCGCTGGATCTCCCCTCAATCCGACTTCGCCTTCGATTCCCTGGACGCGTTCAAGCAGGCGGTCTACGCCGGCTTTCCGGAAAGCCGGGCCGCGCTCGACGGCTATTTTGCCGGCATCGACAAGATCTATGCCGTCATGGAGCCGTTCGTCGTCGGGCCAGTCCCGATGCAGTTCCGCGGCTTCGCCGCGTTCAAAGCGATGCTGCCCTACATCACCGGGGGCCGGAAGTTTTTCCAGATCCTCAAGAAATACAAGGACAAGACGAGCGAGGACATAGCGGGCGAATTTTTCGCGCCGGGGACGCCGATCTACCGGATATTCTGCGAGATCGGCTATCCCAAGATGGGGATCGACAGCCTCGGCGGCTTCTTTCTGTCCGTAACCAAGGATTACTGGCACGTCGCCGATGGGATGCAGCAACTGGCCAACGTCCTGGTCGGAAAATTCAAGGAGCGGGGCGGGACGCTGTACCTGCGCGCCCCGGTGGACAAGATCCTTACGGCGAGAGGCACGGCCGTGGGCGTGGAGAGCGGCGGGCGGCGGTTCGAGGCCGACGTCGTCATCTCGGCCTGCGATTACAAGAGCACGTTCCTCAAGCTCCTCGACGATCCCACGGCCGTCCCCGCGGCCCAGCTCGAGAAGATCCGGAAGGCCGAAGTCTCCCAGGGCATCTTCACCGTCTACCTCGGTCTCGCCTGGCCGAACGCCGAACTGGAAAAGCACCTCAAAGCCTACACCGTCAACTACAGTCCCCTGGCCTACGACCTTGACTTCGACAATCCGAATGACGCGGACCACTTCCAAAAATGCGGTTTCAGCCTCCACTCGCTGTCCCTCATCAATCCCAAGCTCGCTCCCGACGGCAAATCCTCTCTCATGATTCTGGCGATGAGCCCCACCCATTGGCAGGACAATTGGCGCAAGGACGACCGGGAAGCCTACAAGGCGCTCAAAGAACGCGTGAAATCGGACTTGATCGGGCGGGCGGAAGCGCTCGTCCCGGGGCTGCGCTCGGCGATCGAATACCGGGACGCGGCCACGCCGCTGACGTACGAGCGCTATACGAAGAACACCGACGGCGCGACGTCCGCCTGGTCGTGGAACCCCCGCAAGAAATTTTACACGGGCGGAATACCGAAGATGACGGTCGCGACGCCGGTCCGCAACCTGTTGATCGGCTCGTGCTGGGTGGGCCAGATCGGCGGCATCCCCAACGCGATCGCCGCCGCCTACATGTGCGCGAAAAAAATCAAATAAAAGGGGACGGTTCTATTTTTCGAGCCTTCTTTTCCGCTATTTCTTCCCCGGCTCCTTGATCGCCTTGAGGGCCTCGAGCGTCTGCTTGTAGGCCGCCACGTCCTCGACCGCGTAGAAGCCGTTCTTGTTGTTGAGCTCGAGCTGACCGCGATAACGGCCCTCCTCGGCGCTCGACTGCTGCAGCCGCCATTCGTTCGGCGACCGGAACTGGAACACGTAATTCAACAGCCGGTTGCCGACGGGATACGTCCAGACCTCGGCCGAATTGGCCGCCACGTCTTCGTTCGTCCGATCGTTGACGCCCGTCGAGAACTGACCCCCGCTTGCTGAGGTCGGCGTGCCCGAGGCCATGCCCCAGTTGTCGTTCTGCTGGAAAGTGATCTGGGCCGGAGGGCCGTTCAGGATATAGATGTGCGCCTTGTCCACGTTGAACGGCTGGCGTGAATTTTCCTTCTTGTAATTCTTCAGGCAGTATTCGACCCGCTTGTCGAACTCGTCCTTGGCATAGGGCGAGCGGACGGTCCAGAAGGTCTTCTGGAACTCGAGCCGGGCCGTAGGCCCGATCGCCTTGTAGATCTGCCACTCGTAGTCCTGCATGATATAGTAATGCTCCGCGTACCAGTCGTCCTTCGAAGGAATGAGATTGACCCCGCAGGACGCGAGCATCAGTCCGGTCATCACCAAGGCCGCGATTTTCGTGTGTTTCATATGTGCCCTCCCCAAAGGCAACCCGGCGGGAAAGACCCCTTCCGACGGGCGCCGAGAACTCTCGGACTTCTGGATTCATTGTAGCACGAAACATAGTAATTCACTCGGAAGATCTTGGCGGCGGCCGTGGCCGCACTCTGTCTCACTCTGCTCATGGGGCTTCGCCTCTCGATGGGCTACGAGATCGCGGCCTTCGTCTTCTTTTTATTCTCGCCGATGGCCTTCACCCTCTCGGCGACGACCCACACCCATCTCCTCTCCCGGGCCCTCCTCGCCCTGGCCCTGGGCCTCGGGACGTTCATCCTCTGGCAGGGCATCGCCCTGAACCGGCAGGCTCAGAACCAGAAAGTCATTTACGGCCGCATCGAGCAAGTCGCGGGGCAAGGCGCAGCCCAAAAGTCCGTGGTTCTCGCGCCCCGGTTCCGCAAGGTCTGGGAGAACGTCCCCGAGTTCAAGAATATCGGCGGCTGGGTGTTCCAATGGCGGCGGGCGCGGCCCGATCTCTCCGACCGGATCCTGATCGTCCACGACGTCCCCGGCGCGGAGGAGGCGCTGAGGAAGCGGTTCCCGGAGCGGAAATTCTTCCGCCTGCGGAACGTGGACGGTCTTCCCTATTTCGAGATCGAGGCGTTGGATACGACATTGAGGTAAATATAGGCGGTGCTCGCGAACCGCTACGACCACGAGTTCGTCTTCGTCGACGACGGCAGCCGGGACCGGACGCTCGACATCCTCCGGGGTCTCGCCACGGCTGACCCGCGCGTCAAGATCATCAGCTTCTCCCGCAACTTCGGCCACCAGTTCGCCCTCACGGCCGGGCTGGATTACGCGGGCGGGGACGCGGCGGTCGTCATCGACGGCCGGCGGGCGGTGCGGGATTGCGTCCGGGCCGGGACGAACCTCATCGGCGAACCGGGCGCGGTACTGATGAGGACCGATATCGCCCGGAAAGTCGGCCGGTTCGACGATACGAGCTTCTATGTCCTCGACCTCGATTTCTGGAGCCGGGCGCTAATTGAGGGCGATCTCTACATCGTTCCCGAGGTGCTGGCCGCGTTCAGGGTAGCGGCGGGTTCGGCGAGCGTTCGGATCGCAAGATCCCAGAGCCGGGACTTCCGGAGGTTTATCGACCGACTTTGCCGGGACGACCGATTCGGAATTCGCCCGCGCGATAGGGCGATCGGAAAGGCGCGGTCTATATCGAACATGACCCTGCGCCGTATTGTTTATAAATGGGGCCGGGCCAAGTCAGATTGAAAGCCGGAAAGGGGAAGCGAGAGCCGTGGCGGGCGGCTATTCGCCAACGATCGGGTTCCCCACCGCCCTTTGGAGCGTCAGCTTGCTGAGGACGAATTGATAAAGGGCTCGGAGCTTGGCGAACTCGGCTTCCATTAAAGCGTCTTCGGTGTCAAGCAGGTCCAGGTTGGTAATCGTGCCGGCCTCGTAGCGGGCTCGGGCGTAGGCCATGGCCTTTTTTGCCTGCTCGATGTTGACCTCGACGGCCTTCAGTTTCTGATCGCTCGCCCGGACGTCGGAGATGGCCTGCTGGACCTCGGTTTTGATCATCACCTCGAGAGCCTGATTCCGGTCCTCGATCGTCTTGAGATTTGCCGTCGCCTGCGCTTTCTGAGCCCGGCCGAGGTGTCCGTCGAAGACTGAAACGCTCGCCGAGACACCGGCGACAAAATTCAATTTGACCGTGTCGAGATTGGGGATATAGCCGTTTTTCGCGCCGAAAAGAACGTTAGCGCTAATGACCGGCAGATGAGTCAGGCTCGCGAGATGAACCTCGATATTGGCCGATTTCATTAAATCCTGGATGGACCGTGTCTCCGGCCGCTGCCGCAGGGCGACCCGGATGAGCTCATCGGCGTCGAGCGGCACCGGCTGATATTGGAATTCGCCGATCAACTCGAGCAGCGCGTGGTCCTCGAGCTTCATCAGCTGCCGCAAGCCGAGGGTCTGTTTTTCGATCATGTTTTGGAGGTCCACGCCCTGATTTTGGGCCGCCACCACCCGGACCTGGGTGTTGAGGACTTCGAGTTCCGTGGCCGTTCCGGCGGCGACCTTTTTCCGGGCGATATTCAGGTGGTCGGAGAGCGCCTTGACATGATCGGATTGGACCCTGAGGCTTTCGCGGAGGAAGAGGATCGAGTCGCAGAGCTGAACGGTTTGAAAGACCAGGTCCCGCTTAAGGAGTTCCCAGCGGTCCGCGGCGCTCTCGACTTGGGACTCTGCCAGGGCGACGGATTCCTTCGTCCGTTTCCCGTCGTATAGAAGCTGGCGGACGCCGGCATGGATGTCATAGTTGTTGGCCGGAAACAACTGGAAGGTGCCAAAACCCGGGAACGCCAATTCCTCGACCGGCCCGATGCGGCTGTAGGACGCGTCTCCCCGGACGTTCGGAAGGAGGCCGCTTTTCAGCTGATCGACGCGGGCCTGGATGACAGCGATGGCATCCTCGGCTTCCTTGAGGGTTAAATTTTGGGCCAGGACTTTTTGGACCGCTTCCTGGACGGTTAAGGCCCCCGGCATGTCCGCCCGGGCCGCGCCGTTAAGAGCCAGCGAAAGACAAATGACGGTCCCTATCGTCGAACGATGCGCATTCTTTCTCATCCTGATTCACCTTTCGATCAAACTAATCCACGGCCGCGCTTCCCGTTCTCCGTTTCAGCTTCGGCGTTTTCAGAAAAAACATGAAAATCAAGCAGAGAAATGTGACGCCCGCCGCGACGAGGAAATCGTCATTGATGGCGGCGACGCCGGCCTGCTTGCCCACGTGGGACAAGGCCAAGGCCTTGGCCCGCGAAGCGGCTTCGGCGCCCGTCCCGCCGAGAGCTCGCTGGGAGAAGTACTGGAGACGGAGGAGCACGTTCTTGAAAACGGGGGAATTGGGGTCGAGGGCGCCGCCGAAGATCGCCGAATGAAAAACGACGCGTTGGGCCATGAGCGTCGCGAAAATGGCCACGCCGAAGCTGCCGCCCACCTGGCGGATGACGTTGAAAAGCCCCGACGCTTGGGCCATCCTGTCGCGAGGGATGGAGGCGAGGGCCAGGGTGTTGAGCGGAGTGAAAAGCAGCCCCATCCCGATCCCGCGGACGACGAAGGACGCAAGGATCTGGGTCTGCTCGGAATAGAGCGACAGAAAATGGTTGAGATAAAAGCTGAGGGCCATCATCGAGATCCCGATGGACGCGGGGATCTTGGGGTTGATCCGGTCCGAAAGAATGCCCGCGACGGGGGAGATCAGGCCTTGAAGGATTCCGAGCGGCAGAAAAAGGAGTCCGGCCTGGAAGGCCGTATAGCCGAGCGAGTTCTGAAGGTAGAGGGGCATCAGAAACGTGCTGCCGAACATGCCCAGCCCGAAGACGAAGAGAGCCAGGTTGGACATGCCGAAATTTTGGTATTTGAACAGGCTCAGGTCGATCAGCGGATGCTTGACCGTGAATTCGACGATGAGGAAGACCGTCAGCCCGACCGCGGCCAGAGCGAAGCACGTCAGAACGAACGTCGACGTCCACCCGCCGGTGTTCCATGAGGCGTTGCCGTTCGTCAGGGCGAGTAGGAGAAACGATAGAAAAACCGCGACCGAGAGAAAGCCGGCGATGTCGAACGACCGGATCCGTTCGGATCTGTACTCCCGCTGGATGAGCACCGTGGCCGTGATCCCGATCACGCCGACGGGAATATTGACGTCGAAGATCGTGTGCCAGGCGAAATGGTCGACCAGATAGCCTCCGATCATCGGCCCAAACGAGACAGACGCCGCGGCGGCGATGGCCCAGAACCCAAGGGCCAAGCCGCGCTGCTCGACGGGAAATTCCCGGGTGACAATGGCCATCCCGACGGGCATCAGGAACCCGGCCCCGGCGCCTTGGATGACGCGGAAGAAAATCAGGCTCGTGAGGCTCCAGGACAGGGAACAGAGGAAGGACCCGACGGTGAACAGTGTGAGCGCCAGCAGATACGTTCGCTTGAAGCCCAGGTGATCCGCCACCCAGCCGGACGTCGGGAGCATGACGGCGAAGACCAGCATGTACGCCGTGATCACCCATTCCGCTCGGTCGAGGGTCACGCCGAAGACGCCCATGATCTTGGGCATGGCGACGTTGACGATCGTCGAATCGAGGACGGCCATGAACGTCCCGATCATGACGTTGATCAGCACCCACCAGCGGTAAAACGAATGTTGATGATACAGCGACGGGATCTGACGGACAACGTGTCGCTGGAGGGAGCGGGCGAATTTGACGATCATGGCCGATTTCTACCGGACGCGGATTTTGACCTCGACCGACATCCCGGGCCGGAGCGGAAATGTATTTCGAACCTCGGGCGTCAGGTCGTCCAAATAAATCCGGAGCGGCACCCGTTGCGTGATTTTCGTAAAATTTCCCGAGGCATTGTTCGGCGGGATGAGGGAAAATTGAGCGGCCGTGTAGTCTCCGATGAGCCCGATCTTGGCCCGGAAAACGCGGCCGGGGTAGGTGTCGACATTGACCTCCACGTCGTTTTGGAGCTTCACTTTTCCCAGATTCGTCTCTTCCAGGTTCGCCGCGATCCAGATCCGCTGGATGTCGTAAATCGTAAAGATCGGCTGGCCCGGCTGGACGATGTCGCCTTCGAGCAGCCAACGCTTGGCGACGACCCCATCGAAGGGGGCGGCGAGGGTCATGTTTTGGAGCTGAGCCTCGACGATGCCCATCTGTGCTTTCGCGACGCCGATCCGGGATTGAGCAATGGCGTATTCGGCCCGCGCGCCGTCCAAGGTTTTTTGGGCGTGGCTGTATTGCTCCCGGGTGATCACCGCGCTCTTGATTTGGACATCGGCCCGTTCATAATCTTCGGTCGCCCGGTCGAGATTGACCTTCGCTAACGGCAGGCTCGCCTGGGCCAAGTCGAGATTGGCCTTGGCCTGCTCCATCTGGGCCCGCAGATCCGTATCGTCCAACCGGGCAAGGATGTCCCCTTTTTTCACGGCAGAGCCCTCGTCGGCGGCGATCCGGACGATGCGGCCGAGGACTTTGGCGCTGACCGAAACGCGGTCGGCGTCGATATAGGCGTCGTCGGTCGAGACGAAGTTGCGGAGGTTCTTGTACCAATACCACGCCCCGAACGCGACCGCCAGGATGAAGACGGTGAAGGGGATCAGGACCCGTTTTTTTCTGTACAGCGGGACATGGTCGATGTCTTCATCCTTCGTATCCGAATTTGTTTTACGCTCTTCCGTCATCGGCCGTTCTCCTCGATTCCAAATTGGCGCGAACCCGGGTCAAAAGTCTCCCCAGGGTTCGCTTGTCCTCGTCCGAAAATCCTTTGAGCAGGTTCCGTTCCTGCTCCCGCCAAAGCCGTCGGACCGGGGCGACCAGGGACCGGCCCTTGGGGGTTACACACACTCTCGTCACTCGGGCATCCGCCCGGTCCGTCCGGCGCCGAACGAGGCTGGTCTTTTCCATGCGCCGGAGCATAATGCTGATCGTGGCCTGTTCGACGCCGAGCCGATCGGCGAGATGGCTCTGGGAAAGCGCGCCCTGGGCCGCGAGTTGGAGCAGGATAAATTCTTGCCCCAGCCTCAGCCCCAGCCGGGCCAGTTTCCGCTCGCCGATTTGCCGGAAGATCCGTTGGGCCCGGATGAGGGCGACTCCGACATAGCCTTCGATCCCGTTCAGCGTCTTCCGTTCGGCTCTCGGCATCGAGACCTTCTCCTAAAATTAATTAGCCGTCTAAGTATTATAGGCGGGAGCCGCCCGATGTCAAGACGCGGATATGCTTAGAGGAATGAGAACGAAATCATCATTTGTATGAACATCCCAGACAAGGAGGAGAAGAGGGAAGGAAATGATCTCCCGGAATATTCACTTTTCACCCGATTAAAACATCCTACCGCTAGATCCTGATCCACCGAACCTGGGATTCACGACGTTACTAAAGATCGACCCGAAGGTATAGCTCAGGCCGATCGAGAAGTAATATTGATAGTCGGTCTCCAGCAGTGTTCGTCTGAGAAGAACCTCTTCGAGCGACACCTGTCCTTTTCCCAAAGATAATTGGTCATGGATCATCGAATAGTAACCAAAGACATCAAAGGCCAATCCCTTCCAGATGCGGAGGCTGACGGAGCCGGAGAGCGATAAATGGTTTTTCTTGAAATCATGGAAATAATGGGAGCCTTCGAGCGAGGCATTGATCGTCCCCCACTTTTCTTTCAGATCAAGAGTAGCCGATAAGCTTTGACTCAAAAGATTCTCGGCCGTTTTATCGTAGATTGTCTCCTCATAATATTTTACCGTTTGGAAATTCAGCCGGTAGAGGAACGATAGGAAGCGGCGGGTGGATTGCGAATACGGGAAGACATCATATTCGATCGCAGGCGCCGGCGAGAGGCTGAATTTGATATTGCTATAGGTGGATGCGTACGCCGATAGATAGGCGCCGACCGACCAATGCTCGCCAAGGCTCTTTACGGCCATGCCGGAAAAGCTCTTGGAACTGGATGTGCTCGAAATCGTCTGATCCAAATAGGTGAAACTGTCCTTATATGTCGAGGCCGAGAGCCCCAGGCGGATTTTCCATTCCGGAGTCGTCCGATTAGCCGAGAAATTTCCATAATATGAGCTGTAGTTCGTTGATTTCTGGCCGTTTACATACCCTCTCGCGCTCAGGCTGAAAACCCAAAAGTTCCACTTATCGACAACCGCCGTAGGACTTGCCTTTGCTTGAAAGACGATGGATACCTTCTCGGAGATCGGCGTCTTGGCGACGTATCGCATCAGCCCCATTTTCAAGACGCGGACGAGTCCCTGCCGGATCTCCTCCTGAGTTTGGGTTTTGTTGGAAACGAACTTCTGGATATCATCCATGCCTTGGAAGTCCTGTTGTCCGCTAAAACTCAGAGTGTATTCGACACCGCGCGAGCCGGTGGCTTGGAGCGTTATCAAGACATGGACCTGGGCTTCCTTCCGATCGCGGACGTAATTGACGAACGTGATTTCCGTCCTGATGTAATCGATATCGACATAATCGGAGTCGATAAACACCCTCGGCGCGGTCTTTTTGAGGGCGTCGACATCCGCTTGAGAGGACGGCGGAGTCGGATTTGTTTGGGCTAAAGCCCAAAACGGGAAACAAAACAAAAGGCCCATAAACACGGCGATAAAATTGACCCGACTACGCATGATGTTTTCCCTCCTTGATCAACCCATCGATTTAGAAACGCTTTGCTTAACAAAAGACCCTGAATACTTTATTAAACTAGCAATTATCATGCCACGTTGCGGGATTAATAAAAATTGTTCTTACAGAGGAAATTTGGGACAAATTACTCAATAGGATCGTAATAATTCCTTACGAGCGTTAACGATATTTACATCCGCCAACATAAATCCCCCAAATCTAAACAACTCGACATGAGCCCTTCATAATCGAATATTTTCGTTTACCCGGTTTGGTTAGCACTAAAAAGAAATGATCTCTTATTCTGGGAATCGTCTTGTGTTATTGAAGGGAATTAATTCCCAAAAGCGTTTGCAGGGCAATTAATAATCAAGCTCCGAACGGACGAGGACTGCCTGCGTCTATCCTATTCGCCTCTCCTAATCACTTCACTTTTTTGGCGACGCGAGCGCCCCGTTGGATGTCGAGCAAACCGGAACGGCCAATGCCGGCGAGGCCGCCGGGATGGTCTTGAGGTTGTTCTTCGACAGGACGGCGTTGAAGGCAACCAGGTCCTGCGCATTGAAGGTTCGCCAGTTGGTCACCGCGGTCCTGAGATCGGCGCAGCCGGTCGCGTAAGCCTTGGTCATGGGCTCGTTGGGGGCCATGTCGCCAAAGTCGAGCGTATCGAGCTGGCGAATCAAAGCCGCATTCAAACCGGCGAAGTTCGGGGGCGGAGGGGTGCCGCCCCCGGCGCCGCCGAACCCTCCAGCTCCGCCGCGGCCGCCACGGCCGCCTCCCGCCGATCCGCCTGCCGCGGTCAGCTTGGCGTCGAAGGCGGTGATGGCCGCCGTCACGTCCGCAGGCAAGTTCACGCGCGGAATCCCCGCGACGGCTGTGCGCATGGCAGCCACCTGCTGATAGCCGTCCCAGGCCAGCTTGATTCCGTCATAGAGCTTCATCTGCAATTCGTGCTGGGCGCGCAGGTCGGCCGCCGTCGCCGGCGAGCGCGGATCGTTCTTCACCGTCAGCTTCTGGGTGAACGACTTGCCATCCACCGTGAGCTTGAGCGTATAGACACCCGGGAGCGCCAGCGGGCCCTCGGGCGAAGCCGGCGTGTCGCTGGCCATCGCGCCCATGACCTGCGCGTAGTTGTGCGTGAATGCCGACGGATTATCGTACCGGATGTTCCAGTTGATACGATTCGTGCCGACTTCGCTGGGCATCGGCCTGGGTTTCTCCAGCCAGTAGTCGGGCACCGGTGGCGGCGGATCCGGCAGCGGCGCAATGGTCGCGCTCGACATATGGCGGACAACCGTGCCGGACGCGTCCAGGATCTCGAGCGCGACGGTCCCGGCGGGCTTCGCGCCGAGGTAGTAGTAGATGATCGCGCCGAGCGGCGGGTTGTCCGCGTGCGTAACCTCGGGGGGGAACGGCGTGTCGCCATTCACGTTGCGCCGCACCCGGATGGCATCGCCCGGCTTGAACAGGTACGCCGGTTCAGAAGCAAGGGCCAGCGTGATCTGCCGAAGCGGCGAGATGTCGTCGAGGATCCAGAAACCGCGGCCATAGGTGCCCGCCACCAGGTCGTTGTCGTGAACGGTCAAGTCGCGATACGACGTGTTCGGCAGGTTCAGCATCAAGCTCTGCCAGTTGTCGCCGTCGTCGAACGACACATACACCGAACTCTCGGTGCCGGCGAACAGCAGGCCTGCCTTCTTTGTGTCGGCGCGAACAACGCGGGCGAAGCTGCCGCTTGGCTGATCGACGACCAGGCCGTTGACGATCGGAGTCCAGCTCTTGCCGTAGTCGCGGGTGCGGTAAAGGTAGGGCTTGTAATCGCCTGTCGAGTGATAGTCGATCGCGACATACGCCGTGGCCGCGTCGTGATGCGAGGCATCGATGGCCGAGATATCGGCCCGCGTCGGGTTCGGCAGGTTCGGGATGGTCACGTCCTCCCAATTCGCGCCGTGGTCCTTGGTCACTTTGATCAGGCCGTTGTTGGTGCCGACCCAGATCGTGTTGGCGGAGACCGTCGAGATCGACATCGACTCTATGGAACCGCCGCCTCCCGGTCCGCCGCCCCGCGCTCCGGCAGCGGCCGGGGCTGGTGCGGCCGGCTGCGCCGCATTCGGCGCGGGCGGTTTGGCCGCGGGCGGCGTCGGGGCCTTCGGAACGCAGAGATCGGGACTTAGCTTCTTCCAGTGCATGCCGCCGTCGGTTGTGGCCATCACGTACTGGAAGCCTACCAGCAGCTCGCGCGGGTTCGCGGGCGAGAACAGCATCGGCTGATTCGTGACCTTGCGCAGCGCCAGGCTCGCGTCCACGTTAGGGCTGACGTTGATCCACTGGCCGCTCGGCATAGTGACCTTCACGATGCCGTTCCCCGGCCCACCCTCGTAGATGATGTCGGGATTGAGCGGGTCCGAAACGGGCGAGCCGAATTCGTAGCCGGGCGTGGGGTACCAGTCGAGGGGCGTGATCGCGCCGAGGTTGCCGCGGCTCCGCGTGGCGATCGTGCCGCTGTCCTGTTGGCTGCCGTAGACCCAGTACGGGTATTGGTTGTCGGTCGAGATGTGATAAATCTGAGCCGTCGACTGGTTGTACCACGAGCTCCAGGTCTTGCCGCCGTCGAGCGAGACCGTGGCGCCCTGATCGACGCCCAGGAACATCCGCTGGCCGTCGGTCGGGTCGATCCACATCTGCTGCGGGTCATCGCCGCCGGGCGCGCCCTTGAACGCCTCGAACGAGCTGCCGCCGTCGAGCGACCGGTAGCTCGTCGTATTCATGTTGTAGACGATGTCAGGATTTTTGGGGTCGACGTAGACGCCGCACAGATAACCGCTGCCGACGATGCGCCGGTCGGAAGCGGCCATCTGCCGCCAGGTCGCGCCCGTATCGTCGGAGCGATAGAGGCCGAAGCTCCCGACGATGAACATCCGCTGGGCGTTGGTGGTCATCGCCACGGCCACCGACGTGCGCCCGGCCAGGGTCGGCAGGCCGCCGCCCTTGATCTCTGTCCAGGTCATTCCCTGGTCGCTCGATTTGAAGAGCTTGGTGCTGTTGGCAGGCACCGGCGCTGTCTGCGCACCCTGCGCCGCACCGGCCGGAGGAGTTCCCGCAGGAGGGGCGCCGGCTGGCGGAGCCCCGGCAGCAGGAGGAGCGACCGCGGGAGGAGCCGCGGAGGCGCCGCCGCCAGGGCCGAAGCCGGTGGCCCCCGGGGCGGTGTAGTGCCGCACGGTCGTCGCCAGCACGACGGTGGGGCGATCGTAAGCCCAGGCAATGGCTTGGGCACCGATCTCGTTATCCACGAAGAGTGTCTTGCTCCAGGTTTTTCCGCCGTCCGTCGTGCGGAAGACGCCGCGCTCTTCGGTGTGGGTGTGGACGTTGCCCTGCGCCGCAACGAGGACGATGTTGGGATCGTGCGGATCCACCAGGATGGCCGGGATCTGCTTCGTATCGTCGAGTCCCATGTGCATCCAGGTCTTGCCGGCGTCCGTGGACTTGTATATGCCGTTGCCTTCGTTGATGCCGCCGCCCGTGATCAGATCGCCCATGCCGACATAGATGACGTTGGGATCGGAAGGCGCGACCTGGATGGCGCCGACGCTCGAAGCTTCCTTGACCGAGTCGAAGATGGGATACCAAGTGATGCCGGCGCTGGTGGTTTTCCAGACCCCGCCGAGCGGAAGGCCGGCGTAGAACACGCCGGGCTGGCCGACCGCGCCCGTCACGGCGGAGACGCGCCCGGCGCGGAACGGGCCGATGTTGCGCCAGGCCAAGCCCGAGAACAGCTTCGGATCGGCCGGCGCGGCGACGAGGGTCGCGATCCCCAGCACGAGCAAGCCGATGCACGCGAGCCAATTAAAGCCGCGGCTGCGAGTCATCGGACGGAAGCGCCCATTGTTTTTCTGCGACATGATACTTTCCCTTTCTTGACGATAGTTCGCCTATTCCGGTTATGCCGGAAGTGTATCGCCGCCGACTGGTGGTGTCAATTGAACAGGGATTACCTTCTATATGCGATGGAGGGTGTTGATGCTGAGCTTTTTAGGAAGGACTGTCGCGAAGCAGGTCTCGAATAGACCGATCAAGGTCAAAACAACACTCGTGGACTAGCCCTTCAGCATAATACTGAAGGCTAGCGCCCGGCGCTCAGCTATCGCTGCGGTTCCGCGTCCGGCTTGGCCTCGGCGCCGGCCGGCATCACCGGCATCCGCGGGTGCTTGGCGAACGAGAACGCCAGCTGCTCGTACCAGGAGTCGGACGACATCGCCATCCGCAGGATCTGCTTCCAGATATCGACCGGCGGGCCGAACTCCTTCCAGTCGATCACCATCACCCGCACGCCGCGCCGCCGCATTTCCTGGAGCAGCAGCTTGTAGTTCTTGTCGAGGTGCTGCAAGTAGTCCATCGGCACGCCGACCTCTTCCCCGCGGGCCCGGGCGGCCATCCGGCGGTGGCATTCCTCGGGCGCGACGTCGAGGTAGACGAAGATGTCGGGCGGCATCACGTCCCGGCTCATGTTGCGGAACACGTCGACGTACAGCTCGAACTCCTCGCGCGTCATGAAGCCGCGCTCCATGGCCGTGGTGGCGAACACGGTGTCGCCATAGATCGGCCGGTCCTGGATGACCACCTGGCCCTGCGGGCCCCAGGCCAGCTCCACGGCCAGCCGGTGCTGCTCGTAGCGCTGGCAGAGCATGAACATCTGCATCGAGAAGCCGCCGCCGGTGTTGGTGCCGGTGCGCAGGTCGTCGTAGTAGTGGTTGAGGAAGTGGTTGAACTTGGGATGGTGGGTGGGCTCTTCCAGCACGCGGGCCGGCCAGCCGCCGGCGGTGGCCGCCGAGCTGATGGCATGGCAGGCGTTGGTCTTGCCCGCCCCGATGTTGGCGTCGATGGCGATGAACAGCCCTTGTTTGCGCGGATTCTCGGCGATGTCCATGGATCGGTCCTTTCGCCGTCTCGAGGACGGCGTACGCGAATCTAGGGGATACCGAACCGTTTAAGGTTATACACAATCGGCCCGAAAATCAATAAAAAAACCCTTTCGCGGAAGTATGGAGCCTATCAAGCCCTCATCTTGATGACGGCGTCCTGGGCGCGCTCGGGCCTGACCACCTACCTCCAACGTTCCGATTCACATGCCCGGACAATCCGCTCCACACTCGGCAGCGTTTTGTCCTCCAGGTGCCGCGCATAGGGAATGGTGGTCTGGGTGCAGACGCGGGCATATTTGAAGACGAGTCCGGCCTCCAGGGCTACGGCCGCCAACTCGCCGGACAGGCCAAAGCCCTCATAATCTTCATCCACGACAAGCATGCGCCCGGTGCGGCCTACCTCTTGGCAGAGAGTCACTTTATCGAGCGGCGACACGGAGCGCAGGTCGACCACGCCGGCTGAAATATCCCGTCGTTCCAAAATGGCGGCAGCCTGCAGGGCGCGGTGGACTCCCACGCCAAGCGTCACGATCGTCAGATCCGATCCGGCCCGGCGCACCGCCGCGGTTCCCAGCGGCAGCGGTTCCCAGGTATCCGGCGCCCAGCCGCATGTTCCTTCGGCCGGGACGTCATAGGTCACGGTTTTACGCCCGCCCGAGCCTAGAAAATCCAACCAGAGCGGCGAAAGCAGCTTGTGTTCCATGAAAACGACCGGCGATCCTAGCTCGAGCGCGGCAAGCATCAGCCCACCCGCATCCGCCGGGGTCGACGGCACGACCACACTCAGCCCGGGGATATGCGCCAGCCAGCCCCACAGACACTGTTCGTGCTGGCCGCCATCTCCATACCCGCCGCCACAGGCTGTGCGGACCACCAGCGGGACCTGCCAGCGCCCACCCGAAAAAGCCTCCACCTTGGCAGCATGATTGAGCAGCGCGTCGACCGCAACGCCCATGAAATCAACCAGCATGATCTCGGCAACCGGGCGCAATCCGGCCATCGACGCGGCTACCGCCGCGCCCAGGAAAGCCGCCTCGCTGATGGGCGTGTTCCTCACCCGTTGTCTTCCGAAACGCACAAACAACCCGGCGTGCAGCCCCTGGACATCTTCGCCCAGCAGGATAATGCGCGGGTCTGCCGCCATGGCCTGACCCAGGGCATCGTCGATGGCATCCGAAAAGTCGATCCGTCTCATCACGCGCTTCCCTGAGATTGAAGCGCCTTCGCCACGCTTTTTTGGATTTCGCGCCGGACAGCGGATTCCAATTCAGCGAGCCGCCCCGCATCCTTCTCGGCCAGGACTTGCCTTGTCCGTAAAAGCGGGTCGCCCTGACCGGCCGTTTGACTCTGCATTGTGAACACCGTACCCAGGATCTGCCGCAGGGACGCAATCCTCTCGATCCACGGCGCACCGCCGCTGCGGAAGAACCCCTTGACCATCGGCCAGGTCCGTTTCCGGAAGGAATATACGGGTCTTCTGAACGTATCCAGCAGCCCATCGCCCAGGAAATGCCCCTCGATGTGGACGCAATGTGCCCAGAGAAAGACCGGTCCATCCCCGGCGCGAGCGTGTTGCAAAGCCTCCCCAGCCGCCGACCAGACCGCTCCCACCTCGGCTCCATCTACTTCGATCGCCTTCATTCCAAAGGCTTGCGCCCGCGCCAGCAGGTTTCCGCCGACAACCGTGCTGGCCGGGGTGGTGATCGCCCAATCATTGTCCTTGCAAACAAAAATCACCGGCAGCTTCCAGACGGCCGCCAGATTCATGGATTCCATCAGCATGCCCGCGTTAGCGGCGCCATCGCCGAAAAAGGCCACGGAAACCGTCCCCGGACGCAGCATCTGCCCGGCCAGCGCAAAGCCGGCCGCAGCCGGTCCGGCCGCGCCGACAATGCCCGAAGAGGCCGCCAGTCTTTCCGGCGCGAACAGGTGCATATGTCCGCCCATGCCGCGGCACAAGCCATCCGGCCGCCCCATGAACTCGCGCAGCAGTCCGACGGGATCCACGCCGCGCATCAGCATCGGCGGCGTGCCGCGATGATCGAGCGCCATGGCATCGCCTTCGATCAACTGCGAGACGATCCCGGCAACGATGGCTTCCTCGCCCAGGCCAAGATGCATCTCGCCCGATATTTTGCCGTCTTTCCAGATCTGCCGCACGGCTTCTTCGAAAACCCGACTTTTGAACATCAATTCGTAGAGTGACCAAAGATCAGGGGACAATCGTCCATCCTTGTCGGGGGAGCGATCCATGACCCGACGATTTCTTTTCTCTGCGTCCACAGCAAAATGATGATATCGCCGGCTGCCGGCCGTAGTCAAGAACTCGTAAAACGCCCAGGATAAAGCCCTTCGCCCTTGATGACCGGTCCGCGCGGCCGAGAAACTCCCCAAACGAAAGCGGACCGTTTCCCCGCTCTCCTCGGCTGCCACAGCTGAAATAGTCACCCCCGCAAAATCGGGCCTTGACTCTAACGTTACGTTAGGGTGTAGACTGCCAACCATGACATTCACCGAAAAACCTCTCTCCCTCGAAGCCAACGGGACGCGCATCCCCGCCATGCTCTCTCTCCCCGCCCAGGGCGCCCCTACCTGGGGGATCGTGATCGTCCCCGGCTCTTTTCCGAACGACGTGGACGGGAACTATCTCCCGGAGATGGGCAATCCCTTCACCGCCAAGCCCCACGCCTATAAAGACCTCGCCCAGCAGCTGGCGGCCCGCGGCTTCGCAGCCCTCCGGTATACCCGGGGCGGCGTGACGGCCCTCGACAAGGAGAAGGCCGAGGCGCACCGCCGTTTCGCCGACCGGACGACCGTCGTGGCCGAAGCCGTCCGGACGCTGCGCGCGGCGGTCCCCAGCCTGAAATACGTCGCCCTCGCCGGCCACAGCGAAGGCGGGCCGGTATGCCTGCTTCTCCTGACGCGAGACAAGGCCGCGAAGATCGACGCCTACATCAGCCTATCCGCGCCGGCGCGGCGCATGTTCGACATCATGCTCCAGCAGACCGAGAAGACCGTCAAGGACGGACAGGCGTCGTTCGGCCCGCAGAAGTTTCCGTTCGAGGCCTACAAAAAAGCCATGGATCTCACCCGGAAGGGAGAGCCCGTCCCCGCCGAACTGCTCAAGGCGCTCCCGCCCTTCGGCGTCTACGCCATGGACGAAGCGTCGAAGCGCTACCTGCGCGAATACGACGAGGTCGATTCCCGGCGGCTGATCGCGGAGGTCCCCTGCCCGGTGCTCATCGTCCAGGGCGGGAACGACACGTCCGTCTATCCCGACAACGCCGAGATGCTGTGGGAGGCGCGGAAGAAGAGCCCTGCCCCGACCGAACGGGCGTATTTCTCCGAACTGCAGCATTTCTACAAGGTCGTCGCGCCGGGGACGGATCCGATGACGGCGTTCGGGATCGAGACGGAGTCAGATCCGCAGGTTGCCGCGGCGATCGGGAATTGGCTCAAAAGGATTGCTAAATAATCGACTTATCTGCCTGATCGATTTTTTACGGAATCGTCACCATACCGAGTCAGGCTAGTTCAAAATGATAGGCGAATCCGGCTCTCCGCTCAATACGAATTGAGCCCAATAATAGGGATGAGAATATATGGATCTTGTCATTTCGATCTTCGTTTGGCGCAAGGCCTGGGCTTTCGAAATACCTGTTGAAAGATGTTGATAGAATACTCTCATGAAATCTACAGTAGATCGATCGCCGATGGCCCAAAGCGTCGACAGTACCGACCGGGCCCCCGCATAAAAAAAGATCCTCGTCAAACTTAATACTCCCTCCGCTTTCTCAAGAGTTCCCGTCGCCGTTTTACAGGCCGATAAAATGACAAGATTGGCTTTCAACTGCAAATCATACAATTCTCGGGCCTGTAATAATCCATCGTCCTCCGGATCCTGGCTTTGACTCAAGAGCAAGGCCGAACGAAAAGGCCTTAGCTCATCGACGAGTCCGTGAACGGCAAAGTGAATGATCTGATATTTTTGTCGTGAGAATTTCCGGAGAGTGCTTTCCCGAGCTTCGCTTCCCGTGAAGACATATCGAAAGCCTTTCGAAAAAAACGACGACACCGTATTGACCTCTTCCTCGGAATGGGGCAGGGACGAGAATACCTGTCCGGCATATTGGAACGAACTCGACGCTTGACCGGGATTCTTCGTGGGATGTACGGAGTCTATTCTATAAAAAGGATTGCCGAAGCTCAAGATTCCTCGATAGGAGTCTTGATCGACCTTAAGATTATCTAGAAACATAAGTACCGACGCCGAAGGCGCATAAGATATGCCGTACTGATCGATCAGGTATGGCCAGGTCCCTTCGGGGCCCTCCATACGCAAGGTCTCAAATGGGAGGAAATGCAATATCCCATCGGGAATGATGATGAGATTATCGAGGCGGCGCTCTTTTCCCAATTCCAGGGGACCCAGCAATTCTTCGAAAATCCTCCGCCCCGCCTTGCTTCCTTCGATTTCCTTGCGCGGGGGGGAAGACAAATATTTGAGAAAAGGCTGAACGGATTTTTCGATCTTTTCGCGGGCAGCCAGAGGGAATACTCTGAGGGAGTCACTTTTAATCTCGAGGACGAAGGAGCCTCGGTCTCCCAGGAAATACTCGATAATCGCCGTATTTCGATTCCTCAGAGCACGCTGGACGGCGTCCAGTTTGCAAGGGTCCGGAGATGCTAGGTTGGCCAATCCGGGATGGTCGACTTTGAATGTTGAAAGGATGCGAAAATAACGATCTTCCTCCTGGGCGAGATTCTTCTGAATGTTCCGCTGGGCGGGTTCGGGGTGATCGGGTCGGGCTAATTCGAGCAGCAGCATCGATGTACGGCGGGAAGACTCCGCCAAGATCCGTCTCTGGGGCTCACCCATGTCTTCGAAAATATCGATACTCGATTCCGCCAGGGACTCTAAGAAAGCCCGCCCTTTGATCTTTTCCACATAATGGAAGATCCTCTCCTCCCGGCTGTCAATATGCGGGAGAAAAGTATTTTCCCAAATCAACTGGATGAGTCTCTCATAGACTTTCAATTTGTTCCGGGTGAAACCGATTTTGTAAGTCTCCAAGAGCAACTGGCTTCGAATGCGATCGACGATCTCGACGGACCGGGTGTAGCAATCCAACGCTTTGCGCTTGTTCCCTTGCATCTCCCAGCCTTGCCCCAATCCAAAATACGCTTCCCAAAGGAAACGGGCCGAGGCCTCCTTCACAGCCCTCGTTATAGCAAGCGAAAAGCATACTCGCGACATTTCGATCTGGGCCATTTTCAAATAGGCATTCCCAAGATTGTTCAATAATTGGCACTCGACCTCGCCGTCGCCTAACTCGGAAGCGATGTCGAGGGCAAGGCCGTAATGGAAAACCGCATTATTGAATTTCTCGAGGCCGGCATAGGCTTCGCCGAGATTCCCGTCCACGATACATTCGATTTTTCGATTATGCAGGCTCCGCGCCAGAGATAGCGCCTTCCTATAGCACTCGATGCCCTTGTTAACCAAATTCGGCGTCATTACCGAATTGCCCTGATTCTTGTAAATCAATCCTAGGTTGTTGTAATCCACCGCCAGATTATAGGAATCGGACGCTCGGACATCGACCTCCATCGCGTTGGCGATATATTCATGGGCTTTCTCGTGATCGCCCAACTCCAGATAGATCAAGCCCAGGTTTGTCATGCAATCCGATTTGTCTTTATCCAAGCCCTCGGACTCGGCGATTTCCAAGGCCGTCTGCATATGTTTTATGGCTTTGGAATAGTTGCTGTTCTTCCAGAAATAGAGGCCGATGTTATTGTTGCAAACTCCCTGTTCTCCATGATGCCGGAGCGCAACGGCAATCTTTAAGGCCGCAAGGCTCAGACTGTAGAATTCGTCATAGTCGTTTATGTTCCAGTAATTCGCACTCAGCTGGCGGAGACATTTCAATTCATGTTCTTGACTGCCCATACTCCGGGCTATAGCAATGGCCTCTTTGAACAATGCGATGGAGTCGGCATGAAGATTCGCCGACCTCTTTTCTTTAGCTTGGGTATACAATCGATTAATCCTTTCCGCACCATTGCAATACGCTTCATCTCGGCTGGATTTTTCGATTTTAGCTAAAGCAAGAGCCTGTTCAAAATAAATATGAGATTTTTGCATCTCCCCGATATTCCAATTCAGGATGCCCAGTTGGATCAAAGCTGTGAGCTCATCCCCCACGGAAGAACGCTCCTTCGATCGACGAAGAGCATCTTCAAATTTCTTGATAGCATGGCTAAAGTTGCCGCTCGTTCGAAGTATGGCGCCATCAGCGAGCATATGTTGGACTTCATCGGAGCCTGATTGGATATTGGCCAGTTCATGAAAGGCGATCATGGAATTACTCGATGGCCAAGGCGAAACACAAAGGTATAAAAGAATATATACAAAGCCCATAATTCTAGTGAAGATGCTGTCACAAATATATTTACAGAAAAATCGTTTGTCAATGCTGCGTGCCGGAAAAATACTAGGCCTATCTCGATGATTTCCCTAAATAGAAATCGACATAAATGATATTCTGGGTCAAGAAACACTCAAGAAGGTATTGAAATCTTAGCAAAAATGGACTTATCTATAATAGAATAAAACAGATAGGTGGGATCGTCTTCTAAATGAGTTTATCGAGTTCATAACCCGAGCGGGATTCTGCGTCTTGAATGATTCGAATTGTTTTGAAGGCAGAAATCACAGCACCGGGAACATTGTGAGATGCCGTTTTTTTATCGATTGAGATCGCGGTAATTGTCATAGCCAGGAGTGACCATAAAAGCCGCTCAAAGGCTTCCTTATTGAAATATGTAATGCCCCGATATTCATTGACATAGAGCGCTCGTCTGGCATTTTCGACGTCTTGGATATACTTGATCATCAGGGAAGCGATTTCCTCCGGCGTTCCACCCAGCTTATGCCAGTCTTGACATGAAATCAGCGCCTTAAGCGCTATGACGGTCCATGCCGCGGCTTGGCCGTCGACCCCCATTTCCCGCGCTGCTCCGGCGATGATTGGATCGAGCCGCCATATTTCGGAAATTCTGATCGACCGCACCACCGCCCAGCAGAACAGCCAGGCCCAATTCAGCCGCCCATCGACCCCCGTTAATCCCGACTTCAAATACCCAACGGCTTCCTCATAATCTTTCGAATCAGACCGCGGGAAACGACTGTCGATAACCGGAAGCTGCAGAACCGCCTCGAAGTCGCGGCGGACGGAGGCGCCTATTTTGCTCACGAAAGCGTTTGCCTTTTTGCCGGCCTTTTCGCCGCGAAAGGCCAATATTCCGCGGGCGACGGCGCGCGCTTTCTCTTCCACTTGCTTGCCGACTTCGGGGTCGAGCGCCGTTCCCGGCTCCGTGATCCGCTGATCCATAAGCCACTTGAAGAACCCGGCATTGACGAGCTCGCGGAACGGCCGCCGAACGGGCTCCGCCTGAAGATCGAGCGCCGCCTCTTCGATGTTCGGCACGCCGCCTCCCTGAAGATGCGCGGCCAGCTTGGCGTAAAGCCCGGCATCGTCCCGCACGGCCCGGAAATCCGTGAACACATGGCACTCGTAGGCCTTGAGTTCGAGGTACAGGCCCTTATCGCAAAGCTCGCGGCCGTGTCGGATGAACTCGAGATTTGAAGTATGGTCCTTGAATACAACCCAGGCCGCAGGGTCGTCGGGCAGCCGCAGCCCGTCGCGCAACTCTTTTTGGACGAGCGTCTTTTTCTCATCGTTGGGGCCGTTCGCCCCGTTCTTTACGGCGTAGGCAGCGGAGGTCCGGAGCCAGACGCGCGTCTCGGCATACTTGTTGTGATAGACGACGAGCGCGCGCGAATCGCCGTCGCCGTTCGAATAGGCGATGACGTTTTCGTCGACGCCGCCATCTGGAAGAAATGGGTCGTAGAGCAGGAAGTTCTCGACGCCGGCGAAGAGGCGCCGCAGGTGGAACAGGGGGAAGATCTGCCGCTCGTGCCGCTCCACGAGCCAGGGTTTGGGAGATTCGTCGTAGTAGGCCCGCCGGTATTCCATGCCGTATTTCTCGGTGAAGCCTTCGATCTGCCCGTGGCCGACCATCGGCAGGCCGGGGAGGGTGGCGAGGAGCGTGCAGACGCCGAAGTACTTGTCGCCGTCGGAGAACTGCTCGATCGCCGTCTTCTCGTCCGGGTTGCTCATGAAGTTCACGTAGCGCTTGAGCACCTCGGGGTCGAACTCGAGCGTGTTCTTCATCACCAGGCGGTACATGGCGTTATCCTCGTCGCGGAGCATGTTCATGAAGGCGCTGTTGTAGACGCGGTGCATGCCCAGCGTCCGGACGAAATAGCCCTCCATCAGCCAGAAGGCCTCGGCCAGGAGCAGCGTGTCGGGCGCTTCGGCCGCCACCCGGTCCACGACCTCGCGCCAGAACTCCTGGGGCATGGCCGCGTCGAATTGTTCCTTGGTCAGGCCGTGCTCGGCGCGCGAGGGGATCGCCCCGCCGGTGCCCGGCTCGGGGAACCACAGCCGCTGGAAGTGGCGCTTGGCCAGGGTCATCGCCGCGTCGAAGCGGATGACGGGGAAGCTGCGGGCCACGTGGAGGATCGTCCGGATGACGGCCTCGCGCGCCTCGGCCTTGAGGTAGTCGAGCTGGGCGGTGTCGTTCCAGGGGAAGCTCGTGCCGTCGTTGCCGTGGTAGATGTAGCGCGCGTCGCCCGTCCAGCGGTCGGTGCGCTTGAACACCACGGCCGCGTCCGCCCGGTCGTAGTAGCGGTCCTCGATCTGGATGCCGACCCGATCGTCGCCCGAAAGATCGGGGCCGTTGTAGGCGTAGGCCGGGAACGGCGGCCGGTCGAGCGACAGGAACCAGTCGGGGTGCTCGATCACCCACCGGGAGTCGATGCCCATGTGGTTCGGTACCATATCGCTCGCCAGGCGGATGCCGCGCCGGATCGCGCGCGCCTTGAGGTCCTGGAGGGCCGCCTCGCCGCCCAGATCCTCGGCGATCGCGTAATCGTAGAGCGAATAGGCCGAGGCTTCGGCTTCAGGATTGCCCATCATCTGCTTGATGCGGCGCGAGGCGCGGCTGCGCTCCCAGAGGCCGATGAGCCAGAGGCCGGTGATGCCGGCACGCTGGAGTGCGTCGAGCTCTTCGTCCGGGATTTCGTTGAGGCGGGTGATGGGGCGCTTGCATTTCTTGGAGAGCTGGTCGAGCCAGACGTAGCTGTTCTTGGCGATGAGGACGAGGTTCGGCATCCAATGGAGGTCGACGCTGAAGCGCTCGGGTTCGGGGTCGAGAGCGCTGCCGGACGCACTAGTGCTTACGCCCCCCTCCCCTGCCGGGCCGAACAGGGCGAGCGACGCGGCCTGCGCCCCGGGACCGAGGGCCGGCGACTGGGCCGGGCCGTGGCCGTAGAAAATCGCTCGTTCCTCTTCGCGGATGAAGTCGAGCCCGCCGAGCACCCGCAAAACGAGATCGCCCAGGACAGCGCCCCATTTGGAGCGGATGAAAACGAGCTGGGCGGCCAGCGAATCGGGGGCGGCCAGGGCGGGGGCGCGGAGCAGGTCGATGAGGTTCTGGTTGTCGGGGCCGAAGAGCGGCTGGGCGGCAAAAACCTCGCGGAGCCCGGCCATGATCTTCGGATAGGCGGTCTCGGCGGCGAGCGGCGCGTCGTCGAACAGTTCCCGGAACGGGGCGAAGGCCGGGTTGAGGTTTGCGAGCCAGAGCATCAGCATTTCTTCGAGGGCCGCCTGCCGGTGGGCCAAGCCCTTGGTTTCGCCGGCCAGGTATTCGTCTACGGTAAGGGCGTTTTTATAGACAGCGACCGGCGGGAACTCGTCGACGAAGCGGCGGAGCGCCGTCTCCACGGCGGCGGGCCCGATCCGGATCGCGAGCCAGTCGAGCGCCTCGGCCATCACCTTCGGGTTCCGATGCTCGCGGTAGGCGCGCGCGACGGCGTGCTGCAGCTCGTCTATTAAGCCCAGGGCGTTGATCTGGCCGGCGCGCACGGTCTGATTGGCGGGGCGGCGGGCGTTGAGCTTGAGGGCGAAGACGCGCGCCGCGTAGAAATCGGCCAGGACGACGTTGCCGTCGAGGGCGAAGAGGGATTCGTCGAAGCCGTAGGCATCGCGCGCGCGGCGCGACACGTGGAACTCGAACTGGGGCATACTGACTCTCAGTTGAATTCTATTCCTTCACGATGGCGTCTTCAAGCTTCATCCCGTAAGCGCGGGTGACGTATTCCTTAACCATGCGGTGCGTATTGAAATAGGAGGCGTTCTTGATGGCGCCCTTCATGACCCGGGCCCAGGCCTTCGGGTCGGCGAATGTCGGCCGGACATCGTTCTTGAGGCGATAGCAAAAGCTCTCGAAATCGGCGCCGTCGGCCGACTCGGGACGGCCGAGCTCGCCCCCCACCGGCTCGCAGCCGATCGACCAGCCGCCGCGCCGTTCGCCGCCCGCTTCCTTCGGGACCTCGTCCCACCAGCCGTCGATCGTCGAGAAGCTCGGGACGCCGTTGTGGGCGGCCTTCATGCCGCTCGTCCCGCTCGCCTCCCAGGGCTGCCGCGGCAGGTTGAGCCAGACGTCGACGCCCGACGCCAGGAGCAGCCCCAGCTCCATCTCGTAGTTGGGGAGAAAGACGACTTTGACCCGGCCCTTGAGCTTTTCGGCGCTCTTCAGGACGTCGGTGATGATGTCTTTGCCGCGGCCGTCGTTCGGATGGGCCTTGCCCGAGAACACGAACTGGACCTGCCCGCAGCCGCTCGCTTCGACGAGCTTCTCCAGGTCGGAGAAGATCAGGTTGCCGCGCTTGTAGGCCGCGAACCGCCGGGCGAAGCCGATCGTGAGCTTGCCCTCGTCCAGGACCTCGCCCGTGGTCCGCTCGATGTAATGGAGGAGGTTGCGCTTTGCAACGACGTGGGCCGCGCAGACCTCGTCGTCGGGGATGCGGTCGATGTCATCGAGGAGCAACGGATCCGCCCGCCAGTTCGTATCGTAATAAAGTCCGTTGAAATACTCGTCGTAGAGCTTTTTCCAGACCTTGCTCGTCCAGGTGCGGGAGTGCACGCCGTTGGTGATGCTGTCGATCTTGTAGTCGGGGAACATCTGGCGCGAGACGATCCCGTGGCGCTTGGAGACGGCGTTGGCGCTGCGGCTTAGGTTAAGCGCCAGGCGGGTCATGTTGAGGCGATCATGGCCGCCGAGGGCCGCCAGGTCGATGCCATCCAGGTAACTGCCCAGCATGCCGTGGATCTTGGTGTAATCGAACATGTCGTGGCCGGCTTCGACGGGCGTGTGCGTGGTAAACACCGTTTGCGCCTTAGCCGCCGCGAGGCCGTAGCGCTTCATGAGATCGAGGGGGACGAAGGCCGCGTGCCCCTCGTTCAAGTGGTATGTCTGGGGGAGATCGATCTCGCCCGCCTCGGCCAGGTGGTGGAGCATCTCCGTCCCGGCGATTCCCAGGACCTGCTCCTGGGCGATCCGCCAGTAATTCTGATCGTTGTCGCTCTTCTGGTAGAGCTTGTCCGTGATCTCGTCGTCCCAGGGGCGACCCTCGTGGCCTTTGGTGAAGAGGAAGTACTGCGCCTGGGGGAAGTTGGTGTTGCCGATGTAGTACATCCGCGCGCAGCCGACTTTGATTTCGCGGCCCTCGATTTCGATGGACACGGTGTGGGGCAGCGTGGTCATGTATTCGATGGGGTCGAGCCGGTTGTAGGTTTCCTGTTGGCGCATGTTCACGATCGTCTGGTCGAAGAAGCCATAGTTGTAAAGCAGCGTGACGGCCGAGATCGGGATGCGCAGATCGGAGGCCGATTTCAGGTAGTCGCCGGCCAGGATGCCGAGGCCGCCCGAATACGTCTTCAATTCCGGGTAGATCGCGGCTTCCATCGTGAAGTACGCCGCCACGAGGTCTTTGTGTTTCACGCGATCACGACCTTTCCTTGGGCATGTCCTTCTTCAAGATACCGGATCGCTTGCGCGACCTCGCTTAACGGGAACCGCCTGTCTATAACGGGTTTTATTCTTCCGGCTTCGAGAAGCTCTTTCAGAAAAACCAGATCTTTTTGGCTCCGCTTTGCCGACAGGCCGCCCATCTTTTTGCTCCCCATCAGAGATATCCATGGCGCCAGCAGCATGGCTTGGAAGATTTGCGCCGTGGAGCCTCCGGCCATGACATAAATTCCCTTGGGGCTTAATGCGCGTCTGTAATCCGAAATAGAACGATCTCCGTTGGCCGCAAGAATCAGGTCATAGCGTTGTTCTTTTTTGGTGAAATCTTCTCGAGTGTAATCGATGACATGGTCCGCCCCAAGAGAGCGGGCCATGTCCAAATTCCTCGGGCTGCACACGGCCGTCACTTCAGCCCCGAACAATTTGGCGATCTGCACGGCGAACGTGCCGACGCCGCCGGACGCGCCATGGATCAAGACCTTCTGCCCCGGCTGAATGCTTCCTTTATCGCGAAGGCCTTGCAGGGCGGTGATGGCTGCCATAGGCACGGCCGCGGCCTCCTCGAACGATATGTTGGCCGGTTTTAAGGCCAATGCGTTTTCAGGGGCGCATACGTACTCGGCAAAACTGCCCCGACCGGGTCCGAAGACCTCATCGCCCGGGTGAAACTGTTTTGCGTTTCCGCCGACCGCTTCCACCCGTCCCGCCATGTCGGCTCCGAGTATCGTGTTTTTCGGTTTTAGGAGCCCTCCGCCCATGAACCGCACCAGGAACGGCTTGGCCCTCATCATATGCCAATCATATGCATTCACGGAGGCCGCCTGAACTTTTACGAGGACTTGATTGTCCTGGGGAGTGGGCTTTTCTATCTCTTTAAGCTGGAGAACGTCCGGAGACCCATATTTTGTATAAACAACGGCTTTCATGCGGCCTTCCTCCTTAGCGACTCTTCCAGATCATTTCTTGGATTTTGTCTTCCGCAGCTCATCGATGGACTTGTCGATCCGGCCTGGATTCTTGTATTGAACCGTCATATCGCCATTCCTTTCAAGAGATTAGCAGGCCGTCGTGCGGCCGGCGGAGGGGATATCCTACCACAGGTCGGGGCGCAAATCCTGGCTTCTATGCGATTTCCGATACTCCCCGGGCGGTACGGGTGACGAAGCGCCGTTGGCCTTTTGACGTCGGTCTGCGTTAAAATGACATTGGAACCCGGCTCCCTATGACCGGTCAACGAGGAGAACAAAATATGAAACCAAAAGTCGCGAATACGATCCCTGGCAGGAAGGCGAAAGACATGGTGTCGGAAAAGAAACCTCAGAAGCCGCCCGCGGAGGTCGAGAAGGCGGGAGAGATCATCCCGGAGACCCCAAAACCGGAAAACCGGGAGACGCCTGACGACAAAAAACAGAAGGCCGAAGCCCGAAAGGAGTTCGAGGCGGAGGTCCGGGGGAAATTGAAGTATTCGAGAAAACGTTAGAAGGTGCCCCATGATGAAAAAAATCTTCATCGGCCTTATCGTCTTAGTCTCATTCGGCCTCGCCGCGTTTGCCGACGGAAACCGGGAGACGAACTGCTACACGATCGTCGTCGGCCGGAAGGCCAGCGTCGACGGGTCCGTCATCGTCGGGCACAACGAGGACGACACGGGCAACATCATCGTCAACCTCCGGAAAATCAAGGCGCGGGACTACGGGTCTCCTCAGCGCGTCAGCCTCGGTCGAGGGGCCGTCTACGAAACCGACGGTAAGACCAACGAGTTTCTGTGGATCGAGGCGACCACCCAGGAATTCGCAGACAGCTTCATCAACCAGTTCGGGGTCCTCGTCGCTTCGGACAGCTGCGCTTCGAAGGCGACCAAGGACGACGTGACGGAGGGCGGCATCGGCTACATGCTCCGGAGGCTTGTCGCCGAGAAAGCCAAATCCGCGAAGGAGGCCGTGACGCTCGCGGGCGGGCTGGTCGAAAAATACGGTTATATCGGCTCGGGAAGGACGTATACCTTCGCCGACAAGAGCGAAGCCTGGATGATGGCGGTCATCAAAGGCCGGCACTGGTTCGCGGAGCGGGTCCCCGACGACGAAGTGGCCGTCATCCCCAATCATTACACGATCCGGGGGATCGATCCCGGCAATACGGCCGACTTCCTGGGAAGCCGGGACATCGTCGAGTACGCCAAGGCCAACGGCTGGTTCGACGAAGCGAAAGACGGTCGCTTCGACTTCAAGAAGGCCTTCGCCCGGCCCGGCGGCCCGGACCTCGTCGCCGACCGCAATACGCTCCGCCACTGGCGCGGTTTGAATTATTTCAGCGACAAGAAATGGGAACTCAGCGACGCATACCCGTTCTCCTTCAAACCGGGGAAAAAGGTCGCCGTAGAATCGCTCATGGGCCTCCTCCGGGACCATTACGAAGGGACGGAATACGACGCGACGGACGGCTACAAGACGGGGACGCCGAACAAGACGAAGTTCCGGTGCATCTGCACGGCGTCGACCATCACCTCGTTCATCGCCACCCTGAACGCCGGGCTCTCCGAGCCGATCTCCGTTTCCGTTTGGATCGCGCTCGGAAAACCCGATACGACGGTGTATCTACCGGTCTATTACGGGGTCGACCGTCTGCCGCCGGCCGCGGGGCTGGGGACGGACGTCCATGACTATCCCCTCTTCTACAAGCAGCATTTCGACGACGCGAAATTCAAAGCCGCCCGGGACCGGCTCCTCCACACGAAAGTCCTCGAGCTCCAGAACATCGCCGAAGCGAACTACGCCCCGATGATCGAGACGATCAAGCGGGAATTGTTCCCCGCCGAAAAAGCGTTCCTAGAAGGGCGGAGCAAGTTCGAATCGGAATTCGCGGCGCTCTACGCCAAAGACAAGGCCGGGGCGGCGAAAATACTCGAAGCCTACGTCGCCGACGCATTCGAGAAAATCTCCGGGATCTACGAAAAGCTCCTGACCAAGAATCGTTGATCGCATAATAAAAAGGAGGTGCCATGTCCGACAAAAGCGCGATCGATCGCCGTGATTTCCTGAAGAAAATGGGCGAGCTGGCCGGCGGGACGGCCGCCGTCGCCGTGCTCCTGCCGATGGCCGCCGGGGCCGCAGGGGCGGCGGGCGACGCCCAGGTCGTTCCTAAAGACGATCCCCGCCTCGTGACGGAATATGTCAAGTATCCGATCGAGGGCGGAGAGATGCGCGCCTACCTGGCCCGTCCCAAGGAAGGGGGCAAGCGGCCGGCCGTCATCGTCATCCACGAGAACCGGGGGCTCAACCCGCACACCGAGGATGTCGCCCGCCGGCTCGCGCTCGAAGGCTACATCGCCATCGCCCCCGACGCCCTGGCCCCGCTCGGCGGGACGCCCGAGAACGTCGACGAGGCGCGCGCCCTGTTCGCGAAACTCGACCGCACCGCGAACACCAAGAACTTCGTCGCCGCCGTCAAATATCTGAAAACGCATCCCCAATCGACGGGCAAGGTCGCCTGCATGGGCTTCTGCTGGGGCGGCGGCGTCACGAACCAGGTGGCCGTCGCCGCGCCCGACCTCGCGGCGGCCGTCCCCTTCTACGGCGCGCAGCCGCCGGCCGAGGACGTGCCCAAGATCAAAGCAGCCATGCTCCTCCACTATGCCGGGACGGATGACCGGATCAACGCCGGCATCGCGGCCTTCGAAGCCGCCCTCAAGAAAGCGGGCGTCGAGTACCAGCTCTTCATGTACGAGGGGGCAAAGCACGCCTTTTTCAACGACTCCAACGCAGCGTCTTACAACAAGGAAGCCGCCCAGTTGGCCTGGGAGCGGACGCTCGCCTTCTACAAGGCGAAGCTCAAGACGTAGGATTGCCGCGGCGCCATTCGGCGGCCACGGCCTCGACGAACGGCCGGGCGTGGTTGAAGAAGCGCCGGTAGCCCGGGCAGAGATAATTCCAGCCGGCCTCGCCGTCCGGAGTTTGGAGAAACCGGTTTTTCGGGCACTCCCCGTGGCACATCGCCCGCACTTCGCAGCTTAAGCAGATACGCGGGAGGGCGTCGAGCTTGGCCTGCCCGAACGCGCGCTGGGCCGGGCTTTCGAGCAGCGCGGCGAACGGCGTCTCCCGGATGTTGCCCAGCCGGTGGGCGGCATCGACAAAGTGGTCGCAGGAATAGAAGTCCCCGTTCCGCTCGATGACGGGAATGTCCCCGCAGGTCGGCCGGAAGATGCACAGCGAATGGTCCTGGCCGAAGGCGGTGCGGGCCGCCTCCTCGAAGATTTGGACTTTGATCCGCCCGATGTCGTTCTCGACCCATTCGTCGAAGACCGCGCAGAGAAAATCGCCCCAGGCAGCGGAGGGGACGGAATCGGCCGAGACGGCGCTCGGGGCCGCTTCGAGGCGCTCGACCAGGGGGAGAAAGCTCACATACGAAGCCTCGATGCTTTTGAAGAACCGGAAGACATCGAGGGGCGACCGGACGTTTGCCGCGCTCACCACGCAGAGAATGTCCGTGGCAACACTATTGCGCCGCAAGATTTCATAGCCTCGCCTGGCCAAATCGAAAGTGGGCTTGCCGTCTTTGGTCCGGCGAAAACGATCGTGCAGCTCCCGAGGACCGTCCAGGCTGAGGCCGACGGAGAATCCCTCGGCCGCGAGGAATCGGCCCCAATCTTCGTCGAGCAGAGTGCCGTTGGTCTGGAGCCCATTGGCGATCGCCCGCCCGGCCGGCCGGTGTTTGCGCTGGATGGCCGTGATCCGGCGGAACGCGTCCAGCCCGAACGCGGTCGGCTCGCCGCCGTGCCAGGAAAAGCGGATGATTTCGTCGGGCGAAGCCGCGATATGTTGGGCGATGTAGGATTCGAGGACGTCGTCCGCCATGCGAGGCGGCGCGCCGTCCGGATGAAGCCCGTCTTTCTTCAGATAGTAGCAATAGCCGCACGCCAGATTGCAGCTCGTGCCGACCGGTTTGGCGAAGACCTGGAAACTGCGTCCCACGCCCATTTTTTCACCTCTGAGAGCCTGAGTATTATTCAAGCCGCCGGGATTTTCAAGAAGAGAGAGGTAGCCCAGGAGGAATTCGTTACCTTGGTCCTGCGTCCACGCGATCTCCAAGCAAATATTTCGGCAAGTCCGCCAGGAATTCATGGGCGGCAAGCATATCCACGCCGTCCCGGTTCTTTTTTCGGTTCAATCCATGAACGATCTGGACGGTTTTGGCTCCGCTCACCGCTCGCTTGAATCTGAAAAGGGAGGGCGCGAAGCTGTCGTCGCTCGCTTTGACCTCGGCCATCAGGACGGGACGGCCGTCGATCACCGCTAAGAAATCGACCTCGTTCTTTTCCTTATCCCGCAGATAATGAAGGGCGGTCCGGTTTCCCCTTGTATCCTCGATGAGCTGCAATTCCCGCAACAGTGCCCCGGCGACGGCGTTCTCGAGCCTTGCTCCCATATCGCCCTCGACGGCCCCTGTATCGTAAAGATAAAATTTCGGATCTTTGAGCAGACTTCTCGCCACATTTCGATGATAGGGCTTGACGGAAAAGATAAGACATAGGCCTTCCAGGATCCCCAGCCAGCGTTTGACCGTGTGCGCAGAGACCTGAAGGTCCTCGGCCAGTGACGCATAAGACGTCCTCGATCCGACCCTCGATCGGAGGAGGTCGATCAGGATCTCGATAGTTTTGATATCGCGGACATTTTCCAGGTCAAGCAAATCCCCGCGGACGATCGTATCGATATGCGTCCGGCGCCACCGTCGGGCCTCGTCGGCATCGTTCTTGAGAAAAGGCTCCGGAAAACCGCCCAATCGCAGGATACGGTCCAAAGTATCCTTCGGGTTTCCGTCCGAGTATTCCCGGATTTCTCTGACCGTCAAGGGATGTAGCCTGTAGGGGAAAAAACGGCCGGCTAAGGAATCCCCTCCTTTTCGGACCACGTCCAGCCGAGCCGACCCCGTGACGAGAAGGGCGGGCGGAACGCCACGCGTATCAAAGATCCCTTTGATCCACGATTTCCAGTTTTTCATCTTGTGGATTTCGTCGAAGATCACCAAGGCCGCGCTTTTATCCCATTCTTCGCGCGTGAGCATGGCCCGGTCCTGGGCCGCATCGTAATTCAAGTAAACGAACGGCGAAAGCAACTGCTTGGAAAGGGTCGTTTTGCCGACCTGGCGGGGGCCGGAAAGCAGGACGATTTTTTCCTTGAGGTCTTTCTTGATCGGCTCTTCGAGGTATCGGCGCATATGACCATTATGAACCATATTTCCGAATAGTCAAGACTTTTCGGAAGTTGATTTCCGTTTGGTCGTCCTCATTCTTCACAACGTTGATCCCGCCGGGATTTTCAAGCACCCGTGCCTTTGACCTTCCCCGATCTTTCCCGTATCATAATTCCATACTTTTCTGGAGGTAACCGATGACTCAAAAGAATTGCTCCCGATTCGTTCTGGGCATCTTCGCTCTGGCCCTCGTCCTCTCCCTCTCCCCCGCCCCGGTCCGCGCCGAGGAAGGGATGTGGACTCTCGACAACCTGCCCCTGAAGCTCCTCAAGGAGCGCTATGGTTTCGTCCCCGCGCAAGCCTGGCTCGACCACATCCGCCTCTCGAGCGTCCGGTTCATGGACGGCGGCTCGGGCTCGTTCATCAGCCCCGACGGCCTCGTCCTGACGAACCATCACGTGGCCGTCGGCCAGCTCCAGAAGATGTCCACGGCGGCGCGCGACTACGTCGCGACCGGCTTCTACGCCAAGACGCAGGCCGAGGAGATCAAGTCTCCGGACCTCGAAGTAAACGTGCTTGTGGCGACAGAAAACGTGACGGCGCGCGTTCTCGCCTCGGTCAAACCGGGCATGAGCGAAGCCGACGCCCTCAAGGCCCGACAAGCCGAGATCGCCCGCCTCGAAAAGGAAAGCCTCGACAAGACGGGATTGCGGTCGAACGTCATCAGCCTCTACCAGGGCGGCGAGTACTGGCTCTATCGATACAAAAAATACACCGACGTCCGGCTGGTCATGGCCCCGGAGCGCCAGGCCGCGTATTACGGCGGCGATTACGACAATTTCACGTTTCCCCGCTACGACCTCGACATGGCCTACTTCCGGGTTTACGAGAACGGCAAGCCTCTCCGTCCCGAACACTGGCTGACCTGGAACCCCAAGGGACTCGCGGAGGGCGACCTCGTCTTCGTCTCCGGCCATCCGGGCTCGACGGACCGGCAGTTCGCTTACGCCCAGCTCGAATACCAGCGGGATTTCCGCTACCCGATCGTCCTGGCCTATATCGACCAGACGGTGAAGACCCTGCGCGAATACAGCGCCCGCGGCAAAGAGCAGGAGCGGCGGGCCCTCGTCCAGATTTTCGGATACGAGAACAGCCGGAAAGCCCTCACCGGCGAGTTCGAAGGCCTCAAGGATCCCGCCCTGATGGCCGGCCGCAAGCAGGCCGAAGACGAGTTCCGCAAGAAAGTCGAGTCCTCCCCAGAATGGAAAAAGGAGTTCGGCGGCGCCTGGGACGCGATCGGCGCGGCGGTCGCCAAGAGCGCCGAGAGCTTTAAGAAGAGGTTCTGGCGCGGGCAGTCCGGCTCCCAGCTCGCCCAGTTCGCCCAGAACATCGTCCGCTACGTGGCCGAGGTCAAAAAGCCCGACGCGGACCGCATCCCCGGCTTCCACGAATCTGAGATCGAGGAGCTTCGGTTCTATCTCCTCTCACCGGCCCCGATCTACTCGGACCTCGAAGAACTCATGATGGCCAAAGCGTTCGAGAAGGCGCTCGCCGAGCTCGGTCCGAACGACGAGTTCGTGAAGGCCGCCCTCGGCGGGGCGACTCCCGAGGCCGCCGCCAAAAAGCTCATCGGCGGCACGAAGCTCGCCGACCCCAAGATCCGCGAGGAGCTCCTTAAGGGCGGCGAGGACGCGGTCGCCAAGTCCACGGACCCGCTCATCGTCCTGGCCCGCAAGGTCGACCCGACGCATCGGGCCGACGAGAAATGGACCCGCGACAACATCGAGAGCGTCATGACCTCGGCGGGAGAGAAGATCGGCAAGGCGCGGTTCGCCGTGTATGGGAAAACCGCCGCGCCCGACGCGACGTTCACCCTCCGGCTGTCGTTCGGCACGGCGATCGGATATCCGATGAACGGGACGCTCGCGCCCTACAAGACGACGCTTTACGGCCTATACGACCGGGCGCTGAGCTTCGCCGACAAGGGAGATTTTGCGCTGCCGGCCCGGTTCTGGGATCGAAAGGCGAGCCTCGACCTCGCGACGCCGGTGAACTTCGTCTGCTCCTGCGACATCATCGGAGGCAACTCCGGATCGCCGGTCGTCAACCGGGCGGGCGAGCTTGTCGGACTGATTTTCGACGGGAACATCGAGAGCCTGCCGGGGCGGTTCGCCTACGACGGCACGAAAAACCGGGCGGTCGCCGTCCACTGCGCCTATATGCTGGAGGGCCTGAAGAAACTGTATGACGCCGCCCCCCTGGCGACCGAGATCGAGAAGAAGAGGTAAGCAGGACTATTTCGGAAGACGCATTTAGGGGCTAAAGGGGGATCAGGGCGTCGCATCGACGACGCGGTTTCGCCCTCCGGCCTTGGATTGATAAAGCGCGACGTCCGCGGCGGAGAGCATGGCATCCATGGTGCTTTGGCCCGTTCCTATGGCCGCGGTCAAGGACTATAACCGGTCAATCCCAGGAGGCGCCGAACGAGTAGATGTCCACCCAGCTCGCCAGGTCCTGCCGCAGCATGCGAAACGTCACCTTCCAGCCTTCCTCGTTCATTTGGAGGCGGAGATAATGAAACCAACGGCGCTCGGTCCGCAGGGGGAAGTGGTCCTCGTATCGCGCGTCCGAGCCGATATGGAGCGGGTGGAGCAGGCCGCCGCCGCCGCCCAGCACGAGAAAGTGCTTCCCTTCCCGGATGAAGTGCTCGGCGGCATGGCTGTGTCCGCTGAGGAAAAGCTTCGCCTTCCGTGATTTGAGGAAAGGCGGAACGAATTCCCGGTCGCCTTCGAAGGAGCGGCTTACGATTTTATTGTTCGTATAGGGAGGGTGATGAGCGCAGACGACGATGCCCTTCACCTCCGGGTCGTTCTCCAAGGCCGCCAACTGATCCTCGTAAAACTTTTGCTGCTCGGCACGCGCCTTTCTGGTGAGTTCCCAGAAATTGGAATTGAGGACGATGAAGGCCAACGGAACAATGCGGACGGAAAACCAGGATAGGGGAAATTCCGGGAAACGTTTCTTGAATCGGGCCGCTCCCTTCGCGGATGATGAAATGTATTCGTGGTTACCCATGACCCCGTAAACGGGGACGCCCCGGGCCCTCAGCTGGGCGAGAAAATCGTCGATCGGCTTCCAATCCTTCTCCTCGGAGCCCCGGGCGACGGCGTCTCCGAGATGAAAGACGGCCGCCGGATTGGGCTCGCTCAGGATGAGCTTCATTATCTTTTGGCGGGCTTCCTCGTTGCGATTCCAGGGAAGAATCAGCATTTCCCAGAACAGCGGGGCTTGGGTATCGCTCAGGACGAGGATGGTTTTTTCCGCATCGGATGGGGTCAAAGGCGGGCTCGGCGCGGACGCCGAAGGGAAGATCCCGATGAGGCCGGCGACGGCGCAGGCGGCGAGGACTCGGCCGAGGACGCTTTTTAGGGTGGGTTCCATGTCAGGGCCTCCGCACGGCGGGCGTTTCGCAACGCGGCCCGCCGGGCTTGAGCAGGGCGCAGGCCAGTTCAATGGGGAAGTTAGCGATTAACCGCCCTTCCCCGCCTCTTCACTTCGCCCCTGTTTTCAAATAGCCGATCATGCGGGAAGCTTAATACAGGACCGCGCTTTTTTGCGGAAGCCGGTCAGCCCTTACGGACTATCTTTCCTGGCCTTTTCGGCGTTCCCAGCCGCGCCGCGACCTCCGCCTTTTTCATGCCCTTCAGCTCCGTCAGCATTTTCCTCACTTCAGGTTTAAGGATTGTTATCTTCCCGGATTTCTTCTCCCAATGTGAGATGCTGATCCTGTTCATACCGACCAGCGTGGCTAGGTCGAGCTGGGAGAGACCGAGCCGCCGACGGAGGCTCTTGATCCCCCTGGCATAGACCGCGACGTGCTCGACTTCCGGTTCCGAATGGGCTCCGGCTCGTTGAGCTTGACCGAACGCGGCCAGCTTTTTTGAAAGTTCCTTGTTATCTTTCTCGATTGCGGAGATTCTGCTTTTTTGCTCGGCGAGTCTCTTCTTCAGGGCAATATGGTCCCGGCGGAATTTCGAGAGCGCCTGGCCGATTTCCCGGCGGGAGATTCGCCGAATCTCCTCTTTGATTGTTTGAGCGAGGGTGGACATGATAAAGGCTCCTTTTATCTTGAAGATGGGCCGATCCCCCGATTGATGAATGAACAATTCTGCATATTGACCAGCTTGTTTTTATTATATCACTCCTCTCGCCGGAATCCCAGGATGCGGGGAAATACCCGGGAAGAATCAAGACCGCTTCTGCTTCCCTTCCATCGCCGCCATCTTGCCGGCGGCCAGCACGATCCGGGGAAGGAAGCTTGATCTGGTGGCAGAGAAGGCATCTTCTCTCTGTTTCTTTCGTTACGTACTTGGCCGCGACTTCCTTATCCTTGAACGACGCGGCGATGTTGGGCCTGTGGATAAGCCTCAGCTCTAACAACCAGCCCCCCTCCGCGTGTATAATATTTTTAATGCCCCATCGAGACACAGTCCGGAAGACCATATCAAAAAAGCAACGCCTTAATATGAACAAACAAACTATTACGAAAATCGCCAAAGCGTTGGGCGTTTCAATTGAGGATTTAATAAAATGAATAAATCAAAATTAGCCGTTACGAATCTGCATGAGGGAAAAATCGCCAAGCTTGCAAAGAAGACCGATAACAAGACGCTGGCAACATGGGCTCTCGATTGCGCCGAGTGTGTATTGCCTTACTTTGAGAGTAAATATCCAGAAGATGACCGTCCCAGAGTGGCAATTGAAACAGGACGAGATTGGGTCAAGACGGGCGTATTCAGGATGGCGGTTATACGCAAGGCTGCACTTGATTCTCACTCCGCAGCCCGTGAGGTGAAAGATGATGATGTAGCCCGCTCAGTTGCCCGGGCTGCAGGACAAGCGGTGGCAACGGCACACGTCCCTACACATGCTCTCGCCGCTGCAGTCTACGCAACCACTGCTATTCGTGACGCCACCCACCCAGCCAATGCTGACGCCGCTACAACTAAAGAACGAGAATGGCAATATCAACATTTAAAAAAACTTGGAAACCTGACCCTCCTTTTGGCTTATGCCTCAGGATAACGATTCTCCAAATGCCATGCTAAACAGGGAGTCTACGAGATACGCCAAAAGATTTAATAATAAATATGCATTGACTATTCTGATAGATACAGTAGGCTATGAAAATCCGCCGTGATTTTCAAGACGACGGAAATATAAAAGGAGAACCCTATGAAACGAATGGCCCTTGCGGTCAGCGTGGTTGTCTTGGTCTTATCAGTCAGCATTTGGGCGCAGAACACGGCCCAGACGAAGAACGGGAGCAATGTCGGCACTTGGGAGTTGAACGTCGCGAAATCAAATTATGGCTCGGGCACAGCACCTAAAAGCGTCACCCTCACAATCGAGGCGGCGGGGGCGGGCTTCAAGGCTACGGTTGATTCGGTGGGTGCAGACGGCGTTGTGCGCCACTGGGCACTCAGCGGAAAATACGACGGGAAGGACAACCCCATCACGGGCAACTGTCAGTATGGCGATATCGTGGCTCTCGCGCGTGTCGATGTAAATACGACGACAAGCACCTACAAGATGGGGGGGAAAGTCAATATGACTCAGACCTTAGTCATGTCCAGCGATGGGAAAACGATGACAGTCACGGGCACAAGCACGGATGCCAACAGACAGACCGTCAGCAGTGTGGCGGTCTACGACAAGCAGTAAACAACGAGCCGGGAGACGGTGCGCTGTTCGCGGTCGGCGCGTAGTGCGAACGTGCGGCTTTCGTTTTAGGTGATACCTCCGCAACAGCGGTACGTTTGCGGCTGGTCTACTTCTTTACCCGCAAGAGAACTGCGTCCTTGTTTCCAGCGACGGCGGTTTGAACGCAGTCTAGATATATTAAGAAAATGCCAGCAATCGATGTCCGCTTTTATCATGGGCTAGGGTCTGTAGAGGAACGAAACAGTGAAAAAAATCCGTTAGTTATTGATTTTTGTCAATCTCGGTGGCGGAAAGGAGTGAGCGACGCAGTATGGTCGGCCTGCCTCAGGTATTGATATAAGGTTTCGCGGCTGATGCTGAAGTCGCGGGCAACCAGCGCTTTTTGCTCGCCCGCCTCGACTCTCCGTTTCAATTCGGCGACCTGCTCGCTGTTCAATGACTTCTTGCGCCCACGGTAAGCACCGCGCTGCTTGGCCAGCGCAATCCCTTCCCGCTGCTGCCCCTCTCCCCATTCTTTGGACAGTTGAGAGGCATTCTGAAGGTGGATTGAGAGCCTGCCTCTTTTGATCATTTTATCCATTTTGAAGCCTTAAAGCCATTTTCCGTGAATCCCGAAAAAACCGCTTCACCATTTGACCTACAAACGACGATCTCGACCCGGTCCATGTCAAACCACGGCCACGGAGGCCGGCGCTTTCTTCGTCATGGCCGCCCGCTTTTGTTGCCGCGGCGCGACCTTTCAAGCGACCGCTTAGCGTCCCTCGCCGCGTTTCGGCCAGATGTTGCGCCTACGTACGCGGCCTTGCCTCGGGAAAACGTAAAGTTTTGCCGGTTGTCCGCCCGGCCACCTCGTTGCCCTCTCACGGTTTTCGGCATTTCCTTTGCCCTCCGTAGTTCCCTATACCTCGGCCGTGGCCGCCATGCCGCGAACGGACGGACGGTCCCATCCGCATACGTCCCCGCGCTACTATCAAACCTGCAGCTTCTAGATATTATATTCGAGGCATAAATGCATTTCCGCCGACTATTTTATCATAAAAATATAACATCCGATTCGGGCCAGGATCCGGGGAGCAGATCATTGCGTAAGGCGGGGCAACGCCCCCGCTCCAGCTTCCGTAAGAACCTCTTACGCAGCCGCCCATGATCAAAGATAATTCTAGAACACTTGATGCTTATGATTCCTTTACTGACATAAATAACACCCTTCTATTTATTTCTCAAACTTCTTTAATCTTCCTGCCGCATAATCTTGAAGAGCTATTTTTAGCGCTCTCATATATATGTCCTCATTCTGGTCAGTCATGCCCAGATCAGGACCGTAAAGGTCATTAAGCCTGTTTATCATCAAGGCTTTCTCGTCTTTCCTGAGATATAACCGAAACTTGTGTATGAAAGGAACGAGCGTATCCTATGTTGGATCACCAAATTCAACAAGGACCTTGCAGGGTCCGGGAGGATACGCTCATGAAGAAGACTACCGCAAAAGCGGACGA